>Ga0247832_1000418_pt1 | contig 85757 bp, 57 predicted proteins | sample LaCruzMarch2015__10_FD_192407 | JGI IMG/M metagenome (GOLD analysis project Ga0247832, IMG submission 192407) | Freshwater microbial communities from meromictic Lake La Cruz, Castile-La Mancha, Spain - LaCruzMarch2015_4m | ecosystem: Environmental > Aquatic > Freshwater > Lake | place: Spain... | reverse complement strand
GCTTTATCAATGGAACTCCTTTGCCATCGGCGGTTGCAACCAGCAATTTCGCTTCATCAACCTTGGCAGGTACGGGTAAAGCATCGAGGAAAGTATCTGCTTCCACACCCATTCGCTGGCTCGTATGTTCAAGCGTATCGACCGAGAATCTACCACCCAAAACGGTTTCGAGATTCCTGCTGGCTTGGTTAAAAGCTTGTTCAACGCAGAACAACTGCGAAAACTCTTGAAGCAAAAAGGACCATTGATGCTCTGGCAAATCCAGTCTTGCACTAATCGGACGTAGATCAATCTTCTTGTTGATGCCCGCACCATAAGTGCACTCTTGAAACGAATGCTCGCCAAAGATCGATAGAATTCGGGTTTTGGATTGCTTGGAATTTCGCGTAAGCGACCCTTCAGCCGATGAAATCTTTATGCCCAAATCGCCGGTACCTTGAAGTCGGATAAGCAGTTCCATCGCGCCGAAGCCGATTTTCTTGAGGGCTTGAAACACGGCCCGTTCTACTTGGTCAAACGAATTGCCTTCACTTGTGGAGCTAACCACCAGGTCTCGAAGATAAGTACCTGACTCAGCGAGCGACATTTTCAGTTGCTCTGCGGTCAAGTCTTTCGAGGATAGGTTGTCAAACATCGACAAATCGAGGATCTTCATAGTGTGGCCTCCTGCCTGAAGTGATTGGGTCGTTAGATAACCGAATCATGGCAGGCTGGCCGCTTTTTGTTTACCCTAAATACTTTTGCTTGCAAAACAAACCGGCGGAACGCCGGTCACACCCACATCCTCCCACCCCAACCAGTACGATGAGTAAGATCAGAACTTGCTGTATTGTCGCGTTTGCCATCATTGTTGGTTCGCTTTTTAGCACTGGAGCAGCTCAAGATAAATTAGTTCTGCTAGATGGTCGACAACAGAAGGGGGAGATCTATTGGGAGGTCGATGAAAAAATGGATTCTTGGGGGATCCCAAGCCCATTACAGACGACTTCGGACGTGACATTTCGGGACATGTCAAACGATAACTCAATTTCTGTACGTCATTTTCTCAAAAATGGCGCAACAAAAGAAACGGTGAAAGCGATTGCATTGGGTGGAGGATGGTTAACGATTGAAGACGTACAGTCGGCCATTCTGTTAAATGGAATACAGCGTATTTTCGTTGACTCGGAATTGGATACTAGCCGTATACAATCGCGCGTAGGTGTGGAAGTAATTCGTTCGCATTGGTTTGTGGTAAGGCAACTACGCGATGCCAACGACCCTGTGCTTCACATCGTCGGAAAGCTCGTTGATTTCAGCGACACTCCTGAACGATTTCGATTCCGACTTTTGGAAGTAAGTCGAGGAAGAAATAGCTATCCCGTTTGGGCAAGTCCCCTTAGTTTGGAGAGAATACAACAAATAGTTGAATGTGAAACGCTTGAGCATTTGGATCTAAGTGGTTCTGCGATTACCGACGAACACCTTGCAAATGTAAAAAAACTGAAGCGCCTGAAGACGCTTTGGATAGATTCAACTCACATTTCGTCAATGGGACTTGAAGAACTTTGTTCCTTAGCGTTGGAACGACTCGACTTGTCGGACAATCAAATCGATGGATTTCCCATCCTTAGTTCACTGAGGGAGTTGCGTCTTTGTAACAGCAGAGTTTCGCAAGTTGCATTAGACAAAGTGTGCTCATGTCCGTCCCTAAAGGTCCTGGACTTGAGGGGAGCAAAGCTTCCAAGTGACGCAAAATTCCAGATGAAAGGCGTTGAGATTAAATGGTAGTTGGCTTCGTTGGGGTCAGACTCGGGATTCGCGATTCAACGGTGATTATTCGCGAATGCTACCGCGATGAAAAGGCGGCGACAGTGTGGCTTCCAACGAATAGATAACAACGGTCGCCGCCGCATGTCAGCCACAGTTGCGGAAGCGGCCCCTTGCAAGACGCACTCTTGGCCACTGGTCTGTCCGTAAAGTAAGAAGTGAAAACGGCGGTCATGGATGCCGCCGATTGTATGGCTTGGACAGCAAGGATGCTGGTCTGGTCGCCATCGGCACGAGAGCGGACACGACAGACGCTCTTACTATCTCAAACAACCAACGAACAGTCTTGCTGTTTCTAATTCATCGCTCTAGCGAAGCCGAGGGCGATCAGACCGAGCGATTAGCGAGTCCCAGCCCGCGAAGGCGAAGCACGAGCGGCGGGGATGAGGCAGTCGCGATGGAACCAGGTAACAGGTTTCAGGTGTCAGACTTCAGTGAACAGCCAGGCATAAATCCACATCAAAGACTCTTCGCGGCAACGATTCCTCGCCCGCGTGTCTGTAGGCATGGATGCCGTAGGACCGTGCGACCGCCGTAGCCAGGACAGGACGTCCGCGTGAGTCCGATGAGACACGATGTCGAATTTCGCTTAAAGAGGGCCGTAGCTCGGGCCCCCAAAGGCCCGAGCGGGACATGCCATATCTGTTGCAAGGCGGCGGCGTAGCGTGATGTTCGGCGATCCTGTGCGCCAGTTCTAAATGCCAAACCGCTCAATGTCTTGACTCATAAGAACGGTAAGAAGGGTTCATGCCACATGTTCCGCCATACGATGGCAACGCTAATGCTCGAGAACGGCGCAGACATTCGGTACGTCCAAGCAATGCTCGGGCATGCTGATCTTCGAACGTCTCAAATCTATACGCAGGTCTCGATTCGCAAGCTGCAACAGATTCACAAACTGACACATCCCGCAGACTTACCACCAACGGCGTCGGAACCCGAAAATCCACCAACCGACCCTGCGAAGGAAACCCCTTCCGATTCCGAACCGAAATAGCTCGCGCTCGTTCTTTCTCTTTAAGATGCTTCTTAAGGTGCTTGGTCCCTGACTGGGCACCGTTATTCCTCCGGCCTACAGCCTCCAGCCTCCAGTCTGCTCACGGCACCTAAAAGAAAAAATTCATTGGCTCTCGCACCCTGATGCTGCGTTGGCAAGTGCGTGGGTTATAATGCTTCCATGACAACCGCAACCGCACTTCATAAACTGTTCGATTCCGTAGGAAACTGCCTTTCGCTGGAAGCTGCATCCAAACTGCAAAAGCTGCGAGTTACCGATGAACTTCAATCCCAACTTGATACATGGGCGACGCAAAATTCGGAAGGAGTTCTCGAGGCCGAAGAACGGCAGCAATACGAAGCCATTCTTCGCGCACTAAACTTCGTGGCAGTTCTGCAGGCCAAGGCAAAACATATAGCCGAAGAAGCCAGTGGTTCATGAAAAATGCGGCTTCCGCACGGCGGTTAGTTCGCCAGCGAGCTGGGGAGCGATGCGAATACTGCGACTTGGCCCAATCGAGCTTCCCGCTCGTCTCCTTCCACGTTGAACATGTCGTCGCAAAACAGCATGGTGGCTCAGATGACCTGGGCAATCTCTGCCTGTCATGTCACTGGTGCAATCTATTCAAGGGACCGAATCTATCGTCGTTGGTTGAGGGTAAACTAACTCGATTGTTCAATCCCAGAACGGATTCATGGTCCGACCACTTCGTGGCGATCGATGGACGAATTCAGGGAATAACGGAGATTGGCATCGCGACCGTTAGTCTGCTGAACATGAATGACCCGGATCGAGTTGAGCTGAGGCGATTGACAACCAACAGCTAGACAATGTCGCGTTGAAGAACTTAGCCAAATCATGGCCATTCTGGCCCATTGACGGTAACGCACTGGCTACAATTACGTCTATGGTTGCACTTGCTCCGATTACCAACGAAACACTTGCTTGGGATGTCTTCGACACATTCCCAAAACTGCACTCGCGCGCACGCGAGGCAAAAACCAGCACATGCACCGAAGCGCCCCGCTTTAAGTCTCGAAGTGGCATCGAGATATGGCTAGTGATTTACGATCGTTGCGACCGATTGGAGTCTTTCACCAGAGACCCTATCGGGTTCGTGGGAAGCAGATGGAATCTCTATGAGTTTGTTGGTTCTAGAGTTTTGGTCGCATTGGATCCAAGTGGATTACATGTCGCAGTTTGGATGCGACCCTCCCGGACGTCGGCAGCTGGCTATCCGTGGTCTGATACTCCTCCCGGAGATGGTACTCTCGGCGGTACCAAAATGACGAAACTTAGCATTACTTGTTTCTGTTGGCCTTGCAAGCAATGCGTGCCAAAACAGAAATACATTGATAGTTGCCACATCGAGTCAGACTTTTCAATATCTATAGATGTCCCAAAAGCCCGTCAGGAACCGCCTCCGAACCCAACGCCGCCCGGTTGGTCAGAACCGGAATGGACATATGGGCATGAGCAACGACACGTTCAAAATATGTTAGACGAGCTTAAGAGAATTGCAGGTGATTTGAAAAGTACACCTCAGAGTTGTATGGACCCACAGACGTGTGAGTTGCAAGCCCAAGTGGTAGCGCTTAAGGCGACACTTCGCGCGGAAATATACTGGCAAGACGAAATGGCTCACAAACATCCACCGTTTAATGTTCCGGGCGGTACGAGTGCTGGTTTTCCTCCAATGCCGCCAATGCCACCTCCTACTCGATGAAGAAATTGTGCGAAAACACACGTTAATTGCTGGCTTTCTGCTGACAGTTGTAATGCATTGTCTACTTCTGCTATGTTGGAACCGTCCAAGCACGCGGGTGCTCGAGCCAGAAGTCAAGGTACTACTTGAGGCAATTGATAACGGCGGATCAAAAGGGATTTTGGATTTGGACTATTTCTGCATTGCTTGGGTAAATCGCGATTCTGGCAAATTCGTTGATTCCGAGAGAATGCAAATTGAAAATGACCTAAAATTTCGGCTTGTGAAGTTGGTAAAAGCGTGGATGCTCGAGAACTCAAATCGTTCGACTCGATGCTTTGAGGCTCAAGACATCAAACCTGGCAACTAACAATGTGCAGAGGTCAAAGGTGCCAGGAACCGGGGAAGGAAAAGGTGTCCGGTACCGATAACCTTGCTTACGTGTTACGAGCCGAATTGTGGTCGCATTTTTGGCCGAATTGTGACGGTAGGGATTTAGGGCTCTTTTTTGGGGTGTTGGCCGAATTGATATGAATTCTGGAGAGACGGTTGAAGTGTGAATTGGGAAGTTCGAAGTTCGAAAGCTGGGACCGGCTGAATTATCGTCGGACTTTTCGGACTTGATTTGTTGCTGACCGAATTGTGGTCGTATCTCTGTCGACTTGGGATTCGCTCTGATCCGATTCCGTTAGCCGTCTTGGATTGCGAATCGTGGCTCACGCATGACCGTAAAAAAAGTGCGATCACTTCAGTCAAGCGATCGCACTTGTCTCGTTGTCAGAATCGAGAACGATTACTTGGCGGCGGATTGTTCCGAAGCGGTGCGTTCTGAAGTAGTTTGTTCCGAAGGTGTTCGACGGCCAAGGTCGCGCCGGTACTGCACTAACCAATTCTCTAAGATCCCCACGGCCGGTAAGAAGTCATGGCCTTGAATCAACATCAGGTCGATACTGTTGAAATTCTTGCCGCAACTGAAGCAGTGAGCAAGATTGTTGCTCGGGTTCACTGTCGCTCGAAGTTCCCTACAGTTGGGACACTGGAAGCGAAAATATCCATCGCTCTGTTTGGCGATCGGACCGAAATTACCTAGCCGTTGAATCGTCAACTTCATCGGTAATTCATTCCTTATCGCCCAAAGCAATTCTCTTGTGATCATAGCGTTGTTTTTCCTTTCATAGAAGATCGGCTGTAAAAAAAAGGAAGCGTGAAGGCAGCCAAAAACCCCTCACCACCGGCTCCGTAACTCGCAATTCTCCCCGAGGCGGAGATGTGTGATGTTTGAAGGCTGGAGTTCGAATCTCAAGCCTCAAGCCTCAAGCCTCAAGCCTGCAACTTAGAAATCGGTCAGGTCAACTTGGGTTTGCCAGTGCGGTTGGAGCAAGACTCGATTGACAATGTCGATGTCGATCGTTCGTCCCGTAGAAGCTCGCACGGCTTCCAGCATCGCGGACAAGCACAGGTTGCGGCACCGACGAAGAACGCCATCAGATGTGCGTAGAATCAACTCCGTCGCGCCGCTGGTGAACGTGCTGTGGGCCAAACCCAGGAAAAGGTGCCAGCCACCGTTTGCACTGAATGAGCAATGAATCTATTGTGTTTTCGCTTCCTCAAACCGCCCGAAAGAAGCCTTCGCCTCACCAGCAATGCTGCCTTCGGGCGGAAGACGCCTTGCTGGCCGCTGGTCTGTAGCGTTGGTGACGGTTGCGACTGGAACCGTGCTCGGAAGTCACTACCGGCATAGATGAAGCATCATCGTTGATCGCGCCGAGCCTCCCTGAAGAGACAGTCCTGACTACCGGTCTACCCATTGTTGCACTTTCTTTGCGTGGAGACGACAATTTCTCCGTTTTTCTTGACGGCGCAAATCACTATTGTTCAAACTCGGCGTCGCTATCCACATTCTTATGGAGCGTGGAACGTAATCGGCTGCGATGGAGCTCAGGCTACTGATCCCATGCAAATGATGGGCATATTTATCGCAGAAGTGTCCAAAAACTCGACACGGATACGGGCGATGCCCCATCGAGTGCTTTTGGACGATGGAGCCGGATTGTACTAAACCCGGCTAACTACAATTTTCGAAAAGGCTTTGCATGTGGTGTTGCGAATTGCTAGACTCAGCTGATCACATGAAGGGCAATCGTCCAACTTTTGAGCAAGGACTTAGTCACCTGGCTTAATTCTCTTGAATCAACTTCTTGGAGTTGAGTCATTCCAGAGATTGCTAGTAGAATCGTCGTTGAGGTGTGGAATGGGCATGAAGTCACCCTGCGGTAATGCAGTTCCGGTGCTGAATCCTCCGAACTTTGGTCCGGGAATTCGGCAGCAGACTTGTTCATGCGCTAGTCAACCCAACGTTCCCTATCCCACGGATCCGTCTGATCTATTCCCGCGAGTGATCACCGATAGTAGTGTGGCATGGCAGGGTACGTCCCTGGGTACTGAACCGGGCGCTGCGAGCGGATGGGATCCTCGCTTTCCACGAGCGCTATGCATGCGCGACCGCGTGTTGGCCTCCTACGAGGATGCGGGACTTAACTACGCAGCCTCGCAGATCTCGGACCTGATCTCCAAGGTCATGTATCCGATTCCGGGTATTTGGTTGGGACCGGTGTATGTTCATTCGCCGTCCGGTAATGTAGTACTGCATTTGTCTGTGCCACGCGGTGGGCCCTACGATCCAATACCGGTGTTCACGCCGTTTCATAACGACACGCCACCCTGTAAGCGATGGAAAACCATTTGCGTTGGACCTGCGCCCCACGGTGGAAGTCCTTGCTGCGTTCCAAACACTTATTGTGACGAACGTTACAATTGTCCATAACGAGCTTGATTTATGGGAAAGTGGTTTATTTTAGGTGTCCTATGTTGCATGTTTGCGCTTGGAGCGTTTTTGTTTCGTTCGTGGCAGAAGCATGAAAAATTGGCGCATTTTCTCGCGGATAATAGCGGGACTATTTCGGTGGATGCTTCACCGACGGTTTATCTCGCGTGCGAAGGCGTTCCAGCGAAGATGACGCCTGATGCACTTGATCGCCTTGGCCCACTTTTAGTTGGCAATCGTATTCAGAAAATCAGCTTTACGGGAACGACCTTGGCATCCAGGGACGTTGAAAGTTTTTTGCGAACGAACCGGGAATTGTTTGAGGCAATATTCCTACATGGTTCGAGAGTTGAACCGTCAATTGTCGATGTGCTGTTGGATTGTAAGAAGCTCGCGATTGTTTCCGTTGAACTGGACGTTCTCAATGATGAAAATCTGCGACGGTTACGCGAACATCCGACGCTTAGAGTCTTTCATGTTTATGCTGATCAAGTAGATGAGTCACGTGAGGATTTCGTCTCAGCCCGGTTATCACCTTCAACGGTTAGTTTTCATCACACCAAATAAGGGGCGCTTCGTGCGGGGGTGACGCTTCGCGTGGGGTCCGGGAATCGGGATTCAACGCATTGAAGCTTGGAAAGCAAAAAGGGGACGCAGCTCAATTCGCGTCGAGTGAGCACCTTCATCGCATGCCTTCGCGCTGGGTGGACGTCAAGGCGACCGATCAGCTTGGTCGTGTTTTTATTGTTGAAATTCAAATTGTGGTTCAATCGAGCTTTGCCAAGCGGGCTGTCTTTTACGCTTGCGAAGCCTACACCGATCAGCTCCGACCTGGCCAAGGGTATGGCGACCTCAAAGCGACCTATTCGATCTGTTTGCTAATGCGAAATTTGTGGGACGACGATCAGCTTCATCATCAGTTTCGGCTGGTAGATCGAGAAAGCGGTCGAGTATTGGAAGAATCGATCGAGATTCACACGGTCGAACTTCCGAAGTACAATGGGCTGTAAGCGAAGTACGCAGTGCAAGCATCCTGGAGCAGTGGGCGTATTGGATCAAGAACTCGAGTGAACATACGGTCGAGGAGTTGCAGGAGCCACTTCCTGGCTTGGAGTTTCTGCGTGCGACAGGCGAGTTGAATGCGATTCGAGAGATAACGGAGGAAAAGCAAATGGTCGATGCGAGAGAGAAAGCCAGTCTGGACATCCAGTCCAATTTGATCGACGCGCGGCAGGAGGGACGACAAGAGGGAATTGAAATAGGCGAGCAGCGTGGCGAGCAACGCGGAAAGTTTAAAGCAAGCATCCAGATTTATGAAGGGCTTCTTGGTGATTCAGTAACTTCCGAAAGTATCCTGAGTAGTCGATCCACCGAGGAATTGGAATCGATGGTAGCGAACCTGCAAAAGCGTCTTCGCGACCGCTCTTCGTAGATTCAGACCATGCCAACAGAACTCACGGGGCGGCGATCACAACACCTCGACCTACGATTATGCTGCACATTAGTAATCGAATGCAACCGTACGCGTTAGAACTCTTGCAAAGCGAAGGCCAACTCAACAAAAGTGTCTAGACCTAACTTTGGAAACTCGGTTGCGGGTCAGAAACGGGTCAGAAACGGTTTTCGGTTTCGATTTGATTGAAATCGCTGGCAGCCGATGGTGGCAGTTGTTGGGCCATCGTTTTCTTAGAGCGGGGAAGTTTTGGAATCGGAAGCCGCTGAATGCTATAATCGGATAGACAGTCGAGAGCTGGACCGAGCGTTGGTGCCTGGGCTGCAGGAAGTGTTTGTAAGTTGTTTGGCTACTAATTCAAGTTTTGGAACGTGGAAATGGTCTCATGACAAATAGAATCTTGTTCGTGGACGATCATGAAATCGTACGTCTGGGCTTGCGGCAGATGCTGTCGAATTCGGAAAACGAAATCTCAGAGGAAGCGCACACTGCCGAGCAGGGATACAACAAGTTCTTGAATGGCAAGTTCCATTTGGTCATTACCGATATTCGAATGCCTGGCGTCGATGGCTTGCAACTCTTGGGCAAGATCAAGAACCACACGCCTAACCAGCCAGTATTGATCTTTTCGACGTACGACAACCCGACGTATGCGGCACGGGCTGTCGCGCTTGGGGCAAACGGATATTTGTTGAAAACCGATTCGCAGGAAAAGATCGTCGATGCGATTAGTAGCACGGCGAAAGGTGAGAACATCTGGAGTCGTGAGGAACTTCGTCGTGTAACAGGGGCACTTGCAGCGATGCGAGTCGGCAATGATTGCGAGATACCGCTGACACAGCGCGAAGGCGAAGTGCTAAAGCAACTCGCCAGCGGGCTCACCAATAAGGAGATAGCCATGTCGCTGGGTATCAGTTACGAAACCGTGAAGGAGCACGTACAGCATATATTGCGAAAAATCGGCGTATCGGACCGAACCCAAGCAGCCGTCTGGGCGGTTCGCAAGAACCTCGTTTAGCATATATCCTTTGGCCAACCCTGGTTTCAGAAATCTAGCCCAACAATCAAGTGTTTTTCAATGTGCTATCAACCCATTTTTTTTTCCGCCGTACTTTTGATGGCTAGCCAATTGCTTGGTGAACCAGTCTACGGTGTGACCCAGCTAGGCCCGGAAAGTCGGCTTGCCACCCTTGTCCCCGTTGAATTTCCACTTACTTCGTCGAGCGAAACAAGATTGCGTGAAACTCTGGAACGCATTGGCAATCGGTCGAGCGGAACCGACCGCCCATTGGTCGTGCTTGAGTTCATTTCGGGGCGCAGCTCGAACCAAAACAATGAGGATAATGCAATTGGCCGCGGTACGTCGTTCGAGCGAGCACTCGGTTTGGCCCGCTGGCTCAGCGGGCCAAAGGGTAGCCGCATTCGGAGCGTTGCCTATCTGCCGAATTCGATAAGTGGGCATGCGGTGCTAGTCGCATTAGGGTGCGAGGAGATTGCGATCGCGGCGACTTCGGAAATTGGGCGAGCGGGCATCGACGAAGCTGCCATCGATGCCACGGTCCGGCAGGCATACTTAGACGTTTCCGCTCGACGCAGTGCCTTTCCGGCGGCGGCGGTCCTGTCCCTCATCGATCCCTTGGAGTCACTCGTTCGAATCGAAATGGTTGGCGGTGCCACGGAGTACACGACAGTACCCCAGCTTGCCCAAAAGAAACGCGCAGAAACCGCCTGGAATGAAACTCAGCTCGTACCAGCCAATCAGATGGCTGTCTTCGTTGGGCAGGAACTAAGAACTTGGCGCTGGGTTGCGCACATTGCAAACGATCGAGAGCAACTTGCTCAAGCCCTGAAACTGAGTCGTCCCATAACCGAACAACCCGTATTTGAAGGCGAACGAGTGGCAATTCGACTTCATCTAAGGGGGATCGTCTCATCGCGACAAGTGAATCGCAATATTCGGGCGATCGAGGAAGGGTTGAATCGAAAAGAGGTTAATTTGATCTTGATCGAGGTTGATTCGGCAGGCGGTAACCTGAGTGAAAGTCTCCGATTGGCGCAGTATCTCGCGGACATCCCGTCGGATCGAGCGGAAGTTGTGAGCTACATTAGCGGGTCAGCGCTGGGCGATGCCGCTTTGATTCCGTTGGCAAGCGATACGATCTTGATGCATCCTGAGGCAAAATTGGGTGGCCCTGGAGAAGCGACGATTTCGCCAGCGATTTGCAAAGAACAAAAGTCTGCTTTGAACGAGTTTGCTAAGTCCGCGGGTAGATCGGACGGCGAAGTGCTCGGCTGCATTTGTCCTGAAATGCAGATCTTTGAATACAACGCATTTGACGGTCGCAAACAATGGTCAAATCCGCAATGGATTGTTGACGATCCCGACTTGCCTCAATGGAACCAGGGAGAACAGATTTCCTTTCAGAACGGTTTGGGTTTTAACCAAGCGAATGAGATTGGGCTCGTGGCTGACAAGGCAATTTCGTTGGAAGTTGTCGGGAATCGGTTCGGAATAGATGAGTTGCCAAAAGAAGTGCAAACGAACGCGACAGAACAGTACGTCGAATGGTTGGCGGGTCAAGGCTGGCTATCGATGTTGTTGTTCCTCGTTGGAATTGTATGCCTGAGCGCCGAGCTTAGCACGCCTGGGATCGGGGTCGCAGGCTTAATGTCCGCGGTTTGCTTCTTGCTGTTTTTTTGGATCCATCTCTTTCAAGGTACTGTGGAGTGGCTTGAGATACTGCTCATTGCAGCTGGCGTGATTTGCTTGGCACTCGAGCTGTTCGTTCTGCCTGGCTTTGGTGTCTTTGGAATTACGGGCGTTGTTTTGCTTGCGGTAGGGTTATTGCTTGCTGGGCAAACGTTTGTGTTTCCCACAAACGAATATCAGTGGCAACGTACAGCCACAGGAATCGGCCAACTTGGTCTGATTGTTTTGACGCTCATGGCAGGTGCGATCCTATTCCGAAAGCAACTCGCCAACCTACCTATGGTGAGATGGTTTGCACTTCAACCGCCCAAAGAAGACAAAGAGCTGATCGCATTGGTGCAAGTGGAGGAAGAGCTGCGGTCGTTGATGGGTTGGCATGGACTCACGCTGTCCCGATGCAATCCCTCCGGCAAAGCGGCGATTGGCGATCGAGTTTATGGAGTGGCGAGCCAAGATGCTTGGATCGATGAGGACACAGACATCGAAGTCGTCGGTCTCCAAGGGCGTACGCTCATCGTGAAGCAACGCGCAAGGTAACGGTCGCAGTGGTTTACACTTTGGAGCGGAACAACCCAAGCTGTCCGTTGAGGATCCTCAAGCGACCCGTTTCATTTGTTGGTAGGTCAAGAGGACTTCGTACAGGTCCCGGGTGATTACGACCGGGTCGTCAGCAAAGTCGCTTACCCAATGGAGTCGATTGACGCTCGATTGCAGGAGTGCTGGCATTATATCCCGGATTCGAACGGCTACCGTTTCGAAAGTCTCCGTCGGTGTTGGGGTGTAAAGCTTAACGACGTGCGTGTCAATCGAGGCCGGTTTGGTGGTTGTCTCCGTTCCACAGTAATCTGCATCGCACGTGGCATGATCCAAACCGACGACTCGAAAAACGGACTTGTTCATAAAGAAAAGGACTTCCGAAATTGGCGAAACCGAACCGCAAACAAATGCAACACACAGCGGTTTAGATCGACTGCGTTGACTTTAACGCTTGAGTCCTTTTTCCTAAATTGAGCATTTCATGACCACGAAATGCCCTGGAAGAGGTGTTTCGCGGCATCAATTGGGCTTGTTCTTGCCGCAGAACGGCGGAAAGCTTGACAATTTAGTGCGACTCCCCTAGATTCCCAGTCTTGTTTGGATGCATGCATCCCATTGCACCCGTTGTGCGTTACGACTCCCTTAACGTGAAGGACTTCAAACTTCGATTTCGGACTCTGAATCAAACGACCCTCTCGTGGATTTAGAGCCAACATGATTCGCAGATTGAACCAGTTTGACCTATGAAAGATATTCAAGCGATCGCGCGTTATATGCGCCTTCCCGAAGACCAACTCAAGTTTCCGATCGAGTTGCTCAATCAAGGTTACGAACCAAACTATCTTGCAAACTATCGTCCGGACGAACTTGGAAGTATTGACGAGCAGACTCTGTCGATCCTGCGCCGTGCGCTGAACTACTCAGAATCGCTCAAAGTCCACAAGGAAAAAGTCCAGCAAACGCTTGAGCGCGAACAGCAATGGAACGAAACCGTTTCATCCGTTATTTCGCAAGCAAATACGATTTCTCAAGTTGACACGGTCATCCGGCACCTTAGGGCGAGGCGTAACTCACGGAGTATCGCAGAGAAGTGCCCACAGGTGGAGTCAGTCGGGCAAGCGATTTTGACGATGCAGGGGGACCCGCCAAAGGATCTTTTGGCTTGGGTCGCCGAAACGGCATCTGTGCCTTTGGAGCAGGCCGCAGATGTACTTGAGAACACAAAGCGATGGATGGTACACCTGCTGAGCGAAGACGTTAGGTTAATGCAAGACCTACAGCTTACGATTCTTAAGCGGGCGAGCATTTCAGTCAAAGTGCTTCCGGACCCACCCAGGGGTAGCGATGAAGAAAAACGGCTTGAGCACTCAGAGAACATCTCGCCAGTTTTGCAGAATGCTGCGACGACAATGGTCACGAGTGAATCCGCATCACGATCACCTGTCCTCGCCGATGATGCTGCTCACCCAACATCGGAGATAGGCGATCAAGCTGAAAACGGTGAGGCCAAAACGGAACTAGCCGCAGACGTCCAAGTCAGCAGTGACTCAACGAACCAAGAGTCGATAACAACTTCGTCAACCGACGTGCAGTCTGAGGAACTAACAGCGTCGGCGCCAGACCAGGCCGTTGATGACAACCAGGTCCTAGGCGACCCATCGCATACAACGCCTAATTTGGCTTCGACCGCACCGTTGATCGTGGATTTTCAGCAAGGCAAAAAGCCGGGTAAGGGGCTCAAAACCAAGACCCTTTCCGATAAGCAATTGTCTCCGCGGCAACGTCGACGAAAATGGTTGCGAAGCATCTTGGAATCCTACTCCAAACTTCGAAAGCCTCTATCGGCATTAACACCGTATCAAATCCTCATGCTGTCGCGAGGGCAACGATCACAGATCGTTTCGATCCAGTTTCATTACGACGAAAAACCGTTGGTCCAAGTCTGCCGAGAATCGCTTTGTCCCGGGCGCCACCCGATGCACTATTGGCTTGTTGAAATTGCAGAAGAAGGCTTGCGAAGCCATATATTGCCTCGATTGCATCAAGACGTTTTCGCCATCCTAGAAGAAGACGCACATACCGACCTGACCGAAGCCGCAGTCGTGCATTTGCAAGCATCCCTGCTGCAACGACCTGTTCGTGGACACCGCATTCTCGTCATCGATGCGATCGGTCCCAAGATGGCGGCCGTTTCGATCGTGGATGCGGAGGGAAATGTTGTCTTCACCAATGAAATCGCATGCAACAGCAATCGAGCGGATGTCGTTGCTCAAAATGTGGTTTCCCTCGGCCAGTGGATCCATGAACACAAGGTGACACTATTGGCGCTTTCCAACGGTCCGGCCCGTCGCTACTTGATCCATACCGTTTCCGAATTGCTCAAGCAGTCCGCCGATGGTTCGCTCTACTGGACAATGGTCGACCGAGCGGGTGCGGACGGATATTGCATGTCTCGTGGATGCCTGGTCGAGTTGCCCCGCATCTCGCGTCGACATCGAGCGGCAACCTGGCTAGCTTGGAGGCTACAAGATCCGCTCAAGCAAATTCTCAAGGTCGATCCAGTTCGACTGCGATTAGGATCGTATCAACGCGAATTGCCGCAACGCGAACTTGAAGCCGCGCTTCAAGATGCCGTTTCTGCCGCCATCACGAAAGCTGGCGTCGACGTGTTTTATGCCAACGTCGATGTGCTCAAACGAATCCCAGGGATGACCACAGATGCTGCCAAGGCCGTCGTGCAAGCCTGTCACGACGACAAAATCACGAACCGAGAAGCTCTCATGAGCGTTCTTCGTGAACATTTGTCGGAGATGCATGCTCGACAAGCAATCGGTTTCCTGAAAGTATATAGCAGCAGCAATACGCTCGATGGAACCACCGTTCATCCCGATGATTATCGGTTGGCCGAGCGCTTGGTTGCACATGCAAACATAACGATGCCCGCTGCGGCTCCCGACAATTGGACGAAGCCAAACTACGCAGAGCTCGATGTTGCACATGCTGCAGCAACGATTGAACATGCCAAGCAAGTCACCGAAGAACCGTTTGCCGGTTCTCTAGAACTTGAAGACGCAGGTGGTGAAATAGGTTCCGAAGAAGCGGTCCAGTCGTCCGATGCGTCACCGACGAATAACAGTACCACGGAAGTCGAAGTACCGTCTAACACAGTACCGCCTGACACAGTACCGTCTGACACAGTACCGTCTGACACAGCACCCCCTGAAACAGCATCGTCGGACGGATCCGCAATCGCTACAGGGGACGTACCAGGCTCCGAATCGGTTGCCGAATCCACCAGCGACACGACACCCGCGTCCGTATCCGATGCGGGTGAATCGAATCAACCAACGGTTCCTCTGACGCCCCGCAGTTCCGTTCCGATGCCTCCGATCCCGACTGCGGCAATGGAACGACCAACGCTGTCGATCGACGTCGAACGCCTTGCGCGGAGTTGGCAAGTTGGGCGAGAGAAGATGAAGCGTGTCGCAAACTGTTTGCAGTTCTCGTTTGCAGACAGTCGAGATTTTCAATTCCCAATGCCTCTGCTCTGCAAAGTGCCACGACTGGACAACCTCCAAAGTGGCATGATGCTCCAGGCTCTCGTCATTGGTGTCGCCGACTTTGGTGTGTTTGTGGACCTTGGGCCTGACTGCAGCGGCCTGATCCATATCAGCCGGTTGGCCCCTGACTTCATTGAGGATCCGCATCAGTTCGTTCAAGTTGGGGACCTCGTGCCGGTTTGGGTGCTCAACGTTGACGAAAAGAAAAAGCGAGTTTCGTTGACAGCCATACCACCCGGAACACCGTCGCGGCGAAGTGAACACGGTTCTTCAGGGCCCAACGAGGGGTCGCAGGACCGAGGTGGACAAGGACGCGGCAATCAAGCTGGAGGCGACAATCGAAATCAACGGAACGATCGAAATCAGACCGGCGCTCGCGATAGCGGACCACGCCAAAGTCAACCTCAATCGGCCGATCGGACCGGCCGGCCGGCTGGTTCTGGTTCTGGGGGGGACCGCAGTCGAAGCTCAGGCGGAGATAGCCGCAGCAGTCAAGGCGGCGGAAATCGCGGCGGCAAGTCCTTTGGACGCGATGGCAATCGCGACCGTGGTCGAAACAATTCGGAATCCGCCGATTCATCACAGTCTCGTAGACCAACTCGAGTTGACCCACCCAAGCCGGTGACCCCGATTAGCGATGCCATGCAAAAGGGGAAAGAACCATTGCGATCTTTCTCCGACCTTCTCCAGTTTATCAAGAAGTCCAAGGATGAGCCAACGGTAGAACAAACTGCTACACCAGAGTTGGAGACGAGCGTTCGTTCTTCAGACGCTCAAAACGAAACGCCGGTAGAGAACAGTTCGCAAGGCGTTGAAACTACGGATCGCGGAGACGCGTCCGCACCCTCCGCCTGAGAATGACATGTCTGATTTTGACGACAAGCTAAAGAAAGCCGCTGCCCGCGGAGCAAATCGGGCAAGTTCATCCCAATCGGAATCTGAGCGGAAGCGGATAGAGGCCGAGGAGTTTCGTGCTCTCCATTCTAAAATTAGGTTGGAGCTCTCAGAACGTATCGAAACGGTCATGAAGAAGGTTGCAGATTTGTTTCCCGGCTTTCGATACCAAACCGTGTTCGGGGATGCCGGTTGGGGCGGAGCGTGTGTGAGAGATGATTTGTACATCGAACGGGGCCGTCGCGAGAACAAGTATAGTCGGTTTGAGATGGCTGTCCGACCCATTAACGAATTTCACATCTTGGACTTGCAAGCCAAGGGTACGATCGCAAATCGAGAGCTACTGACCCGTAGTTTCTATCAGCCGCTGGGTGAAGTGGATCTGGGTAAGTTTCGAGATCTAATCGACAACTGGGCGTTGACCTATGCCGAACTCTACGCCGCAAATCGATAGACCGTTCTACGATGGATCTAGCGATCCTCAGAACTCTTCCCAGTGGTCGACGACCCAGTGTTTCGTTTCGATGGAACCACTCAGTGAAATCTCGATTCGAATGGCATGATCGCGTGCAGTCACAAGCACTCGCCGATCCTTGGCTGCGAAAGCGTCCAAAACGCGAGTCGACTGGGCTCGATTCGCACCGCTGATAACGATGACCTCGGGGGCGCACCAAGCCAACAGGGCGTCTGATTTTGAGTTTAGCGAACCATGGTGTGGGGCCATCATCACATCCACTTTTGTTGAGTCTTGACCGACAAGCATTTGCATTCCTGGCGGTTCTAAATCCCCGGGGAGCAGAATGCGTCGCCCTGCGAATTCAATCATGACGCAAAGACTGTTGGCGTTGTCGGTTCCAACAACACCTTGGTCGGGCGGATGCATCGCTAACATGCTCCAGCCATCACCTTGATACACGTCCCCTTTTTTCCAAGCCACCATGCGAGCACCGTGGCTGCCTGCCACACGCAAATTTTGCTTCAACAATGGGCTTCGATGTTCAAAGACTTGCCGAGTTGAGATCAATTTCCCAATGGCAAACCGTTTTGCAATCCCCTCGAGTCCGTTAAAATGATCGGAGTCGGCATGCGAGAGAATTACGCCGTGAATACTTGGCTTGTTCATAGCCCACAATGCCTCAACCATCACCTGATAACTGCGTTGATGGTCACCTAATCGACCAGCGTCGTACAGCCAATCTTGCTGGTCAGGAGTTTCGATGAGGATGTTGGTGCCGTGTCCAACATCGATGAATGTCAGGGACAGTTTCGTATTGCGCCCGTTTGTAGCAGACCGAACCCAGTCGAAAGTCGGCTGAATCGTCAATCCGAAAACAAACCATATTCCCAACACCCGAACGAGTAGTCGGCGACTCGTGGATCGTTTGACGCCACCTAGGATCGCGGTGATGATCCCGAGAGCATAAAAGCTGTGCAACCACCAAGCAGGTGGCGCTCTCAACCAAAAGTGACCCAATGGAACTTGCTCGCCCAGACCGACGATCCATTGCACAATCCATAACGACACACCACAAACCACTCCAAGCGGCCAGGCAAAGATTGGGAACCATCCAAAGGCAATCAGGCCAAGGCCAGCCATCAAAGCCAACAGCATCGGCAACCATAGCAATAGATTGAGCGCGATTGCGATCGGACTAACTACATGAAAACTGCTCCACACCAAAGGGGCAGTAACGAACCAGACCCAAAAACTAGTGCGGATCATCTCGCGAGACCAAGTCCCAACGCGACGAAGATTTTTGCTCCAGCGGCTCGACTTCGATTCGATCAACCGCTCGAGCGGTGCAACGCGCGGGACCCCGGAACGGTGGGACAGAATCAAAACCGCCACCGCCATAAACGATAGTTGGGTTCCAGTCTCAAAGACCACGCTGGTTCGGTACAATATCAATGCAAACCCAGCAAAGGCGAGGATGTTTGAACTGGAAAATCTCCATCCATTCCACTTCGCGATACAAAGTCCGGAAAGCATCATCGTCGCACGTGCCACCGGCGGATTTGCGCCGCAAAGAAGCGCGTAACCGATCACGATCAAACAGATACCCAACAACATTGGCTTGCCAGGCAATTGAAAGAATGTTCCGATCATCCACAGTATCAGGGCAACCATTTCGATATGCATCCCTGAAATCGAGAGCATATGGATCGTCCCAGTCGCTAATAACTCTTCTTGCAATCGCCATTCCGCTTGTTCTCGTTGGCCCAGAACCAACGCTGCGGTCAATTCGGATTGGCCGAGGATGACGTAACGTTCGATTGCCCAGAGGGCTTTCGCGGAGACCATTGCAAGGTAACGATCGACTCGAATGCGAGAGGTGCCGTCAATTCTTGTGAGCTGCGATTCGGAGTCGGCTCGGGCTTGAGCTGCATAGCCTTGTTCGGCGTAACGACGCGACTGATTGAATTGGCCAGGATTGGAAGGTTTGCTCGGTAATCGCCATTGACCGTAGAGTTCAATTGCATCGCCAGGGTAGTAGCCGGATAACTTTCCGTCGATGGTTAGTGGCATCAAAAGCGATGCGGGCGACCACTGGCCACCGATTCGGATTTCGAAGACACGCATCACGGTCAGCGTTTGCCAACCGACTTCACCCAGGTCGGTATTTCCCCCCGGGATTGTTGCTTTTCGAAATCGCAAAGACGAATCCACATTCCCTCGGCATGCAATAGGATTCCAAGGAGCGGTCCCTAGCTCTCCATTAGCAGCGATTTCCCTGAGAGTGGACTCCCATTTGGCTAAACGCTCGCGGGAATCTTGCTGCCCCAGCGAGTGGAGGTAGCTGATGAATAGACCGATTGCTAATGCGATACTCAAAACAGCCCAGGCAGATTGACGGGCGGGGCGAAATTTCCAATGCCACAGCGTTGCCATGCCCGAGCTCAAAAAGCCGAAAAAAAGCAACGCAAACCAAGCGTTTCCAAATGTCTCTTGCATTGAAATCGCTAAAAGCGAGATCGCAAGGACCGCAACCATTGGATACTGGGCCCACAGCCTGATAGCGCGGTTTTGTATCCTCAAATAAATCTTCTTAGAAACGTTGATTTTCTGAAACATGTCGCGACTGGACAACGTATTAGGGTGGTGTTTCGGCATCATGGCCCGGCATCGATAACCGAGCGGAATTAATTTGCATCAACGAATTCACAGGGAAAATCGCATCATGTTGTCGGTTCCTAGTCAATCGGCACAGGGAATGCAACCGAAATCTTTTAACCAGCCGGAACTCCGTGCAAAACCGAAACATCTAACTCAGTTACCTCCTACGAGACGCTATCAGACATGACCAAGCGATCCAATCGTCGACCCTTGAAAAACGCGAATAAAAAATTAGGTTACTCGTATATTAACGAAGACCGTGAGTTCGCGGGGGACGTGCTCGAAGGTTTTGGATACGAAGAAGAAGAGGAAGAGGATGTCGACGCGGAACATGATGTAGACGAAGACGCACTGATAGACGACGATTCGGGCGATGGTCACTTTCCTCATAATGAGGATATTGAAGTTGTTGACGCAACCGAAGATCCCGTTCGAATGTATCTAATGCAAATGGGCGAAATCCCCTTGCTGACTCGCCTACAAGAAGTCAGCGCCGCCAAGCACATTGAGATGACCCGCACCAATTACCGCCAATGGATGCTTGCATCGGATTTCGTGCTCCAAGGAGCCACGAAACTGCTTGAGCAAGTTCGCGACAGCAAGTTGCGATTAGACCGAACCATCGAAGTTAGCGTGACGAACGCAACCGAAAAAGTTGCAATCATGCGACGCATTGGCCCGAACATCAAAACCCTTCGACATCTGTTGTTGAGAAATCACGGTGACTACCACGTCGCTATCAACAAGAGCGTTCCAATGGACGAACGTCGCTCAGCTTGGAAGCGATTGGTTTGCCGGCGAAATAAAGCGGTCCGCTTGATCGAAGAAATGAATTTGCGAACCAATCGCTTGGAGCCCATTTTCCTCAAGCTCCACACCATCGCTAGCCAAATGGCGACACTTAAAGATCGAATCGCCGCCGCACAAGAGACCGGTTTCTCGGATTGCGTACCGATCGCGAAGCTCAAAGAAGAGCTGCGCTATTTGATGAGAATCACATACGAGACGCCGAGCACGCTTGCTCGCCGTTGCCAACGAGTCAAATCTCACCGGCTCGAATACGATGCGGCCAAACGTGAACTCTCCGCTGGGAACTTGCGATTGGTGGTGTCGATTGCCAAGAAGTATCGCAATCGTGGACTCAGTTTCCTCGACCTGATCCAAGAAGGAAACACGGGCTTGATGCGGGCCGTCGACAAATTCGAATACGAACGCGGATTTAAGTTTTCCACGTATGCGACTTGGTGGATTCGACAAGCGATTACACGAGCCATTGCAGACCAAAGCCGAACGATTCGCGTGCCTGTCCACATGATTGACACGATGAGCAAGGTGCGACAAGTGACTCGCGATTTGATCCAAGAATTGGGTCGAGAACCATCCGTGGAAGAGACTGCCGAACGAGCAGGTCTTTCGCTCGATGATGCTCGAGTGGTCATCAAAATGGCGAGGCAACCGTTGTCGCTCGATCAACCCGTCGGCGATCATGAAGACAGCTTCTTCGGCGAGTTTCTTGAAGACTACCGTGATGATGATCCCCTCTACGAAACCAATCAGCAAACGCTCAAGGAGCAAATCCATGAAGCCATGCAAACGTTGAACTACCGTGAACGCGAGATTCTCAAATTGCGATACGGCTTGGCAGACGGTTACGCCTACACCTTAGAAGAAGTGGGCAAGATATTTCAAGTGACACGTGAACGCGTTCGTCAAATCGAGAGCAAAGCTGTCAAAAAGTTGCAACATCCACAACGCAGCAAATCGCTCACGAGTTTCATTGACGGGTTGGACATGACTCCTTACCAAGACGCAGCCATCAACGGCAGTGATCGACCCATGTAGTTCACGGATCTTTCGCGAGCAGGCTGGGAACATATTCTTTTTTTGGTAAAACTTGATAGCAGTTTTCTATGAATTGTGCCCTTCCATTGATCGATCCAGTATGGCTTCGCCAGATGACCAAGAACTTCGAACCCAAATCCATGGGCCTTGGCAGATAGTTCGTCGCAATGAAATTTATCAAGATGCGTGGGTTCAAATTCGAATGGATGACGTGCTCCGGCCCGACGGCAAGCCTGGCACGTATTCGACAGTTCGCATCAAGCCTGGAGTTTGCGTCATTCCCGTGGCTGCAGATGGTACCTGTTACTTGACCAAAGAATTTCACTACGCCGTTGGTCGTGATACTATTGAAGGCATAAGCGGGGGAATCGAAGTCGGCGAATCCGCCGAAATCGCCGCTACACGAGAGCTTCAAGAAGAAGTGGGGATCGTTGCCCAGCAGCTACATCCGCTCGGAATCGTCGATCCGTTAACGGCAGCCTTGTGTTCTCCGACTGCGATCTTTTTAGCGACGGATCTCAGCTTCACGGAAACGAATATGGAAGGTACGGAACGTATCGAACGAGTCGCGATGCCGTTTGAAGACGCAGTTCGGATGGTGATCCGGAGCGAGATCACACACGGCCCCTCTTGTGTCGCCATCCTGAAAGCGAATCTGATCCTTCCTAATTTGCTATCACCATGAGACCCAAGAAGAACCTAAAACGGAGGCGATCGCAAAACCCTCAGCGTCGATCGGTTCCCGGCAGTGCACCAGGTTCGATGAATGTCGATCCGAACGCGAACCCAACCACGATAAGGGTGATTGCTTTTAACGGTGCGGAACTCCTTGAAAAAGAGATCAAAGATATCGATGAAATACGGGCAATTCGAGTCGCCTTTCGAAGTGTCTGGATCGATGTGACTGGGCTTGGAAGCGAAGACAAGCTCCGGGGAATTGCTCAGTTACTGCAATTACATCCGTTGGCGATGGAGGATGTCGTCAATGTTAACCAGCGCTCGAAAGTGGATGAGTTTCATGATTCGATCTTCGTGGTGGCGCGGATGGTCGATGGTGACGATGCGTTGCAAACCGAACAGCTATCTTTCTTTCTCATGCATCAAGTGTTGCTTTCCTTTCAAGAGCGACCGGGCGATTGCTGGGATCCGCTTCGGCAGCGTATTCGGACGCATCGCGGGAAGATTTGTGATTCAGGCGTCGATTACTTGCTCTATGCGTTGCTGGATGCGGTGATCGACAGTTATTTTCCTGTCATGGAAAAATTGGCTGAGCAAGTCGATACGGTGGAAGCAGAAATTATCGAAAGTCTTGACCCTAATCAAATGCGACAAATCCATAATTTGCGTGGCCAGCTATTATCCTTGCGGCGGTCGATTCGTCCGCATCGAGAAATGATCAACGAGCTCGTTCGAGATTCGCTCCCTCACATCAGTCCGGAGACTCGCGTTCACTTAAGAGACTGCTATGATCACGTCGTGCAAGTTGTGGATGCGGTGGATACGTATCGCGAATTGACATCCGACATGCGAGATTTTTACTTGTCCAGTGTCAGCAATAGCATGAACGAAGTGATGAAAGTTCTCACGATCATTTCGACTATTTTCATTCCGCTATCGTTTATCGCGGGCGTGTACGGAATGAACTTCAGCGATCAATCCCCTTGGAACATGCCGGAACTCCGATGGTATTTTGGGTATCCATTTTCGTTGGCAGTAATGGGGCTGGTTGCGTTTGGACTGTTGGTCTTTTTTCGAAAAAAACGCTGGCTTTAGTTGGTGCGGAATAGTGCAAACGGTCCGGTGAGGATTCAATCTTCTGAGAATTCACCAGGCGACTCGCTCCGCAACGCTACTAAGCACATCCGCTATGTTTTTCAACCCAACGCGCCGTTGGGCGATAGCCCCGGTTTTCCAATTGCTCGCCATTCGTCGAGAACCGGGGCTATCGCCCGTCGGCTCAGTTTGTTTCACTCGAAGACTCATACCGTTTTGCTTAGAACACTTGTTTCGTGCCGAAGGTGATTGCCATTGGTCGCTAGTCGCCGGAAAAATCCCCTTCGAATCCCATCTCCGTCGCCTGGCTGATTCGACCGGCGAGAACACCTAACTGGTTAAAAATAAAGAAAGCAAAGAACGGCAGGACAAGCCCGCAAACGATATCGCCTCCCACTCCAGTGAGCGACGCGACCGCCATGAAAATGAAAAACAAGGCATAGGCAATTCCGGATTGAATATACATGGCCCCCCACGCATCGCCATAATTCTTGATCGTGCCGATGACCAATTGCGAGTAGGGCTCGAATGCAGAAGAATTGTTGATCATGCTCAAAAGCAAAATAGGAGAGAGCCCCCATATCCCAAGCATGACTGCTCCGGCAGCAATCAATGGGTTGGCCCCTAATGATGTTGTCAAGGCTCCCAGCATACCTCCAGGAATGGTTGCGATCACGAGAGTCACGATCACCATCATGCATTCACCAATCGATTCTCCCAGTCGGGAGAATGGCCATTCCGCAACCCTCGGTGCACGATTAGCAGCCATGACCAGAACGGGCAACCCACATAGGCAGATGAGGCCACCAATTGGGAGCAAGAACACGGCAAAGATTACGACTCTCGCGACGAAAGCAGTTTTTTCACTTGCCTCAATCACGGACCCAAACGCTGCCATGGAAAAGAACCAGACACTCGATACCAAGCCAAGAATGACCATCGCAATCACGACCAACGGATCCCTTAAAAATCCGAGGATGAGCCCCATCCAACGTTTCGTGTCGAAGACGAAATTAATTTCCTCTAGTTCATCGCGTTCGCGGTCCGCCTCCACTTTGGCTCGATCGAGTATCTCGCGCGTATTAACATCTTGACGAGATGAGGATTTCGAGTTTTCTGAATCGATCGGAGCAAACTTGACACTGGGCATTTCTTCAAGCTTGAACTCTTTCGGTATTGGCTTGACGAAGGGTTTTGGGACAACGAATTGGGAATGGCAGTCGGGGCATCGAGTCTTGCTTCCGATTCGCGATTTGTTGGCGTAAAGGAAAGCACCGCAAATCTTGCACGCAAATCGAAACTCTTCGTCGCTCGGAACGACAAAGCTATCGCCAAGCGCTGGCGTTTCCAAAATCATTTCATCCAGGGAACCAACCAAGAGAGGTTTGGGTTTTGAGTCCGTTGTGTTGGAGCTGAGCTTGTGTTTCGAGTTCCCGGAAGCGCCGGGTTGACTTTCGGATTTGTTGTTGGTTCGGGGTTGAGCCAATTTTTTTGGCTCAGCCTTTTTCTTAGCGGAGGGGACCGCATCCAATTCTGAAGGAAGCGTCGAAGGTGAGGGGGACGATTCGGTTGGAATTAGGTCGGGAAAATCATCTTCAAAAACGCTTCGCGACACCTTGCTTGGGGGGCTGACGGGTTCGAGTCTAAACTCGTCATCCTCATTCCGCGTGTCGGCTTCGTTCCCAGCGCCGACCGATGTTCCAGCGCCGACCGATGTTCCAGCGCTGACCGTTGATCCAGCGCTGACCGTTGATCCAGCGCTGGTGGCGGTGACTGTGTCTGACGTCTTGGAAGGGGTTGCCTCTTTTAAAGGAGCGATTGCTTTTTCCGGAAACGTCTTAGGATCATGAACAGCTTTTGAAGTGGGCTGTTCGTCGACCGATTCAGCCATGTCCAATTTCAGCCAATCGTCATCATCGTTGTTGGCGCTGATAACTCCAGGCACTCGGATCGATGCAGAGCACTTTGGGCAAGCCAATTTTTTTCCGGCGAGCGATGAGGGGGCTCGCAAGTTCTTTTGGCATTGAGGGCAGGCAAAGTTTAACAATTCAGGACGATCGTTGGACAAACGCAAACCTCTATCTATTGCATCGGAAAAAGCAATCGTTGGACGACGACTTCCGTTATAGCCGCCAAACGGTTTATTTTCGGTATTGCGGCTACTTTAGTTGCGGTGATGTTTTGGCAAAAACTTGATAGTGCTCATCGCCGACAGTCTGAGTCCATGCGTTTCGGTGCAGCACGACTCGATAGAGCATGTGCATCGATTGACCGGGTTGAAGCATGTAGCCACCTTCTTTTTTCGTAGCATCGGGATTGACCTCCAGAAAATGCTTCACACCTATCGGATTGTGAGCAAAGAGGCCGTAGGTTCGAACGTGCCAATATCCAGTCCTCCCAAAGCTCTGGGGATGGATGAGGATCGCAATCCCGTGTTCTTGTTTTGCGTCGATTGTTGCTTTTCCAGCATAGTCGACCCAGTCGGCTGGCTTTCCCCACGTTTTCCCATCCGTCAAGCCGCTGCTATTAAGGATATGTCCGCTGGCTTTGTCGACCTTCATCGTCTCAGGTACACGGATGGCAAACATCCCTTCTTTGGTATCTCCGAAATGGATCGGTTCCTTGGAGGCAGGGTCGGCGTGTTTGAGAATGTACTCACAGTCGATGATGCGTTCATCCGGCGTACCGGAAACCGTGTATTTGCAATGCTCTTGGAGAAAAGGCTTGGCTTCAAGGGTCTGCCAAATGTGGCGAGCCTCAACCGATGCCGAAGTAGCCGATTGAGCCGTGTTGACGACTTCAGAATGCACCACTTCGCCGTGGTTTTTGCCTTCAGCCCAAAAGTCGACATCGTTCACTTCGCCAAACGTCATCCACAGAGAGCGGTGGTGAGGGTGATCGTGAGCTTCATTCGTGCTGTCGGGAACCATCGGGTATTCACGCGACATTCGTAAATTGTCTGGCCCCATCAATGGCCACAGGATTGGCTTGGTACCAGATTTGAAATGATAGCTTGTAATCAATTTGCCAGCCTGCCTTAGATCGACACGATCCGATTCGCGTTTGGCTTGGAATTCCTGGCTAAAGCTTTGGATGGATAGGGCAGATGCCACAATCCCCAGAGCCATCGCGTTTTTTGTCGCTTGAAAAGCAGATCGCAATGCGTTAGAGCGAATGAGAGAGAGGAACACTAGCATAGTTTTGTCGACCCTTCAGAAGGTTTGAGCAATCGGTAGGTAAGTGGAAAATAGGATTTTTGATTGCGGTTGGATGATTCGGGCTTTTCAATTTCACAAATGCACTAATATTACACTGGTTGGGTGGTGTCAGCTTTCTTGCCCAATTTCTTGTGTTTTGTACGTCCAGGAGTTACGGCTGTGTTTTTGTTGTTGCGCGGGAGTCAAGATTGGTCGTTCACTGTTTTAGTCGCTTTTGTATTGATCCATTGCTTGGCGGGCAACTCTTGGGCGAGCGAAGAGGTTCCGCCGTTCACTGTGCCAGATGGTTTTTCGGTCCAGAAAGTTGCCGATGACTCGTTGGTTCATGATTGCTTTTGTATGACGCTGGATGGACTTGGGCGGCCCGTGGTTTCCGGACCAGGATACATTCGAACTTTGCTGGATGACAACTCGGACGGGAAATTTGACCGAAGCATTCTTTGGTCTAATTTACCCAAGCAAGGCGCTCAAGGGTTATGGTCTGAGGGAATAAAGCTCTATTTTGTTAGCGAAGGTGGGCTTTGGATGACCGAGGATTCCAATGGCGATCTTGTGGCGGATGCCAATGCGAAACGCGTTTTGGATCTACCAACCGGTTCGGAGCACGATTCGCACGCCCTTCGAAAGGGGCCAGATGGATTTTGGTACCTTATCGCAGGCAATTTTGCCCGCGATATCTCGAAAATTCAAAATGATCCAAACAGTCCCGTTCAACGAAGCCGAAGTGGGACACTTTGGCGCATTAGTCCGGATTTTTCAACCAGAAGCGTTTGGGCACACGGGTTGCGCAATTGCTATGACTTTGACTTCCTGCCGGATGGACAGATTGTAACGTTCGATAGCGATTGTGAGCGAGAAGCGACCCTTCCGTGGTATCGACCGACTCGAGTTATGGTTCTTGGGCCCGGTTCAGATGCGGGTTGGTGCGGGCAAACCTGGAAAGACGAGGATCACCGAATCACGATGCCATTAACGCTGGCGCAATTGGGGCGTGGATCTCCAACAGGGGTCGCGGTTTATCAGCATCGAGCGTTTCCAAAGAAATACCACGATGCCATTTTCGCCCTCGACTGGACCTTCGGGCGAGTCCTCGCCATTTATCCGTCGAGCAATCTGGACGATTCCAAACGCATTCCAAACAAAATCCCAGCGGAAGTTTTTATGCAACCAAGCGGTACGGCTGGGTTTGCTCCAACGGATATTTGTGTAGCCGAAGACGGTAGCTTGCTGATTTGCATCGGCGGTCGCGGCACCACCGGAGCGGTCTATCGAGTGAGCTCGAACGAGAGTGTCACAGAGAAATCGCCCGGTTGGTTTGCAGATTCGATCGCCTCTGGGCAGCTCAAACTCGAACAAGCTGAGGCATTGGAGAGCTTGTTGAAGGCGAATTCTCCGTTTGAAAGTTGGTCCGAAGCCAAGTGGCGACCCATTGTTGAAGAAGCTGGCATTTCGACTTTGATAGCGTTTATCTCCGGAACTATTCCGATTTCTGCGGAGCCCGTTGTTGTCGCAGAAGCAAAACTAAAATGTGCTCAACTATTGACGCGTATCAATGCAAACATCCCTTTTGCAAGCGTCCAAAACACATTGCTCGCGACATCCCAATCGTCCAGGGCGGCGGGTTGGTGGCTAGTGGGTCGCGGCCGTCTTGGTTTGAAACCGCAGGAAACAAAGTGGATCGAATCGCTTGCCGCCGCAGATTACTCGCTGCCTGAATTCAACCCGCACCAAGATGATGTGTCCAGTTGGGAACCGCATCTTGGTCGGGAGGACGAACGGCTACGATGGGAAGCCTTCGGCATTCGTAAATGGAACTTAAGTTTGGCCGAAAGTCGACCTGTCGCGGACAACGATGCCGGAAATGCTCTGCGACGCACGTGGCTTTGGGCGCTATCGCGTTCACCAGCACCCATTGCGACAAAGTCGAATAGGAACGGGCTAGACTCACTCATTGCAAGGCAACTGTTCAACACGAGGCAGACCGACATGGACAGACCGCTGTTGGATGCCTTGGCAAATTGGGTACCAGCCAACCAAAAAACACTAACGACTCGCGACAAACTGGAGTTTCTAACGCTTTTGCAATCTGCACTCGGAGATAGACGTTATAGCTTGCCGCAGCAATTGGATCCGCCACAGCCTGATGTACTCGATGGTTATCGAGGTTTGAGCGCAGCACAATTGCCCGAGAATGTACGAACGGCTTGGATCGGCTGGGCAACCCATTTTGCGAAGTTAGCTTTAAAAGCAGATAGTCCGTTGATTCAATTGGAAGCGACACGAACTCTGTCGATGCTGGAACCCAAGGACAAAGACTCGCTCGAGTTCCTGTTAAGTCAAATCGACCCAAAAAGTCATCCAACCTCGGATTTTCATTGGTTGTGCTGTTCGGCCAACTGCAGTAGCCCGCGGACGGTCGACCTCTCTCGCGCAACTGCAGCGGCTCTTTCGGGTATCGTACGCAAAGTAAAATTGCGAGGCCTGTATACCGACAATCAATTTCCAACGCGATTGCAGCAGCTCGTCAACGCATTGACGAAGCGGGATTCGGGTCTTGGTAGAGCATTCGTGGAATTGCCTGTCCCATGCTGCCCGGAAGACATTGTTTTGATTTCATCGTTCCCAGTCGATGTGCAAAACGAAGCCCGCAAGAAGATGCGTGAACATTTGATTGCAACGGCACCAACCGAATGGTCGCCAGCCATTGTGCGCTATGCTTGCCAACTAGGCATTGATGAGACCTTTGCCAAATCGATTCGCAACGCGGCGATCGAACCCAACCATCGAGCCCTTGCAACGGAAATGTTGTCGTCTCTCGGGAAAGAAGCGGATTACGAACTGTTTCTAGCCGCTCTCGACTCCAGCGATCGAAATCAATGGCCATTTGGATGGAAGGGCATCAGTGCGTTACCGGTAGTCGACGCGACACATGAATGGAAGATTATCCCCCAGATCGTTTCCAACGTCATCAATACAACCATCCCTATGCCTCGGACTGCCGTTATCAACCGAGCCAGAACGATTGCCGCAAAAATGCAAATTGCAAATGTGCCTACGACGGAGCAATGGCCAGACTGGGATCGTTTCTTCCAAGGCAGTTTGGAGGAAGTAGCTTACTCGAAACTCCATCTTCCCTCGACAACCTTCGATTGGCGAGCATTTGTACTTTCCGCGAATTCCCTCGTAGGCGATCTTCAAATCGGCAAGTCGCTTTACGAGCAGAAGTGCGGACTTTGCCATGGCGGGCAGAACGCTCTCGGACCAAGTCTTTTAGGTGTTGCAAAACGATTCTCTCGCGAGGATTTGTCCAAAGCCATCTTTGAACCTAGTCGTGACATTTCGGATCGCTATCGATCGATTCGAGTACTGACGATGGATGGCGAGATTTTCACAGGCATGATCATTTACAATGCGGCCGATGGGACGACGTTGCAAACGGCCAATGGGAACTTGGTTCGCATCAATCAAGACAACATCGAGGACAAAGCCTATTCGACCGAGTCATTGATGCCAACCGGGCTTTTGGATGATCGCTCCCCAGCGGAGGTCGCAAGCCTGTACGCATACCTTGGAACGCTTCAATAGTGTATCGCGACAACTAGTTTTCCTCAATCGTTTGGTACTGCGAGTCCGCCTAACGTAGTCAGCGTCCGAACAACCGCAGCGTTGCATAGATAGGCGTTGAAACCAACTGCTGGTTGCAAAAACTTGCCAGGCCGTCATGATGTAGAACGGCATGCCGAGCTTTTCGGCCGCTGCGATGAGGCAATAGGAATCCCAGTGGAAAGAATGATTGGGAGTCAGCAAGACACCATGTTTGGCGTCGATTGTATTTTGGAGGTGTTCCAGTCCTTGGGCTTGAATGCTCAGGATCTTTTGTTTGCGCAGTGCGTTACGACAAGAGAGTTTGGTGAGATGAAACCACCATGGGGTCATGATGGGTGGCCATTGCCCTTGAGGTATTCCGTAGGGTTGGTTGTTCACACTAGTTTCGGTGGCCCCCGACCAACTCGTCCGGTTGGTGAATGAGGTTGGTGAATGAGGTTGGTGAATGAGGTTCGTGGCTAAGGAGCGTTGGCGGCGGGTGGCTCCACCTTGGTTTCGCTCGCGGAATCTGCAGGTGGGTTCGTTGATGCGGGTGCAGTGGTACTTGCATCGCTAGGAGGATCTTCGTCGGGTGGTATCAACCCACCCTTGCTCGGGACGCCTGGTTCGCCAGGGCTGGATTTCACCCAGTCCGAAGTCGCTTTTTTCTTGGCTTCCGACGTGTAGTGCTCCTGCCAGTACATCAATTGAACCATAATCCACTCGCCACGAAAAATGCCGATGCCTAAAACGACCAGGCAAATGGCGATGAACGGCAGCGAAATGAGTGAGCGTTTTTTCGGTTGGGAATCAATGGGGTTCTTGGTCATCACAAACTTCTCAAACAGGACCGGAAAATTGATTTATTGCTCTTACGAGAGCGGCAGACTGAAAACTACCACGTAGCACAGGCTGCCAGCCTGTAATAGTCTAAAAAACACAGGCTAGCAGCCTGTGCTACGGGTATATCTCATGCTGCTGATTGAATTACCGTTCTTACTATAGCTGCTTTCGGTCCAACAATGAAGATTCTATTCGCTTTTGGCTCTTATTGGTCCCGGTAAACTTGCGTGCTTTCTTCTTTGCTAACCGCAACGGGTCTTAGTTTACTCTTGAGTTGGGCTCGGACCACGTGAGTCCCTTCGCGTGTATGTCGAACGGAGACCCGAATCGTTTGTTGATCCTTGGCCTGCATTTGTGCAATCGGCGCGAAGATTACGTTGCGTTGCGACACTTTGTAATCAACCGGCGCGTCAACTTGCTCTACGACAGATCCTTCGGGTAAATCGATAGCGAGTTCGACGTTGTTATCGATTCGCGTTCCAATGTTGGAGATCTTGACGAGGTAGGTTGTCTTGCCATCGGTTTCGATCGGGTCGTTGTCATCTTCGATCGTGAACGCGAGTTCGCTTTGGCCTTCGACGCGAACGGGTTTCTCGATCGGCTCGGCGCGGATCGCGTCTGCTTCTGCTTGCATTCTCAAGACGAAGCTACCCTCCTCGACAGGCAGCAGCGTTACCTCGGTTGCCGCTTTGCTTCCAGCCGCGAGCTCAGCAAGTTTCCATCGCACGGCATGCTGACTTGGAAGGTATGTGCCTTGATTAATCGTGGAATTGAATTGGAGTCCGCTTGGCAGGAAAAGAGTGATCTCCGCGTTCGTTGCTATCGCGGTTCCTGAGTTATGAATACGGACCGTGTAGGTTACTTGCCTTTCCAGATAACGCAGGCTTGCCCCCTCGATGCTTGTTTCCAGTTTGGGTGAGACGACTTCGATTTGAGCGGCGGATTCATTCGTGGCTGCATTTTCTGAGATAACGCGTAGAACGTTGGCGACTTTACCGGCCGAGATTGCGGACAATTCGATGTCCCTTTTTTCCGTTTCGCCTGGTGCCAAGTCGCCGAGGCTGAGTTCCAACACTCGCGAACCAGTCGAGTGTCTCAAGTTTGCGGGGACGTCTTCTTGGAGCCGAACGTCCCGAGCTGTGCCCGTGCCAATGTTGGCAACTTCGATCATGATGCGAATGCTGTCGCCTCCCAGGACGACCGGTTCGAATAATTGTTTGACGACCAGCTTGGGTTGTGTACTCATGGTTCGAACGGACGCGTGGGCTGCAAAATTGACGCTTGCAACCGAACCTATTTCCCCTTCCGTTTCTGGAACCAGTTCGACGGTCAGGACTTGTTCTGAGCCTGCTGCCATCTCGCCGAGTCTCCAAACAAGTCCATTGGGTCCATTGGGTTGAGCTTGAGGGCTCGTCCGAATCAGCTTGGCACCTTTCGGTACTGAGTCGACGACGCTAACCTCGAAAGCAGCGGCGTTACCGACGTTGCGGACGAGCAAGGTAAAGACCGCCGGTACGCCAACTTGGACTTCGCTCGGGGCACGTTTCTGAATTTCCATGCTGGGGTTTTGCGAACCATCCAGTTGCCGCACGCCTGGTGCTGGACTTGAAAACGAAGCAGCCTTCGGAGTACCCGCTGGCAACGAATTGCTAGTCGCGTTCGTGGAGTTACTGGTACCTGGGTTGTAACTCGGTTGCGTGGGTGCAGCGAACGCTGCGGTTGGCGGTAGACCTGCGTTTGGCTGTAGACCTGCGTTTGGCTGTAGACCTGCGGTTGGCTGTAGACCTGCGGTTGGCGGTAGGCTCGGTGGACTGTTGTTGAACGAATTTGGCGATGGAGTCGCACCGGGCATACCGGGCATACCGGGCATACCGGGCATAGGTGTGGTTACGGGTAGACTGGGCACAGGCGTGATTACGGGTAGCTGGGGTGGAATCCCGTTGGGTGGCGTCGCACTTGGCACCTCAACCGCGGATGGATAACTTGGACCGGATCGGAGAGAAGTCGGTGATGAGGGCGGCAACGAAGGGGAGTACGTCGGCTGTCCGAAGGTCGCAACCGGTGGAGCGTTTGACGTTGCTGCACTGCGATCCAACTCACTCGTCGAAACGGGCAGGGACGTCGTGCTTCGCTCATCCGCGAACGGTGGACTCGGTGGACTCAGTGAATTCGGCGGATTCGGCGGATTCGGCGGACTCGGTGAACTCAGTGAATTCGGTGAACTCAGTGAATTCGGTGAACTCAGTGGACTGGCAGGCAATTGGTTTGGCAACGGGGGCAGGCTACTCCCTCCGTTGCTCGGAAACGAAGGAGGCAACGAGCTTAGATCACTCAACGCGGGCGGTTCGGTTAGCAGTTTCGGAGGTGCATCGTCGCGAAGTGTGTTATCGGGTGACGGGGAATTGTTAGAATACGACGCGACGATTGCGCGAGGCTGGCGATTTAAATTCGTGGGTGGCAGCGGCAGTGGCAAAGGCATATCACCCGCATCGGAATCGTTTGCTCGCACGATTGGAGCAAAGAATTCTTGGTTATCCGCGTCATTAGGCTCGGCCGAAATCGGTTGAGCTGGCTGGTTCGCATACGGAAGATTGTTTCCGTCCGTCGTTGAGTCACCTACCCGAGCGTCGCGTTGCGCGATAGACATGGAAAGCAAAACGAGCGAACCCGTTAAGCCCACCGCGCCGGCTGCATAGACAAATCGCTTCATGGACCTGACATCCTTGTCCGGTTTTCATTGGGAATCATTCTGGAAAAACTACAACTGGAGTACTTATCAAATTCCGAGGACCGCACGGAAGCCCAATCAGGTGCAATTGATGCGAATGCGTTCGCGGGCTAGAATTTCGGCTTGTTTCGATCAGACCGCTGATTTCAATACCAGCAAATGCCCTCTTTTTGTAAAATCTACTTCAACACTTTGTGACGGTTGTTTGCAACAACTGAAATCTAATGAGCGAATTGTGCGACTTTGGCCTCATCGGCTTGGCAGTGATGGGTGAGAATCTGGCTCTTAACGTCGAGAGTCGAGGCTATCGCGTGGCGGTCTTCAATCGCACGACCGATAAAGTAGATGAACTGATAAAAGGCCGCGCGGCTGGCAAGAACTTCGTCGGATGCCACTCGGTTGTGGAGATGGTTAAAAATCTAAAGCGCCCCCGCTTTGTCATGATGCTGGTCAAGGCTGGTGCTGCGGTGGACGACCTCATCGAACAACTTTTGCCCCATTTGGAACCAGGTGACATCGTTATCGATGGTGGTAACACACACTTTGCAGACACCGAACGGAGGACTCAGTATGTCGAGAGCAAGGGGCTCTTGTACGTAGGAGCGGGAGTCTCGGGTGGAGAGGAGGGCGCTCTCAAAGGCCCAAGCCTAATGCCTGGTGGCAGCAAAGCCGCGTGGGAAACCATCAAGCCTATCTTTCAATCCATTGCTGCAAAGGTTGGACCGAAGAACGACATTCCATGCTGCGAATGGGTAGGTCCTCGCGGAGCTGGCCACTACGTTAAAATGGTGCACAATGGTATTGAGTACGGCGATATGCAGTTGATCTGCGAAGCATATTTCTTGCTGAAGGAAGCGGCTGGCCTGACCAACGATGAGCTCTACAATGTTTTTTCGGAATGGAACACGAGCGAACTGCAGAGCTACCTGATCGAAATAACGCGAGACATTTTCAGCGTCAAGGACGACCAGGGCCGAGACGGCTATCTCGTGGACAAAATTCTCGACGTTGCTGGCGCTAAGGGTACGGGGAAATGGATGAGCCAATTGGCCCTCGATCTGGGGGTCCCGTCGACCTTGGTTACCACGGCCGTTTATGCAAGATCGCTTTCGTCGATCAAAGAGGCACGCGTTCGGGCAAGCAAGGTTCTCGCGAGTCCATCGCTTTCCCAAAACGGGTTATTTGGCGCGGCCGTTCAAGAATTGGTCAGCAACAAAAAGGTTTTTATCGAAGCGGTCAAGCAAGCCTTGTACGCATCGAAGATTTGTTCCTATGCGCAGGGTTTTGTTCAGTTGCAGGAAGCGAGCAAAGAGCACAAGTGGGAATTGAATTACGGGGACTGCGCCTTGTTGTGGCGCGGTGGATGCATCATTCGCGCACAATTCTTGGATCGCATCAAGGAAGCATTTGATGCCCAGCCGGATCTCGAAAATTTGTTGCTTTACCCTTACTTTCAGAAAGCGATCGAAAAAGCCCAAGAATCTTGGCGTGCTGTGATCATGGCCGCAACGCATTTGGGGCTGCCAGCGCCGGCTTTCACCACCGCATTGGCCTACTACGACATTTACCGCTTGCCAAGGTTGCCAGCGAATTTGTTGCAAGCTCAGCGAGATTACTTCGGCGCGCACACCTACCAGAGAATCGATATGCCAGGCACTTTTCACAGCGAGTGGCTGGATCTGCGGAAAAAGCCAAGTTAGCCGAGCGGCAGACCGGAAGTTGCCGGGGGACCGGGTGGCACGCTCAGAGCGATGGCGATGGGCGTGGATTTGAGTTCCAAGTATTCCGCGAATTGCCCGCAATTCCAGTCGTCGCAATTGATTGTGCAGTCGCAATGTCCTACATTCAATAGGATAGCGACGCTGTCCGCTGGGTTGGCTAGCGCAATTTGCGTAGTCGGCATAATGCGTAACATTTGTTAATCGGCGGCCCCCACCTTTAGCAATGATAACGGGATCTCATCGCGGTGCCTCAAAAATCCTCTTCGGAAATCCTCGATTCGGCGATGCCTCCGCCGTTGGTTCTACCGACGGCTGATGGCAATTCGTGGACGAGTCCGCAACCGCCACCGTTTCCGCCTAAAGTCGCCGGCGATGCCCCTCCGTCGATTTCCGAGTTAGGTGGGTTGAACCAATTCAAGTTGCCCATCGCTCCAGGCAAGCCATTGCCACCAACCCCCAGCGTTTCTCAGAGAGGGGACTTAGGCCAAACAGGGACAGATGAGGAGAGCTCCGAAGCAACCGCGTCGATTTATGAGCGACTGCTGCCGCTGACATTGAAAGAAACGCCCTCGTGGCTGATCAGCTTAGTCGTGCATGTCGCAATCATTTTGCTGCTGGCGCTGATTCCGCTGAGCGACCAAATACGATCATCCATCTCGCTGCTTGCCGGCATCAGTGACGAGCAAGGTCAGGACGAACTATCTGTGTTTGACACACAGTCTGATGCCGCCGAGGCGGATCCCAATGAGTCTTTGGCAATGAACCTTGAACCAACGCTCAACGAATTGGCAGTTGTCGATGTCACTCCATCGATCAATTCGCTGACGGACTTGGCCGTTCCGCTCACGATAACCAACGGATTGCGAGGCCGAACGGGTGCGATGAAGGATGCTTTGTTGAAGGCATACGGAGGAACTCAAGGGACGGAAGATGCCGTTGCGGCAGGACTGAAGTGGCTTGCGACCAATCAACGCAAAGACGGTTCATGGAGTTTAGTGGGCCCGTACTCCGACGGAGGGGTCAATGAGAACAAGCCTGCGGCTTCTGCTATGGCATTGTTGGCATTTATGGGAGCGGGCCATACGCACCAATCCGGCGAATACAAAGAAGTTGTTAGAAAGGGAATTACGTTTGTAGTCAAGTTGCAGAATAAGGAAGGATTCTTTGCCGACCAATCCGCAGGAAATCAGCGAACCTACGCACACGCTCAATGTTCGATTGCCGTCTGTGAGTTGTATGGAATGACCGGAGACAAAGAGCTTCGCGACGCAGCTCAAAAATCAATTCGGTATGCAGAAAAATCCCAAGGCAAGAATGGTGGTTGGCGCTATCAGCCGCGTGAGGCAGGGGATACCAGCGTCACCGGTTGGTATGTCATGGCTCTGATTAGCGCGAGAATGGCTGGACTCGATGTCGACAGTGAAGTCCTTGAGCGGGTCCATCAGTTTCTGGATTCTGTGCAACGCCGCGCTGGAAGCAATCGCCCCGATGCAGAAGGTGAGCGATACGCATATATGTCCTATTCAGCACCGACTCCCGCGATGACCGCTGAGGGAATGCTGTGTCGTTTGTACCTGGGCTGGGATACCAAAGAACCTCGTATTGTCGAGGGTGCTGAGTTTCTTGTTGGTAATCCGATCGCAATGGAAAAGGATCGAGTTTCCTATTACTACTGGTACTATGCAACGACCACATTGCATCACATTGGCGGACAAGCTTGGACGGCCTGGAATCAGTCGATGAAGGAAGTGCTCCCAAAAATGCAGATTGCTAGTGGAAAGGAAAGGGGAAGCTGGCCAACGGAAGAGGATAATCACGCGAACGCAGGTGGCAGGTTGTATGCAACTTGTTTCGCTCTCTACTGTTTAGAATCCTACTATCGCCATCTGCCGCTAAGCGAAATGGCACCCAAATAAGACTAATAATAAGACTATGATATGAGCAAAACCACGTTAGCTAGCCTACAAGAATGGCTTCGTCATTCCGATGCGGCTGAAGGCACCTTGCCGGATTCGATTGGCATTCTAGAAACGCTTGGCTGGACAGCCGCGATCGTTGCATTAGACCAAATGTCCAAGGAAGCCCAAATACAAGTGATCCAAGCCGAGTGGAATGACATGCTCGGCTCGGTGATCAAAATCGCCGGTTCGATCAGCGATGTCGAGTCCGCCCTGGAAATTGGCCTCAGAACGGCGACGCTGTTTCATCCAACATCGGACCCGGCCGCAGCCCCAAAGTCGATGATTCGAATCATCAATCGACCGGATGAACAAGCCTTGCGAGCTATACTGAGCCCAGACGAATACAATGTTTTGATCGAACAATCCGTTGTCAAACGCCCTTTACCAACGAACACTACCGCAGGAAAAAACGAAATGGCCGAGAACAGCCAAGCACTGGGATTTATTGAAACACAAGGCTTCACGGCTGTCTTTGAAGCCATCGATACGGCTTGCAAAGCCGCTTCGGTGGAAGTTGTTGGCAAAGAGAAGCTGGGTGGTGGATATGTCACCGTAGTCATTCGCGGCGACGTGGCGGCGGTGAATGCAGCTATCGATGCTGCCAAGCCTCGAGTCGAAGGGCTCGGTAAATTAATCGCATGTCACGTGATCGCCAGGCCATCAACGGCCGCACTTTGCTTGTTGCCCAAATAACTAGCCATCGTGTGATTCGTAATCTCCGAGAATTTTGTTTAAGACGTTTTGCAATTCGAATGGTCGAAACTTGGTCGCTTTCCCTTCGATGTCGTCGTGGACCAAAGCCACATATCGGTCGAGCCGGTTGGCTGCGTTCGTATCGATGAGTTGATTGGAATCCGATGCGCTCATTTGCATCAGTATTCTAAGCTCGATGTCACGCAGCGACTGCCTGGAAATCCAGCGCGTTAACGTTGCAGCGCTGTCGGCCCATAGCCAACCATGCATGCCCAAAGTTGGACCGTCTCGCATTAGGTCCGCCAAGACCGCATCCGGCTTGGGACTACCACCCCCAGCCTCACCAAACGAATACTCCTCACTTCGTCGTAGTTCTCGAAATCGAGAAATATTGACGACCGCAACCAACATCGATGGATACGCTTGATCGGGAGCGGCGCTGCGTCGGTCCAGTTCAATTTTGATCGCTTCCATCGTGGTGTCGACACTGCGCACATCGGCTATTTGCACAAGTCGTTTGTTGTTGGCCAACTGCCCAATCAGGCTTCGCAGAGACTCATCTTCATTTCGCGAACCGTCCAGAAGCACAACCGAGGGCTGGTCCGAGGATCGATCCATCGCAGGAGCCAAATACGAAAAACCTGCTACCAAGCTCGCCAAGAGTGCAGCAGCGATCGATTCGTCTTGCCCAACGACCATCACGTTGCGACCAGCGCTTCGCGACAAGGACTTGATGATCGGCGGATCGATCGAGACACTCTCACCCAAAATCATAGGCAACGATGCGTCATCCATGTGCAAATCGGACATCGCCATGGCAATACTGGCCTCATCCCAGATGGCTGGCTTATGTCCTTCGAAAACAATCTGCCTACCCAACGCGTTGGTTGTCGGCGAGTGCGGAATCGGGTATTTCTTGAGCCCGACCAAGCGTTCTACTTGAGCGTTCTTTTCAACATAGGCGACTTGGAAATTCGAATTGCTTTCGAACCTGCCCCCAGCGTCGTTGTAAATCGCTTGCCCAGAGTGCCTCAATCGTTCTGCTGCAGTATTGTCTTCGCTGAGTATCAGCATGGCATCGGAGCTATCGCAATGCAATGCAATCCGTATCGCCATTTGGGAAAGCGTTGTGCGCGGCAACGAGTAGGCCCCGCCCAGCGTTTGTGAAGCCAATATGAGATGGATTCCGAACGATCGCCCCTGACGAACAATGCGATCCATCAGCATCGAGGCTTGTTGCGAAAGCTTGTCATCCTCGACAAACAACTCTTGAAACTCATCGATGAGAACCAAGATTCGCGGCAAACCATGCTGCGGATATTTCTTGACGAGACTCGGCAAATCTTGCACTCCCCATTGCCGAAAAGCTTCCCCGCGAGCATGCAGCACGCGATCCAAATACTCGAGCGTGCTAACACCGAACTCTCGTTTGCTCTCGATTCCGATGATATCCGCATGCGACAGCATCGTCTCGGCATAGACTTGAAACTCCACCCCCTTCTTAAAGTCCAAGAGAACGAGACGCAACTGTTCTGGCGAGTATTTCATGGCAGCACTTGTAATCAAAGTGTGCAACAAAGAGCTTTTCCCCGAACCCGTTTTCCCTGCGATCAGCACGTGCTGGGCTGTGCCCATTCCTAATTTCAACGACTGAACGCGACCCGCATCCGAAATGCCCAATGGAATCGAGAGCCCCTCGGCACTGGATGCGATTTGTTGTTCGGTGCCGGGTATTTCAATCGACTCAAACGGTACAACACGTTTGCCCAAATTGAGTGTCGAGGCAACTTGATGTTCCATAATCTCTTGGATTCGTTCCTCAGACGGTGGCTGCTCGGGCAACACACGGTACATCGACAACTCAGGATGATCGATGGTGATCGCAACCGAGGGATCGCTGGCGATGGAATTCACGACTTGGCTCGGTAGGGCTGCCAACTTGAGCCGCAAGCCAAATTCATCGAGCTTCGAACGGTCGGCGAATGTCGGCCAAACGTACGTGTCGGAAACTTGAAGGATGACTCCTACGCCACACTTTCCACCGGATGACATGATCGAACAAAGAGATTGCCAGGAGTGATCATCCAAACCGAATGGAAAGTTGGACCAGACGATGAGTCGGTAGGGAACCGCCATCGGGCCAGCGCTCTTGTTGTACTCGATCAAGTTCGCAAACCGATTGCGGAGACTCTGCTGAATGATGTCTTCGACATGCCGAGCCGCGTTCGCAAGTTGTTCGGAGATATGCAGTGGCTGCGTCCAAACTCGGTGGTTTACTAACGAGGGATCCACGTCGGCCAACGACATGATCCAGGAGAACTGCTTGCCCAAACCCTCGGGATCAATGATCGTTACATTCAAGTTACCTGCAGGAACCGATGTTACCGCTCGAAGCAGAGTGTTGCGAACCATCCGATCCGAAGCGCCTTTGCATTCGGGATGTGTTTCCAAAACCAATGCACCATGCGACAACAAATCGTAAAAAATGGACCAAGGCTGCTCCGAAGCCTCGTTCGAAAAATTCAAATCGTCGATCTCGGATTGCAGGTGTTCATGCGGTCGAATCTCACCCAGTTTCCATGCCAAAGAATCGCTGACTCGTGGCCAATCGCCATCGGTATAGCATTGAGAATCCCAAGGAGGAAAGGCTCCAAGAGTTTCGTTCTCAAGGGCGTGCATTCGTCTTGCCGACCGATCGCAACCATTCAACCAGCGTTGCACGGAGAATTTTTGCGAACGCTGAAACTCATCCTCAAGATTCGCGAAAAAGGATTTTCGTTCCCGCTTCCACTTCTCTTTGGACTTTTCGTGTTGATTGGTTAACGAGTCGACGCGCGGCTCTTGGTCCGAATTGGTTTTTCGTTGCTGTTCTTTTCTGTTTGCAGCTAAAACAATGCGTTTTTGACGACTTGAGGCCGTGAGAGTCTCGGCCTGGGAGGTGTACTCATTTAAAAGCCGGATTCGATCTTCACGATACTTTTCATCCAGCTTTTGCTGGTTCGCAGCGCATTGCTGTTCGTGTCGAACGATTTCGTTTTGACAGTTGTTTTCTGAGATGCGACGCCCTTGGGCGAGGATGAGATAAGCGATCTGTTCATCCTGGACAACCGCCGGAAACATGCGACGAATCGTGCGTGTAACCAAAGGAGCAGTCGTAAAGTGGAGGATGGCAGCGAATACGATTGAGCCAACTAGACCAACAGCGGCTACTAGGATTGGGCCTACCCCCAGTGACCAAGCGATGAGCGCGCTTAGTGCACCGAGGATCGGGCCGAACGCCAGAAACCAATACGAACCAAGCATCTTGGTTACCGGATTGGATTGCATTCGTTGAATGTCTCTCGCAAGCGATTTTTTTTGAATCTCGAATTGCTTGCCTATTTGATTTAGATCGGAAAGAGCCAAAACGTCTTTGGAGTTTTCGGCCGAAAAATTGGCTGAAAGGTTTTGCAAGTCGACCACACCGGTTCGAATCCCAACCCATTCGCGGCACTCCTCCATATGCTGCTCCACCGCAATGCGTTCCGTCTCCAATTTGACTTTGATGCTATCTCTCGCACTCGTCAACGCCGACTTCGTATCGTCGAGTTTTTTCTTAAGTGCATCGGAAGCATTTTCGTTTTCGATCTTGATTTTCGTCTTGTTTTGGTTGAACTCCGACTTGAGTCGTTTCGACTTTTGCTTCTCGTTGAGGATATTTTGAAGCGTTTCGCGTTCGGCTATCGCCATCTGCTTTTCAAGTTGCGAATCCCAATCGGTGATGGCTTTACGCCAATCGTCAAAGTGTTCCCTCTGCATTTGCCTTTGTTGATCCGAAAAGGCAGCGGTAGCCTCGTTGCGTTTCAATTCGAGAGAATTTTTGTCGACCGATCGAGAACGCTCCAACTGATTCAGTCGAGCTCGCAATCCTCGCAGCATTCGGATTTGTCGAGCAAACAATTGTCCGTTGAGATTCGTGCTCATAGTCGTTACCCAATGCCAATACGATAGCACCAGCGGTGCGTAAGCATTTTCCCGGGATCCGATGCGGGAACAATCGCGATCGTCCGATCCGATTCATCATACCTGAGCTGCCCAATGGTTGCGAGCAATTGGAGCGTGGTTGGAACGCATTCGCGTTTCGAATGGCTCAATTCGATTTGAGAAATAATCGCATTCGCGACAACCCATTCGGTCGAGACACGATATTTCGATCCGAACCAAAGAGACGGTTTTGAGTTCCTGCAAGCAACGTCGAATTTCAGCGAGGATGCGTTCTGCGATTCGATCGCAATCGACCAGTGTCCGTTTCCGGACAAGCCGACTCCCAACAAAACGGGACTCAAGCTTGCTCCAATCGATTCTTCGACGATTTGTTGCATGGGTGGGCTCGCAGGCCATGCGTCGACAGGGGTCCCTTCGATCGACTCGAGGACTGGATAAAAAGAATCGCCATCGATCGTTCCGATCTCGTGTGCAAGACGATCGCCAAGCCTACGATAGCGAACACACAACAAGCCGGACGACAACGAAGTCGTGCCACTCATTCCTTGCTCGTTTCGCTGATCATTCGATATTTCAGAAACGCTTCCAGAAATCCCTGGATCTCACCGTCCATGGCCGCGTGAAAGTTGCCGATTTGGTGACCCGTTCGCGAATCCTTGACACGTTGATCCGGGTGCAAGAAATAATTTCGAATTTGGGATCCAAAGCCGGTAATCGTTTTGTTCTGGTACTTGGTCGCTTGTGCGGCTTCGCGTTTCTCTTCTTCGACGCGAGCCAATCGGGCTCGCAGCATTTTCCATGCTTGAGCACGGTTCTTGTGTTGACTGCGATCGCTTTGACATTGAGCAACAATGCCAGTGGGGATGTGAGTTAAGCGAATCGCCGAACTCGTTTTGTTCACGTGTTGACCACCAGCACCCGACGCGCGATAGACATCTTCACGAATATCCTTCTCGTTGATTTCGATTTCAACTGTGTCGTCTACCTCCGGCGAAACGTCGACAGCCCCAAAGCTTGTTTGACGTTTGCTTTCCGCGTTGTACGGACTGATACGAACCAAGCGATGGATCCCTTCCTCACCTTTCAAATATCCATAGGCAGACGGGCCGCGAATGATCACGGTCGCTTGAGTGATGCCAGCTCCTTCGTTGTCGGAACGGTCAACCAACTCTGCGGTGAATCCGTTCTTCTGAGCCCACGAGATATACATGCCGAGGAGCATTTCCGCCCAATCGTTGGCGTCGAGACCACCCTCTCGGGCATGCACGGAAAGAATCGCTCCGCACTCGTCCATTGGACCATTTAGCAAGGCCTTGAGCTCAAGTTGTTCGACAGCCTTTTCGAGCTTGCCAACTTCCGGCTCCACTTCGCCCGCGACGGAGGGTTCCTCATCGATCATGCTTGCTAGCTCAGTCAAATCATCGCACGATTGAATGGCTTGTCGCAAGGGCTCTACGATTGACCTTAAACTTTTCAGTTCCAGGACAATTTGCTGTGCTTTGTCCGGGTTGTCCCAAAAACTGGGCCCGGACATGAGCTCTTCCCGTTTTCCTATTTCTTCGACTTTGTTAGCGTAGTCAAAGACCGTCTCGTAATGAGACCAAACGAACACGGACCGCGCCGATGCGACTTAACAGTAGATTGCTATCACTCATCAAATTTAAAAATCGTTGGTGGCGGGAGCCGGTGATTGAAAACTGGTTGCGAGTTCAAAAAATGCACTCACGCGGCAAACGTTCGGTTGCCGATAGCAACGATTGTAGCACATCGGTCAAATTTTGGTCTATGGTGACGTCATGCAAATTCAGTCTTCGCGATTTGGGAAAATGGACATCAATCACTCGGACATGTTGCTCATGCCACATGGATTGATCGGTTTTGAAACCTGCCGCCATTGGGTTTTGCTTTCGAGCCAGGAAAATGAGGAAGTGGCTTGGTTGCAATCGGTGGCGTTGGCGAACGTCGCCTTGCCGGTCGTTAGTCCTCGTCGATTTGCTCCAAATTATCGTGTTCAAGCGAACAAGCGTGACCTCGCCCTGTTGCACCTTCACACCGAGGATCAATTGTATGTGCTGAGCATCGTCAGCAAGAGCGGTGTGACGTTGACAGCAAATCTGAAGAGCCCGATTCTCCTCAACGCATCGCGTCACATCGCGATCCAATTGGTTGTCACGGACGATCAGCCATTGGCTTTGCCGCTCGGTCTTAGCAACTCGGGAGCGATTCGCCGCGTGGCATAGTGATCATTATCGATGGAACTCTCAGCAGCCTATCGTTTTTGTCCGAGGTGCGGTCGTCCGCGCCAACCCAATGAGGTTGATCGCCCTTTTCGCTGCGAGGCTTGTCATCACACGAGCTTCTTTGGACCGGTCACAGCCGTCGGCGCAGTCATCACCAATGAACAGGGCCAGGTTCTGCTCATCGAGCGAGCGCGAGATCCTGGCAAGGGATTGCTTGGGATGCCAGGTGGATTCATTGACCAAAATGAAACCGCTGAGTTTGCGGCTCGTCGCGAGATTCTAGAGGAGGTTGGCATCTCGGTCGGTGAATTAATCTACCTCATGACAGCCCCAAATGAGTACGTCTACCAAGGGATCGTCAACCCCGTAATCGATATCTTTTTTTATTCCAAAGTCGCTTCGGGCCAAGCGATTCAGGCTGAGTCATCCGAAGTATCGGCCTGGATTTGGACCGATCTATCTACAGGCATACTCGATCGACTTGCTTTCCGATCCAACCGTTTGGCCTTAGAAAAATTCATGCAGCTCAGCTAGTCCAACGGGCTTTCACAATATATCCCAGGGCGACGCTTCGCTGTGCCCTGGGCTTTAATGTTGATGCCCCATTCGGCCATTCGGGGCGTTGGACGTCGTGCCCGTTTGATGATTGCATTTATCTTGACGACACCATCTTGACGACACCAATCGATTCAACGATCAACTCGCGGCTGCGGGCTTTTTAGTTGAGATGCCATTAGCGCCCCAATGGTCTGCAGGAACCCCTAATTTGTAGAAGATGTCTATCGTGAAAATTCTGTCTGGATTGGTTGCTTGTTTGGTACTCAGCCTTGCGGGGTCTAACTCCGCATGCGCGAATTGGATTTATAACGCCAACTCGGAGTTTACGAACTTCGAATCACTAAATAGTGGCAACCAAACCCCCGCTTTTTCGAACTTTACTATCGGTTACAGCCTAACTCTCGGAGGTTTCACTGCATTTGCGGAAACTGAACATACAGACAATTGGATGGGCCAGTCTGATTTACAAGGATGGAGTTTCGTAAACTTTGCATCTGTCCCAGCCATTGTGGTGAACACATCCAACCAGTCCGTACAGCTGAACCAAGAAACAGTCGATCCTTCCCAAATCGTGATGCACCCGGGTGGAGCTTCATCCAATCCATACGCTGATCCAAGCAATGCTGTTTTGCGATTCACTGCGACGAATGCAGGTATCTATTCAGTAACTGGCGAATGGGAGGCGTTAGATGACGGTTCAAGAATTAGCTACGTTCTTAAGAATGGGGTTACCCTTGACAGTTCCACCCTTGATAGCATGACCCTCAGCTCGACCTTTGATTTGTCGAATATTTCGCTCGCAAATGGTGATACCATCGACTTTGTTGTAAATGCCGATGGCTTCATTGGCGACGATACGACTGGTTTAAGGGCAGTGATTATTGGTGTTGCTGATATTCCCGCTGTTCCTGAGCCAGCGACGTTAACACTATTTGGGTTGGGTGGGATTGGGCTCGCTAGAATTGCGAAACGACGTCGGGCTCGCAAAGTTGCTTAGGCTGAATTTGGTCCATCCGGTTTTGCCGTGGGGTGATGTCCTGCGGCATTCGGGGCTTTGGACGCGTGTTGCCGAGGTCTTTCGGTTGCCGAAAATGCTATAAGAGCTATGACGGACTGGATTCCGCAAGAACATCTTTATTGCCCGCAACACTCTTGGGCTTGGTAATTTCTGAAATTACGTTCTTCGTTTGGCACAAGAACGGCGATGCGCCGTGACAATGATCCGCCGTGACAATGATCCGCCGCTCAGTTTTAGGCCTTCTGCGTGCACGCCTGCATGCGGTCTTTTCTTTCTTGCTTTCAAACCGAACCGCAAACAATTGTGAAAATTGTTCAGCAAACAATGAGACTGGCGCGGTTTTTTGTTGGCGAGTTGTTTGCAATGATGGCATAATCCAGCCGAACAGCCTCTCCCCGTTCGTTGCTACGTTCGTATTGCGCTTTCCGTTTGTAAACCTAACGAGGATTTCATGCTTGCTAGATCATCCGCATTCGCGTGCTTGATTTGTTCATTGTCTTATTCGAGTGTGTCCCTTGGTAGACAAGCTACCGATCAAGCGACGAACGAAATGATCGCGAAGATCAAAGAGGAGGGGCTTGAGCGATCGCAAGTGATGGACACGGTTAGCCATCTCACCGACGTTTATGGCCCCCGATTAACGGGTTCTCCCATTACCAAGTCCGCTGGCGAGTGGACTCAAAAAAGACTTTCAGAATGGGGTTTAGAAAACTCGCACTTGGAACCATGGGGACCGTTCGGACGAGGTTGGACTTTGGAGACATTCACCGCCAACATGGTCGAGCCCTCCTTTTCGTCGATTATTGGTTATCCAAAAGCGTGGTCTCCGAGTACACCCAAGACCATTCGAGGCGAACCGATCTTGCTCGATGTTGCGACCCCAGAAGATTTTGAGAAGTACCGAGGTAAGCTGTTGCGAGCCATCGTGATGATCAGTCCTCCTCGCGAAGTCAAAGCCCTCTTCGAGCCCCCCGCAACACGACAGACCGACGAGTCACTGCTGGCTCTCGCAAATGCGGAACCGGGTGCTCGTCGAAGTCGCCGACCCGGTGGACCCGGTGGTCAGAGCGGTGGACCGAGTGGCGGGCCAGGTGGTGGTTCTGACGGTCGATCTTCACTCACGCTCCAGTCGGATAAATGGCAGTTTGCTTATAGCGAAGGTGCTGCGGTGGTACTCGAACCTGGTCGCGGTGATGGTGGCACTGTTTTTGTTGGCTCAGTAACACTTCCGCGCCGACCAGAAAACGCGAACCGAAATCCAAACGACGCGGCAGGCGGACGCACCGCTCGCTCGTCGCCATGGTCACCGGAAGCGACCGACGTATTGCCGCAAGTTGTCGTATCGGTAGAACACTACAATCGACTCGCAAGAATGCTCCAAAAGGGAGCCCATCCTATATTGGAAATTGATATCGGCTGCCGCTATTATCCTGAAGATCTCAACAGCTTCAACATCATTGCCGAAATCCCTGGTACTGATCTGAAGGATGAGATCGTCATGTTGGGTGCTCACTTTGATTCATGGCACGCCGGAACCGGTGCAACCGACAATGCCATTGGATGCGCTGTTGCGATGGAAGCCGTCCGAATTCTCAAGACGATTGGGGCTCAGCCAAGACGGACAATTCGGATTGGCCTATGGACTGGCGAAGAGCAAGGATTGTTGGGTTCAAAAGCCTATGTAGCCGAGCATTTCGGCCGGATGGTTCCTTCGAGTTCAAACGAGGAGCCACGCGGACGCGGTCCTGGAGGTGGTGGTGAAAACCAACGCGGTGATCGAGCGAGACCCACTTACGAACTCAAGGCGGAACACGAGAAGCTTTCCGCTTATTTCAACTTGGATAACGGTGCGGGTAAAATTCGCGGCATCTATCTGCAAGGCAACGATGCGGTTCGATCGACGTTTCGCGGCTGGCTCGGACCGTTCGCCGAGATGGGAGCATCGACAGTGACACAATCCACCACGGGCGGCACCGATCACCTTTCTTTCGACGGCGTTGGACTGCCTGGTTTCCAGTTCATTCAGGACCCCTTGGAATATGACACTCGAACGCACCATTCAAGTATGGACGTTTACGAGCGAGTCCAACCGGACGATGCCAAACAAGCCGCGATCATTATGGCTACCTTCGTCTATCAGACAGCCATGTTAAAGGACAAGTTGCCCCGAAAGCCACTTGATGGCGACGTGGTAGCTCCCACTAGCGAAGCAGCGGAAGTGCCTGCGGCTGTTGCCGCACCGGCGACAACCGTCACGGCACCCTAGCCTCGACGGCCAGTTGTTCCCTATTTTTCGCAGAGTGGCACTAACCGCTGACCGGCCGTTCGCAGTCAGACATTTGCCAAGATTCAGGTGGACGGCACATGGAATGTGCCTACTACTTTAACTTTTTGTCGGCTGTGTTTCCATCAGAACTCGATGAGCGCCTTGAGTACGCCGGTTTCCGGTTTCGTGAACGACTCGAAGTCATTCAGGACGCCCTCAAAGGTCGTTCGATGCGTTATCCATGGCTCGGTCTTGATCACGCCGGACTCGATCAAGCCGATAATACGTTTGAAGTCGTTGGGCAATGCGTTGCGAGACGCTAACACGTTTGCTTCGGGGCGATGCATCTGAGGATGCTTGAACGAGATCTCCTCGGTGGTGATACCGACGTAAACCAATGTACCGGTCGGCGCAAGATACTGGAATGCGCCCGACATCGAGTGCCGATTCCCTGTCGCGTCAATGATCACCGAGAACATGTCGCCCCCTGTGATTCGGTGCATCCTTTCAAATTCCGTCGCGTCCCCTTTGTTCAAAACGGCATTCTTGATCCCATAATTGGAAGCAACAAATTCCAGTCGCGTAGGGTTCATATCCATCACAGTTACTTGCGCGCCCGACAAACGGGTGAACTCCAAAGTCGCAAGACCGATTGGACCGGCGCCTATAATCAGCGCATGGTCATTCGGCCCGGCACCACCTCGGTCGTTCGCGTGACATCCTATGGCAAGCGTTTCGACCAGCGCTAACTGATCCATGGTCAAAACCGAGGAGGGATGGAGTTTGTTTGCTTGGATCAAGAACTGATCGCACAGTCCGCCATCCATCATCACGCCGATCACTTTGAGGTTCGAGCAGCAGTTACCAGAACCGCGTCGGCAAGCGTAGCAATGTCCACAATTAATGTACGGCTCAACACTGCATCGATCTCCGACCGAAACATTGGACACCCCCGGGCCGACCGCGAGTACCTCAACGCCTAGCTCATGTCCCGGGATTCGCGGAAAATCGAAAAACGGGAATTTACCTAAATAGCAACTGATGTCTGTTCCGCAAACGCCCATGCGATGCGTTTTGACGAGCGCAAAGCCTTTGCCCGGCTGTTCCGGACTGTCGATCTCGATGCGACGAAGTGTTTTCGGTTCGGAAATTTGAATTGCGCGCATTTCGTCTGTGGTTCGATTGAGCAAATGATTCGAGTGGACCCTGTTTCGATGCTCTTGGATTGTACCAACAAAACAGGCATAATGCTCGGATCTTTGGGCGAGCGGCAGATTGCAGTATCCCAACCCGAAGCGTAATCGAGGGACAATTTCGCAGGTCCCTCACTTACGTATCGGGTTATGATCGGTAGTTTTCAGTTTGCCGCTCGCCTTCGTATGGAGTGGTTACAGGAGTTGAACGAGCATGGACGCAAAATGGCACGAACCCTTTGTCGACTTCGGTCACGACGCGTTGATGCCCCATCCGATTGCCACGTTGGCGCGCATCGAGTCGGAGCGGACGGACGAGCTCAAGTCGCTCGTCTCGCGTCACGCACCTAAAGTGCCAGGCGTATACGGAATGCTAGATGCGACTGGGCGATTGATCTACGTCGGAAAATCCAAGCTGCTCCGAAATCGCTTGCTCAGCTACTTCATGCCGAACAACACCGACGAAAAAGCTGGTCGAATTGTTCAATCGGCCGAAACCATCGTTTGGGAAAAGCAACCGAGCGACTTTGCAGCGCTGTTGCGAGAGCAAACGTTGATCCGCCGGTTTCAACCCCGTCTGAACGTGGTTGGTATGCCCAAGCGTCAGCAGCAAGCGTTTGTATGCATGGGCAACTCGCCCGCCGAGCACTTTTATCTGAGCCGAGAGTTTGAGCCAAAAGCCAAAAGCTGTCAGGGGCCGTTTTACGGAATGGGCAATCTCCATCGAGCCGTCGAGATCTTGAATCGCTTGTATTTGTTGCGTGATTGCAGCCAGAAGACCCCCATGTTGTTCACCGATCAATTGCAATTGTTCGATGTGGAGATGCGAGCTGGCTGTATGCGTCAAGAAATCGGCACTTGCATCGCACCTTGTCTTCGGACGTGCAGTCGTCAACAGTATGCAGCACAAGTCGAAAAAGGACTTCAGTTCCTCAACGCGATGTCAACGGAGGTGCTGCTTCGAGTCGAGGCGTTGATGGTGCGGGCTGCGGCGGGCCGGCATTACGAACATGCCGCGAGAATGCAAGAAGACTTGCGAATCCTAAAGTGGCTTTCCAATCGACTCGCGAGCTTGAAACGCGCGCGAGAGAACTACTCCTTCGCCTATGCGGTGCGAGGATGCGACGGGCGAGATATTTGGTATCTGATTCGAAAGGGTGGCGTTGAGACAGCGATTCCGATTCCTAAGAACGCATCTCAATGGCGTTCCATTCGCCCCGAACTGTCCCGATGGAGCCAGAGTACCAACTCGGTAGGTTCAGGGTACCTGCGTCATGAAGAGAGCATTGGACTTGTTACCGCCTGGTTCCAAAAGAATCGGGACGAACTGATTCAGACGAACGTGATTACCGAAATTCCATCGCGTTGGGCGGAAATGCAAGCGAGTTGGAAAAAGAGCCCAGCCGTTTCAGAGCAGCGCATAACAGAGCATCGCGCATCAGAGCCCGCCGCACAATTAGCTACCGCTCAGCTTGTGTCGTGATGTCCAATTGCAATCGAACGGAATCGTCAAAACGCAACGCCAACTTTCCCGATCGCAAAAGCGACAAGAACTTCATCAAAACGTCGATGTTATTCTCGGCCTCCGTTTTGCTTTGCCCTGTCTCAAGCATGTTAGAAGAGATCAAATGCTGGCGGTTGGATTCGAGTACTTGTCGCAACGAATCAACATCGACGGAGACAACCGTATTGTCTAGCTCAGGAGCGGCATTGTCTAGCTCAGGAGCGGCATTGGTGTTGACCGATGTGAGGCTGGCCATCTCTTTTGCAAAAGCCAATGTGCTGGAGACATAGGCGAAATCGTCTTTAAAGGCCAGTGTCGGACTGAAATTGAACTGGATCGGCAAACCAGCGTCGTATTTTTTGTCTCGATCGCGCAAGTAAGTCGCGGAGTAATACTGAACCCCTTCGATGGACTCGGCATCTAGGTCCAACTGCGGATTCCCTTCCATAGCGCCGGCCACATTGAGGAATCCGATGAAGCTCTGAAATGTGCGCTTCAGCTCTTTCTTCATATCCGCATCACGAAGTTTGGCAATAAGTCCAAAGCTGGGTAGCTTTATCGTGGGAGTCGACCCAGGTGCATACTTTTGTTCCGAAGCCATCAACTGAACCTGCGGCTCGATTGCGCCGAGAATATCCGTACCAAAGTCCTTTCCGGAAAACAGAGTCGTCAAGGTGTTGTCGGCTTGGGCCAGTTGGTCGTTTACTTTTTCGTCGAACAGGTCTCCTGCTCGCCGCCACATCTCGGACAGATCTCGGTAGGAGCGGACGCTCGCCATCATCGCAAGTGAACTTGGGGTATTGGGAGCTGCCGGTGCAAAGCCCTTACTGTTTGGGCCAACAAAAAACGTACGCGACTCTTGCGTCCATTTTTGATCGTACGGAACCCGCAATTGGATACTCACGTTATTGGGTGAGAGCGCCACCACGCCGCTTGTGAAACTCGTTTTTTGCAAAACAGCCAACACTCCGCCGAGCAATAATTCTCCTGCGAAGTCTTTGCGATTGGAACCAAGGAGATCCTTTGCAAATCCAACCTGTCGCAGCGTATCCAGGTCGACAAAGCCGTTGGCGATACGAAGGGCATCCTGCGGAGACTCAGTGCTAAGGGATTTGGTAGCTTGCTGAAAGAGCGGATTCGCATCGAGATGATCAGGGGTCGCATCCATGGAGCGATCGATGATATCTTTGGCTAGTAGCGGTTTGTTCGTTACGAGGAGTACAGAGCCGATGTTGGTGACAATTGTTTTTTGAAATTCGTAGCCGCGAAGGCCACGGTAATCGGCTTCTCGAATTGGATCGGGTTGCTCTTTGTTTTTTGCGTCGGTGCGGGCCAACTTAACGAGTCGTTGCACGTAGTCATCAAGCCATTCGGCACTCTCGGAATCGGCAAGCAAGACAAGACCTTCCGTCTCTTTATCGATCGCGATGCAAGCCCCACGGGTCGTCAGTTTTTTGAAGATGGATTCGAGTTTGTCACCGATAGCGAACTCGAACAACGCGAGTCCCGCGCGAGCTTTGATGGCCTCGGGGGAACGCATCAATGTTTTGAACGCGCTGCTGGTCCGCAAAGTCTTTGAAAAAGGGTGTTCGAGAATGGTCTCAAGCGATTCGACGTGCAAATACACGACGGTCGATTGAGGCAACCATTTTGCGAGATCTCTGTCCCCGGAAAACGCATTCTTGGCGGTTCCGTATATTACCGCTGAAACGAATGCAGCCGCAAAAGCGATTCGCGAATATGGTCTGAGCATGTGGTTAACCGATGAAGTTCTAAGATCAGAAAGAAGTCATGATTATACCCGAAAGCAGACCAAACTGTGCTCCGTGTTGGTTGTGGGCTATTCGTAGCACAGGCTGCCAGCCTGTAATAGTCTAAAAATGCACAGGCTAGCAGCCTCATCTTTACCCACATTTCGCAGCACGCCAGACAGGGGCATTCAATGCATGCCATCTGGCTTTATGCCAGTGGTAATTGACCTTCGCCCTAGCATGAAGGTAACGATCCCCTGGGGTAAACTGGTGCAACGCCTCATCTTTACCCACATTTCAGGGCACGCTAGACTCGAAATCCCAATGAATTTGCGTGATCCCAGCGATTTTTCTTCCCCTCTCCCCGCTTCGGGGAGAGGGGGCCGGGGGGTGAGGGGTAGAGCCCTGACGTGGTGCACTCCGGTTCAGTTATTTGTTAACGCTTCTAAAACGCAGCTAGACATTGAATTCACGATCAAAACACAGTGCAAAACCCCTCACCCCCAGCCCCTCTCCCCGAGTACAGGGCGAGGGGAGCAAGATCAAAAGATGTGGGTAAAGCACAGGCTAGCAGCCTATGCTACGGGACTATCTCATGCTGCCGTTCGCCTTAAGAGGTAGATTTCGACCGGCCGATCACATAAAATGTGCTGGATATGCGTTAGACTTAGTACGGTCAACTAGGCAGATATGGAACGACCCTGCTTTGTTTAACTCAGTTCACATGGTTTATTGGAGATTGAATCGAATGAAGCGGCGATCTTTACTGCAGCGTGGCATCCTGTCATTAGGAAGCCTTTGCTTGGCAATGTCATTTAGCATAATAATGTCATTTTGCGGCTGCGACAGTGCACCAAGGGTGCCGGGCGTTTCCTCGTTGCCTAAAAGCAACGAAGGCAAGTTGCGAATCGCCGTTATTCCTAAAGGCACGAGCCACCAATTTTGGCAAACGGTACATGCAGGTGCCGAAGCTGCCGCAAAAGAGCTTGGCAACGTTGAGATCCTTTGGAAGGGCCCCGAGACCGAAGCGGATACCGCCGGTCAGATCTCGGTCGTTAAGAACTTTATCACGAATGGTGTTAACGGAATTTGTTTGGCGCCAAATCACTCGCAAGCACTTGTCGACGTCGTCGCCGAGGCCGCTGCAGAAAAAATCCCCGTCGTCATCTACGACAGTGGTTTGGCAGCGGGTGCTCCAATCCTAAGTTATGTTGCCACCGATAATTATCGCGGCGGGATACTTGCCGGAAAGCGGCTTGCCGAAGCGATGGGCAAGAAAGGCAGCGTGATCTTATTGCGATACAAAGAAGGTAGCGAGAGCACGGAGCAACGCGAAAAAGGTTTCTTGGACGCGATCGCTGCTGAGCCGAACATCGAGGTCTTGTCGTCGGATCAATATGCGGGCACAACGACTCAGGAAGCGCTCGCGAAAGCCACCCAACTTCTGAATAAGTATCGCGATGAAGTGACTGGGATTTTCTCAGTTTGCGAGCCAAACGCGAATGGGACGCTCGAAGCCCTTGTGCAAACGGGCTTGGCAGGTAAAGTCAAATTCATTGCCTTTGATCCAAGCGACAGTCTCATCCGAGGCATGGAGGAAGAAAAAGTTGCCGGCATCTTGCTTCAAGACCCCTTCGAAATGGGACGCTCCTCCGTTTTAACTTTGGTTAAACACTTGCGAGGCGAAAAAGTGGAAGCCATGATTAAAACGGGAGAATACGTCGCAACCGCAGAGAACCAAAAGATCGAACCGTTCGACCGATTGCTGCGCCCTGTCTTGTTCAAACAGTAACGCAGTCCATGATCCAGCCGACGGCGCAGCCGATCTTATCCATGCACAGAATCGAAAAGCGATTCGGTGCAACACAAGCCTTGAAGGACATCTCGCTCACCGCACATGCGGGTGAGACTTTGGCTTTGATCGGCGAAAATGGTGCTGGCAAGAGCACGTTGATGAAGATCTTGAGCGGAGCCCATTCGCCCGATGCGGGCACGATGATGCTCGATGGGCAAGTCTTTCGTCCGCGTGGTCCGCACGAAGCCAGGAAGGTTGGGATTGCGATGATCTATCAGGAGCTAAGTTTGGCTCCCGATCTCTCCGTCGAAGAAAACATTATGCTCGGCCAAGAACGCAGCTATTTCGGCTTCGTTCGAAAGTCGCAGCATCGACTCCGCGTTCGACACGTCCTAAGCCTTCTAGGTCACGCGGACCTGAATCCTGAGAGAAAGGTCGGCAGCCTTTCGATCGGAACGCAGCAGATCGTTGAAATCGCACGTGGTTTAGCTTCGGACGCCAAGGTTATGGTCTTCGATGAGCCAACGAGCTCGCTTGCAGCACACGATGTGCAGGAGCTCTTTCGGTTGATCCGGCGGCTTCAAACACAAGGGCTGGCGATCGTCTACATCAGCCACTTCCTCGAGGAGATTCGCGAGATTGCGCATCGCTACGTTGTGCTTCGCGATGGCAAGTCTGCCGGAGATGGGCTTTTGCAAGATATCTCGAATAGGCAAATTGTGTCGTTGATGGTTGGACGCAATGTCGACGAACTCTTTCCGAAAGTTCCGCACTCGATGGGGGAGACGGTACTCGATGTAAGCGAACTATCGGGTGTTCGTGTTCCTCGTTCGGTAAGCCTGAAACTACGCGCTGGCGAGGTCATGGGACTCTTCGGTCTGATCGGCGCGGGTAGAACGGAAACGCTTCGGCATCTCATGGGGCTTGATGGACCAAGTTCAGGCAGCGTCCTAATTCGTGGCCGGCAGGGGCGAGCGACTCCACAAGCCCGAATTCGCGATGGGCTCGGCATAGTCTCAGAAGATCGCAAAGGTGAAGGGTTGTCTCAATCGATGTCGATTGTCGACAACCTCACTCTGAGCGATTTGAAGCCCTATTCAAAATTGGGTCTGTTAAACCTTGCAAAACGACGCAAGGAAGCCGATCGGTGGATGAAAACACTCTCCATCAAAGCGAGGAGTCCGCTACAATCCGTCAGCCAGCTTTCGGGAGGCAATCAACAAAAAGTTGCAATCGCGAGAGTACTGCACCAAGATGCAACGATACTGCTGCTCGATGAACCAACCCGAGGTATTGATGTGGGTACCAAGGCTGAGATTTATCAATGGGTCGGTGAACTTGCGGCGAAAGGCAAATCCATACTCTTTGTGAGCTCGTATCTTCCGGAATTGATGGCCGTATGCGATACGATCGGCGTTATGGCGAAAGGTCGATTGCGAGAAGTTAGGCCAACACACGATTGGACGCAGGGCGAGTTGCTCTCCGTTGCCGTCTCGAAGGATGAGGAATCGCAATCCAAATGACGAACACAACAGAACCAGATTTCACTCCGTCAACAACGGTGAATGTTAGTCGCGTCGTGCGACTGCTGCAGTCGTTGGGGCCTCTCTTGGCATTGGCGATTGTTGTGCTCGGTTTTGCGATTGCAGACAAAATGGTTGGGCAAGGTCGATTCAGCGAAATGCGCAACGTGCGAGTGGTGCTCGTATTGACCGCTCCAGTGGCCGTTGCGGCGCTCGGTATGACTTTGGTCATTATCGCCGGAGGGATCGATCTATCGGCAGGAACGGCCGCGATGCTGTGCACAACCGTGTTGGCATGTTCGTTGAATCAAGGTCATTCCGTAAGTTTAGCCGTCCTGCTCACGCTAGGAGTCGGCGCGACTTGCGGGCTAACCAATGGCCTATTGATCGGCATGCTGCGCATACCGCCATTCATCGTCACACTGGGGACGATGACGATTTTTCTGGGAATCGCCAAGCGACTTGCCCAAGGGTCAACGGTCTTCGTGGAACGCGATCGAATTCCAGATTGGCTTTCAAAACTGAGCTCAACTATGCCGCCGGATTGGATCGGTTTCTTTCCGAATATTGCTAACGGGGTTTGGTTAGCGATCCTTGTCGCCGGTTTGGTCGCGATCCTTTTGAATCAATCGGTCGTGGGACGTCAGCTCTTTGCAATCGGTTCGAGCGAATCCACGGCAAGGCTATGCGGCGTGAATATATTGGCGACGAAAGTGTTGGTGTACTCCATCGCAGGTGTTTTGGTTGGAGTTGCGGGCATCTATACTTTTTCGTTGGTGAAAATGGCGAACCCAGTCGAAGGGATCGGGCGTGAGCTTAAGTTCATTGCGGCAGTCGTCATCGGTGGCGGCAGCTTAAGCGGCGGTCATGGGTCCGTACTTGGCACATTGGCTGGAGCGACCATCATGGGAGTTATTGCAAGCGGTTGCGATCAACTTGGGATTCAGAATTCGACACAAGACATTATGATAGGAGCGATTATCATTGCTGCCGTCACGCTGGACCAATATCGACGCCGCCGGCGAGAAGCGGCATAGCGAACGCTGGGACACGCAACTCGAGTGAAAGCGTCCCGCGTGAGATGTCCTTTTTTACCTGATTGGATTTGGAAATGCCCGACAGTTTCGAGCCTCTTTCGAGTTTGGATGAATGGGAAGATGACTTGTTGCGACGTTATCCTGCACGCGACACCTTTCGAGATTATGCGGCGGAGGTACGGCCAGGCGTTCGTGAGTTCTACCGATTAAATCATCGGTATCAGACATTCGAATTTGGCCAACAAAAGCGCCAACAATACTTGTCGCTCGCAAAAACTCAAATGGGAGTTTGGCAAGCGATGGAGTACCTCAATACGCTTGTGGATGACAGCGACCCGGATATTGACCTGCCTCAAATCGAGCATTTGTTGCAAACCGCCGAAGCAATTCGTAGCGATAATCAACCTCGATGGTTCATTCTAACGGGATTGATTCACGACCTGGGCAAAATCTTGTGCTTGTGGGGCGAACCGCAATGGGCGGTCGTTGGCGACACTTTTCCGGTGGGTTGCAAGTTTTCGGATCGCATTGTCTTTCACGAAGCGTTTTTAGACAATCCGGATAGCACCAACGAGCGTTATCAATCCGATTTGGGAATCTATTCGGCTCATTGCGGCTTGGACCAAGTCAATCTTTCGTGGGGGCATGACGAGTATCTATATCATGTCGTCAAGAACTACTTGCCTGAACCTGCTTTGAATATGATCCGGTATCATTCGTGTTACCCGGTTCATCGCGAAGGCGCGTATCGATTTCTCATGAACGAGCATGATCACGAGATGATGAAGTGGGTCAACGCATTTAACCAATACGATCTATACACAAAACGCGATGAGCGAATGGACGTTGCCGGGCTGCGACCCTTTTATCAGCAATTGATTGACGAATATTTTCCAGCGTCTCTCCATTGGTAAAAGGAAAGGTCCCTTTTTTGTTTCAAGTCGGCCGCTCGCCTTACTTTTTCGCGGCGACTTTGCTCAACCAAGCGGCAGCTTGCGTGGGCCAGTCCGTAACAGGCATTCCGTCGACGTGCCGCAATCCGTATCCGTGTCCGCCCCTAGCAAACATATGCAACTCACATGAAACCCCGGCCTTCTTCATTTCGGTCGCGAGACATAGGCTGCTCAAGGGGGTAACGGGGTCATCCCAGGCATGGATCATCAGTGTTTGAGGTGTATCCGCAGTTGGTTTGAGTTCTTCCAGCAGTGAATTGTCTTTGCCAACCAAATAAGCCGGGTAGATCAGCAAGGAAAAGTCAGGGCGACAGGATACCTCGTCGCTTGAATCAATGGCTTCGTACTTGCGATCTTTGAATTGAAGCGTAGCCCGAGCAGCCACTTCGCCTCCGGCCGAAAAACCCAAGACACCGATGCGTGATGGGTCCAAGCCCAGTTCTTTCGCGCGAGCCCGAACTACGCTGATTGCACGTTGAACGTCTTGCAGCGCGGCAAGGCATTTGAAGTCTGGCGTTCGCGTTGGGACACGATATTTGAGGACAATGCCTGTGATTCCGATGGAGTTAAGCCACTGAGCGACTTCGGTGCCTTCTAGATCGTAAGCCAGCAATCGGTGCCCGCCGCCTGGGCAGATAATGACCGAGGCCCCTGTGTCGTTGGCAGGCTCAGGCTTATAGATGGCCAATTCTGGCTTGGAAACGTTTGTGAGCAAGTAGATCTTTTTCCCGGCAACCATTTTCGGTCCGCCTTCGGTGACCTCCGATTCGGCAGGAGCATCCGCCGCTTCACCAGGCGCCTTGCCTAGCCATACGGCGATGACCTGTGGATCCGAGGCGAATACCAACGCGTCGATGCAAACGATGCAAACGGCGCAAACGAAGCAAACAATCGCAAGAAAGTGGCGCAAGAGGGCAAGTGAAGGTGATCGGTTCATATGTGTCGTGTGAATCGTTTGGTTTCGAGTTTTGATTTGTCAAAATGGATCCGTGGGCCAACCCGCGAACCCCTCTGTATTTTAGCGTTTTGGCGGTTCGGTTTCTCTCACGATCGTGCCGTGCTCTGGATGCAAGATGAGCAACGAGAAACGTTGGGTTGAATCCAGTTCATTCGTGCTCAGACTCGTGTAGTCGAACTGCCCTCGCAAATCAGTGTAGCCATCTTTGTAAAACTTGGCTGCACCCGCTTGGTCTCGTGCGTAGACTTTGACGTAGGCTCCTTCGAGCGGTTGCAATCCTCGTTTGGTCAATACTTGCAATCGCCCCATATTTGGCGAGACGTTCACCACGAGCGAGTTGGCATACAAAACCAAATTGCGAACTAATCCGCCCCCGATGACCTCAATGACCAAGTTTTTGTTTTTGAGCTTGTCCGGGATATCAATGGAGACGTCCGCCGTCGACTTTGCACTCACAAGCTTTCGCTTTTCCGCCAAATTGGGCTCGATCGAATTGAGACGCCCACCGTCTTGTTGAGAGAACGGGCTGCGGCTAAACAACAACTCAACATCCATCAAATAGAAGTTGATTTCGACCTCGGCTAGATTGCGATACCGCATCACGACCTTTTCGCCATCTTGGATCAGATCCAACACGGGCAAAACTGCGCTCTCATTCACGTTTTGTTGTTCGCGTCCACCAGACAAGATCCGGTTCGACGCATCTGTTTTCCAATCTTCTCGCAATGCGATGTCGGCGGTTTTACCGGCTTGAAGTGCTTTGCGTTCAGAAACGTGGGAACGCACTTGACCAAACCAATCGCGCCAACGTGGATTAGGATATTGGACGTACTTTTGCGAACGGAGATCGGCTTCGTCAAATTTGCCTTGGAGCATATCCAAGTACGCAGCAAAGTAATCGTGTTGCAACTTGCTTTCCAAGGATGCAAGATCCGTTTTGGCGAAATGAGCGATGGCTTCCTCCACACGATTTTGAAGCAGCATGTAGTAGACCAAGCACAGTCGCTGCTCAGCTTCGATTTCCACTTGGTGGGCAAGATTCCCCATCAACTGCTCGTATTGGATCGCCAAACCATCATTGAGGATAACTCGCTTTGCCCCAAGTTGATGGGTTCGAGCGACCACCAGAGGACGAAAATCCAAGTGCTCAAAAGCAAGTCGATCGATCGGTTCGACCTGCATGATGTCTGCGTTGAGAATGATCCCCACTCGAGCGACCACCGCATCCGACCTCTCCAAGTATTCCCTCAACCTTGGTGCATCATTGTGCTTCAATGCATAAGCCCAAAGTGTCGCATTGAAAACTCCGTAATCCGTGAGTCGAGTTAAACACGCATCGAAGAACTTGCGATTGGCCATCCGCCATGCGATCGCATCCAAATCGATCTTGAACAGGTTGGCTGTTTCGAGGTGTTTCAAAACTTGATCGTCCGAACCCCAGGCGGAGACGTAAGCCCAAGAGGATTCGTCCACCGAATCTGGCACGTCCAGTACCTTAATGTTGGTCGATGGTGCGGCGATGACCGACTTGCCATCGATCGCGATTTGAGCTCCATAATGTTGGAAGCTCCCCGCAGCTGGAAAATAGAACTTCGTGGTCAGTTCTTGGGTCGCGAACGGTGCAAGATCGATTTTTCGTCCGGCCACGGTCTTTGCATTCTCAAGGGGGATCGCACCTTGCGGAATCTGCTGCAAAACACTCATGCGAACCTGCGTTGCACTCGGGTTGGTCAAAACCAAACGCAATCGATATACGGTTCCTTTGATGAGAGATTTGTCTTGGACAGGTTTGGCGGTTTCGATCGGATCGGTTGCCAGGAAGATGTTTTGGCTTGCAAGAACCGTTGCTGGCTCATTGCTTGCTTCGACACTTCGGATGCCTTGAACGAAGGCGATTGCGTTTTTGACTTTCGATACCACGATGTGTCCATTCTCAACGCCCATTTCAATCGGTTCTGACTGGATAGGTAGGCCGAGAACGGCTAGCGCCAGGATGGCTTCATGGATGTTGCTGGCAGCCATGTCGATGCTCTCGGACAGGAATGCCGAATCACCTGAATGATTGAGGTAGTCGAGCCAGAATTGGTTGGGTCGAACGACGGCCGCGTTTTGGTTTTGGATCGTTAGGTGGAAGAAGTTGCTTTCGGCCCACTTGCGAGTGCTTTCAAGCGATTGGTAGAGGCGACCTAAGCCACCCATTCCACCACCTCCACCAAACCCACCGGCTCGCCGCATGTTCGAGTAGGCTCTTCCCGCTTGCGCTTGCTTTTCTTTTTTAGGACTGTCCTCAACCTGTTCCATGAGCATTTCAGCCTCGTAGAACCGATCCGATTTGTCCCTACTAAGTGCCTCTACCCCCATTTTAAAATCCAAGGAACTCTTTTCCTCTTCTCTGCGGTTCGCGGCGCCTCCTCGGGGGATTTGACCCATAACATTCACAATACCATAGGCTTCAGTATCTCCAAGCATCGTACTCATGAGAGCCGTTGCAAACCGATTGGCTTGCGCGTTCGAATCGATCGGGGCCGAACGGACGAGATCTCCCATCCAACGTTTTGTGCTGCCCGACTGCCCATCGAGTTTCTTCGCCAGCAGAATGCGCTCAACCGCATTCAACTGAGCCAGCTTCCAAGGTCGGACGTACTTGGCAAGGTCTGCTCCGAGCACGTAGTCGTCCATGAACTGCTTCTGCATTTTGTTGGCTAAATAGGGCCGAACCACGCGATCAAAGTAGGGCTTGTCGTGCAACATCAGGAACAAATTCAGCTCATGACAGGCCAGATCCGCATAGAGAACATCCTTTTCCTCGTCTTTGAGCGTCGACCAAATCGTCAGGCACTCGAATTTGACAAGGTCAGGTTGGTTGGGGAGGAAGGTCTTGTAAAGTGCGAAGACATCGGCAACCGAGTTGTACAATTTTACACGTGTCGAACTCGTATCTCCCAAATCATGCTTTTCGGTGCCAGTTAGTATTTTGACGCCTTGAACTTCGGTCAATCTGTCGGTGGCAGAGAACGCATTTGCCAAACTTCGGTCGTTTAGTTCACGCGGTTGTTCAAGTGGCAAAGCGATCGATCGAAACGTGGTGCCGCTTGGATGGACGACTAAAACAGTGACGCTCGTCAGACCATTGAGAGCTTTCCGGTCGATCGATATCAGCCCTGCGTCATCGCATTTTCCGTTGGTGAGCATCATGCAGCCACGTTTAAGAAACTCGTAGTCCGGCAAGCCGTCTGAAGCCATCATGCCGGCCTTGCCGTTGGAGTCACCACGTCCGGCACCCATGGCTGCAGGGGGAGCGGCCATAGCTGCCATCGGATCGCCAACTGCCGCATCCTTCGAGGCGTTTTGAGTGACAGAGAGTTCCCATGGATTCAAAATGGCGCTGGGTTGAGGCAACAGACTACCAAGGTATTTCGCTGCAAATTGACGTTGCAGGACATACTGGTATTCCTCATCTAGCTTGAGTGAGTTGATATAGAAGCTTGGGATGCGCAATCGCGCCGCAGAGGAAAGCGACAAGGCTGGTGCTGGCAGCGAGAGGCCGTGGCCGGTTATCGGCCGAAAGGCGTTTGCGACCACGTGGACGCGAGTGAAGCGATCATGATTGCCTACTTGAACTCGAATTTTGTCCGCTTCGATTTTCACGTCTTGAACAAATACGGGGCGTACACGATTGGATTCCAAAATCTTTTCTTGGCCGACGAGTGCATCTGCTTGCTCGACACCCTTGACGACGGAAATCTGCACGGTTCGTCCAGATGCATGATCCAGGAGCCGATACGATCCCACGTCTAGTCCAACTATTTTCAGTAAACCTTGATCGATCGTAACTTTGTCGGAATGGCTTGCGAAAACGATCCCGCCACGGTACTCAACGAGTCCGTATCGCCCTGGCGTTTTAGCGGTCGGTTGAGCTGCAATGACAACAGGCTCGAGACCGTCTGCGCTGGACATGGCAAGTTCAATGGTCTCGCCTTGTAATGCGTGAAAGACACTTGGCCACGTCGGTGCAGCATTCGACAAGATGAATTCGCGAACGTTGGTCGCATCGGAAGTCGCCTTGAAACGTTCGATGTTCGCCAATGGTCCAAGATCGACAACTCCCTTTTCATCGGTGGCCAAGCGAATACTTGTCGTTGCTCCTAATCCGTAAAGTTTGAACTCCAATTGGACAGGTAGCCGAGTTGCCGGTTCGCCGTTTCGGCCGCGGACCTCCAACAAGTAACCTTTGTCGGTTTGAGTCAAATAGAAATCGCGAATCAAGGCGGTTTTGGCAGAATCATTGACTGCAATCGAATGCGAAGCAGAAACTTGAACACGCGTGTCGTTGCTGAGCATCAGCACTTCGCCGCTCAAGGTAGCAACAATGGAGGCTAGCCGCTGCGGCACCAGAAAGGTCTTGACCAATTCGCTTGAGTCAGCAAGCTGAATATCGCTAAAGGTTTGCGTTGCTGCAATGCCGTCCAAGTCGGTGGATGTAACCGTAAGCTTTGGTTTCTCAAGTTGTGCGAGGGAAACGAGTTGCCCGTTGCACATCAAATTCGGTCGGATCACGACGGTTGCTTGGGCACCTGCCAAAAGCGACTGCGGATCGATCAAGAAACCTGACTGCAATGCATACGTTTCGCTGTAGTGGACAAAAGGTTGCACCGAAGCGATGGGACCGTCGAATAGGATGAGCGAATCGGATTGCACGGCCTTTCCGAACGGGATGATGATGTTGCCGTCCGCTTCGGTTGCAAATTCTCGCGTGCCGAAAATCGCTTTGGCGGTTGGAACATGTTGCCCGTCGCCATCAAACACTCGAAAGACGTCACCTGTATTGCTTCTGCGTTGGATCGCATGCAAGTGGCCTTTGTGAATGAGAGTTCTGCTACGCAATCCACCTGCCAAGACATCGACGACCCAGACTCCGCCACCGCTTAGTTCGGGCATTTCGAGCACTTCTCGATGCCTACGGTCCGCAGGCTGCGAATAGCTGATTCGCTTTTCGAAGTTTGCGACGAGCCCATCGAGATCGATGTTCGTCCCGATGGGTTGTTTCTGCTGCATCAGCACATTGCGAGCATTGATTCGATAGATCTTAACCAGTAGCTCAGTAGCGTTCTTGACATCCAAAGTGAGACGCACCGCATCGGATGGGCGGTACAGAACCGGGTTGGTGGGTGCGAAGTTAAGTTCGATTCTGGATTGCACTTCGCGTTGCTCGTCGGGCGAGAGTTGAGCATAGTATGTTTTCGCATCACCGATTCCGTAAAGGATCTTGGTGGATGCAAAGACTCGTCGTAAAAAGTCTCGATCGAGGACTTGTGAGAACGCATCGACAGTTGCATCGGTTTGAAGAAAGTGCTCCAGGTAGCGGCGAACAAGCGACGTATCATCACCGATAACGGCTAGCATTGTTTCTGCTTGGTAGCTGACACCCAAGTTGATTTGAGGCCGGCGGGCTTGTTTGGCGGCATACTCTGGGTTGCAATAGGGGCGGTTGCTTGGCAGTTCGAGATAACGAAGGAAGCGGTTTCGGTCCATGCTGCCACTGCGTTCGTCGAGTTGAAGACGATGAAATAGCACCGAGGCCTTGAGGCTGTTTTGTGACTCAGGTAGTGTTGTTGTGAATTCCTCTAGTGCTTTCAGATGATCGAGCAAGACCGCAGGATTGTCGATGGATTGATCATCATTAGGCCGAATGCGTCGAAGCCTGGCTTGAACGAATGCATTGGACTCAAGTAAATTCGGGATGCCTTTTTGCAGTTCTAATAGTTGGGCATTGGTCAACTGATTGTGGATCGGAGCCCAGCCGAAGCCTCGCGAGTCTGGCATCTTGAGTTCGCGTTGGACGATCTCGACCAAGCCGGGCATATCGGATCGATCGATGCGTTCGAGCCAGCTTCGAAGATTTGTTTGTTCGTTCAAGAACGGGACAGCGAAGGCGAGTGCGGTGTTTTCGATGGTTCCTAGGTTGTTTGCATGCGAGCTCAAGAGTGTTTGCCAGTCGATCACCTTGGGGTCGAGTTTGGTTTCGAGCTCAGCCGCTTCGTCTTTGCGAGTTGCTGGGTGGTCGGTATTGATACCGAATTCGGTACGCAGGAAGTTCAAAGTGGCTTGCGCGTTGGATTTGTATTCCAGAATGAATTGGCGAGTCCGCATGCGTTGCGTTTGATCATTTAAGCCAAACTTGGCAATCCAGGCGTCCAGATGCCCGCGAGCCTCGGCGATTTTCCCGTAAGTCTGGCAGTACAAGCAATGGTAGTAATAGTAAGTGTCCGTTCCAGGAATAAGCTCGGTCAAAGCGGCTTCGCGGTTTTCAGCAAGGGCGTAGCGTTCACTGAAACCGATTTCTTGTGCGATTGCCATTCGGGGACTCGTGAGGCTAAAAAACGACACAAATAGACTCAGACCGATTGCGCGATTGAGATTTAGCATGGTTTTACTCGACAAGGGTTGTATTTGTGTGCTTGGGAGGAGCGGAACGAAGGAATAGACGATTTAAAAAAGAGCCAGTTCCAGAAAATAAAAGAATAGCACGCTAAACTCGTCCCCTTCGCTCTATTTGGTGAAGTTTCCTACAATTTTTAAGCCCGTCAGTCTATTAACAAACGTACGTACCCATCACCCTCCGCATGATGTCGGGAACAACGGCCAAACATTGTCGCATTGGGTATACTGTCCAGGTCCTTCCCTCGTAACATGCCGCGAACCACTTCACTCATTCACGCGTTTCATTCCATGCCATCCGCTTCCAAATGTTACTTCCGTATTGCATTCGCCTTGGTTTCCTGCTCAGCAAGCGTGGTTGTTGCGCAAGTCGGCGCAAAACTTGCGCCGCAACCCGATCCTACGATGACACTCGTGTACCCTAGTTCCAAGGCCGTTCCTCAAACCGACGTCTACTTCGGGAAAACGGTCGACGACCCGTTTCGATGGCTTGAAGACGTCGATTCTGCGGACACCAAGGATTGGATCGCTCGCCAAAATCAACTTACGTTTGGCTACCTTGGGGACATTCCCGTGCGGGAAAAGATCAAAGAACGGTTGACCAAACTTTGGAACTACGAACGCTATGGCTTTCCAAGTCAGCATGGCGACAAGTTTTTCTATACACACAACAACGGACTTCAGAATCAAAATATCCTCTACGTCGCCGATGAACTCAATGCCGACCGAAAACCTCTCCTGGATCCCAACTCTCTCAGCGCGGGCGGCACCGTTGCTCTCACCGGCTACGTCCCCAGCGACACCGGACGATTGCTCGCATACGGACTTGCAAGTGCTGGGAGCGATTGGAACACATGGAAGGTCCGGGACATCGCTAGCGGCAAGGATCTCGACGACAAGGTCGAATGGGTCAAATTTAGTTCTGTCTCTTGGACCGGCGATGACTTAGGCTTTTTTTACAGCCGATACGACAAGCCTAACACCGCCAGCGAATTTACCGGCGTTAACTTTTTCCAAAAGCTCTACTATCACAAGCTTGGAACACCTCAAGAAGCCGATAAACTCATCTACCAGCGAGCGGATGAAAAGGAATGGGGCTTTGGTGGTTCTGTGACCGAAGATAATCAATACCTGATTATTTCGGTCATACGCGGAACTGAAAAGAAGAATCAAATCTTCTATGCCAAGCTGAATGATAACTCCGCTGATGGTGCAACCAAGGTCGTCGAACTTATCTCAGGTTTCGAAAGCTCCTACCAATTTGTTGGCAACGACGGCACACAGTTCTATTTCGAAACCGACCATAGCGCCGCCAAGCGACGCGTGATTGCAATCGATATTACCAATCCGCACCCGAACCAGTGGAAGGAAATCGTTGCAGAAACAGCCGAAGCGATACAATCCGTCCATCTCTTTGGCGATCGATTCTTTTTAACGTATCTCAAAGACGCCACGAGTATCGTGAGGCAAGTCTCGACCTCGGGAGAACGACTACCCGACCTACAAGTCCCAGCACTCGGTACGGTCGCGGGCTTCGGTGGCAAACGCAGCGCCACGGAGACGTTTTATTCGTTCACGAACTACATCACACCGCCGACTCTTTACAGGCTCGACTTGGGGGACAATCAATCGACCGTATGGCGTCAACCGCAACTCGATTTTAAAACCGAAGACTACGTCACGGAGCGTATCTTTTATGAGAGCAAAGATGGTACGAAGGTCCCAATGATTGTTTCACACAAGAAGGGCCTTCAACGCGATGGGAAATTGCCCACACTGCTTTATGCCTATGGCGGCTTCAACATCTCCATCACTCCCACTTTCTCGCCCGCTAATTTAGCTTGGATGGAAATGGGCGGTGTTTATGCTGTTCCCAATTTGAGAGGGGGCGGAGAATATGGCCGCGATTGGCATGAAGCGGGCATGATTGAAAGAAAGCAAAACGTTTTCGATGACTTCATCGCCGCAGCCGAATACTTGATCGAACAAAAAATAACCAACCCTTCGAAGTTAGCGATTCAGGGACGGAGCAACGGAGGCCTTCTGGTTGGAGCGACCATGGTTCAAAGACCGGAGCTCTTCGCGGTTGCGTTGCCCGGAGTGGGCGTACTTGACATGCTTCGATTTCACAAATTCACCATTGGCTGGGCGTGGGTTAACGAATATGGCAGCAGCGACGATCCCTCGCAATTTCCGTCGCTGTTAGCGTATTCGCCTCTTCACAATATCAAGCCGGGGCGCCGTTATCCTGCTACGCTTATCACAACAGCCGACCATGATGACCGCGTTGTTCCTGGCCACAGTTTCAAATTTGCCGCCCGATTGCAAGCGTGCCAAAGCGGCACTAAACCCACACTCATTCGGATCGAAACCAGCGCGGGACACGGTGCTGGGACACCCGTCAGTAAATTGATTGATGCAACCGCCGACACATGGGCTTTCGTAATCAAGAATTTTGAAGTCGAATAACCAGGATGAAGCCGCAAGGAGCAAAAGCCAAAAGGACATTGGCGGATTTTCTAAACCGAAAGAACTCGGAATCCCCTTTAGCCGATCCCATTGATCAAGACACGGATTCAGTCGCGTCCGAGTTGTCGGTTTCCCCTGCGCCCACCGCACCAAAAGCCCCGAAAAAGAAAGTTTCGTCAGTCAAGCCGAAGAAGGCTTCGAAAGTTCCGCCAAAGCCGGAAATGGATCCGGCAGAAAAGATTCGGCAACGCGAAATTCAGATTAGCGAAGCCACGGAATCAGCGAAGCAACCGGAATCGGTTACTCGCAAGGAAGCTCAAGCCCGCGATCTTCTCCAGGGCATTCTTGATTTAGAGGTCTTCGAATCTGCCACGGACGAATGGTCGCAAGGTCAGAGCATCTGTTGGGAAGGGGCGTGGCTCGGCGCAGTTGCACCACTGGCGGCTGCAACAGCTCAACGTTTCCGCAGACCGATGTTGGTCGTTTTGGCACAGCATCAAGATGCCGAAACCGTTGCTCGGGATTTAGACTTCTTCCTCGAACGCCCTTGCGATGTCTTTCCCCCTTCGTCGGACGATCTTGACGAAGACATGTTGCAGCAACAGGAGGTGATTCAACGACTTCAAGTTCTGTCGCGGCTCGACGCGACCCAATCGCAACAGTCTGCGCCAGGCTCCAAACCTGATGTGCCCGTGATCGTAACCACGATGCCCGCTCTGATGCATCGTGTCCCAAGCCCTCAGCAGTTGCGACAAGATCGGCGCTGTATCCGAGTCGGCCAACGCATCGATCTTGCAGACTTGAAGCGTTGGCTTTCGTCAAGTGGATATCGAACGACCACCAGTGTGCAGTTGGCGGGTGAATTCACCGCTCGTGGTGGTATCCTCGATGTGTTTCCTCCGGATTGCGGCGAGCCCAGGCGCATCGAATTGTTCGATGACGAAGTGGAATCGATTCGCAGCTTTGACTCGATCACCCAGCGCTCGCTCAATCGCATGGACCGTGTTGATCTGATCGCGGCCAATGAGGCCATCAAAGAAGAAGCTTCCTTGCTCGATTATTTGCCAGCCGACACGATGGTTTTGATGAGCGAACCGATTGCCGCAATGCACAATGCCAATGCATTCCAGGCCCGAGTTCCATTCCCGGAACGCTTCCGAAATCCGGGCGAGCTTTATCAACGCATGGTTCGATATGCGTTTGCCCAAATCACTCAGCTCGCAGGCGAAGGCTATTTAGGGCAATTGCTCCGCGTTCCAATCGGCGACGTTCAACGTATCGGTGGTGAATTGGAAAACTTAGCCCGCGACATCGATAACGTAGTTGGCGACAAGCGTACGGCTTTGATTGTTTGCGTCAACGAAGGTGAGTTGAGCCGCATTCATGATTTGATGCTGCACAGCAAAGCATTTACCGAGCATCGCGTTCATATTGAAATTGGACAATTGAGTTGTGGCTTTGAACTTGCTCCGACCGGAGCGTTTGTACTAACCGTCAATCAGCTTCTCAAGCGATCGACGCTGCGCCGTTCGTCTCGCAAACTCGCCTCGCGTGCAATCGATAGCTTTCTTGATTTGCGAGAAGGGGACTTGGTGGTCCATTTATCGCACGGTATCGGAATCTATCGTGGCATGGAGCTCATTGAGAAACAAGGGCAGAAGTATGAGCACTTGACCATTGAGTTCGACGGCGGAACGAAACTCTTCGTGCCGAGCAGCAAGATCGATTTGGTTCAACGCTATGTCGGTGCGACCAAATCTCGGCCAAAACTCGCCAAGATCGGCAGCCAAGCTTGGGCTCGCCAAAAGAAAGCCGCAGAAAAAGCCGTCATCGATATGGCTTCGGATTTGCTGGAATTACAAGCCCAACGCAAGAGCCTAACGGGGATTCAATTCAAACCCGATTCCGTATGGCAAAGCCAGTTCGATGGATCGTTCCCGTACGAGGAGACCCCGGATCAATTGACGGCCATCGCGGCCACCAAAGCCGACATGATGACAGCCCGACCGATGGAGCGACTCATTTGCGGCGACGTGGGTTTTGGAAAGACGGAAGTTGCGATGCGAGCGGCTTTCAAAGCCGTTGAGAGCGGCTATCAAGTTGCGGTGCTGGTCCCGACGACGGTCCTTGCCGAACAGCACTACAAAACATTCAAGAAACGGATGGCCGAGTTCCCGTTTGAAATCGCGAAGCTAAGCCGATTCGAAACCAGTCAGGAGCAAAAAGAGACTGTCAAGCGACTCGCGCATGGTCAAGTGGATATCGTCATCGGTACGCACCGATTGGCATCTGTCGACGTGCAGTTCTTTAATCTGGGCCTACTCGTGATCGACGAAGAGCAAAAGTTTGGGGTCGAACTCAAAGAGCGAATTAAAAAGACCTCGACGATGGTCGACATTCTGACTTTGTCCGCGACTCCGATCCCCAGAACGCTACATATGTCGCTTTTAGGAGTGCGGGATATCTCGAATCTTGAGACGCCACCCGAAGAACGCATGGCGGTAGAAACTCGCGTCGTTCGATTTGATGATGGGCTAGTTCGCAATGCTATATTGCGTGAGCTGAATCGGGACGGCCAGATTTTCTTCGTGCATAACCGTATTGAAGACATGCACTCGATTGCTGCCCGACTCCAGCGAATCGCGCCGGAGGCAAAAATACTCATCGGGCACGGACAAATGCCCGAAGGGGCGTTGGAGCAGGTCATGATTGACTTCATCGAGCACCGAGCCGACATTCTATTGGCAACGACCATCATCGAAAGCGGCCTGGATATTCCCAACGCGAATACGATCTTCATCGACGAAGCGAATCGATATGGCCTCTCGGAATTGCATCAATTGCGAGGACGCGTTGGGCGTTACAAGCACCAGGCTCACTGCTATTTGTTGGTGGATCGCAATCGCCAACTCAATCCAGATGCTGCCAGACGTCTGCACGCGATTGAAGAGTATTCGCAATTGGGTGCTGGGTTCGGTATCGCAATGCGAGATCTAGAGATTCGTGGTGCCGGTAATCTGTTGGGCACACAGCAAAGCGGGCATATTGCGACCGTGGGCTACGAACTTTATTGCCAGTTGCTCGAGGGTGCCGTCCGTCAACTCACACGTCAACCACCTAAGTTGAACATCGATGTCGAGATAAATCTGCCGGTGGAGGCATTCTTGCCGAGCGAATACATTCCGGAAATGCGACACAAGATCGATGTCTACCGACGCTTGAGCAGACTGCACGACGTCCATGCGATTGCAGACATTCGTCAAGAACTCAACGATCGATTCGGAACCCCTCCCGCATTGGTCGAGCGATTGCTGGACGTGGCAGAATTGCGAATGGACGCCGCCTTATGGTCGATTCGCTATGTCGGAATTGAAGACAGTTACTTGGCGTTTGTATTTACGGACTCACGTCGAATCGAGCAGTTGGCAAGAAAGCACAATGGCAAGTTGCGAATCACCGATGCGCAACACGCTTATTGGCCGTTGCGAGTCCCAACTCAAACTCCGAATCAGGCGCCAAAACCTTCATCGCCAAAACCTTCATCGCCGGTCAAATATGGAAAACAACCCTCCGTTCAAATACCCGAGACCGACGCACAGATTGTAGCCAAGGCGGATCTGTTGGCAGTCTTAAGAATGGTGTTGAGCCCTCAAACACTTGCGAGTTAAAACTCGAGAGCCTCAAGCAAGTAACAAATCGAATGCCCCTGGGTTTATCCCAGGGGATCGTTACCTTCACGCTAGTAAGGCTTATGTACTTCACTTAAGATTCGCGTCGGCCCAAGCTCGGCTACGACAATGAACAAGATATAATGGGTTGCGATCGGTGCGTTTGCAGAGGAGTGGCCAGAAGTGAAAGCAGCACTTCGGGCAAGATTGGCATCGTTCGAATGAGTCCGAACGGGCGGGAGACGGGGCCACTCCAGTGGACCGATCGCGCAGCAGTCGCGTCAAAGGACGTGGCAACAAGATTCGAACGCAAGCGCAGCGAGCGTTCCTGCCCCAACGACCTTGTGTCGTTGGACAGCGAGTTTGGTCAGCTAAACCAAGTCGAACCGCGAAGCGGTTCCGGCCCCCATGTGCTTGCCACATGGGTGAGGAAAGTTCCCTCGGCCCCGCGACGTTAGAAACTTCAGCGACCCACGACACAAGGCCGTGGGGGGCTTGGACCGCCTGACGGCAGTGATTGTTAGCCGACCAAACTTTGCTTCTCATGACACAAGGTCATGAGGGGCAAAACCAGCCTGCTTCGCGGCTTGATAAGTGATGCAGTTCGCGATCTACGTCAGCCAGGAATGGCCTCCAGCAATCACCGCCTGCAACTAACACCTGCCAACTAACACCTGCAAACTAACACCTACCAACAACACTTGCAAACTTCCCGTCAGCATCCATCAACGCAAGCGCAGCGAGCGTTTCTGCCCCAACGACCTTGTGTCGTTGGACAGCGAGTTTGGTCAGCTAAACCCAGCCAAATCGCGAAGCGGTCCCGGCCCAGGGCGGCACTGCGCTCAGCCCTGGGCTACGATGATTAAGCCCGTTGGGCTAGATACCAATTAAGCATATTCACGGTCGGTGATAATACCTGGCTGCGGGACCGGATAGAGACCGTTTGGACCGGCCTGCAACGGGGCTGGGCTGCCGAAATGCAGATTTTCTAGGCCGGGCGCAAATTCATGCTCGCAATTGAGCATTTGGTCATAGGTGATTTCCACGCCCGTGTGAGCAGCCATCCGGCCCATGCTGGTTACGACCGACGCTTGAACGCCGCGTTCGACTTCATTGTACGTCTCATTTTCTCGAATGGCCTTGATCAGATGGTTCCATTCCAATTGATACGGGCTCGGCTCGTTCGGTGGAAATTGCCATAGCAGATTTGCTTTGGTAAACGATTGACCGCTATAAATCTTGCACTTGGCGGGCGTGTGCGCAGCGGTCGAAATAATCGCCGACCCCTTGGTGCCGTGTGCGTAGCTTGCAAATTCATCTTTGCAACCAGGAATGGTTCGACCGTTGAGCATCAGTTTCGTTCCGTCTCCAAACGTATACTCAACCGAGTAGGTATCAAAGTTCTGATCGACATCCTCGTTTCGGTAGTGACGACCACCGCTGGCTTGCGCTTTCACTGGCCAAGCGTCCTTCATCCAGCAGCATTCATCAATATTGTGGATCAGGAAGTCGCTAAAGGCACCGCCACTTGCCCAGAGGAAGGCATGGAAGCGATTGATTTGATACATCAATTCGCTCATCTCTTCTGGTTTCTTTCCGGTCGCCGCCGAACCTGTTGGCCCCGCCATGCGGTAGGCTCGCATCAAGAGAATTTCGCCGATCTCTCCCTGCTTGATTCGCTTATACAACTCGGCTCGCGCGTCGCAGTGGCGGCACATCAGTCCAACACCGACCTTGAGATTCTTGGCGACCGATTCCTTGCCCAACTCGAGCATTCGACGGCTGCTTGGCCCATCAACGGTGACTGGTTTTTCCATAAAGACATTAAGTCCCTTGGAAATCGCGTAAGCAAACTGAACACCTCGGAAAGCAACCGGCGTCGCCATGATGACCACGTCGCCTGGACGCAAACAATCCATCGCCTTCTTGTAGCCGTCGAAGTCGACAAACTTCTGATCGTCCGGCACCTTGACCGTGTTTGGGAATTGATTGATCAAAGCTCCATAGCAACTTTTCAGTTTGTGATCGAAAACATCGGCCATCGCCACCAACTCGATCTCTCCATTCTTCACTTGTAAAGCATTCGCTGCGGCTCCCGAACCACGACCTCCACAGCCGACCAAAGCGACTCGAATCTTGTTGTCCTCGCCTGCATGAACGCTTCGCGAGAGGTTAGATGCAAGAACGCCGGCTGTAGCGACAGCGCTCGTGTTCTTTAAAAAGGATCGACGCGATGCGTCGCTGTTCGAGGCCGTTGGATCTTGGTGGGACATAATCTTGCTCCTAATAAGCATGAGGGAGGATGGAGGGGAAAATGAGTGAGATAGGCTTCCGGACTGTCAAGCTAAAGATGACAGGCTAGAAGCCGATCCCACGGCTGAAAACAAAATCGTTTATCGTTCGAGAGGGATTGGACGTTCTTTTTGAATGGGCTCGGAATAATCCCAAAACGCTTTTTTCTCTTCGGTCGTCGGTTCGTTGAATGGTCGAACGACACGAAAACCGACATGCAACGCGTCCGTCAGATACCATATACTAACCGGAAACTGCGGGTCTTGCGCTATCCAGTCTTCGGTGGACCCTTCTCTTGCGGCGCTTCGGCAGTCGATCGCGGTTTTGTCCCAGCCTCCGCCTCGCACCGTTCGAGGGTAAAGAGTCTTTGGAACCAACAGCGGGTTGACCGGTTTGAGCAGATCCAGCGGGTAGCCTTCCGCAACGTATTGGTCCAGCACCCATTCCGAGACATTGCCGTGCATGTCGTACAAACCCCATGGATTCGGTTTCTTCTTGCCGACTTGCTTGTATCCTTCGCCCGCGTTATCCGCAAACCAAGCGTGTTCCTCCAACTGGCTCGCATCATCGCCGAACGAATAGGCAGTCGTGGTACCAGCCCTGCATGCGTATTCCCATTCTGCTTCCGTTGGCAATCGATAGTAACGTCCGGTTTTGGCCGAAAGCCATTTACAAAACGTTCTAGCCGCATGCTGAGTCATGCAAATGGCAGGGAAGCCACGTTTCCCCATGCCAAAGGACATATCACAATAGGGTTTCGTCGGTTGGCTTTTTTGGAATTCATCTGCGATCCCGTCACGCTTCGAAGATGCGATCTTGTTCACTTCGCGGGCGAAGACATCGAGGTCGGACATCCAGACGTCATACGCGTCCCAAGTCGTCTCGTATTTTGCCATCCAGAACGGAGCGAGTTCGACCGGATGTACTGGACCTTCGTCTGCACGTCGATCGGGTTCTGATTCCGGGCTTCCCATCGCAAGCTTGCCGCCTGGAATGGGCAACATTTCAATTTTCGCGGAGGTGTGCTCGATCAGTTCCACGTATCGCTTCATCTCTTCGGGCTTGGTGGCCACCGAGTCTTTGACGGTCAAGACGCGTTCGGAATCGTCTGCGATAACAGACGAAGCAAACAGTGTGACAATCGCGACCGCCAAACCTTTCCGAATGCGAAACGAGCTAATGGATCTCAAGATAAAAGTTTGCCGAGGGAAAGGAGAATTGTAGGCCTTTGTGGAAGCAACGCGTTAGCTTACTTGGCGATCGATCGAATCTCAATGTTTTTGAATCGAACGGGATCGGAATGGCCCGCGAAGCCAACATGTCCACTCTTTCTATCCTTGCCCGGATGCGGACTATTGGCCATATACTCCGTTACCTTGGATAGGTCTGTGTCGAGGATTTGAGTTCCGTTCAGTTCAACCTTAATCGTCGAACCTTGGACGGTGACGACTTCGTGGTTCCATTGACCTGTCGGTCTCAAGAAGCCTCGCTTGGCCGCTGCCATCCCATAGGCGCTTCCGTGAGCTTGGCGTGGATCGAGCGATTTGTAATTCGCATGTCCATCATCCAGCACTTGCAACTCGGTCATGCCAACGTAGGCGCCATCTGCGGATCGTTTATCTTTGGGCATCGCTTCGAATTCGGCCTTGGTCGGGTAGCGAACGACGAGCCCGTTGTTGCCGGCAGGTGGCAATTGAAAGTCGACTCGCATCACATAGTCGCCAAACGTTTTCTCGCTGTGGAGGACGCCACCTTTGCCTTTTTGGCATTGGATGGTTCCGTCTTCGACGGTGTAGTTATCTGTCGAACCGGCCCAGCCCGTAAGGTCTTTGCCGTTAAACAGAGAGTCGAACTTCTGACCTGCTTCGGCAAGCGTCTCTTCTTCGATCTTTCGAAGCAAAGCGTTTGCTTCGTCACCGCTGAACTCCACCAGTTTCAAATTGCGCCACCGAATTTCGGCACCGTGTGTTTGAAGCTGGATGGGTCCTTTTGCGTTGAGTGGCTCTCCCTTGGCGAAGTAGTTGTGCAGTCGAGCATTCTTGACGACACACTTGTCGTTTAGCCAAACGGTGCAGAGTTCGCCGATGAGACGAATTCGCATGGCGTTCCATTCGCCGATCGGTTTGTCGGCTCGCACGAGAGGATCTTTGCCAGCCCAACCGGCTGGGTTGTTCCAAAGACCGCCGCTCCCCTTTTCGTTGCCATTAGGTTTGTTGTTGGCAGCGTCCGGGTCCCAGATTTGAACTTGAGGTACGCCGCGCAAGTAGACGCCGGAGTCCGATCCTGCCACGATCCAGTAGTCAAACGAGAATTCGAAATCGCCGAACTCTTGATTGGTGGTTAGGTAGGCTCCCTTGCCATCGTTGACGATCACGCCATCCACGATGCTCCAGTGGTCTTTGATCTCCTGATCCCATTTGGCTTTTTGAGCCGCATCGATCGTCGGATACTTGGCCGGATCGGTTGTGGAGCGCCCGTGCCAGTTACTGAAATCTTTGCCATTGAAAATGGGAACATCGCCGGCTTGAGTTGGTACGGCAAAGGATGCAGCGACTGCGATGATCGCGGAGAAACTTGCGCAAAATCGGAATAAGGACTTCATTGGGTTCGTACTCAGGTGGGTTCTAGGAGGGAAGCGTGGGTGAATAGACTCTCGGTTCGTTGCAGCAGGATCCGCTTGAACCTGTCGAGTCACAACAAGGCTCTGCGGACGTTTCCAAATTCGACTCAATTGCGTCTGGGTCAACCCAGTCTTTTGCGTCGAAGTTTCTAGTATACGTTCCGTAATCGTGAAATGCATACCATTTCGCAAGTCGATATGCCCATGAGCGTTCTGGTATCTCTGCACCAGGTACATATTGACTGCGTCGGGGCGTGATGGCGGCAATTTCTTGTAGCGCCGTTTGCCTTTGAGTTGTATCGCGGGCGCCATGTTTGGCTGCCAAGGACTCCAACAGGTCCGGTCTTTCGAGGACGACACATCCTCGCGTGTGCTTCGAAACCGTCTCGCGGAAATCTCTCAGGAACTCGCTTTCTTGAAATACTTCCCGAAGCGGCCGCCCATCATGAATGGACTCCTTGGCCAACTGAATGATCGGACAGGGCTCGATGTGACCACCGGGTCCAATATGGTGCGTGAAGCCAGTCACGGCCGGGCAAAGGGCGCGTCCTTGTCCGTCATGATATGCGTCAACGACAATAATCGGCTTCTTCACTCGCGTATTGACGACGAACTCTCGGACGCGGCCAAGTTCTTCGGTATTGAGTGCAAGTTCAGGCGAACTTTCCGGGCCGACAACCCGAAAGACGTGGAACCAGCAGTACATCACACCCATTTCAACGAGTCGATCGACCCATTTATCTTGGAGCAAATCGTCGATGTTGGTCTTGCAAACGCTTGTACAAACTCCCGTCATCACCTTGTTGTTAAGGCAATTTTGCAAGCCTTCCATCGTCTTGCTCAACACGCCGTCGCGACCTCTCCGTTGGTCGCTGACGATCTGTGAGCCTTCGACACTGATAAGCGGCGTGACATTTCCAAGCTGCCGAAGTCGCTTGGCAACCTCGTCGGTGATGAAGTGCCCATTCGTGAAGACTTGAAAATACGCGTCAGGATGGGCTGCAAGAATGTCAAGCAACTCTTTGTGCATGAAAGGTTCACCACCGAGAATGCCGAAAAAGACGTTCCCCATCGCCTTGGCTTCGTTGAGTGTCTTGTTCATGGCGGCGAAATCAATTTTCGTTTGTTTTGCCGCAACATCGACCCAGCAACCTTGGCATCGTAAATTGCAAGTATTGATGATCGATATGTAGAGAAAGGGAGGAAAGAACTCGCCCCGCTTGAGACGCGCTTTGTGTTTTTGAACGCTCCTCATTCCGCGAAAACCAGCCAAGTAGGCGAGTTTCCAAAGAAGACGCTTGTCGGTTTCAAAAAGCAATCTTTTGGCAAAGCGGAGATACATGCGAATCCAGTAAGTAAAATTGGTCCGACGCGTTTTGTCGCGTCTTGAATGGAGGATTGTAACGCTGCCTGACAATTTGGGTGGGACACTCTCGCCTAACGCCTAGTTTATCAGGATTGTCTTCCTAATTGGATACTCCCTTTGCTCGGATTCCAATATTCTCTCAAAGCCGTCGAATTTGAATGACTTCGCGCTCGCCGACATTTCGAACGCTTTCCGATACATTAGAATACCTTCTCGTCGCCCCCCCCCCAACATCCATTTGACCTAGAGAGAATTCATGCAATCATCGGCCACGGCCATTGAAGTAGCAGACCTTTCCAAGACCTACCAAGAAGGCTTGGTTTTTCGGAAAATTCACAATGCTCTCAACAACATTACTCTTTCGGTTCAGCGGGGCGAAGTTTTTGGACTCCTTGGACCAAACGGTGCGGGCAAAACCACACTTATCAAGATCCTGCTGGGGATTCTCCACCCCAATCAAGGGACAGCCCGCGTGTTGGACATGGCCGCCGGTAGCAAATCCGCCCGCCGCAAAATCGGTTACCTTCCCGAAAACTTGGTATTTCCAAGGCACCACACCGGTCGAAGTGCACTCTATTTTTACGGTCGACTCAGCGAAATGTCCGACTCCGAAATCGCGTCGAAGGAGCGAGAACTGTTCGACCTTGTCAGTTTAACCGGTCGCGAACACGAACCGGTTCGCCGCTACTCGAAAGGGATGCGACAACGACTTGGACTTGCCCAGTCGATGTTGCATGATCCCGACTTGCTGATTTTCGATGAACCTACGGACGGTCTGGATCCGATGGGTCGCTCGCAAATTCGAGACGTACTTTTCCAACTCAAACAACGAGGCAAGACGGTATTTCTCAATAGTCATATTCTCCAAGAAGTGGAGCTTATCTGCGACCGAGTCGCCATCATGGCTTTGGGGAAACTCAGAGGCATCGGTACGATCGACGAGTTGATCGAGAACCATCCTGACGCCAGCAAAGCGACTGTCATCGTCGAAGTGGTCGGCTCAGCTCAGCAAGTCCAAGACGCGACACAAAATTGCGTTATCAGCCGAATACAAACCGTTCAAGACTCGAAAGATCCGCAATCCGCCATCCAGCGCATCTCAGTCGACGCGACAAATCAAGAAAACGTGGATAAAGTCGTCGACCAACTGCGAGCAGCGTCGGTCAGCATCTATCGCATGGAGAGATTCCGGCCCACGCTAGAACAAGTGTTTATGAGCATTGTCGGCTCTGTCAGTGCTCAACCCAACGCAAAAATCGATTCGTAGCCCCACTAAACGCTTAGCAGAATATGCTGGTGCCTTGGTTCTCATGGCACCCTACAAAGAGAATTCAATGAAGCCTTACTTCGCGATCCTGTACGACAGTTTTCTGGAATCGGTCAGTTCAAAAGTTTTGTGGATACTCCTATTAGCTTGGACATTGATCTTAGCGGCGCTCTTCCCCCTGTCCCTTTCGCAAGGGGAAAGTTACGCTTTCAACGGCACCAACATCAAGTCTGCGAAAACGATCTTGGACCAACTCGCTTCCGCTTCGGCCGGAAAAGGAACACGCAAACAAAGAGCGGTCTTTGCAAAACTGGATCAGGAATTTCAAGGGAATCTAAAACAACGACAGGCGAATCAAACACGCATCTCGGTCGGAAAGCTGATCGACTCGCTCAACAAATTACTGCTAGTCAAGGATCTCTATGACAAGGAGATCTGGCCGACAGCCGGCAAACGTTCTGAACTCAAAGATCTGGTCGAAAACGAGAATCGGTCGGCAATTGAAGTCGAGCGACTCAATCGCGGACTGATCGATCTTGCCTTTGAAGGATCGATCGAATCCTCGTCTGGACAGGCTTCGTGGGTCACGTACGGTGGCATCAAGCTTGGCAGCGCGTTGCCTCTCTCAATCAACCAAGCAAAACCGTTCATTGAAACAGGGATCTTCCCGCTCGTGATGCGGCTTGGGCTTGGAATCGGAGCGATGTTTGTTGCCATCATTATTACGAGCCCCATGATTCCGGATATGTTTCAGCCGGGGTCATTGCACTTGCTGCTGAGTAAACCGATCTCGCGCAGTTTTCTCTTCCTCACGAAATTTGTTGGAGGCTGCACGTTCGTTGCGTTCAATATTGTCTATCTGTTGATCGGCCTCTACTTGTATGCCGGACTTCGACTCGACATTTGGAACACGGGGATACTCTGGTGCATCCCTTTGTTTATATTTATGTTCATGATTTTTTACTCCGTGTCCGCTCTCGTCGGACTCATTTGGAAGAACCCGATCATTTGCGTGGTGGTAACCGCGATGTTTTGGGCCCTGTGTTTAGGGGTAGGCTGGATTCACTTCTTCTTTGATTTGAATTTGAATTTGCAAAATCAAACCCAGAGAATCTACTCCGTTGGAGACACGACGATGATCGGGACGCAACAAGGACGACTTCAGTTTTGGGATGATGAGAGCAGACAATGGAAGACTGCGTTTGGCGATAGGAATGGACAAAAACTCCTGGGGCCTGTTTGGGTCCCGAATGACAGCGCGATCTACTTTGCTCGGTCAAGACAAATGCCGTTTGGGTTTAGGAGTGGCGAGAATGTAACGCTGGAACTTGGCCGCGCACCCGATCTAAAAGACCCGAACGATACGACATTCAAAACCAAGCTTTGGGATGACGGACGACTGGATAGCGGTCCGGAATTGCCATCGGAACCGCAACAATTTTTTAAGTGGAAAAATACGTTTGGCGTTTTTGCACAAGACGGAATCTACGCTTATGATGCCGAAGCGGCCGCCAAGGCAGAGCAACAGAAATCGATGTTTGGCGGCTTTGGCTTCGGAATCGCAAAGACGGTACTCCCGGCTTATAATTTGCTTACTCCAAAGAACTGGGATCTAACTCGCCCCATGGACATCGGCGTCGCCCCTTCCATGGAGCACGTCATAACCTATTCACGGGGCAAGTTGAAGCATTGGACTAGCCAAAATGAGTCTCTTGAAGAGGTCGGGAAAGCCTCTCTTGAGATACCGGATGAGACGGTTGCAATTCTCGGTACGAACGACCGCACCTGCATCGTCTGCCCCATCGGTGTCGCTCCGTTCGTGATCGATGTCGAAACGCTTCAAGTTCGAAAGAGACTGGACGACGTGGGTGAAGCCGCTTTCAAGCAAATCAAAGTCGATTCAAAGGGGCGATTTGTTTTGCTAACCACGGACGGCACACTTTGGGAGGTGGATGCAGATGGCGAAAAATGCACAAAGCCATCGGTCATTGGGCAAGGCAAAGCGATAGCGATTCAGTTCAATGAAAGCGATCAACTTTGGATCGCACACTCAGGCAAACGTGCCGATTTAGTGGACCTTGACAGCGAAAAATCGCTTCTGTCTCGAAACCCAAAACTTGGGATTGCGGAGTCTATTTTTGCCTACGTTATCAATCCGTTTTACCAAGTGAATCCCAAGCCTGCAGCCGTAAACGAAACAATCGAGTTTGTATTAAAGAATCCAAAAAACAAAACGCTCGCCATCGACAGGAATGACTTGGATGTGCCCAAGGTTGTCTCCGATCCATGGACGCCAATTTGGAGCAATCTGGCCTTTGTGGTCGTGATGCTAACAGTCAGCTGTTGGTACTTGTATCGGCAAGACCTGTAGATTCTCGTTACCTCACTCCGCGATTCCGGTTTTTAGCCTTAGTGTTTTGTCAACGCAGAGAATTAGGGTTCAAAAAATTAGCCGTTGGTCGCTAACCCTGGTTGTTGTCGCAAGAACCGTGGCTATCGCCATTCGGCTAATCCTAAAATTAGATTTGGACAAAGCCCTAGTGTTCAAACCGGATTTTGCAGATACGCAATCAAATCTCGAATTTCATCGCGATTGAAAGCGTCCAACAAACCGTCGGGCATAGGCGACCGCTCGGATTGCTTGTGCTCTTCAATCTCGCGTTTATCGACTTCAATGATGGAATTATCGCGAAGAGGATCTGTTTGAATCCTAAGGTTTTCCGAGCGATAGTCCCCTTCGATCAGAATTCGTCCAATATGAACCGTGCCAGACCGCATAAGTACGGCGTCGAGTCGATAGTTTTCAGCAACACTCCGCGAGGGAGTCAAAATCGATTCGAGCAAGTCCCGAGGATTAAATCGTCGCCCTACAAATGTCAGATCGGGCCCAACGGATTTACCAAGGCTACCCATCCGATGGCAGCGCCCACAACTTGCCTCTCTGAATATTTTCGCCCCCCGCTCGCGGTCACCCTCAACCACTAAATTCGAAGTGATGTCGCGAAGATCTTCGGTCAACCAATTCTTGACAAGCGAACGAGCTAGAACGCTCTCGGCCCATTCATCGGTTTTAGCTTCAAGAACATCTGCGATAGCCTTTTGCTCGTCGTCCGAAAGCGAGTTCAAGGAGTCGGTTCGGATGGCATCCATAAATTTGGGGAGCCCTTCTCCGCCGACCAACCGTTCACTTTCCCTAAGCAACTGGAATTGTTGGCGGCGGGTTGCCTCAGTCCACCCCTGGCGTTGGTGTCGCAATGCAAGCAAGCCTGCGATCTTATCTTCTTGGAGCTGACTCGAAAACAGATCGTTGGACACGAGCGGAATCGCATCTTGGGCGTTCAACTGACCGAGCACTTGGGCCAAGTGTTGACGCAACTGAGTCGTTGTGCCTTCGGTCGCGACATGCAGTGTGACGGAATCGGGCCAAACGGAATTGGGCCAAACGGACATCAATTTTTGAACGACTTCGGAATTGTGACGCGCAACGACACTCTTGTCCGTACGCAGGCACAATTCGCAAAGCCGCAACCAAACGAATCGCTCCGGCAAGCCAAACGATGCAACATTGCAATCAAGCCATCGCGCGAGTATCAACTGGACATCGGAGGAATCCATCGATTGAGCGAGTGCCAAACTTCCGTACAACCATTGCACGTCGTTGTCCGTCTCCTGAATGAGACCTCGCCATTGTTCGATTGGCAATCGCTCCAAAGCTATCCTGGCCGCATGTCGTATCGCAGGATCTGCATCGGCAAGATACTCGAGAATCCATTTCAAATCTTGTGGTTCTTGAATCCGCGAGGCCTCTTCCAACTGTTTGCGTTTTGCGAGTTGCAATTGCGAAAATTGCACCGTGTCTCGCTCATGCATTTCGTCTATTGCACTCAAGTTCTCAGCAATCTGGTCGGAAGCGGATTTCGCAGCGACTCGGTAAAGCGATGATTGCGTTTTGCGTCCACCCGTAATCACATACATGGCTCCGTCGGGCCCACGCGCAACGTCCGTGACGTTGAGCGGTCTACCTTGCAAAAACAATTCCGCTTGTGCTCGCCAGCTTGCACCGCGTGGAACCAGGTGGACCGCAAGTATTCGTCCATACGTCCAGTCCAGAAGAAACAAAGCATCTCGATATGGCGTTGGGAATGCTAACGCCGGATCACAAAACACGGCGGTTGGCGAACTGCGTCCGATCGTTAGCACCGGAGGCATGTTTTCTGGTTGATCGTGAAACCGAGGCGGCAATTTGTTCCCAGCGGTCCGATAACCCACATCACCGCCTTGCAACAAAGCCACGACTCGAGTGGGGCGATACCATGGGGTCCCCATATCGTATTCGTTGTCCGCATCAAAGGTGAAAGGATCTCCGCCTGGAAGAACTGCGATGCCATAGGGATTGCGCAATCCACCACAAAAGACTTCCCATTGGCCTGTGCTCAATTGCATTCGGAGCAGGTGCCCTTCGCGCCGCGAACCCTCGCTGGACCCATGTCGCACTGGCGATGTCAAATCGAGTATGTCCTCGTTAGGCAGGTCGACACTGTCACCATTGATTTCGTACAGCCAACCGCCATCAATCGTCAAGTCATTGCGACCATGGCCAACACTTCCAGGAAACTCACGCACGCGAGTCAGGTCCTCGGCTTGACCATCCTCATTGATGCGCAGTCGATAGAGGGTTTTCGAGTTATTGGCGTTCGCTAAAAGTTGTGAATCGTGGAAAACAAGGCCACGACATTCCTTCAAGTCGACGTCGATAATCTCCACGCGTTGTACCTTTTTAAGGGATGGTTCGAGGGTCATTCGCAACAAGCCTTGGTCTTCTCGCGAGAGTATCGCTCGCCCTTTTTCGTCAAAAGTCAGGCTAATCCACGACCCTTCTTCCGCGTCGGCTGTATGCAATAGTTCCACTTCAAAACCTGGGGCTGTCCAGAATTTCGGTTTCACAGCCCGTCCGTCGGTGCCCGAGGCTTGTCGCCACTGTTCGTAATTCTCGAGCGGAGAAAGCGAGCTGTCCCGACGCCCCTCGCCCCACAGTTCCGCTCGCACCTTGCCGAGCGTCTTTATGTTGGGCGACTGTTGTTCAGTCGATTTAACGATCCACGATTGATCCGACTGTACCCGAACGGATCGGTCTGAGCTCAATCGCAATTCGAGATCGAATGCGACAGCACTTGGTCCTGGAACGCGTTGTGCATCGATTTCAAGAAGATTGGTACCGGCAATCAACCATTGAGTAACGTCGAGGGATTGCAACTGGCAATAAGGTTCGACGTCGAGAACCTTAATGCCGTTAATCGTAACTGAGGCACGAGCAAAGTCCGAAGCAAACTTCAATTGTCCGCTCAGCACGGGTTCGTTTAATATAACTTTTTTGTAGAATTGGTATTTGGGTATCGACTGTTCGTCTACCGCGAACCATTGCGGCGACTCGTATTCGTCGGCTTCCGATCGAGAGCTGTGGATGAGTCCCGTTAAGAAAAACGAGATAAGACTACAAATGAGCACGGATCGCATAAACATCAGACGAATGAAAGGGTTAGGCAGCGAACAATTCGAGTCAACATTAATTCGAGTCCACGTTATAGTGTAACGAAACGTCCGCAACAAAGCCCCGTGGCATGGATAGAATGTGTTTACTTATGAGAGCGCCCGCTTCGCACATTCCGTGCTTTTATCCCCTACTTCGCTAAGTTATTGCATTTGATAAATGAAACTGAATATGAGTCTTGTGACCAACTTGGTCTCTGTGGGGTTGATTGGAGTTGGATACGCTATTCCTTCAAGCTTTCCGATCGCGAACCCGATTCGTCAAATTGGGTTGTATGCGACATCAGGAGCGATCACCAATTGGCTTGCAATCTACATGCTCTTTGAAAGGATACCTGGACTTTATGGTTCTGGCGTCATCCCGGGCCGATTCCAGGAATTCAAGTTGGGCATTCGCAATTTGATCATGAACGAATTCTTTACGCGGGAACAAGTCGAGAGCTTTTTTCACTCGCAATCGGAAAGCAGCAAACTCACTTTGGACCCAGCTCCAATTATGAACATCGTCGACTACAACGCGATGTTTGAGCAATTGGTCAAGGCAGTGCTGGCTTCGCCGTTCGGCGGGATGCTGGGAATGTTTGGTGGGCCCAAAGCTCTCGAACCCCTGCGGCAACCTTTTGAAGACAATATCCGACAAGGAATCCAAAGCGTTGTCTCATCGCCATTGCTGGGAAAAGCAATTGAAACAAGTATCAATCTTCCGAATCGATCGGAGGAGATCGTAGCCAAGGTAGAGGCAATTGTTCAAAAAAGGCTGAATGAGCTAACGCCGGCGATGGTGAAAGACATTGTACAAGAGATGATTCGAGAGCACCTGGGATGGTTGGTCGTCTGGGGAGGCGTTCTCGGCGGCTTGATTGGGCTGGTCGCCAGCTTGATCCTGTAAGCAATGCACCGTTGCCAAATAGAGACCTCCTGGTGCGGTTTACCAGTAATCGGTCTACAAGCATAGATGGATGGCATGAGCCCCATTAGCCCGCCCCATAAGTCGTTCCCGCGCAGGCGGGAATCCAGTTCATAAGTCATTCCCGCGCAGGCGGGAATCCAGTGGAGTGCGCGAGATGACTGGATTCCCGCCTACGCAGGAATGACGGACAAGTGGGAAGCTCACTCATAGGTACCTGATGGCCCCATGAACCCAAGCCCCATGAACCCAATGCCTGGGCGGGAAAGTCGGATGCTGAAAGCCCCAATCGCTACGCCAACACCTCCTTTGAGATCACGCGAATCAACCGTGAATGGACTCACGCACTCGCGAAACATCCCGCAGCTGCGTTTTGCCCTGGAACAAATTTGCGATTTCGTTGGGAAGCTGACTTTTTGAGGCTCTCCGGCGAGC
>Ga0247832_1000414_pt1 | contig 85894 bp, 80 predicted proteins | sample LaCruzMarch2015__10_FD_192407 | JGI IMG/M metagenome (GOLD analysis project Ga0247832, IMG submission 192407) | Freshwater microbial communities from meromictic Lake La Cruz, Castile-La Mancha, Spain - LaCruzMarch2015_4m | ecosystem: Environmental > Aquatic > Freshwater > Lake | place: Spain... | reverse complement strand
TGAACTAGGCCACGTGCTTTAGCTTGTTTTAAAAATTCTTCATCTAGCGCTTCGTTTTTTAATGTAAACGGTATGTTCATGCGAGAACGGTTTTCTTTAGCCGTTGGGCAACCATAAAAATCTGTTGTATCTAAATAATCATAAATAAGATTCGCTTTTTCGATGTTTGTTTTTTCCATCGCACTCAAGCCACCTTTTGCTTTAAGCCATTTAAATACTAAGCCAGCAACATAAATCGCAAAGGTTGGCGGTGTGTTATACATTGATTCATTATCTGCATGTATTTTATAGTCATACATGCTAGGTGTACCTGGCAATGTTTCACCAATTAAATCTTCGCGCACAATAATAATAGCTAAACCTGCTGGACCAATATTTTTTTGTGCTCCTCCATAAATTAACGCGTACTTAGAGACATCTATTGGGCGAGACAAAATATGTGATGACATGTCGGCCACCAATGGCACTGCACCTACATCTGGCGTCCAAAAAATCTCTACGCCACCTATGGTCTCGTTTGAGCAGTAATGCACGTAGGCCGCATCTGGATTGAGCTTCCATTGATCTTGTGTTGGCGCGTAACTAAAGTTTTTATCTGCAGAACTCGCTACTACGTTTACATCGCAGTATTTTTTAGCTTCAGAAATTGCCTTTTTAGACCACTCGCCAGTATTTAAGTAGTCAGCAGTTTTCTTACCTCGCAATAAGTTCATCGGAATCATCGCAAATTGTGCAGAACCACCACCTTGCAAAAAAAGCACTTTGTAGTTTGCGGAAATTCCCATCAACTCACGTAGATCAGCCTCAGCTTCAGCTGCAATAGCCATAAACTCTTTACCACGATGACTCATTTCCATCACAGACATGCCAGCGCCATGCCAATCTAATAATTCAGCTTGAACCTGTTGCAACACCTCACTTGGCAACACTGCAGGACCTGCAGCAAAATTATAAATCTTGGTCATTATTTACTTTCCCTCATTTAAGTGAATGATATTTATGATGATTTTATTGCGTACAACACGAAAACTTATTCTTCTTCATCCGTTTCAACAATTTTCTCTAAGCCAGAGAGTTTTTCACCCTCACCCAGATTGATTAACGTCACACCTTGAGTCGCGCGACCCAATTCACGGATTTCTTTCACACGCGTACGGATTAACACACCTCCTGTTGTGATGAGCATAATTTCGTCTTCTTCATTGACTAATTTTGCAGCCACCACCAAGCCATTGCGCTCGCTAATTGCAATCGCTTTAACGCCTTGCGTACCTCGGCCAGAATGACGGAAGTCTGCTAGTACTGTACGCTTGCCATAACCATTTTCAGTAGCAACTAACACTGTTTGCTGGTCATTATCCGCAATTAGCAATGACAACACTTGCTGTTTCGGGCCTAACTTCATGCCTCGCACACCGCGTGTTGCACGACCCATAGGGCGCACATCTTCTTCGCTGAACCACACCGCTTTACCGCCGTTAGATACGAGCACAACATCATTCTTACCGTTGGTGATTTCTGCGCCAATTAAGTAATCATCATCATCAAGGTTGATCGCGATAATGCCCGATTTACGTGGGTTGGCAAATTCGCTTAACGTTGTTTTTTTCACTGTACCTTGTGCGGTAGTCATAAAGATATAGTGATTTTCATCAAATTCTTTTACCGACAGTATGGCATTAATTTTCTCGCCTTCTTCAAGCGGGAACAAGTTTACAATTGGCTTACCACGCCCAATTCTACTGCCTTGTGGCACTTCGTACACTTTTAACCAATACACACGACCGCGACTTGAGAAGCATAAGATGTAGTCATGTGTATTTGCCACAAACATTTTGTCGATAAAATCGTCTTCTTTGGTTGCTGCTGCCTGCTTACCACGGCCACCACGGCGCTGTGCACGATACTCATCTAAAGGCTGCGATTTCACATAACCAGTATGCGACAATGTCACAACCACATCTTGCGGCGTGATTAAATCTTCTAGTGATAAATCTTGGGTATTTTCAATAATCTCAGAGCGGCGCTTATCACCAAACTGCTTACGAACTTCTGTGAGCTCATCAGTAATAATCGTCGTCACACGCGATGCGTTTGCTAAAATATCCAGCAAGTCAGCAATTTCATCCATCACTTCTTTGTATTCGATCACGATTTTATCTTGCTCAAGACCTGTTAAGCGTTGCAAACGCATTTGCAAGATTTCTTGCGCCTGCACATCACTTAAGCGATAACCATTTGGCGTTAAACCAAAATCAACACTTAAACCTTCAGGGCGAGAAGCTTCCATTGCCGCACGTTTGAGCATTTCTTCAACCACGCCTGATTTCCAAAGTTTTGCCATCAAATCCACTTTAGCTTCTGGTGGCGTTGGCGCGGCTTTAATAATCGCAATCATTTCGTCTACGTTCGCAAGTGCTACTGCCAAGCCTTCCAACACATGGCCTCTTGCGCGCGCTTTTTTGAGCTCAAACACAGTGCGACGCGTAATCACCTCGCGTCTGTGGCGTAAAAACGCCTCAAGCATTTGTTTCAAGTTCAACAATCTAGGCTGACCATCTAGCAAGGCAACCATATTCATACCAAAGGTATCTTGCAACTGGGTTTGCTTGTAGAGGTTATTTAAAATCACTTCGCCGATTTCGCCACGTTTTAGCTCAATCACCACACGCATACCCGATTTATCAGACTCATCACGCAAGTCAGAAATACCTTCGATTTTTTTCTCGTTAACGAGCTCAGCAATTTTTTCGACAAAGGTTTTTTTGTTCACTTGGTAAGGCAACTCATCCACCACCAACATCTGGCGACCACCTTTATCCATGTCCTCAAAGTGCGTACGACCTCGCATGACGACTCGTCCACGACCAGTGCGATAGCCTTCTTTAACACCTGATGTACCGTAAATAATGCCCGCTGTCGGAAAGTCTGGCGCTGGCACCAAATCAATCAATTCTTCAACCGATGTTTCTGGATTTTTAAGAAGCGCAAAACATGCATCTAATACTTCGTTTAGGTTATGTGGTGGAATATTAGTCGCCATGCCCACCGCAATACCAGAGCTTCCATTAATCAGTAAATTTGGAATGCGCGCAGGCATGATTAGCGGCTCATGCTCACTACCGTCGTAGTTTGGACCAAAATCAACGGTTTCTTTATCGATATCCGCTAATAGCTCATGCGCAATTTTAGACATGCGGATTTCGGTGTAACGCATCGCTGCTGCGTTATCACCATCGACAGATCCAAAGTTACCTTGCCCATCCACCAACATGTAACGCAAACTAAAATCTTGCGCCATACGCACGATGGTGTCATATACTGCCGTATCGCCATGCGGATGGTATTTACCAATCACATCACCCACAATACGGGCAGATTTTTTATAGGGCTTGTTGTAATCGTTGCTTAATTCATGCATCGCAAATAACACTCGTCTATGCACAGGCTTTAAGCCGTCACGCACATCTGGCAGCGCACGGCCAACGATTACGCTCATCGCATAATCAAGATAGCTGCGACGCATTTCATCTTCTAGGCTGATGGGTAGGGTTTCTTTAGCGAATTGATCCATTACATTCCCGTGTACATTTTTGTTTGATTTTGTGTGAAATTTAACGCCATTTGAGGGCAATTGTTTACACGTTTTTAATGCTGAAATTCTATCATGTTTAGACGCCTAAAACACGCATATTTGTGCTTAAAATCGCTATGAAATATGTGCTTGCAGAATCCGCTTGGGAAGTTGTCTAAGGATTTAATTTTGGAATTTAAATTAAGCGTGATGTTAACTTAAATATTAACTTGATATTAAAAGAATATTAAAACAGATGCTCTGTAACCCACATGGATATTGGCTTTCAGAGCATCCATTTTAGAAACGTAAATCAGCCTTCAAATCATCCACATGTTCTAAACCCACAGCAATACGCACCAAGTTGTCTTGAATGCCCGCAGCCGCCCTCGCCTCTGCCGTTACGCGGCTGTGGGTTGTCGAGGCTGGGTGCGTGATAGTAGTTTTGGCATCCCCAAGGTTTGCAGTAATCGAAATCAACTGAGTCGCATCGATAAGCGCCCAAGCCGCTTCTTGCGCAGTTTGCCCTGCATTGGGTTTTACTTCAAAGCTTACAATGCCACCGCCACTATTTTGCTGTTTCATAGCCAAAGTATATTGCGGATGTGAAACTAAACCCGGGTAATACACACGTGCCACTTGCGGCTGTTTTTCTAGCCAACTTGCAAGCTCTAGCGCGCGATTAGCATGCGCTTCCATACGCACGTGTAGAGTTTCTAAGCCTTTTAAAAATACCCATGCGTTAAATGCGCTCATGGTCACCCCTGCTGTGCGCAAAAAGCCGTACACTGGCTCCATTAAGGCTTTGCTACCAAGCACAGCACCGCCAAGACATCTACCCTGCCCATCGATATATTTCGTCGCCGAGTGAATAATAATATCCGCGCCTAAATCTAAAGGCAGCTGAATCGCCGGTGTGCAAAAGCAGTTATCTACTACTAGATGTGCGCCTGCTTTGTGCGCAATATCAGCCAAAACTTGTATATCACACACTTCTGTTAACGGGTTAGAGGGCGTTTCCACAAAAAATAGCTTGGTTTTGGGTGTTACCGCTGTCTGCCACTCAACAGGGTTGGTAAGCGGCACAAACGTAACCTGCAAACCCCATCGCGCTAGGATATTGCTAAAGAGTTGAACCGATGTGCCAAATATACTTCGTGACGCTATTATATGGTCGCCAGCGTTACATAAACCCATCACGCAAGCCAAAATGGCGGACATGCCGCTAGATGTGGCAACACATTGTTCTGCACCCTCTAGCGCCGCCAGTTTGTTTTGAAACATGGTGACGGTTGGGTTAGTAAAGCGCGAGTAAATATTGCCTGGCTCGGTGCCGCCAAAGCGTGCCGCCGCTTGCGCAGCATTTTTAAACCTAAAGCTGGAATTTAGAAATAGTGCTTCGGAATTCTCGCCGAACTCAGTCATCTCACTACCTGCACGCACGCTCACAGTCTCTGGGTGGTATTGTTTATCCGTCATCTTGTTCTCAAATCATATTTCAAGCGGGCATTAAAAAACCCGTTTAAGCAAAATAAGCTAAAACGGGTTCTTTTTTACCTCGCTTTAGCAGAATTTATTATGCGCTCGCAAGCTGAGTTAGGCTTTGTTTAATGTTGGCCACTCAAATCAGCGCAATTACATTTAACGCCTAAAATTACATAATGTCAAGAGAACTTATAAAACAATCGCTTGAGTAGAGCTCTACAAAAAAATCAAGGTCAAAATTTATTTAATGTATCTTAATACAATTACAAGGAGTAAGCATTTACAGCAGAAATTACTGTACTTACTTCATCATTTGTCATTTGCGGATGACAAGGCAGTGATAAGCAAGAGACTGCATGACGCTCGCTATTTCCGAGACCTTTAGAGTCTCTAAGCATGGCTTTACATGGCTCTTGATGGTGAATTGGAATTGGATAGTGAATCAATGCTTGGACGCCAGCAGCATGAAGATGTGCCTGCAATTCGTTACGCTTATCAGTAGTAATTACAAATAAATGATATGCGTGTGAAGAATGCTCCTGAGGGGGTGGCAACAATTTAATGCTTGGGTTTTTAATCCCTGCATAGTACTCAGATGCAATATCACGCCTACGCTCAGTAAAATCTGCTAAAAAGCGCAAGCGAACAGAAAGAATTGCTGCTTGCATTTCATCTAAACGACTATTCATGCCTAATTCGGGATGGTGATATCGTACGCTTTGTCCATAATTTCTTAAACTATTTGCTTTTGTTGCAATTAATTCGTCATTTGTTACAAGCATACCGGCGTCACCTGGCGCACCAAGGTTTTTGGTGGGATAAAAGCTATAAGCACCCGCTATCCCAAATGACCCAGCAACCTTACCTTTCCAGACGGCTAAATGGGATTGAGCACAATCTTCAATCAGTGATATATGATATTCATCACATAAATCAACCCAAGCTTGCATGTTACGAACTTCCCCATACAAATGAACCAATACAAGCGCTTTCGTATTCTTAGATATACAACGCTTAACACTTTCAATTGATAGCAACGCAGTATCTGCTTCAATGTCGGCTAAAACAGGCGTAGCACCAGCCCTCAATATTGCTAACACAGTGGCAAATGCAGTCATTGGTGTAGTAATAACCTCATCCCCTTTACCAATCTCAAGCGCACGTAAGGCAATCTCGATAGCGTCCATACCATTACCAACTCCAATAGCATGATTTACAGCACAAACCTGCTCCCATTCACGCTCAAAACTTTCAACCTCTTTACCAAGTACATACCAACCAGAATCAATAACACGTTTAGCTGCATCATGCATCTCTATACGTAGCGCTTCAGGTTCAGCCTTAAAATCATTCATCAAAATCATTACTCTTACTCCCAATAATACTTGCCATTTGCCTTGTAATACTCAATCGTTTTGATTAAACCTTCCTTTAATCCAACTTTTGGTGACCAACCTAACTCGTTATTAATTAAAGAAAAATCACCATAGTAATCGCCAATATCGATAGCTTTACGTTCCTCAGGAAAAGGAATCAACTCATATGAGCCCTCATAACCCAGCTGCAACATCATTTCAGCAAGATCTTTTAAACTGATAACTTCCGTACTACCAAGGTTAAATATCTTACCGTTTGATTTTTCACTTGACCCAGCAAGCAAAAGAGCATCTACACAATCATCTACAAAATTAAAATCTCGTAACTGCTGGCCATCGCCAAACACCTTGATTGGTTTTCCTTCAAGTAGTAATTTCAACCATATCCCTAAAAAAGTTTGCCGTGAGTCTTTAACTCGCATACCAGGTCCATAAGTGTTGGTTAATCTTAGGGCACATGCCTGAATCCCATATATATGGTTGTATAAAAGGTGATAAGACTCTCCAGCTATTTTGTTAATGCCATTCACATCCAAAGGACGTATTGGATGCAACTCATCTACTGGCAAATATTCAGGCTTGCCATAAACTTGTCGTGTACTTGCAAAAACCAGTTTAACTTTAGAATCATACTTGCGACATGATTCAAGAATACTTAATTGTGCAGCAGCGTTAATATCCAAGTCATTTTGCGGATCACTCATAGAGGACAAGTGACCAGATTGTCCAGCTAAGTTAAATAAAAAGTCTTTACCTTTTATTAAATACTCCATTGAGTATGGATCTCTCACATCACTAATATTGACACACACTTCTTCTTTGATATCAGCAATGTTAAATAAATTTCCCCCGTAACAAGGTATTAAGCTATCAACTAGCGTAACTTTTGCACCAAGCCCAACCAATCTACGTGCTAGGTTCGAGCCTATAAATCCCAATCCACCTGTAATAAGTACTTGCCTGTTTTTATATGCATTTACATTAATATCCAATTTAATACCTCAGAAATAAAAAAGCCCTTTAATCAATGAGCTAAAAGGGTCATTCTGACACCTACGTACCAGAACAGAATTAAACTTTTAAAACATCAAGCACTTTTTGTTGGTCTTGGGCCAAGCCTACCCAAAGCGGAAGTCTCAACAACCGATCAGATAACTCATTGGTATATTTAAAATCACCATGTGCACGCGCAAATTTTTTGCCGCCTGGAGAGCTATGTAAAGGGATATAGTGAAATACTGGATGTATATCTTGCTTTTTAAACTTCTTAATTAACTCTGTTCTATGCGCAAGAGATTCTAGCAAAATGTAATACATGTGCGCATTATGTTGACATTCTGCAGGAATAATTGGCCTCCTTAGTACACCCTGTTTCTCTAGGGACTCTAATGCGGCATGATAAATATTCCACTTTTTTAATCGTCTTAAAGTAATGTACTCAGCTTTTTCTAATTGCGCATATAAAAAAGCAGCAATATCTTCACTAGGTAAATATGAAGAGCCCTCATCTTGCCAAGTGTATTTATCTACCTGACCACGATAAAACTGGCTCCTGTTGGTGCCTTTTTCACGAATGATTTCTGCCCTGTGTATGAATTTTTCATCATTCACTAATATTGCGCCACCTTCTCCAGAAATAATATTTTTAGTTTCATGAAAAGAATAAGCACCCATATGTCCAATCGCACCAAGGGATTTGCCTTTGTAAGTTGACATTACACCTTGCGCAGCATCTTCAATTACTAGCAAATTGTGTTTTTTTGCGATTGCCATGATGGTGTCCATCTCGCAAGCAACACCAGCATAATGTACTGGCACAATTGCCTTGGTGCGCGGCGTGATTGCATTCTCTATCAGCTTTTCATCAATATTAAGCGTGTCTGGGCGTATGTCCACAAAAACAGGTACGCCACCACGCAAAACAAACGCATTTGCAGTAGATACAAAAGTATATGATGGCATAATCACTTCATCCCCTGGCTGTATTTCGGCCAATATTGCTGCCATTTCTAGCGCCGCTGTGCATGAATGTGTAAGTAATGCTTTTTTGGTATAAGTATGATCTTCTAGCCAAGTACTACATTTCTTTGTGAAGGTGCCATCGCCAGAAAGATTACCTTCTTCATGCGAGTGTTGAATGTATTTTAACTCTTGGCCTGTTAAGTAAATTTTATTGAAAGGTATCATACTAATTTTCAGAATTTATAAGTAATTTGTGCGAGTGTTGTAGTAACATTCGTCTATAGTAAATCATACTTATTTAAAGCGAAATGGCCTGTTTGGGGGATGTTAGTCTAAAGTTGCCATTTCACTATCAACCAAATTCAAATCCATCTGCGTACTTGAGTTAGCAGGTTTTTGTTTTTTGTTTGCATCGCCGCGCGCAGACTCAATACGGTTGAGATATGCCGCATCCACATCACCAGTCACATATTTTCCATCAAAACAAGAGCAATCAAAATTTTTAATTTCAGGGTTACTTAATTTAACATCGTTCATCAAAGCATCTAAATCCTGATAAATCAATGCATCTGCCCCAATTTCTTTACAAATTTCCTCATCTGTACGGTTTGTAGCAAGTAATTCATCGCGGCTTGGCATATCAATACCATATACATTTGGAAAGCGAACTGGCGGTGCAGCCGAAGCAAAATAGACTTTATTGGCGCCAGCATCTCTTGCCATTTGTACGATTTGCTGGGAGGTAGTACCCCTTACTATAGAATCATCGACCAAGAGTACATTTTTTCCCTTAAATTCGATGCCAATCGGGTTAAGTTTTTGTCGAACAGATTTTTTACGCAGCGCTTGCCCTGGCATAATGAATGTGCGACCGATATAGCGGTTTTTAATAAATCCTTCTCGATAATCTAAGCCAAGCGAAATCCCTAGCTGCAACGCACTTGGGCGGCTTGTATCTGGAATAGGAATGACAACATCAATCTGCTTATCTGGCCACTCACGTTTAATCTTTTCGGCAAGGGTAACGCCCATATCTAAACGCGTTTGATACACAGAAATGCCATCAATCACAGAATCTGGCCTCGCCAAATAAACATACTCAAAGATACATGGGTTCAACTTAGCATTGTCACTGCATTGACGGCTAAAAAAGTTACCTTCCATATCAATAAAGATGCCCTCACCTGGGGCTACATCGCGAATTAATTGAAAGCCAAGCACATCAAGCGCCACACTTTCAGAGGCCACAATATATTCAGTACCTTTATCAGTCTCTAATTTACCAATCACCAATGGGCGAATGCCATTTGGATCACGAAATGCTAACAAACCAAAATTAGCAATCATGGCGACTACTGCATATGCACCTTTACAGCGCCTATGTACACCAGCTACTGCATCAAACGCCATGTCAGTATTAAGCACAGCATTCTTTGAAGTTTTTTCAATTTCATGCGCCAATACATTTAGCAATACTTCTGAATCAGAGTTGGTATTAATGTGTCGCAAATCTTGACGAAACATTTCAGATTTGAGTTGTTCTGAATTGGTTAAGTTACCATTGTGACCAAGCACAATACCAAACGGTGAATTAACGTAAAAAGGCTGCGCTTCTGCGGCGCTGGAAGAACCTGCTGTGGGATAACGCACATGTCCAATCCCAGCATTACCAATTAAACTTCGCATATGGCGAGTGTGAAAGACGTCTTTTACTAAGCCATTGTTTTTATGCATAAAAAAGGTATTCCCATCACAAGTAACAATACCTGCTGCATCTTGACCGCGGTGCTGCAACACTAGCAAACCATCATACAAAAGTTGATTGACTGGGTTTTTACCAACAATACCTATAATTCCACACATAATTCAAAATCCCCAAATCAATAAAACAACTTTAAGAAAAAATCTAAGTAAATCATTTTGAGTAGTTCTTACTTAAGTTAATCATACTAACTAATTATACTTCACATGTTTTGCAATCGTTTCTGGCAAAAAAGGCAAACCCATTTTTACCAGCGCTTCTAGCGGTGAGCTAAACATGGCGTTAGTCCAGCGCGTGTCTTTGGGCAAACTAGTTAGTCCTGCCAAAAATATCAATACGCACACAATTAATAAACCTCTTATAAGGCCAAAAAAAGCACCAATACCTCTATTAAGCCAATTTAATCCTATTTTTTTTATCAAGCTAGAAAGCGCAATCGTTAATAAGCTTGATATCAGCAATACACCAAAAAAAAGAATAATATGCGATGCCAAAACTCTAAGTGGTTCTGTAGGTATATCTTTAGGCAATAATGGCATAAGCTGTATCGCATATGTTTTAGCAACATAAATAGCCGCTACCCAGCCAGCTATTGCCAGCAATTCACGGATCGCACCGCGCATCATACTTACAACAATTGAAATGCCAATAATGAGCAATACAATGTAATCAAAACTAGTCATTCAGATCAAGATTACCTTGCTTCACTGACTGACTACCATACCTGTTAAACCGGCATCTTTAATATTTTGTAGTGCAATCGCTGCATCATTTCTATCGCCAAAAACTTGTGTGCGTAAGCGTATCTTTTGGCCTTTATCTGTATTGATTTTTTCTGTTTGCGATTTATAACCCAAACCAGTCAATTTGGTTTGTAACTGCTTAACATTAGCTGCATCTGAAAAAACACCTACTTGAACATAAAATTTGTTCTTTTCAGTATTATTTTCTTTTATTACTTCTTTTGGCGTTTCTTTGTCTTTTGTAATCGCAGTTTCCGCTTTTGTGTCAACTTTAGCTTTTGTAGACTCTGGTGTTGATGAGTTAGTATTGGATTGTGGGGCTGCAGCAATTTCTTTAGCTACATCTTCAACTTGCGGAAGCGACACTATAGTCTCATCAGGCGCGATACTAGAGTCGAAATCGGCTGGGTCTGGCTGAAACTGCTCACTTGGAAGTGTAATCGTGATTTTTTCTTGTGTATTTGACGAATCACGGTCTTTAAGAATTATCGGCAGCACAATAATCATCAATAAAACCAATGCAATTGCACCAACCAAACGACGACGTGCCCGTTTTTTAAAATTTAATTCTTGCTCGCCAGCTATTTCTCTTTGCATGTCAAATGCTTTCCAATTCACATATCAAATATATTGATGATAGCTAAATATAGCCCAATTAAACTTAAGCGTTTGCAATCGCATCTGCGACTGTGTAAAACGAGCCGAACACGATAATTCTATCATTTATATCGGCATCTTTACAGGCAGCCTTAAGGGCTTCCGCTACATCTTCAAACAAATAAACTGCTTTTTTATGATGATATTGCTTTAACACCTCTAATAACTCATGCGCTTTCGCGCCTCTCGCAATATGAATGTCCGCCAAATACCACGCGTCAATTTCTTTTTCGACAACGCTCACCACGCCATCAATATCTTTATCTGCGAGCATAGCAAATACAGCCAATGTCTTGCCTTTGCATGGGGAGTTTCGCAAATTCTCTGCTAGCGACTTTGCTGCATGCGGATTATGCGCGACATCTAAAATTACGGACGGTGAGTTTCGTAATACTTGAAAGCGGCCGATTAACTTAACCTGTGCTAATGCCGCATAAATGTTGGCTTCAGTCGTTGGCAAACGATTGTTTAAGTATTGCACCGCCAATATCGCACATGCAGCATTATTATGTTGAAAATCACCAAACAAACCAAGCAATGGAAGCTCTAAAGTGATATTTTCCGATCGATATTGCCAGCCTTGCTGGGTGTTATTTACAAAAAAATCACGTCCAATTAAGGCCAATTCTGCACCAATATTCTTAGCATACTCAATCAAGCTTGTTGGAGGATTATCATCGCCGCAAATCGCAGGTAAATTACTTCTAAAAACACCCGCTTTCTCCAAACCAATCAGTTCACGGGTTTCGCCCAAAAACTCCATATGATCTAAATCAACGGTTGTTACAATTGCACAACTTGGCTCAAACACGTTCACCGCATCTAGCCTGCCACCTAGTCCCACCTCAAGCACAAGCACATCTAAGTGTTGGTGGCAAAAATGACTCATTGCAGCCAAAGTGCCCATCTCAAAATAGGTGAGTGCAACTTCACCCCGCGCTACTTCAACCTCCTCAAAAGCCTTGCACAAAGCATCATCATCAATCATTTCTAAGTTGATGCTAACGCGCTCATTGTATCGATTTAAATGTGGTGAAGTATAAGTCCCAACCTTGTAGCCAGCTTGGTGGTAAATATGACTAAGCATTGCACAAACAGAACCTTTGCCGTTTGTCCCTGCAACAGTAATAATTGGAAAATTTGTCTTTAATTTAAGCTTTTCAGCAACAACTCTGACCCGATCCAAACCCATCGCGATTGACTTTGGATGCAAAGCTTCAATATACAACAACCATTCATCTACTGTGGTTGGTTTACTTTTTTGAGTTGTCACGAAAATTAAAAAATAAGTTAGCTTAAGCTGCTTTTGGCGTTCGCATCAAATTAGAAAGAATGTTGGCTAATTTTTGGCGTAACTCACGACGATCTACAATTAAATCAATTGCACCGTGCTCTAATAAAAACTCAGCACGTTGAAAGCCTTCAGGCAAAGTTTCACGCACAGTTTGCTCAATCACACGTGGTCCTGCAAAACCAATCAGCGCATTGGGTTCTGCAATTATGACATCGCCTAACATCGCGAAACTTGCAGACACTCCACCCATCGTTGGATCAGTCAATATTGAAATATAGGGCAAACCTGCTTCAGAAAGTTTAGTTAATGCTGCGCTTGTTTTAGCCATTTGCATCAGTGACAACAAACCTTCTTGCATACGCGCTCCACCGCTGGCAGAGATACAAATGAAAGCGGCCTTGTGTTTGATTGCTTCATCGACACCTCTTACAAATCGCTCACCAACTACTGAGCCCATTGAGCCACCCATGAACTTAAACTCAAAAGCAGCTACTACTGCGCCAACTCCGTGAATACTGCCTTTTATAACAATTAAAGCATCTTTCTCGCCGCCTTCTTTTTGCGCTGCTTTCATGCGGTCGGCATAGCTTTTAATGTCTTTAAATTTCAAAGCATCAACAGGTTCAACATTCGCACCTATTTCTATACGATTTTCTGGGTCTAGCAACTGGTTTAATCTTGCACGCGCACCAATTCTATTATGGTGCGAACATTTAGGGCAAACCTCTGCATTGGCCTCTAGATCAGTCTTGTACAATACCGTCATACAAGATTCACATTTACTCCAAAGCCCTTCTGGAACGTTTTTTCTTTGTGCACCTTCTACCGCACGCTTAATTTTTTGTGGGATTTTATCTAACCAACTCATACTTACTCCTTATCGCAAAATGCCATTTAAAATTCTACGAATCAATGGCAACGCGTAACTCTTGCATTAACTTAGTGACATTAGCAAATAAATTTTCTTCATTCGATTCTTCTATCGTGACCACCATTCGACTGCCGACAACAACGGCATCAGCAAATACTGCAACTTTTTTTGCGGTAGCCGCGTCTTTCACACCAAAGCCAACACCAACAGGCAAGTTTGTCTTCGTGCGTATTTCTGCAACCCTAGATTTTACTTCCTCTACATCCATATTGGCAGCACCAGTGACGCCTTTAAGAGAAACATAGTATAAGAAACCACTTGCTTGATTAACAATCACATCAACACGAGCTGCATCCGTGGTTGGCGAAAGTAAAAAAATACTGTCCATTCCATTTGCAATTAAATCTGCGATAAATGCTTTACATTCTTCAGGTGGATAATCGACCGTAAGCACACCATCTACGCCTGCACTTTTAGCTGCTTGCGTAAACTTTGCAGAGCCCATCGCCTCTATCGGATTCGCGTAACCCATTAAAATAATAGGAGTTTCTTCGTCTTTTTGACGAAATTCATTAACCATCTGCAACACTTTACTTAACCCTACTTTATGCACCAATGCACGCTCACTCGCACGCTGTATCACTGGACCATCCGCCATCGGGTCAGAAAAAGGAATACCTAGCTCTATCATATCTGCACCACTGGCTACTAAAGCATGTAGCAAATCAACCGTATGTTTTGGATGTGGATCACCAGCGGTAATGTAAGGAATTAAAGCTTTTTTATTGTTTGCTTTTAAGCTAGCAAAAACAGATTGAATACGTGACATAAGGTGTAATTTTCAGTTTACAAAGTGATATTTGCCAATTTAGCGACTGTATTGATATCTTTATCACCACGTCCAGATAAGTTAACCAAAATAACTTCATCTTTTCGCATGGTCTTCGCCATTTTTTCCGCATAAGCAAGCGCATGACTAGACTCTAACGCGGGAATAATGCCTTCAGTCCTACATAAACTATGAAACGCGGTCATCGCTTCATCATCAGTAATCGCGACATATTCTGCACGTTTGATGTCTTTTAACCATGCATGCTCTGGGCCAACACCAGGATAATCTAAGCCTGCAGAAACCGAATGTGTTTCAATGATATTGCCATCTGCATCTTGCATTAAGTAAGTTCGATTACCATGTAAAACGCCAATCGGGCTATTTGCAGTTAATGGTGCCGCATGCATGCCTGTCTCCATGCCATGACCAGCAGCCTCAACACCTACCAAACGCACATTTGGCACATCAATATACGGATAAAAAATGCCCATCGCATTAGAACCGCCACCTACGCAAGCAACGACTGCATCTGGCTGACGCCCAATCATTTCTTGCATTTGCTGTTTCGCTTCAATACCAATCACTGACTGAAAATCTCTTACCATCATAGGGTATGGGTGCGGTCCTGCAACTGTACCAATAATATAAAAGGTGTTTTCAATATTGGTTACCCAATCACGCATTGCTTCATTCAGTGCGTCTTTAAGGGTTTTAGAACCACTCTCAACAGGCACCACAGTAGCACCTAACAACTTCATCCTAAACACATTAGGTGCTTGACGCTTTACATCTTCACTACCCATGTAAACCACACACTCTAAACCTAAGCGCGCGGCAATGGTAGCCGTTGCAACACCATGTTGGCCCGCCCCAGTTTCAGCAATTACGCGTGGTTTACCCATACGCTTTGCCAATAGGGCCTGACCGATTGTGTTATTGACCTTGTGCGCACCTGTATGATTTAAATCTTCGCGCTTTAAGTAAATTTGTGCCCCGCCCACTTTATTTGACCAGCGCTCAGCATGATATATTGGGCTTGGACGCCCAACAAAATGTTTTAAATCATAGGCAAACTCTGCTAAAAATTCAGGGTCATGGCGGTATTTCTCATACATCACGCGCAATTCTTCAAGCGCCTCTACGAGCGTCTCAGCAACAAAAATACCACCAAACTGACCAAAGTGCCCACGTTCATCAGGCATATCATATACTTGCATTACTTACTCCTTGCATAAATGCAGCGATTTTGTCTGCATCTTTAATTCCCTTGCTAAGCTCTACGCCGCCGCTAACATCTACCGCATAAGGCTTAACTTGCTTAATTGCTTGTCCAACATTATCTGCATTTAACCCACCAGCCAAAATGATTGGTTTCGACAATTCTGCAGGTATTAAATTCCAATCAAAGGTTAGTCCGGTGCCTCCATAAGTAGCGTCAGAGTACGCATCTAGCAATAAGGCTTGCGCGTGCTTAAATTCAATTTCATATTGTAACAAATTTGTATCCGCATTAACGCGAATTGCCTTTAAAAATGGCAAATTAAATTGCATGCAATCGACTGGTGTTTCGTCGCCATGAAACTGCAGTACATTTAAGCGAACTTCTGCTAATACCGCATCAATATTGGCTTTGGGAGCATTTACAAATAAACCAACCACGCTAACAAAAGGTGGCAAAGCCGCTACAATGGCGCGCGCTACTTCAATGCTCACATTACGTGGACTGGGGGCATAAAACACCAAGCCAATCGCATCCGCGCCTTGTTCGGCGGCTTCTAAGGCATCTTCCACGCAGGTGATGCCGCAAATTTTTACACGGGTTTTCATAATTAAAGTTGGATTTTAGCAGAAAAGCGCAGACTGACTTTAATTGTTCGTGGGTTTAAGTGTTATATATGACGCCATAAAGCGCTAGGCATTGTTATGTAAATGTGTTGATTTATTGAAAAAAAGCATCAAAATCAATTAGCTTGCCCTTAAAACCTTTATTCAAGCGGGCTGCAGAGCATCGAAATTCTCTCGGGCTTATATTAGCGTTTTATTGGTTAGTTGTTAAGTGTGGCGAGCCTGTTAATTTGCGTAACTTTTAGAGTATTCGAATTGATGGCATTTGGAAAAGTGATTACCCCAATTTAAGGAAGTCACAAATTCCTAAATTTAACATTTAAGCCATGCAAATCGGTCGCTGCGTCACAGGCAAGCCCCATTTTTTATCGTACTCCACCCCTATTAAGTATAAACCACTGGCAGAAAATGTAGGTGGTGCTTCAGTTCGGTTTTGTTTTTGTAACAAAGTCTGCATGAATTCTGGGGGGTGCTTTCCATTACCAATATATATAAGCGCACCCACCATATTGCGCACTTGGTGTTGCAAAAACGCATTTGCAGAAAACTCAAACACAATATGCTCAGAAGCCTTATATATATTAGCTTGTAGCAATGTTTTAACGGGTGATTTTGCTTGGCATTCGCTAGCACGAAAGGCACTAAAATCATGCTCGCCTAGCAAATATTGCGCTGCTTTTTGCATGCCTTCTATATCTAATGGCAAATGATACCAACCCGCCTTAGTCGCCAAAATGGCGGGTGCAACTGGTGCATTCACAAGTAAATATTGGTAACTACGACTTATGGCAGAAAATCGCGCATGAAAGTCGTCTGGCCCATTCGTTATTTCGACCGCTTTTGCCCAAATGACGCGCACCATTGGCGACAAAAACGCATTAACACCACGCGCCCATGCGCTTTCTGGTCGCACAGCTTTGGTATCAAAATGCACGATTTGGCACATAGCATGTACGCCTGTATCGGTACGGCCTGCGGCATGGATGCGCACTGTGTGCTTGGCGACGGCTTGAATCGCGCTTTCAAGCGCATCTTGCACACCACAACCGCCAGTTTGACTTTGAAAGCCGCAAAAGCCAGCTCCGTCATACTCCACACCCAGTACAATGCGCATCTATAACATGACTCTAATAGTAATTAAAATGAATCCAATAATGGCAAAACAATCTACCAGATTAAACGTTGGCGCCATAAATACTATCTCATCAATATCAGCACTTAAGTCAGCATTATCTTGCTGTGCAGCGTGCGCTAAGGTATGCTCAGTTTCAAATTTTGTCATATGCTTTAATTTATCCATCAATGACTCTTTATCTTTAGACGCATGCTGCAATTCAACATAGTGCAAAGTGAGCCATAATCGTGCAGCAAATCTATCTGCTTGTAGCCCAATATTCTTGAATGGTAACAGTATAAAATAAAAACCTGAAACTAGCTGCTGCTTGCTATTAGCCGCCATGATTAAGGAAATCATGGCTAGTATTACTGAAATTCTAACTGCCTGTGTCAACCCAGCAACAATACCTTCATAAGTTGGATTTATATAAAAAGGCCAGCCTTGAATATGCTCCCCAGGTGTGTTGAATGTATAAATAATCATCAACACTACAAAAAGCCACCTAAAGCGCTTTAATGCATTTATAACCTGATGATTTCTTTTGAATATTAAAAAAATAATGAAAAAAACTAAAAGCGCTAATAAGACTTTTATATGCAGTTGGTTAATTACGACTGCCAAACACATAAAAACGATTAATTGCGTTATAACGTTGATTTTTAACATGCAGTATTCTATGCGCTATTACATCAAAAAATAACGTTTAGAATAAAAAAACCGAGCAATTCAATATGCTCGGCTTTTTTAAACCAAAAAGATTTAGGCCATTTTAGAAAGTATCTCTTCAGCACGTTTGCGCTGATTTAAACCACCTTCTTTCATCACTTCTTCTAATAGCTCTTTAGCGCCTTCTTTATCATCCATTTCAATATATGCTGCAACTAATTCTAACTTAGTTTCAACTTCTATTGGCTCACTTACAAAAGCAATCGTCTCTGCAGTTGAGTCAGATCCATTTAAATCTAAATCAATTCCTGAAAGATCAACTGTTGCTGCCTCATCTTGGCTGTTAGAATCCATATTAAACGTTGGAATTGCTTCATCTTTAACTTCTTGCAAATCGGGCTGTAAAGTGTCTAGATTAAAATTAAAATCTTCTGCACTTACTTTTGAATCTGATTCTATTCCACTAATATCAAGTACACCTGCTTCTTCTGAGCTTTCAGTTGGTAGCGGCAACTCAAAACCGCCTATAGTAATTGCATCTTTCAGATTACTAATTTTGTCTGTTGCTGCTTCTGTAATCTCCGAAGCAATCTCAGGCATAAACTTTGGTTCTTGATAAGTATCTATGTCTAGACTTGGCATGGTTTGCACAAATTCAGCCACTTTTTTAGCTGGCTCTTCTAAACTATCACTTAAATCTTCAGTAATTTCTGATGCGCCAAGCGTACCAAAATCAAAATCCATTCCTGCATCACTTTTTTCTGTTTCTTGATCACTAGATTCTGATGGCGAATCGATCTCAAATTCCATCATCTGCTTATCGTTAATGGCATCAGAATTTGTACTTTGTGTTTGAGCTTTTATAGCTAAATCGCCACTTTTATATGTACCTGTTGGTGCAAAGCCTTGTGTATCAGCACCTAAAGAAAAATCTAAATCTTTTTCTGCTGCCAATGGCGAGTCTGAAAAGTCACTCGCGTCTAATTTAGATTTTGCATCTTCTTTACTACTACTTGCGCTTGTATCAGATGAGCCTTGAGGTACGCTACCAGCTTGATATAAAGGGTTATTGGGTTCTAACTTTATACCAATTGCTGCGACTTTAGCCCATGTAGGATCTGAGGCACCCAATGTTGTATAAAGCTCGCCAGATATTGTCTCAAAAGCAGACATATTTTTACTTGCCGCGTACATTTCTAATAGTTTCAAATGTAATTCGTAGCGTTTTGGCTCTTTAGAAATTGCGTCTTTAAGAATCTCTTCAGCTTGCGCATCACGACCATAGGCCATATAGACTTCTGCTTCAGCAATTGGATCCACATCATTGGTATCGATCATGCCACCCGAGGCGCTTTGAGAGAAATCTGTTAAGAAAGAAGTATCGCCAGTATCAACAGACGCAGTGCCAGTGTTTCCAAAGACTGTATTAGCTTTTAAACCGCCAGAAGTCATGATACCCTGCTCGAAATCTGCTAGGTTCTTTTCACGTTTTTTCCGTAAATAAAACCATCCACCGCCTAGCAATGCAAGCAGGCCACCGCCAACTGGCAATAGTGTTTCGACATCTAAAATCCCTAAAATACCATCTAAATAGCTAGGCTCTGGTACAGGGTCAGCCGGAATAACCGGTGCAGGTTTGTTTTCAGGCGCAGGTTGAACTTGCGGGGCAGGCTCTGCTGGCTTTTCAGTAGCAATCTCAGGCTCGGTAGATTCTACTGGTTTTGCTGGTTGAACCTCAGCTGGAGGTATTTCTGTAGGCGATGTTTGCGCTGCTTCCGCTTGCTTTTGCATCTCAGACATTGCACCATTTTTAAGTGCAAGCAATTTTTGCATATCAGCAATTTGTTTTTCAAGATCAGATGTCCTGTCTTGAGCTTCTTTTAAGCCCTTCTCACGCGCCGTACTTTCTTCTTGTAAAGCGGTAATTTTATCTTTTAATGATTTTACATTTTCACCCGTAGCTTTTGAAGCATCGCCTGCGGATAACTTAACGACATCCTGCGGACCTTTATCAGGTACTGATTTATCTTCAGCTGCACTCTTTATTTTGCCGCCAGCGGATTGAGTACCCGCTAACTCTGATTCTGCAGGTGCACTTTCCTCGACAATGCCTGCTAATTTATTTCGATATGCATTCCAATTTGCAGTTTGCACTTTAATTTCACGTGACGCTTCATTACGCGAAATAGCATTTAAAGACTCTTCTGAAGGTTGGCGAACGATCTGCCCTACCTTAAGCCTATTCATGTTATTGCCTTGAAAAGCATCTGGATTTGCTTGATAAAGACCTACTAACATTTGCTCTAAGCTCACACCTTCTGGCTTCATTTCTCGGGCTATTTTAGCGAGCGTATCACCCTTTTGAGTAAAATACTCTTGCCCCGTACCACCTGATGATGAAGCGTCAGGAATTGGTGCATTTGCAATAACTGGGTCAACTTCTGTCGCAGGTTCAGGTTTTTTAATGCGTTTACTTTTCTTTTTTGAGCCTGCAGTTACATTATTTGATGTCGCGCTAGACATACTTGCTTCATTAGTGGCGCTAGCATTATTCGCTACACCACTATCTGCGCTCATTCTATTGACTTCTGGCACAGCGGCTGTAAAAGTATCTTTAATGGCCGGCTCCGCCTCACCGGTATAACCTGGTGGGTCAAGCAGTACAGTATATTCACGTAATAAGCGACCCGAAGCCCAATCTACTTGAATCAGCATATCTAAAAACGGCTCAGTGATTGGTTGATTAGATTTAAGTTTTAGTATGGGTGCGCCTGACGCATTTTTTCCCACCTCAACTTTTATGGTGCTATGTGAAGCTGGCTTTTCGATGCCTTGTGTTGTGTAGGCTTCTTCTGATGCTATTGATGCAGTGATGCTGCTAAGGTCTGCCGGTGTTACTGAAATGAGCTCAATATCTGCTTTCAGAGGTTCACCTAAGCCTGACATTACATTAAGCTTACCTAAACCAGCCGCAAACACTGAAACTGGCATTAATGCCATACATAATGCAACTGTGATTTTTTTAAATGTTAAGTTATGCACTATACCGCCCTTATTTACCAATAATATTGCAATAACAAAAATAACATCAATTAGTTAGAGATGCAAGCTCATAATGCACATTATATTCAGTTGCTATGTGGTTGACTGTGAGTACTGTTGGTTTTTTTCAACGGTTTCTATTTGTCAGGGTCTGATTAATCCTCTATCAAAATGCGCAACATTCTTCTTAAAGGCTCCGCTGCACCCCACAACAATTGGTCGCCCACTGTAAATGCAGACAGATATTTCCCGCCCATCGCAAGTTTACGTAATCGCCCCACTGGCACATTAAGTTGACCAGTTACGGCGGCAGGTGTGAGTTCACGCATGCTAATTTCGCGTTCATTTGGAATGACTTTTGCCCATAGATTTGCTTCTGCAAGCATGTGCTCAATTTCATTTAACGGCACATTTATAGTTAACTTGATAGTTAAAGCTTGACTATGACAACGCATTGCGCCTATGCGGATGCACAAGCCATCAATCACTATTGGGTTTGCTTCACGACCGAGGATTTTATTGGTTTCAACGCCACCTTTCCACTCTTCTTTGCTTTGCCCATTGCCTAAATCTTTGTCTATCCAAGGGATTAAGCTGCCTGCCAGAGGCACGCCGAAATGCGGAGTTGGAAAGCTGTTAGAACGAATGGTATCAGCGACGGTTTTATCAATCTCTAAAATAGCAGAAGCAGGGTCAGCCAATAAACCATTTACAGAATGATTAACGGCGCCCATTTGCTTAATCAGCTCACGCATATTTTGCGCGCCAGCGCCAGATGCCGCTTGGTAAGTCATGGAGGTTGCCCAATCGACCAAATTCGCTTTGAATAATCCGTTTAAGGCCATCAACATGAGCGAAACCGTGCAGTTGCCGCCTACCCAGTTTTTTCCACCCGCTTGTAACGCATCTTTAATCACATGCATATTGACTGGGTCGAGAATAATCACCGCGTCTTTTTCCATGCGCAGGGTTGAAGCCGCGTCTATCCAATGACCTTGCCAACCTGCTGCTCTCAACCGCGGAAAAATGTCGCTGGTGTAGTCACCACCTTGGCAAGTGACAATCGCATCCATCTGACTTAAGGCATTGATATCATTAGCATCTTGTAAAGCAGGAGAGGTCTTACCAACATTTGGCGCAGCGCCACCCACTTGCGAGGTGGTAAAAAACTGTGGCTCAATCTCGGCAAAATCGTTCTCTTCTACCATACGCTGCATGAGCACGCTGCCCACCATACCGCGCCAGCCTACAAACCCTACTTTAAGCATTTTTCTTCCGCTTTCTTAAATTATTCAATTGAACGACTATTTTGTCGATTTTTGTACCGCTTCACCTGCTTTTTCTAAATCTTTACCCATGCCATCGATGGTGTTACAAGCAGATAAGCTAAATAAAATCAGTAGGATACCAAACAACTTCATATTTCACCTTTCAATTACATACTTAACAATCTTTTCGATATAAAAAAATCAATCCCTAAAGTTACCAAATTTCAGTGGAAAATCAGTGATACTTTTTTTGCATAGTGCAATCGCATCTTGTAATAAATCGCGCTTCGCGCCATTCACCCTCACCTCATCACCCTGAATACTGGCCTGCACTTTTAGGCCTGAATCTTTAATCAATTTCACAATGCGTTTAGCTAAATCTGAATCAATCCCAGCGCGCACAATGAGTTCTTGCTTCACTTTATTACCGCCCACTTTTTGCACGTCTTTGTGTTCGAGTCGTTTGGTAGAATCTGGTTCTTTTTTCTCCATCGCGGGCATTAAAATATCTTTGACTTGATCTAACTGAAAGTCATTGTCGCCATGAATAGTAATGATATTGTCTTTCTCATTAAACTCCACTTTGGCGGCCGTGCCTTTAAAATCATAACGATTAGTAATTTGCTTATCAGTGGTATCAATCGCGTTTTTAAGCGCAACTTTGTCTACCTCAGAACTAATATCAAAACTTGGCATATTGATTCCTTTTTATCTTGCCCATTAAACGTCGAGAGAATTTCTATGCCCTGTAAGGCAAAATCCATAACCCTTCCAGAGCATGGTGTTTGATGTTATTCAAAATGGCAAACGTAATCTAACATTTCTGTCACTTCAATATCAAAGCTAGAGTTGCCTGGCACGGTAAATTTATCGCCTGAGCCATAGGCTTTCCAGATATCTTCGCCTTTTAAACGCACTTTACAGCTACCTAAATTAATTTCCATCAACTCTGGCGCTTCGGTGTTAAAGGTTAAACAGCTTGGGAAAATCACGCCAATTGTTGAACGAGTGCCATTTGGCAAAAGCACAGTGTGGCTTACGCATTTTCCATCAAAATAAACATTCGCTTTTTTCTTTACACTAACATTATCAAACTGAGCCATATTAAATCCTTATCAAAAGTTTGTTGATTATGAAGCTTACATCGCTGCAACGATTTGGTCGCCCATTTCTGAGCATGATACACGCTTCATGCCCGCTTCATAGATATCGCCCGTGCGATAGCCTGCCGCTAATACTTTCTTAATCGCGTTTTCAATACGCACCGCCGCAACTTCGTTCTCAAAGGTAAAGCGCAACATCATGGCCACAGAAAGAATAGTGGCGATTGGGTTAGCTAAGTTTTTACCTGCAATATCAGGCGCAGAGCCGTGTGATGGCTCGTACAAGCCTTTTTTGGTTTCGTTAAGTGATGCTGATGCCAACATGCCGATAGAACCTGTCAACATGGATGCTTCATCAGATAAGATGTCACCAAAAATATTGCCTGTCACCATTACGTCAAATTGTTTTGGGTTACGGATGAGTTGCATGGCCGCGTTATCTACGTACATATGGCTTAACTCAACATCTGGGTATTCTTTGGCAACATCAATTACGATTTCTTTCCAGAATTCTGTGGTTTCTAGCACGTTGGCTTTATCCACTGAACATAATTTTGCTCTCTGACCATTTTTTCGACGCTTCATGGCAATATCAAACGCCACATGCGCAATACGGCGCACTTCAGATTCTTTATAAATCATGGTGTTAAAACCTTCGCGCTCACCTTCGTCGTTCACGCGCATACCACGTGGTTGACCAAAGTACACGTCGCCCGTCAATTCACGCACAATCATGATATCTAAGCCTGCAACCACTTCTGGTTTTAGCGTAGACGCATTGGCTAACTCTGGGTACAACACCGCTGGACGCAAGTTTGCAAACAAGCCTAAGTCTTTGCGAATGCCCAACAAACCGCGCTCTGGGCGCAATGGACGGTCTAAGTTGTCATATTGTGGGCCGCCTACAGCACCCAACAATACCGCATCCGCCGCACGGCAAATTTTTTGAGTGAACTCTGGGTATGGATGACCGAATTGGTCATAAGCCTGTCCGCCCAGAGGTGCTTCAGTAAATGTCATGTCCATACCTTCGTTTTTCAAGACATCCAACACACGCAATGCTTGTTTGATAATCTCCGGGCCGATGCCATCACCGGGTAAAACTGCAATATTCATTTTCATATTTTTCCTAAATATTTAATTAAATCTCTGTAGAAACCAGTAGAAACCGTAACGCACATTTGAGTGACTAGGCGCACGGGACACAGCAACTGGAATGTATACGGAGTACATGAGAGTTTCGAGTGCTGCGTAACAAAGTCAATCAATTGCACATTAGGTTTATGCGGTTTCTATGCGAACAACCAAGGTTGCTCAGTTTTATGCTTTCCTTCGAATGCCTTAATTTTTTCCGCATGCAACAGCGTCAACCCAATTTCATCCAAGCCATTTAACAAGTTATGTTTTGAGGTTGGGTGTATTTCAAAAGTAAATGTTTCGCCAGAAGGTAAAGTCACCGTTTGCGAAGGCAAATCGACGTTTAAGGTATAGCCTTCTTTGGCTTGGCATTCATTAAACAACTTATCCACCATGGCATGACTGGCCACAATCGGCAACATGCCATTTTTGTAGCAATTGTTAAAGAAAATATCCGCATAGCTGGGCGCAATAATCACGCGGAAGCCGTAATCCTCTATTGCCCAAGGCGCATGCTCACGGCTTGAGCCGCAACCAAAGTTCTCACGCGCTAACATAATTTGCGCGCCTTTGTAACGTGGTTGATTCAGCACAAAGTCTGTATTCAATGGACGATTTGTACAGTCCATCCCGGGTTCGCCATGGTCTTTATAGCGCCACTCATCAAACAAATAAGGGCCAAAACCAGAACGTTTAATACTCTTTAAAAACTGCTTTGGAATAATCGCGTCAGTATCAATATTGGCACGGTCTATCGGGCACGCTAAGCCTTTTAATTGGGTAAATGCTTTCATTATCTATTCCTTTTACAAACTGCGTACGTCAACAAAATGGCCTGCAACTGCTGCGGCAACTGCCATGGCTGGGCTAACCAAGTGCGTACGTCCACCTTGACCTTGGCGACCTTCAAAGTTACGATTTGAAGTTGAAGCACAACGCTCACCTGGACTAAGTCTATCTGCGTTCATCGCTAAACACATACTGCAACCCGGCTCGCGCCATTCAAAACCTGCTTCGATAAAAACTTTGTCTAAGCCCTCTTCTTCAGCCATTCGTTTTACTTGGCCAGAACCTGGCACCACCATCGCCAATTGTATTGAGCTAGCCACTTTTTTACCTTTAGCCACAACGGCTGCGGCACGTAAGTCTTCAATGCGGCTATTGGTGCAAGAGCCGATAAAGATTTTATCTAATTTAATCTCTTTAATCGGCGTGTTAGCCGTTAAGCCCATGTATTTCAATGCATTTTCAATACTTGTGCGCTTAGTTGCGTCTTTTTCTTGCGCTGGGTCTGGTACGCGTCCGTTAATCGGCAACACTTGCTCTGGTGAAGTACCCCAAGTCACTTGCGGAGCAATATCAGAACCTTTTAACTCAACCACACTATCAAATGTTGCATCCGTGTCTGATACTAATGTGTTCCAATAGGCCACCGCCATATCCCAATCCGCTGGTTTTGGTGCATATTGACGGCCTTTTAAGTACTCAGCCGTTTTTGCATCTGGCGCAATAATGCCAGCGCGTGCGCCTGCTTCAATCGCCATATTGCAAATCGTCATGCGACCTTCCATGGTTAATGCACGAATTACTTCACCACCAAACTCAATTGCAAAGCCGTTACCACCTGCCGTACCAATCTTACCAATCACCGCTAAAGCAACGTCTTTTGCAGTGACGCCCACGCCTAATTCACCATCTACGCGTACCAACATGCGCTTTGATTTTTTGGCAATTAAAGTTTGTGTGGCTAATACGTGTTCTACTTCTGAAGTGCCAATGCCGTGTGCCAACGCACCAAATGCTCCATGGGTAGAAGTATGGCTATCACCACACACCACGGTCATGCCTGGCAAGGTGGTGCCGTTCTCAGGCCCAATCACATGGATAATACCTTGATTAGCATGTTTAAACGGAAAGTATACCAACGCACCCGTTTCTTTAATATTGCTGTCTAGCGTTTCTACTTGTAAACGTGAAATCGGGTCTTCGATGCCTTTGGCCCAATCTTTGGTCGGCGTGTTGTGGTCTGGGTTAGCGACAATCGTATCCGCGCGCCAAGGCTTGCGGTTAGCCAAGCGCAATCCTTCAAACGCTTGCGGGCTAGTCACTTCATGCACCAAATGTCTGTCAATATAAATTAAACACGTGCCGTCTGCATCTTCATGCACCACGTGCGAATCCCATAATTTATCGTAAAGCGTTTTTCCCGCCATGTTGTACTCCTAAAAGAGATTAATTTAAACTTGACGCATTTTATAGCATTGCTGATACCTGAACAAGAATATGATTTATACTAGTATTAACAGTAATAGGAAATGATTAGTTACCGACAGATGATTGCTTATATGTTTAGATTAAAAAGTGTCATTCCCACGAAAGTGAGAGTCTATTTTAACGGATTAAACACTATTACACATGCAAAATACAAAACCTAAAAGCCAACTGGATTCCCACTTTTGCGAGAATGATGGAGTCTGAAAGATTGCATGGATAGCAAACGCAAAGAACTCGGTGAATTTTTGACTGCCATGCGCCAACGTGGCACGCCAGAAGAATATGGCTTTCCTGCAGGGGTACGCAGGCGTACAAAAGGACTGCGCCGTGAAGAAGTCGCACAACTTGCCAGCATTAGCGCCACTTGGTACACATGGATAGAACAAGGGAGAGAAGTTAAAGTATCAGCCGAAGCACTAGAACGCTTAGCAACTGCACTCAAACTCAGCAAATCCGAGCGCACCTATTTATTTGAAATGGCAGACAGACGCGACCCGCATGCACACATACTAGAAGCCGATACCGCGCCAGAAACCTTAATCAACATGCTCAACAACATTCAAATCCCCGCATACATTATGGGCCGCACTTGGGATTTACTGGCATGGAACACACCAGCCAGCCAATTATTTACAGGCTGGCTAGATATTGCAGAATCAAGCGACACGCGCCCCAACCTACTGCGCTTTGTGTTTTTAAACAGCAACGCAAAACAATTTGTGGTGGAATGGGAAATGCGAGCTAGGCGTTTAGTGGCGGAGTTTAGAGCCGATTGCCGTAGCCGCTTAGAAGAACCCGAACTCAAACGCTTGGTAATTGAACTATCACAAGCCAGCGCCGATTTTGAACGTTTTTGGAAACACCACGACGTTTTAGAAAGACAAGGCGGCCAACGTCAATTTAACCACGCAACTGAAGGTTTGATTAGCTATAGCCAAGTGACACTGAGGCCAGTTGAGCAAGAGCAGTTAAAACTCGTGTTATTACAACCTACTCAATAAAATCAACTATCTGGCGTGAAGTAACTTATATTCCAGCGCGTCCTTCAATGCCAACCAAGAAGCTTCAATAATATCTGTTGAAACGCCTATTGTCGTCCAGCTTTGTTGTTGATCCGTTGATTCGATAATCACGCGCACTTTAGCAGCAGTAGCTTGGCTACTGTCTAGCACGCGCACTTTGTAATCCACCAATTTAATCTCATTAATAGCAGGGTAAAACTGTTCAAGCGCTTTGCGCATGGCTTTGTCTAGCGCGTTTACAGGGCCATCGCCTTGTGCTGTGGCGTTTGCATCTTTGCCATTAACATTAATGTGGATGCTGGCAGAGGAATTGAGACCATCGGCTGAGGGTTCAAAAATGCTGACGTTGTACTGTTTGAGGCTGAAAAATGGCTCAAATTTGCCTAGCAGCTTATGCATAAGCAAATCAAACGAGCTTTCTGCGCCCTCAAACTGGTAACCTTCATGTTCCAAAGTTTTAAGTTGTTCTAACACACGAATGGTGTCTGATGAATCTTTGGTGAGGCTAGGTTCAATTTGTTGTAGCTTTTTGAGTAGCGCGCCGCGCCCTGCGACCTCGGACACCAAAATATGGCGCTCGTTACCTACTTGAGTAGGGTTGATGTGCTCGTATGAAATGGGGTTTTTGTTGACGGCATCAATGTGCATACCGCCTTTATGCGCAAACGCATCATTGCCAACATAAGGCGCTTTTTCGTTAAACGGCATATTTGCGACTTCGTTCACGTAGCGCGCGGTTTCGGACAAGTCCTGCATATTTTGTACGGGGATACACGCAAAACCCAACTTGAGTTGCACGTTAGGGATAATCGAAACTAAATTGGCGTTGCCACATCGCTCACCGATGCCGTTGATGGTGCCTTGCACTTGCGTTGCGCCTGCTTGCACAGCGGCAACCGAGTTAGCCACTGCCATTTCGCAATCGTTATGGCAATGAATGCCGATTTGTACTTTTGGGAATCGCGCAACTGTTTGTTGAGTGATTTCAAAAATCTCGTTGGGGAAAGTACCACCATTGGTATCACAAAGGCAAAGCACATCCGCGCCGGCATCTGCTGCCGCTTCCAAGCTAGCAAAAGCATAATCCGCATTGGCTTTGTAGCCGTCAAAAAAGTGTTCAGCATCAAACACAACCTCTTTGGCCTGTGCTTTTAAAAATGCGATGCTATCAGCAATCATCTTTAAATTTTCGTCCAAGCTTGTACGCAATATATCTGTCACTTGATAATCCCAGCTCTTACCAAAGATGGCGACTGCAGGGGTATTTGCAAATAGGAGTGATTGTAAGTTGCCATCGACTGCCGCGCTAATATTGGGTTTGCGCGTACTACCAAAAGCAATGATTTTGGTGTGTTTTAAATGTAATGAAGCCACACGCTCAAAAAACTCTAAATCTTTGGGGTTAGAACCAGGGTTGCCTGCTTCGATATAGCCGATACCTAAATCGTCCAGTTTTTGAACGATTTTGAGTTTATCTTCAACGGTAAATGAAACGCCCTGTGCTTGGGCGCCGTCCCTTAATGTAGAGTCGTAAGCGATGACTTTTTTTTGCTGCATTTTTAAGTGATATTTTCTTTCAACTTCTATCTTATCATTCCCACACTAGCGGGAATCCATTTTAATTTAAAGCCAACTGAATCTCCGCTTTCGTGAGGATAACGAATAGGTTATTTTTGACGATTTTTTAAATTGGCCGCAATACGCATTCTCAGCGCATTAAGCTTAATAAAACCACCTGCGTCTTTTTGGTCATAAGCACCTTTGTCATCTTCAAACGTCGCAATAGATGAGTCAAAAAGCGAATCAGTTTTACTGTCACGTCCGGCTACAATCACATTGCCTTTATAAAGCTTGACACGCACCCAACCATTCACCGACTTTTGGGTATGGTCAATCAGCGTTTGCAAGGCAATACGCTCTGGGCTCCACCAATAGCCGTTGTATATCATACTGGCATAGCGTGGCATTAAATCATCTTTCAAATGCGCGACTTCGCGGTCTAGCGTAATGCTTTCAATCGCACGATGCGCTCTAAGCATAATTGTGCCGCCTGGCGTTTCATAACAACCACGGGACTTCATACCCACGTAACGGTTTTCAACTAAATCCAAACGTCCAATACCGTGTTTGCCACCCAATTTATTTAAATGCGCCAATATTTCGTGTGGCTTCATTTTTTCACCATTTAACGATACTGGGTCACCATTGACGTATTCAATATCTAAATATTCTGCGGTATCAGGTGCTGTTTCTGGGCTCACGGTCCAACGCCACATGCTTTCTTCCGCTTCCGCTGATGGGTCTTCTAAATGACGGCCTTCGTATGAAATATGCAATAAGTTCGCATCCATGGAATATGGACTGCCACCTTGCTTGTGCTTCATATCCACAGGAATACTATGTTTTTCTGCGTAGGCCATGAGTTTTTCACGGCTCAATAAATCCCACTCACGCCATGGGGCGATTATTTGAATATTAGGGTTTAAGGCATAAGCGCCTAGCTCAAAACGCACTTGGTCGTTGCCTTTACCTGTGGCGCCATGTGAAATGGCATCGGCATTAGTCAGTGCAGCGATTTCAATCAAGCGTTTGGCAATTAAAGGACGTGCAATTGATGTGCCTAACAAATATTCGCCTTCATAAACCGTATTGGCGCGAAACATGGGAAACACGAAGTCGCGCACAAATTCTTCACGCACATCATCAATAAAAATCTCTTTTACGCCTGCCGCTTTGGCTTTAGCGCGCGCTGGCTCTAACTCTTCACCTTGGCCTAAATCAGCGGTAAAAGTCACCACTTCACATTGGTATTCATCCTGCAACCATTTCAAAATAACAGATGTATCTAATCCACCAGAATAGGCCAATACCACTTTATTTACTTTTTTATCTACTTTGCTCATTTTTAATAACCTAAACTTAAACTTTACCTAAACTAAATTTTACCTAACAATAAATATTCCATGAGTGCTTTTTGCACATGTAAACGATTCTCTGCCTCGTCCCAAACAACTGATTGCGTGCCATCAATTACCTCAGCCGCAACTTCTTCACCACGGTGCGCAGGCAGGCAATGCATAAAGAGTGCATCTTTATTTGCGGCACGCATCATATCTGCATCCACCTGCCAATCGGCAAAATCACGCATGCGCTCTGCGTTTTCAGCTTCAAAGCCCATACTTGTCCACACATCAGTCGTCACCAAATCAGCACCTTTGGCAGCATCCATTGGATCGGCAAAGGTTTCAAAGTGATCATGACCATACAAGTTCGCACGTTCCGGCTCAACTTCGTAACCGGGTGGCGTGCTCACATGTACGTTAAAGTCCAGCATTTCTGCGGCTTGCAGCCAAGTGTTGCAGACATTATTACTGTCACCAATCCACGCCACGGTTTTACCTTTAATCGGGCCGCGGTGTTCAATAAAAGTGAAAATATCTGCCAAAATTTGACAAGGGTGGTACTCGTTAGTTAGTCCGTTAATAACAGGTACACGCGAATTAGCAGCAAAACGCTCAATAATATCTTGTTCAAAAGTACGTATCATCACTAAGTCACTCATTCGCGATATCACTTGCGCTGCATCTTCTACTGGTTCGCCACGACCGAGTTGCGAGTCGCGTGTATTCAAGTAAATTGCACTGCCGCCTAGCTGATGCATGCCCGCCTCAAAACTCAAGCGTGTACGTGTGCTGGCCTTTTCAAATATCATCACTAGTGTGCGGTCTTGCAACGGCCAATATTGTTGATAGCTTTTAAATTGACTTTTAATCCAGCTAGCGCGCGCAAATATATGATTAAGCTCTTCCGTACTTAAATCGTTGAACTGCAAAAAATGTTTGATTGCCATGATTGGTATTTGACTATTTATTTTTGCAAAAATGTTTTAATGATGGCTGATAATTGCGTAACTAAGATTTGAGATTCATCAGCATTAATCACCAATGGTGGCAATAAACGAATCACGCTATCCGCGGTGACATTAATCAGTAACTTTGCTTCTAGGGCTATTTTTATCAGCTCAGCGCAAGGCCTATCAAGCTCAATACCTATCATCAAGCCTGCGTGACGAATCACCACGACTCCTTTGGTATTGGCAAGCTCTCTTTTAAAACCATCACAAATAAAGTCCCCCATTGCTTGTGCGTTTTCACGAAGCTTTTCATCTTGAATTGCATTTAAGGTGGTTAATCCAGCCGCTGTAGCTAATGGATTGCCACCAAACGTAGAGCCATGTTTACCATACACAAACACATCTGCCGCCGCGCCCTTTGCGACACACGCGCCAATTGGCACACCAGAGCCTAAACCTTTAGCCAGACTCATTACATCTGGCACAATGCCTGTGTGCTGAAACGCAAACCAAGTGCCAGTGCGCCCGATGCCCGTTTGGACTTCATCCACCATGAGTAGCCAACCATTTTCATCACATACTTTACGTAAGCCTTGCAAATAAGCGCTCATATCAGCAGGTATGTTTACACCACCCTCACCTTGCACAGGCTCGACCAAAATGGCGACTACATTGTTTTTACGGGCTGCAATTTGCATGACGGCGCCTAAATCATCATAAGGCACGCGAATAAAACCAGATACCAACGGCTCAAAACCAGCTTGCGCTTTGCGATTACCCGTTGCAGAGAGGGTAGCCATGGTGCGGCCGTGAAAACTGCGTTCCATCACAATAATTTCTGGATTTTCTATACCCTTATTATGCCCATACAATCGCGCCAACTTGATGCTGGCCTCATTCGCCTCACAACCAGAATTGCAAAAAAACACTTTGTCCATTCCAGATATTTCGGCCAATTTATCTGCTAATGCATCTTGCTCAGCAATATGATAGTAATTTGACACATGAATAAGATTAGCGGCCTGCTCAGCAATAGTTTTAGTTAATTTAGGATGTGCGTGCCCAAGTCCATTCACAGCCACACCAGAAAGGGCATCTAGATATTTCACACCATTGGTGTCCCATAACCAAACGCCCTGACCTTTTGTAAAAGTAACAGGTAAGCGGTTATAGTTATTCATTAAGTGCTGCGTCATATTTTTTCCGTGCAAAAGTCAAACATCAAGAATAATCAAATAACAAGAATTCAAACAACAAAAATAATTAAACAATTAGCCAAATCTAAAAAAGCAAAACGGCGGCTAAGGCCGCCGTTAAAGCCTAAAGCGTCATTAGAAGCCTAATACACTGCGATGAGTTAATCCATTTGCCATAAAAAATAACATCGGGATAGATAACATCATATTGGTGCGTGAAGCGAGCATTGCAACTCTGCGGGCTTTCGCTTTAATTTCATCTGTCGCTGGCACCATACCTAAAATCTTTTTCTGATTAGGCCAGATAAAATGCCAAACATTAAATAACATAATGGTGCCTAACCATGCGCCTATACCTATGCCCTCATAACCATTTCGGAGCATAAAAGCATCCATAAAACCAGCGCCTAAAAGCCATGCACCTGCAATCCATGTTCCTACTGCTGCCCATCTAAAATAAAATAGGGCACGTGGAGCGACGTGCTTGGTGATGCCTGTCGCCGTGCCATCAGCACCAGCATCTTTTAAAGCAGCCATTTGCACTAAATTAAAATAATAGAGTAAACCAATCCAAGTTATACCAAAAATCACATGTAACCAACGCGCAATACCAGGCATTAAAGTTTCCATATCAAACTCCAGCTACTAAGAAATTTTTTAAAAAAACAACTAATACTACGGTCAGTATCAGCCCTGAAATAATCGTGCCTAACACTGATTCTAATGGATTTTTCATAGTAGCCATTCCCCTGATTTATTTATGATTGTAATAATGCGTGAGATTAGCCTAAAAAGCTTAATTTAGCAAGAAATTACATATGCGTTTCAAGCGTTTAACACGACTTACTTGCAATTTTGCTTTGCTGATAAAAACGGCTTTACACGCACCTGCGTGTCAGGATGCGTTGCGAGCATTTCAGACACCACATCTGTGTGAGTTTTTTGACTCTCTAGGTTTTTTTCTTTTTTAGTTTCAACTTGCTGAGTTTGCTTATTGTTATTGGGTTTATTCTGACCACGTGTTTCATGCATTTGTGTATCTAAACGCATTAAAATATCCGCAAAAGCACGTGGAGGTAAACAAGCTTTGTGCAATGCTTTTAGCGCAAAGTCATCCGCTTCTAATTCATGCAGACGCGAATAGCGCATTTGCATGAGCGCAGCAGGCAGTCCAGAAGCAACCGCACTTACATCGCCCGTCACTGCTGCCAAAATCAAGCCAGACAAAACCCCTTGAATACTTTGCCTAAAAGCATGTCGCTGCTTAACATGACCCAATTCGTGGGCTAGTACAGCAATAATCTCTGTGTCATTTTTCGCAATTTTGACCAACTCATCTGTTATCACCATGATGCCGCCAGGCAAGGCAAAAGCGTTTGCGCCTATCATGCCGCCTACTCTAAATTCTAGTCGATATTTTGGGCAATCTTTCGTTGCAACACAAAGCTTCGCAAGTGCAACTGAGATACTGGCTTTATTTTTAGCCTCTAATTTACTTTTAGAGAAATAACCAAATTGGCTATCTAGCCCTTCTAATGCTTGCTCGCCTAGTTTTGCCTCCATTTCTGGTGGCGTGGCCTTTGCAACATACTCCGCTAATGTTGGTACACCAAATTGTAAAAAAAGCCACCCTGCAAACACGGTCATCAACAGGGCTACAAATACCCAGCCAAGATGATTTTCTAAATAATGCAAGCCGCGCCAAAATGCATTTTGCTTGCTTGGCATGGCAAGCTCTAATTCAGTAATGTCAGATGCTTCTAACCTGCCGCCATTGGGCAAATCGATTATGCGTTTCGTTGAACCTAATTTAGCTTGCACATCTAAATCAGCAAATTTGTAAATTAGAGCTTCATCCGCCAATTCAAAACTGATATTTTTAGCATGCTCTCTCACCCTCACCAATACTGGCTTGGCGTTTGCACTTAAACCATCGTAATAATCAGCTTGAAACTTCATCTCATCACTATTTAAGTATCTAGCCAAACGATAAATCGACATCAAACATATCTGCAATTTCTTCGCCTGTCGCTTTAATTTCCTCTTTTTTATTCCCTACAAACTGATCAAAATCTACATCACCAATAATCTCTAACTTAGACGAGCGGTATCGCGCCATGCGGATTTGCGCCCATGGCGTTGCCAAGCCAAAGGTGAGCATAATCACGACCAAATTACTGAGATATAACCAAGTAAAATCGCGCGCCCTTAAAGTGCTTTTGAACGATAATTTATCTAAAGTCGTGTTATTCCAAACCAGATTACCAATTCGCGATTGAAAGTAGGCTAAAAAGCCAAAAATAAATAAGCCATAAAGAATCACCCCGCCTAACGCTGCTAACACGCCAATCGGGCTACTTAACCATTCTTTAATCTTATTTTCTGTTGCCATTTTTTCCTCCATCTCCGCTGCTATTTTTTCTTCCTCTATCATTTGCAACTCTTCTTCGGGCGTCAATACTTGCACTGCATAATCTTCGCTTGCTAATTCGCTAGGTGTTTCAGTTGCTAACTCTGCTGGTAAGGGGTCCATTAGTGCTGGTTCATCATCTACTGAATTATTGTCTGAGTAATCCGGCTCTATTGGTGCTTGCGTTTCAGCAGCATTTTGCATCTCGGTTGTAGTTTCATTAAGTGCTAACACCATGTTTGATGGCGTATGAATAGGTGCAAAAGCTTGCACATAAGGCATGCTCAACTCCGCCTGTGGTTGCTCTGCTGCAGCTTTTGTTTTGTTGCCATAAGCTTGGTAAGCCGGAATCGCAATTGCAGCTAAAATACCAATAAAAGGTACAATAAAAACAATAAGATATACTTTATAAAACTGCTTAACGACGCGGCTCATGTTAAATTGACTGAGGCCAAAACGGTGGCTATTCATGATAAATTGGCTTTTCTCATGCGAAATATATGGCCAAATTAAACCCAAAGTAAAAAACGTAAGCATTGGCAAGCCTAAGTAAACTCTAATGGCTTGACTAACTGTGCCTTTGAAATCAAAACGCAAACCTCGGTGACTTGTATTGCGTGCATTAAATAATGAGCCACGAACAATGAGCCAAGGCAATGCAAGCAAAAATAAAATGACTAAAATACCCGCCAATATTGGACTGCTGCTTTTGCCATACGCGTATAAGGCAAATAAAACAAATGCAATGATGCGCCCTTTTAAGATTGAAATTGGTTTTGCATGGTAATCAAAGCCGACATTCTCAATTAATGTATTATTGTAAAAATACTTTTTGCGCCGCACTTTCGCCCAAGCAGAATAAATACCTAATGTGACTATACTTAATAGCAAATTCACTATCCAAATACCAAAATATTCAGATGCTTTACCTGTAAAAATGATTGGTGTTGTTTTTTGACTTACGCTTTGGTTTATACTTTGATTTGCATTTGTTTGGCTCATTATTGTTTTCCTATTTTTCTTAATTATTTCTTAATACAAAAAATTAAAATAACTTCTTAATTTAGCAATATTTAAAGTGTAACTGATTTAGACTAATTGGTATATTTGATGTCTCACACTGGGTTCATCCAAATTAAAGCATTACTTAACTGTTCAATAAGCCAATAATTCAAACATGAAACTACCCAGATTTTTCCCCATACCATTTAAATGGCCACAGCTAAGAAGCTTATGGATGCTGGTCGCCGCGGTAGGCTTTGCGATTATGGGCACGTTGGTAAAAATTGGATCTCAAAAATTTACGAGTGCTGAGATGGTTTTTTATCGTTCGGTATTTGGTTTAATTGCAATTTATGGCTATATTTTTGTCAACAAACTCCCATTAAGAACACCTGTTATGGGCAAACAAATGTCTCGCGCGCTGGTTGGGTTTGCTTCATTGGTATTGTTTTTTTACGCAATTGCACATCTGCCATTGGCTACTGCAATTACACTCAACTACACTTCCCCTTTGTTTCTTGCATTATTTATGCCATTTTTGTTGCATGAAAAACCTAAACCAACTCTTTATACGGCCGTGGTATTAGGGTTTGTTGGCGTTGTTCTTTTACTAAAACCTACGCTAACAAATCAAGATGCCCTGGCAGGCGCTCTGGGGTTGGCTTCTGGCGTAGGTGCTGCGATTGCCTATATTCATGTGAAACAATTAGGAAATTTAAACGAGCCTGATTGGCGCACGGTTTATTATTTCACACTGATTTCAACCATAGGCGCAGGCGTTTGGATGCTGATGCAAAATTTTACACTATTGGCTTGGAAAGACTTACCATTGCTGTTTGGACTTGGCCTTTCTGCAACCATTGCACAACTTGCCATGACACGCGCCTATCGCACCGGCAACACGCTCACAGTCGCAAGTTTAGCCTACCTGACGGTTGTACTAGCAAGCCTCATTGGCATATTGATTTGGAGCGAGCATTTGTCATTTTCAGAGTGGTTGGCAATCGGCATCATTATCTTAAGTGGCATCATCAGCATTCACACTACGAATAAGCAAGCTAGCAACTAATTTGTTTGTCAATTAAGGCAAGTATATTTAAACCACATAATCATTTGGTTATTAATACCACCTCACACAAAGCACTAGACATTTCAATAAGTTAGCAGTAATCTGTACTTTCCGCGTTAAAAAAGCAATATTAGTTTTAATGACAATGATTGTTATAACATTTAAATATATAACTAGTCGTTTAACAAAGTTAATCAGCCTATTATTGGCTTTTACTATGCTAAGTGGCTGCCTTGGCGGTACGGTTGCACAGCAACTTGTGCGCTCTATCGCAACTAGCGTTGCTGATAAAGCTGTTGCGCGCAGCATGGGGGTAGAAGAAGAGCAATACTACACGGATGCACAGTACGCTGCCGCAGATAAGCTAAGCAGTGAAAATGCTGCGGTGCAACGTGGCTTTACACAAAACAATAGTTTACCAGTCATTAGCCCAGACAATCGCCAACGAACTGCGCAATTAAAAGAAACCGAGCTTGATGAATTTTCTTACATGCTCGCAACCGCCAGTTTTTTACCAGTAAAACAAATCGCGGAGCCACTTCCCATAAAAGCAATCGAACAGGAAGCCAAAGTGGAAGTGATTCAATCAAATCAATTGGTGCGCGTTGAGCTTTATAATTTGCTGATTGATGCAGAAAAAAATGCAGTGTATGAAGAAGCGCGTTTGGTAGGTGCCACCAAATTACCACAAAAAAATGCCTGGAAACATTGGCAAGTGGGTGTCGGGGCGATTGAACACAGCAAAAAAATAATTACCTTTTTAATTCCGCCTGAATTTGGAAAATTACCAAGTGGCTCAATTACTACTGTAGAAATTGCTGGGGATGGCGAGCTTAATATCGCCCGATATGAGTCCGAAAATTCAAGGCACAAGTTCCCTCTAATTATTAAACAAGCACAAGGCTTTTAGAGTAGTTAGCGCGTCAATAAAAATATTTAAGGCTCTAACAAGCCGCTACGCATGGCGATAAGTGCAATTTCAGCCGAATTATTTGCATTAAGTTTTTGCTTGATGTTATACAAATGTGTGCCTACCGTGCGTGGGCTTAAAAATAAGCTCTCTGCAATTTCATTAGTGGTTTTACCCCGCGCTAACGACATAAACACTTCAAACTCGCGTTCACTCAGCACATCGACAGGGCTTTGATCACCAGATAGCTGCTGAATCGCCATCTGCTGCGCCACGCTCGCCTCAATATATTTTTTACCAGTTGAAATGGTGCGTATCGCTTTAATCAACTCTTCTGCTGCACTGCGCTTGGTTAAATAACCCATCGCACCAGCGTTTAATACCCGCTTTGGGTGCACAGAATCTTCGTGTGCGCTTAATACCAAAATTTTTGCACTACTGTCTTTAGCTAAAATGCGTTCAATTGCCTCTATTCCGCCCATGCCCGGCATGGTGATATCCATGACCACCACATTAGGTTTATGTTCGACGTAATATTTAATTGCTGTCTCACCATTTTCCGCTTCGGCAATGACTTTCAAGTCAGTGTCAGACTCTAGCAACATCTTAAAACCCATGCGTACAACAGCGTGGTCATCGACTAACATAATGCTGATTTGGCTCATGTATATTTACTCTCTTATATCAATTGCTTGTGGAATATTAATGTGTATTGTCGTACCTTTGTTAACTTGGTTTTCGTCTGTTTTCACTTCAGAATCCACGCTAAAGTTGCCCTTAAAGCCTTGTACACGCTCACGCATGCCTAACAAACCAAAATGATTCGTTTGGTCTACTTCATGAATATTCATGCCTCGTCCGTCATCTTTAATCATCAGTTGCAAGGCCCCATTATGAGCGGTTTCTAACTTAATTTCTATATTACTGGCTTCAGCATGTTTAATTGCATTATTAATTGCCTCTTGCACAATACGGTAAATATTAATGTTTAAATTTTCGCCAAGTTTATCTAAGTTGCCCTCTAAATTAAGCTTAATATTGATGTTGGGGTGTTCATTGTGTAATTGGTTCACAATATCACGCAAGGTTTCGCTTAAGCCTAAGTTATCTAACGAGCCTGGCCTTAATTGCCGAATAATATTGTGCATACCATCATAAATATGGTTTGCGGCGGCCACAATGGTTTGTGCATGACCCGAAACCTCTGGTGCGGATTCTTTGGTTTTATTTGCAATCGCCACCGCAAAAGTTTTCACTGCGGTGACATATTGTCCAAGTTCATCATGCAACTCGCGCGATAAACTTCGGCGTTCTTCTTCGATATGCGTTTGAATTAATGCAGTTAATTGACGGTTTTCTTCTAGCTCGCGCTCTGCCGCGAGCGATTCTGCCATGCGATTTAGACTATGCCCAATGCGGTCAAACTCTGGCAGATCAAAACTTGGTAAACGTGGTGATAAATCGCCTTGTTCCATTGTGTTAATTGCCTTGATCAAAGGCTGTAATGGCTGTAGCCAGTGTCCTAGCATCCAATATACCATGATGTTTAACAGCACAAAAAAAGCCAGCCCAACAAAAAACAAATAACGCATTTTGGACCAAGCTTCACGTATGGCGCCTGATGGGTTGGGTTCAATAATAAGTTTGCCGTAATAAATTTCCCGCGAGATTGACTTCTCATGCGGGTCTAACAACTTATAAAACCAATCTGGCGGATTCACATCGGCACGATACTTAGAAGGTGGAGATTTAAAAATCTCAGTACCACCTAGATTATAAAGTTTGATTTCATTGCCACGCACATGCCCCAAGTGATTTAAAAAGCGATACATCACCTCGTGTGTATAGCCCCATTCTGGGTTTTGTACAGAACTCGCAATTACCGTATCGAGCAACTGCACGGTGACTCTGGTAGCCGCCTCTACCCCTTCTTGAATAGAATCTTTAGTGCCTTGAAATACAATAAAACCAACTGCCGTCATAAATAACAGCAATAAAGCGGTAATCATTAAATTTAGGCGCAGACGTAAGCTCATGCTTTTGATTATAGCGAATTAATCGCTAGCTTGTTCTAGTGAATACCATGAAACTACAGCATATATTTAAAGTGAATCTAGCGGGCTACTTACGCCACGACCACACTCATTATGCAAAAGGGTATAAATCATGGTGGTAGAAACATCACTATGGCCTAATAGCTCTTTTAAGTTGCGAATATCGTGGCCACCCTCAAGAAAATGCGAGGCAAAACTGTGGCGTAAGATATTCGGTGTGGCTTGTTTGGCAATACCCGCATCTACCACTGCTTGCTTAGCGTTCACACTTTACTTTTACATAAATAATGACATCTTAAAATATCTTTGGTATATGCCGTTTAGTATATACCGATATCCACCTATTGGCGGATTTTTCTCGTCTAAAACCCATTCATAATGCAATCCATCGAGAAAGCGTATTTGAAACTCGAAATTAACTAACAAACTAAATTGGAGAATATGATGAAAAATTTAAAATTAGCAGTGATCGTAAGTGCAGTAATGTTATCAGTATCTGGCTTAGCTCAAGCAGATGCAACAGACAGACTTAACCATAACTTTATGTCGAAACGTGCATATCAAGCACCAGTAGAAAATAACAAAGCAACCAAAGCGGATGCACAGTTTGAAGGTGCTACATTAGTGCCAGAAGATGAAAATAGTTTTGAGAATAAAAATGCACGTAACCTGAAACAATTGAAAATTAATTCACTTGGCAGACGTAATTAACTTAATTAGCAGATGTCCTTAAATGGATTAGCAAATTAAACAAATAGTAATACATTAGTTAACGAAAGAAATTGGAGAAAATCATGAAAAGTTTAAAATTAGCAGTAATTGTAAGTGCAGTAATGTTATCAGTATCTGGCTTGGCACAAGCAGATAACACAGAAAGACTTAATCACAACTTTATGTCGAAACGTGCATATCAAGCACCAGTAGAAAATAACAATTCAACTAAAGCGGATGCAGAGTTTGAAGGTGCTACATTAGTGCCAGAAGATGAAAATAGTGTTGAGAACAAAAATAAACGTAACTTGAAACAATTAAAAATTAACTCACTCAGCAGACGCCCGTATATGGAATAAGTCTTGAGATGAAAATGTTCGATAGATAGATATTTAATAGAAATTAGCACTTATTTAAATAGCAGTAATTTATTACTGCTATTTTTGTATATACTCAATTATTAGTTAAAATATAACAACATAGATTTATAAGAACATATTGAGGGGCAATGATGAAAGACTTGTTTAAAGAATTAAAAAGTGATCTACCAGCCAGTATAGTCGTATTTTTTGTTGCTTTACCATTATGTTTGGGTATTGCACTCGCTTCAGGCGCGCCATTATTTTCTGGCATTATTGCAGGTTTTGTTGGCGGTATTGTGTGTGGCTTGTTTAGTGGCTCACAATTAGGCGTAAGTGGTCCTGCAGCAGGTTTGGCGGTGATTGTACTTACCGCTATTGGTACATTAGGTAACTATGAAACATTTTTATTGGCGGTGGTGCTTGCAGGTGTCGTTCAATACGCACTTGGCTTTTTTAAAGCAGGGTTTATTGCTTACTTTGTGCCTTCATCGGTGATTAAAGGCATGCTTACAGGAATTGGCTTGCTGATTATTCTAAAACAGATTCCACATGCATTTGGTTACTCATCTGACTTTGAAGGTGATGAGTCTTTTGAACAGGCATCCGGCGAAAATACATTTACCGCATTATCAAATGCTTGGGATTATTTAACGACAGGTGCAGTGACAATTGCACTTATCTCATTCGCAATATTGATTTTCTGGGATCTGGTACTTACCAAAAAGCATAAGTTATTTCAAGTATTACAAGGCCCGATTGTGGTGGTATTGGTGGGCATCGCTATGAATTGGGCATATCAAAAAGGTTTGTTGCCTTTTAGTTTAGACGCCAATCAAATCGTCAGTTTACCTGTGGCGAATGGTATAGGTGATTTTGTGAGCTTTTTTACTTACCCAGATTTTAGCCAGTGGAATAATGTAGCAGTCATTAAAACTGGTCTTGTCATTGCGATTGTGGCAAGTCTAGAAACCTTATTATGCGTAGAAGCGACCGATAAATTAGACCCACTCAAACGCGTCACACCAACCAACCAAGAGCTTAAAGCGCAGGGATTGGGCAATATGCTTTCTGGCTTAATTGGTGGTTTGCCAGTCACGCAAGTCATTGTGCGTAGCTCAGCCAATATCACCTTTGGTGCACAAACCAAATTGTCAGCAATATTACATGGCATTTGGTTGCTACTCAGTGCAATTACCATTGCAAGCTTCTTAAACATGATTCCTCTTGCAAGCTTGGCTACCATTTTAATTATGGTGGGTTATAAACTGGCAAAACCAGCCTTATTTAAACAAATGTATGGCTTGGGTTGGGAACAGTTTGTGCCTTTCATGGTTACAATTATTGCTATTGTATTAACAGATTTACTCACTGGTATTGGTTTAGGTTTAATCGTTGGACTTGGTTTTGCTCTACACCATAGCTATCGCAACTCCTATCATATGAATGATATTAAAACGACAGAAGAAGGTCAGGAGGTACATCATATTGTGTTGGCAGAAGAAGTTTCTTTCTTCAACAAAGCGCGCATTATTGAGGCTCTAGAGGCGATACCCACCAACGCCAAGGTAATTATTGATTGCAGTAAATCTAAAGCGATTTCATACGATGTTGCAGAGTATTTGCGTGATTATAATCTTCATGCCAAACTCAAAAATATTACAGTAGAAACAATTGGTTTTGTTCTGCCCAAAGCTTAATCTAATTAGATTTGGTTAATGCGCGCTGTCTAAGATAAATATTTTGTAGTTAAGATAATCATTACAAAAAAATGAAAAGGAGCAATATAGATGTATAAACACCCATTACTTGACCGCGATAAAATGATGCCTCAGGAAGCGTTAGATATTTTGATTGAAGGTAATCATCGCTTTTTAAATGAAAAAGGTGACAGTAAAGATTTTCAAGCACTGATTCATATTACTAAAGATAAGCAACATCCTTTTGCTTCTTTTTTAAGTTGTAGTGATTCACGCGCACCTGTTGAGTTGGTTTTTGACCAAGCGCTTGGTGATATTTTTAGTGTGCGTTTGGCAGGCAATATTGCATCAGATAAAGCCATTGGCAGCTTAGAGTTTGCTAGCAAATACTTAGGAAGTAAGTTGATTGTAGTAATGGGTCATACAGCTTGTGGTGCAGTAAAGGCCGCTTGTGATGATTTTAAAGATGGACACATTGGCGAGATTATCAATCTGATTAGGCCTGCTATTCGACACGAGAAAACAGTTAACGCGGGTGAGCGCAACTCAACAAACGCAGATTTTGTTGAGAAAATTAATCGCCTAAGTGTGCAGCATCAAATTGATACGATTATTCGCTCCAGTGATATTGTAGAAGACATGATTCAGGCCAAACGAATTGCGATTATTGGTGCGATTTATGATATTGCGACTGGCAAGGTAAAATTCTTAGAAGATACTTATGTGCATTAGCCATTAGTTATTCTGTATTAATAAAAAAGGTTTAGGCATGTGCTAAGCCTTTTTTATTACATCAAAAAACTTTAGCGATGGCCTTCTTTTGCCATATTAATGCTGTATTTTGGGATTTCGATTACTAAATCTGTTTCGCCAACTATCGCTTGGCAAGAAAGGCGAGACAGCGGTTCTAAGCCCCAAGCTTTGTCTAGTAAATCATCTTCTTTTTCGTCCGATGGATTCAAGCTTTTAAAGCCTTCGCGCACAATCACATGACAGGTGGTGCAAGCGCAGGCTTGGTCGCAAGCGTGGTCAATATCAATTTCGTTATCCAATAATACTTGGCAAATCGATTCGCCAACTTTAGCCTCAATTGCTGCACCATCCGGGCAAAGTTCAACATGGGGTAAAACAATAATTTGTGGCATTTTTATATCTCTAAATTGTTTAAATCTTTACCTGCTAGTGCCAGGCTCACACTTTTATCCATACGCTTGGCGGCAAATGCTTCTGTTGCCAAGTTTAAGGCTTCTGTTTCTGCATGAATTTCATGTGCAAGACCTGCCCTAGAAGGAGCATGGATTTTGGTCTGCAGGGCATCTATTTTTGCGCTTATTTGTGTTTTTTCAGCTTCGTTTAATAAATCACCATCTTGCGCCAGTGCTGCTGTAATTGCCAAAATCAAACTTTCTGCATCCACTTTGGCTTCTTGTAGCGCACGTGCGTCTTTATCAGACTCGGCCGCACCAAAGCTACTTTGTAGCATTTTTAAAATTTGTTCTTCACTTAAGCCATAACTGGGTTTGACCACAATATTTGCTTCGATATTGCTGGTTGTTTCACGCGCAGAAACGCTTAATAAGCCATCAGCATCTACCGTAAACGTCACGCGGATTCTAGCTGAACCTGCCACCATGGGTGGAATGCCACGCAGCTCAAAACGTGCAAGCGAGCGGCAATCGGTCACCAGCTCTCGCTCACCTTGCAACACGTGGATGCTCATGGCAGTTTGGCCATCTTTAAAGGTAGTAAATTCTTGCGCGCGAGCGATTGGCAACGTGGCATTACGCGGAATCACTTTTTCGACCAGCCCACCCATGGTTTCTAAGCCGAGTGATAAAGGAATCACATCTAACAGCAATAAATCCGCATCACTTTTATTTCCTGCCAGCGTATTGGCTTGAATTGCGGCGCCCAGTGCCACGACTTTATCTGGGTCTAAATTGGTGAGTGGTGTTTGTTTAAAAAAGTCTGCAACTGCAAGCCGAATTTGCGGCATGCGCGTTGCACCCCCCACCATCACCACACCTTTAATATCATCAATAACTAAACCTGCATCGCGCAATGCTTTCTTGGTGGGACTTAAGGTTTTTTGCACCAAGTTTTGTGTTAAGTCATTGAATTGTTTGCTAGTTAAGCTCACGTTAATGAGTTCGCCTGTACTCAATACACTTGTGATTTGCGATTCCGCGTGATCAGTCAGCCACTCTTTGGCTTCACGCGCTTTGGTAAGCAAAAGTCTTGTGTCTTGCGCATTCACTGGTTTGCATTTACTGGTCTCTAATATCCAGCAAAAAATGCGACGGTCAAAATCATCACCTCCCAAAGCGCTATCACCATTGGTGGCTAGCACCTCAAATACACCTTTGGATAATTTTAAAATAGACACATCAAAAGTGCCGCCACCCAAGTCATAAATCACATAGGTACCTTCACTGGCATTGTCTAAACCATATGCCACAGCTGCGGCGGTAGGCTCATTGAGTAGTCGCAACACATTTAAACCAGCCAAGCGAGCGGCATCTTTAGTGGCTTGGCGCTGAGCATCATCAAAATAGGCAGGCACTGTAATCACCACGCCAACCAATTCGCCACCGAGAGATTTTTCAGCGCGCATTTTTAGACTTTTTAGAATTTCAGATGAGATTTCAACAGGGCTTTTAACACCCGCGCGGGTTTCAATTTGCAGCATTTCATTGTTGTTATCCACAAAATGGTAGGGCTGCATGCCAACATCAATATCTTTTAAACCGCGCCCCATAAAACGCTTAGTCGAGACAATGCTGTTTGTAGGGTCTTGCGACTGTGCGGCTTGCGCAGTGTAACCCACGTCCACATTGCCATCTGGGAGGTAGCGTACAACGCTGGGGAGTAGGGCATGTCCGTCATCATCCACCAGCACACTACTCAAGCCGCTGCGTACGGTTGCGACCAATGAATTAGTCGTACCTAAATCAATACCTGCTGCCAACTTGTGTTGGTGGGGTGCGGTGGATTGACCAGGTTCGGATATTTGTAAAAGTGCCATACTATATTTTTAACTTTAATTTTCTAGTTTTTCAATCGCTTTAATGATGTCCGCACGTACTTTATCCATAAAAATCAATTTGCGGGTGCTATCTGTTGCATCGGTTAATTGCTTTCGTATAAATTGCGTTGATAAAGTCTGTTGTAGTTGTTTATCTTCAACTGCAATCTCATCCAGCAAGTGCTCAAGCGCGGTTATGTCTCGTTCATGTTCTGCATCTTCCACCGCTTCACGCCATTCCATTTGCTGCATTAAAAAATCAGCTGGCATTTGATTGTTCTTTTCATCTATCGCTACAATACCGCTCAAGCCTAATAGATAAGCGCCTCGCAGGCCAGGTGATTTAAGCGTTAAGTAGGCTTCATTGGCGATAGTGGCAGTTTGCATTGATGTTAGTTTTTCGCTTGCAGATGCAGTTACAAAACGGTCGGGATGGCTATCAGATTGGATTTTTCTGTAATTATTTTCGAGAGTTTTCAAATCAACTTCAAACTGTTGAGGCAATGAAAAAAATTCAAAGTAGTTGTTCATCCGCGGCTATCTGCGTGCGTCAGCGGCAAAAAATTTAAACCGTAAACGATTCGCCGCAACCGCACTCGTCTTTTACGTTGGGATTATTAAATTTAAAACCTTCGTTTAAGCCTTCTTTGGTGAAGTCTAGCTCAGTGCCATCGATATACACCAAGCTTTTAGGGTCGACAATCACCTTCACGCCATGGCTTTCAAACGCCTTATCTTCTGGGTTTAGGTCATCAACAAACTCTAGTGTGTAAGCCATGCCAGAGCAGCCTGTGGTTTTAACGCCCAAACGTAAACCAATGCCTTTGCCGCGATTAGCAAGGAATTTTTCAACTCGGTTTGCCGCTGCTTCGGTTAAACTAATTGCCATTTTTCAATTTCCTGTTTCGTCATTCCCGCGAATGCGGGAATCTATTTTTTTCTTAACAAGTCACTAGATTCCGAATCAAGTTCGGAATGACTAATTAACTCAAGCAGCTTCTTTTGCAGCCAATTGCTTGGCCTTAATATCAGCTACTGCGGCTTTGATTGCATCTTCGGCCAAAACAGAGCAATGAATCTTAACAGGTGGTAGCGCCAACTCTTCAGCGATTTCAGAATTTTTAATCGCGTAAGCTTGGTCAATCGTACGGCCTTTGAGCCACTCAGTTACTAATGAGCTAGATGCAATCGCAGAGCCACAACCATAAGTTTTAAATTTGGCATCTTCAATAATGCCGCTATCATTCACTTTAATCATCAACTTCATCACGTCGCCGCAAGCTGGCGCTCCTACCATGCCAGTCCCTACGTTCGGGTCGTTTTTATCTAAACTACCCACGTTACGTGGATTTTCGTAGTGATCTAAAACTTTGTCTGAATATGCCATATAAACTCTCCTAATGGGCAGCCCATTGTACTTTTGATAAGTCCACGCCGTCCTTAAACATTTCCCAAAGTGGGGATAACTCTCTTAATTTATGAATCTTTTCTTTCAATAATGCAATCGTGTAATCTACATCAGCCTCAGTCGTAAATCGACCAATCGAAAAGCGAATTGAGCTATGTGCAAGCTCATCGCTGCGCCCAAGTGCACGCAATACATAGCTAGGCTCAAGGCTGGCAGATGTACAGGCAGAACCTGAAGATACTGCAATACCTTTTACTGCCATGATCAGCGATTCGCCCTCTACATAATTAAAACTAATATTCAAATTATGAGGAATGCGCTGTTCTAAATCGCCATTCACGTAGGTTTCTTCAATTTCTTGTAGACCGCGCAACAGTTTATCGCGCAGCGCACGAATACGCTCATTTTCTGTTGCCATCTCAAGACGCGCCAAACGAAACGCTTCGCCCATGCCCACAATTTGGTGGGTGGCAAGTGTGCCGCTACGCATGCCGCGCTCGTGGCCACCGCCATGCATTTGCGCTTCAATTCTGATGCGCGGTTTACGGCGCACATACAAAGCACCAATGCCTTTTGGGCCATACGTTTTATGTGCGCTAAAGCTCATTAAATCGACAGGTAAGTTTTCCAAATCAATCAACACTTTACCAGTCGCCTGCGCTGCATCGACATGAAAAATCACATTATTTTCACGGCAGATATTGCCAATCGCTTCGATATCTTGAATCACACCAATTTCGTTATTCACGAGCATCACACTTGCCAACACGGTATCTGGTTGAATCGCCGCTTTAAATTTTTCCAAGTTTACCAATCCGTCAGGCTCTGGCTCTAAATAGGTGGCAGTAAACCCTTGGCGCTCGAGTTCGCGCACGGCATCAATAACGGCTTTATGCTCGGTAGCTAAGGTAATAATGTGTTTACCTTTACTTGCTGCATAAAAATTCGCTGAGCCTTTAATTGCTAAGTTGTTTGACTCTGTTGCACCCGATGTCCACACGATTTCGCGCGGGTCTGCACCCACTAATTTCGCGACTTCTTCACGTGCATTTTCAACTGCCTTTTCTGCTGTCCAACCAAATGGGTGGCTACGTGATGCAGGGTTGCCATAATGCTCGGTTAAGTATGGAATCATCACTGCTGCTACACGCGGATCCACTGGTGTGGTGGCGGAGTAGTCTAAATAAATTGGATCACGTTCTGTCATAACTTCTTTCAAAAAATGCTATTCACTTATGCGGCAATTGCCGTTAACTTTCTTAATCTAGATACTTCTTGCTCAAGTGTGTTTAAAAACCTATTCACTTGCTCTATGGTGTTGTGCATGCCAAAGCTCACGCGCACAGCGCCGCGTGCTAAATCTGTATCTACGCCCATGGCTAATAACACATGGCTAGGTTCATCGCTATCTGATGAGCAGGCCGAGCCACTAGCAACAGCAAAACCTGCCTTATCCAATGCAATCACAAGCGTTTCACCATCTATATTTGGGAAAGCAAAAAAACTCGTATTTGGAATACGCAAACTTATCTGTCCAAATATCACGGCATCTAGTTTATGCAAACCAACTTCTAAATGCTTACGCAAGGCTTCAGTGTGCATATCAAACGCAGTTAAATTTTTAGCTGCAAGCTCACAAGCCATACCAAATCCTACAATCGCGGCAAGGTTTTCTGTGCCGCTACGCAAACCTCGCTCTTGCCCGCCGCCATGCAGCAGTGGTTGAATATCAATACGCTTATCTAACACCAAAGCGCCAGCACCAAGTGGGCCGCCTATTTTGTGGCTAGAAACCGTCATTGCATGCACACCCAGCGCAAAAAAATCAACCGGTATTTTACCTAATGCTTGTACTGCATCAGTATGTACAAAAGCCTTGTGTTCACGTGCCAGTTTTGCAATTGCAGTAATATCTTGAATTGCGCCTGTTTCATTATTGGCTAACATCACCGATACTAAATTGGTGGGGGTTAGCATTAATTTTTGCAAGTGCGCCATATCCAAGTTGCAGTTTGCATCTACCTGAATGCTGTGTGCTTTGTAACCGCGTACTTGCATTGCAAGCGCAGGGCGCGACACGCATGGGTGCTCAATCGCGCTTGTTAATATTTGTGCGGGCTCTAAATTGTTGCAAATACCTTGCACTGCAAAGTTATTGGCTTCTGTGCCGCCAGACGTAAATACTATTTGGTTGGCATAAGCACCAACAGCTGCAGCAACTTGTTCACGCGCTTGCTCTACGGCAGCGCGAGAAGTACGTCCAAAGCTGTGACGACTTGTCGCATTGCCATGTTGATTTGTCATCAACGGCAACATTGCCTCAAGCACTTCTGTCTTAAGCGCCGTGGTACTGTTGTTATCTAAATAACAGTCGTCTAAATAACTTTTATCAAAGTACATCGTCATTGTTAAGCTGCCGCTTCTATACTTTCACAAGTTTTGCGTGGCGAAAATACAATCTGGCTTGGAATCCCTGCATCGTTTTGACGTTTGTTCTCGACCATGTCCGCCAATGTCACGCCAGATAAATAATCTAAAATCTTATGGTTAAGTGATGCCCACAAATCGTGTGTCATACAACGGCCGGTATCATGACAATCTTCTTTGCCGCCACATTGTGTGGCATCTATAAGTTCATCTACCGCGCTAATAATGTGCGACACAGAAATTTCATGATGAGCTTTTGCTACACGATATCCGCCGCCTGGCCCACGCACGCTTGACACTAAGCCTTGACGACGTAATCGACTAAATAATTGCTCTAAATAGGAAAGTGAAATTGCCTGCCGCTCGCTAATCCCTGCAAGCGTGACAGGTTTGCTGTTTGCAGAATCTTTTGCCTCGTTTAGGGCAAGGTCTAACATTGCGGTAACAGCAAAACGACCTTTGGTGGTGAGCCTCATGTGTTTATTTCCTTAACTGCAAATATCTTAAATTTAGTAACTTAAAAATGATGATTTTATAATAACCTACTAATTTAGTCAATTATTAAAAGACAAAGTTCAATACTTAGCTGAGAAATAAAGCTTTAAGAATTAGTGTGGTTTTTTCTTGGGTTTATTGGTGGCAAAAGCGCTGGCAACCTCTCCATCGCCTGAGGTGATGGTGTTTAATTGATTTTGAAATTCTACCATTTTTTTACTCTGTGCTTCAGCATTCTCAAGCAAATCATGAATCACTTTTGTTAACACTTCTGGGTTAAGTGTATCGTTCTCATCATTGGCCACCGCATATGCACTAAATTTAGATTTTTGAGCTTCGGCTTTGGCTTTCTCTTCTTCTAATATACGCGCAGGAATCCCCACTGCAGTGGCGTTTTCAGGTACGTCTTTTACAACGACTGCGTTACTGCCAATTTTTGCATTTTTGCCAATGGTAATTGGGCCAAGTACTTTTGCGCCTGCGCCAATAACAACGCCTTGTTCGAGGGTTGGGTGACGTTTACCTTTGTTCCACGAGGTGCCGCCCAAGGTCACTCCATGATATAAGGTGCAGTCATCTCCAATAATCGCAGTTTCACCAATCACAACACCCATTCCGTGGTCAATAAATACGCGGTGGCCAATGGTTGCACCAGGGTGAATTTCAATGCCTGTTAAAAAACGGCCGATATGTGAAAACATACGCCCAAGCCAATAGAATTTAGCTTGCCACAACCAATGACTAAGGCGGTGCATAATTAAGGCATGCACGCCTGGATATGTTGTGAGAATTTCAAAATGCGTACGCGCCGCAGGATCGCGATCAAAAACAACTGAAATATCTTCTTTTAAATGATCAAACATTGTATAGATTAAGTAAATAAATAATCACGCTATTATGCCACAAAAAATAATACTTGACTATTTTACTGGGTTTAAAGATTACTGATTTTTCTAAATTTAATATTTTTTATGCTTTTTTGGTGCTTGCGTTAAGGTCAATATACCACGCAATAAATTCACTTCTTCTTTTTCGAGTTTGGTGCGAGCATAGAGTCTGCGTAGGCGCTCAAACAGTTTTTTTGGTGCGCGTGGGTTAATATAGCCAATTTGTTCCAGCACCTCTTGCATATGCGCATATAAGCGCTCTAAATCTTCTTGGCTAGCGAGTTCTACGGGTTTTTCGTCGTAATGTAATTTGCCATCAGACATTGCCATGCGAATTTCGTAGCACATAATTTGCACTGCTTGCGCTAAATTAAGTGAGGTATATTCTGGGTTAGCGGGGATGGTTGCAAGTATTTGGCAGCGGTCGGCCTCTACGTTGCTTAAGCCGCTCATCTCTGTACCAAACACAAGGGCAACTTGTTGCATGTGGGCGATTTTTTGTAATTCATGTGCAGCCTCGCGCACTGTCATCACTTGTTGTGAGAGCGAGCGCTCTTTGCCGCTCACCCCAATCACAAATTGGCAGTCTGCAATCGCTTCTTCTAAGGCGCTGGTGACGATTGCGCTATCAAGTACATCTGTTGCATTGACCGCCAGCGAGTTTGCTTGAGCATCCGGAAAGTATTTTGGATTTACCAAATACAAGCGGCTTAAACCCATGGTTTTCATGGCCCGTGCGGTAGAGCCGATATTGCCAGGATGAGAAGTTTGGCATAGCACAATTCTGATATTGTTAAAAATGCAACTTGCGTCGCCATGCTGCGTTGTTTGCAAAAAATTACTCCTTACATATCCATTTCTTATGCCGCGTTGCAATTTTCATGCAAACACCTTGCCTTGCTTAGCAATTATAATTTTTAAAGCGCTCTATTTTTGGCAATCGCATTAAAAATGCTAAAATAGCATTTTAACAGCTCTTTAAGAAATTCAAGTTATGCATCCAATGCTCACCATTGCAGTAAAAGCCGCGCGTGAAGCCGGTCGAATTATCAATCGCGCTTCGCAAGATGTAGGCGCGCTAAAAATCCAAAGCAAAACATTTAATGATTTTGTCAGTGAAGTGGATCGTTCAGCGGAGCAAGCCATTATCGATACTATACGCGGTGCGTATCCAGACCACGGATTTTTAGGAGAAGAATCTGGCAAAAGTAACAGTGATGCTGATAATATTTGGATTATCGACCCCTTAGATGGCACGACAAATTTCTTGCATAACTTTCCGCAATATTGTGTCTCTATTGCCTTGCAGCAAAAAGGGGTACTCACCCAAGCCGTGATTTACGACCCAGTCCGTAACGATTTATTTACCGCAACAAAAGGTCGCGGCGCATTTTTAAACGATAAACGTATTCGTGTGACTAACCGTACAAAATTACAGGCGTCTTTAATTTCTACTGGTTTTCCATTTCGTGATTTTTCGCATTTAGATACTTATCTCGCGATGCTTAAAGACATGATAAGAAATACGACTGGTATTCGCAGGCCTGGCTCAGCAGCGCTCGATTTAGCCTATGTGGCGGCTGGGTTTACCGATGGATTTTTTGAGATTAATTTATCTACTTGGGATATCGCCGCAGGTGGCCTCTTAGTGCAAGAGGCTGGCGGCATGGTAGGTGATTTTGAAGGTAACGAAAGCTGGCTCACCACAGGCAATATTGTGGCTGCAAATGCAAAAGTATTTTCGCAAATGCTACAAGTATTAAGCCCGCATTTAACCGATTCACTTAAAACAAAAGTAGCTTAATTTTCTATTTGCATTATTAGGTTTATAAAAAACTGTTCAAATGATTGAAAAGGCTTTTCAGCAGTATGCTTTTAACGCAGAGTGTTCTGAGCGTTCTGTTCAATTAATCACCGATTTAGTGGCGGCGGTGCGACCGACTTGGTCAAAACGCATGCAAGACGATCAAGCTGCTATTCACGCACTGCAAAACTTGTCTGCGATATTGCGTGCAGACAAACAAAAAGGGATCTATTTACGCGAGTCTATTTTGCATTTATTGAGTGAGCGCAAACCTGTCTCACTTTATTTGGTTTCACGGCACTCTGCATTTAGTGGGTTTTTTACAGAAATACGTAGACGCCTTTCGTATAAACTACTGCCAGAAGCCACTAATTCCGCTTATTTAATCGATTTATTTGCGCAATTCTTCCCGAACACCACAGATGCCGATTGGGTAGCGGCAGTGCCCGATGAGGTATGGTTGGAGTTGTTAGGTATCTTGCGTTTTGACGATGCGCCTGAGGCAATTAAAAATGTTTGTAAAGAGCACTTGGCAGAAGCGATTCGGGTCTTATCTTATCGCATAACTGCGCTCGGCTTAGAACCTGAGCTTATTCGAAATCACCCTGAGCTTGAGAAATACTCGTCGCCTTTTATTGCGCAACAACAAGCGTTGGCAAGGTATTTGGAAACGACAGATATTAACGAGCGGACCGCAGAAAGTGCTCATGTGCTGGTAATGCTTGAACAGTGCAATGCGGTCGTCAATAAAATTCGCCGAAATAGCACGCAAGCTGGGACCAGTATTTTGTTGACGCAACTATTGCAACGCATGGCGCAACAAATAGCCCGTTTAGAATGTTTAATGAAAATTTTATTGCAACGTAATAATGTGACCGACACAGTGCAAGCACGCTTAAAAATGGTCATATTATTTAAAGATTTGGTGTATGGCGAAAGTCACAAAAATAATATTGGGGAATATCTGCAAAATAATGTCGAGGTAATGGCATTACGCGTTACCGAAAACGCCAGCCGCACTGGTGAGCATTACATTACTAACAACCGTCAAGAGTACTTTGCACTTATGCGCTCGGCCATGGGGGCAGGCGTTTTGATAGGGGTCATGGCTATGATAAAGATTAGCTTGGCAAAACTGCATCTTGCACCGCTTACAGAAGCAATTCTATTTAGCTTAAATTATGGTGTTGGTTTTATGCTTATCCATATTTTACATTTTACGGTAGCCACCAAACAACCCGCTATGACCGCCGCCGCGATTGCTGCCAGTATTGATGCAGCCGATAGCAAGTCAAAAGAGATGAACCACTTAATCGCGATGATTGCGAATACGGTACGGAGTCAGTTGGCGGCGATTTTTGGCAATGTTTGTTTGGCTATACCAACAGCGATGTTCATTGCTGGCTGTTTTCTGTATACGACAAATCAACATTTTATAACACCAGAAAAAGCACACCATTTACTAGAAGATATTGATCCTTTAAGAAGTGGTGCATTATTCTATGCGGCTATTGCAGGCGTTTGCTTGTTTTTATCTGGCTTAATTACGGGCTATCACGATAATTTAGCGGTTTACAACAAAATCCCACAGCGTTTGCGTGCAGTGAAATTTTTGCAAAAGGTCATGGGCTTAAGGCGCTTAGATACGGTAGCTAATTATGTGGAAAATAATTTAGGGGCGCTTGCAGGTAATTTTTATTTTGGTTGTTTATTAGGCGGTATGAGTGCCATAGGCATTTTGTTTGGCTTACCCTTCGATATTCGGCATATTGCTTTTTCAGCTGCATTTGTGGGCTATTCGGCATTTGCACTCGATTTTATGCTGAGTTGGCAAACATTGGCATATGCCGCATTTGGGTTAGGCTTAATTGCAATTGTCAATTTAACCGTGAGCTTCTCGCTGGCAATTTATGTGGCGCTTAAATCACGTAAAATACGTTTTAAACAATGGCGTATGTTATTTAGTCAGTTGGCCACTCGTTTAAATCAATACCCTTCAGAATTTATAATGCCACCCAAAAATTAGTTTAATGACAAATAGATCTTAATTAACCAACTTTTTCCAGCTGGTTTTTATAAAATCACCCACAAAGCGGGCGTGAAATAAGCAATATCGTGGCTACAAATGCAAAAGTATTTTCGCAAATGCTACAAGTATTAAGCCCACATCTAACCAAAAAGTTAAAAAACTCTTTAATATGACTTTATTTGAATTTATCGTAAGTTAGCTTGTCATAATAATCGTATGAGTTATTGCGATAACTAAAGTGAGGCAAATATGAAACTGCATCCTTATCTTTTGGTTTTTGGTTTTTTATTTTCAACACCAATTAATGCACAAGTGTACAAATGTACGTTTTTAGACGTGGTAACTCGTCTAGAAAAAGTAATTTATACAGATGCAACATGCGCTAAATCTAGCAAACAAACGCTTACTAGTATTCAAGTCAAATCAAACTTAAGTGCGCAAGCAGTGCAAACATCGCAGCAAGCACAAGCCACCAACTTAGATTCGGCAGTAACAAACGCAGTGCTTAATCGGGATTTTAAATTAGCAAAATCGCTAGCCAATACAAAAGAGCATTGGCGTTTAATTGCGATTGCGGAAGGTGATACGCCGCCGCAGCCAACAATTGTTGCCAATTCTCAGCCCGTCGTTTCACGCGCTGATGAATGTAAGCAAGCAAAATATAACTTTGAGTATGTTTCGCGCAACTCATGGCGCGATAGAGATTTAGTAGCAGCAAAAAAAAGTATCATGTACGCAGCTTGTGGCGTACCAGAGCCTGCTAGTAATTCACCTATTTTTGTGGGGCAAAGATTTGGTGACTTTCAATCTGGGCGCTTATTTTACCCCTATGCAGCAGCGCCATATTACGCACCACATCATACATTGCCTAACCATATTAACCACAATTACCCGCACGCGAATGGGCATTATTATGGCCAAAACCGCTCTAACCATGTTCATTTTCAAAACGGTTTTAGCTTAAACTACAGGACAAGGAATTTTGGTATTAGCACTGGTGGTTTTAGTGCACGTTAACGCGTTCGTCTTGCATTAAGCGCGTTACTAAATCGGCCAAAGCAAAAAATTGGTCATTTGCGCTTAAAGTCGCGCGTTTATCCCCCCCAGCTGCTTGTATGCTGGTTTTTTACTTAAAATTACCCACTAAGCATGCTTGCAATAAGCAATATCGTTTATGCATATGCAAAAGTGTTTTTGCATATGCTACAAGTATTAAGCGCGCATCTAACCAAGCCACTTAAATTAAAAGTAGCTTAATTAAGGAATTGCTTAGCGTACGTTTTGTACTAGGGCAAATTTTAAGCCTGGTGATGTTTGTTCTAGCATACGGTTAATATTTTTTGCTAGTTTAAAAATTTGGTCATCAGGGTTAATTTCTGCATTCTGAATAAATTCAGCTTTGTACTCAGGGTCGGTCGCTAATCTTTCCACATCAAATGGCCCTAATAACTCTCTGCATTGTGCTAAAAAATCAGCATACAGTTCTAAATCCTCGTTTTCCATTTTATTTATCCTAATCCTGGTTGGTTTAAAAATATAGTTGGGTTAAAAATCTTTTGTAATAAATACATTGCAGTATTTGTGCCAAATAAGTACTTTTTTAACCCATTGTTTTTATTTGGATTATTTTTTTAATTACTCTGTAAAGGTGGGTAAGTGTTGATAAATTCATATATAACGTTGAAAAATTGACGTTGCCATTACTTGAATGGAGCAGTGGGTTAAGAGATAAAATAAAAGCATGAATAAATTGGCGGTAGGATATAAAACCAACTAAAATGCTTTCATTAAAACTAAGTAAATAAATATTAAAACGCCTGTGTCAACTCCAACATCCGAATCAGTTGCCAATAGCACCAATGGTCAGCATACCCCCATGATGCGCCAGTACTTTGCCTTAAAAGCGCAGCATCCAGATATGTTGTTGTTTTATCGCATGGGCGATTTTTACGAGTTATTTTTTGAAGATGCTGAAAAAGTCTCACGTTTGCTGGGCATCACCTTAACGCATCGTGGGGCAACAAACGGCCAGCCAATTAAAATGGCAGGTGTGCCCTACCACGCGGCAGAAGGCTACCTTGCAAAACTTGCTAAACTGGGCGAAGCGGTAGCGATATGTGAGCAAATTGGCAACCCCGCTACCTCAAAAGGTCCAGTCGAACGCGCAGTCACGCGCATCCTTACGCCCGGCACGCTCACCGACACCGCCTTGTTAGATGAAACACGTGATAACCAACTATTGAGCATTTTCGAGAGCGATGGCGTGATTGGGCTTGCGCGCATTAATTTAACATCAGGCGCCTTTGTATTAAGTGAGCTTGCCACAGGCCAACTCGCGCAAGAGTTACAACGCATTGCGCCAGCTGAGATTATTTGTGCAGATGACTTTAAGCACTCCGCGTTAGAAAGTTTTGATTGCGCAAAAAAACGTTTAAGTGCATGGCAGTTTGATGTAGATGCCGCCACAACGAGCTTAACAAAACAATTTAACACGCGAGATTTGCAAGGCTTTGGTTGCGCAGAGATGCATACAGCGGTTTCTGCCGCAGGTGCGCTCATTGATTATGTTAAACATACACAGCGCGCGGCTTTGCCACATATTAATGACTTGAGCGTTGAGCAAATTAGCCAATATATTCAGCTAGATGCGACCACGCGCCGTAATTTAGAAATTGATGTAACGCTACGTGGCGAAGCAAGCCCCACATTGTATTCATTACTTAATACCACACAAACGGCCATGGGCGCGCGGCTGTTACGCCATTGGTTACATCACCCCTTACGCGATAGAAATTTAGTCACCAAACGCCATGATGCGGTGGCTGAGTTGATACATACAGAAAAATATCAGGCGTTGCAATTAAGCTTAAAAGTAATTGGCGATATTGAGCGTATGACCACAAGGGTTGCACTTAATACGGCCAGACCCCGCGATTTATCTGGTTTGCGCGATAGTTTATTGCAGTTGCCAGCGCTGCAAAATTTATTACTATTAAGTCAAGCCATATTACTACAAACTTTGGGCGCAAATCTACAGGCGCCGTTTGAGGCAGTGCGCATTCTAACCCAAGCCATTCAAGCCGAGCCTTCATCTTTGTTGCGCGAAGGCGGCGTGATTGCTGATGGCTACGATGCTGAGTTAGACGAATTACGTGCGCTCCAAACCAACCATGGCGATTTTTTAATGCAGTATGAAGCAACCGAAAAAGTGCGTACAGGCTTGCAAAACCTAAAAGTAGAATACAACAGCGTACATGGCTTTTATATTGAGATTAGTCGCGCGCAAGCTGAACATGCGCCCACTGAGTACCGCCGTCGCCAAACACTTAAAAATGCCGAGCGCTTTATTACGCCGGAACTTAAAGCGTTTGAAGATAAAGTATTAAGCGCGAACGAGCGCGCACTGGCACGCGAAAAAATGCTTTATGAGCAAATTTTAGTGCAATTAAATCCATTTATTGTGCCACTGCAGACCAATAGCGGTGCGGTTGCCAGCCTAGATGTTTTGTGCTGTTTTGCAGAACGTGCAGTTGCTTTCAATTATACGCAACCACAATTTGTGGCTGAGGCAGGAATTGTGATTGAAGCAGGGCGCCATCCAGTGGTGGAAAGTATTGCCCAACCTTTTGTGGCAAATGATGTATTGATGACGCCATATCGTCAATTACTGTTGATTACTGGTCCGAATATGGGTGGTAAATCGACCTTTATGCGGCAGGTTGCCTTGATTGTGCTGTTAGCGCATTGTGGCGCCTTTGTTCCTGCAAAAGTTGTTAAAATCGGTGAAATTGATCGTATATTCACTAGAATCGGTGCATCAGATGATTTGGCAGGTGGGCGTTCTACCTTTATGGTCGAGATGACTGAAACCGCTAATATTTTGCATAACGCAACTGATAAAAGTTTGGTGTTGTTAGATGAGATTGGACGTGGCACAAGCACTTTTGATGGCTTAAGTTTGGCTTGGGCAGTTGCAAAACAACTATTAGAAAAAAATAAAAGTTATACGTTATTTGCCACCCATTATTTTGAGTTGACTCGCATTGTGGATGAGTTTAAGCAAGCCGCTAATGTGCATTTAGATGCAGTTGAGCACTATGGTAAACATGGCAAAGGCATTGTGTTTTTACATAAGGTTGAAGAGGGCGCAGCGCAGATGAGCTACGGCATACAAGTAGCGCAGTTGGCGGGCATTCCAAAGTCAGTGGTGGCTTCGGCCAAACGCAAGCTCGCACAGCTAGAAAGCGCTCAATTGAATATCCAGTTAACGCATAACCAAAATCAGCCTGATATGTTTAGCGTGAAAGTGGAAGAACTAGAAGCGCCGCAACACCCGGTAGTAGCCGAACTTGAGGCGGTTCAGCCAGATGATTTAACGCCTAAAGAGGCATTAAATCTACTATATCAATTAAAGTCTTTGATTTAGCTAATTCACTTATTATTGCCTCATTATTTGGGACACTTCTAGGCTTTATTAAAATCTTCCATCAAATCAAAATTCTGCGCGATAATTACTTTAAGTTATTTCATTAGGTTTATATGCTCAGTCAATTTAAGCAAAAATTAATTACAATTTTTGTTAGCTTTCCCGCTAAAGTGATTGCTAGTTTATTTGTGTTTTATTGTTTATTTGGATATTTTGCCGTTAATCCATTAGCGCAGAAACTCCTACCTTGGATAGCTGAAGAAAAATTAGCGAGTAAAGCAAGTGTTGGCCAAGTTACTTTTGACCCTTTGCAACTTAAAGTGACCATTGAAAACTTCAAGCTGACTGAGAAAAATGATGCAATATTAGCTGGTTTTGCCAATCTGACTGTTGATTTTGAGTCTAGTAGCATTTTAAATTGGGCTTGGAAATTTAAAGAAATTAGTATTGGGTCGCCTCAGGCTAAAGTAGCTATTTCTCCTCAAGGTAAACTTAACTGGGAGAATTTACTTGCAAAGTTAGATGAAGATAAGAGCACAAATGACAATAGCATTCCGCGACTAGTTATTGAGCATATATCAATAAAGCGCGGCAATATCGAATACGTTGATGCTAATCGCACAAAACCACTTAAAGTTGTTTTAGCGCCTTTAGATTTTGAGCTAGGTAAATTTTCTACTCTACCAAAGGATCGTGGAGATTACTTGATTGCTGCAAATCTACCTGAGCATGGCGGTAAATTGAAATGGAAAGGTAATATTGGGGTAAACCCAATAGCATCAAAAGGTTTTGTATCTGTAGATGACGTTAAACTTGATAAACTCATGCATATTATAAAAGGAGTTGAGTTACCGTTTACTGCTAGAAATGGCATTATTCAAACTAAATTCAAATACAGTTTTTCATTACCTAAGGATTTGCCAAAACTTACGCTTAACAAGGTAACGATAGATTTACAAGGAATTGTTGGTGATGTGCCTATTGGCAATGTCAGCTTAAAAACAGCGAGTCTCAAGATTCCAGATTTAGATTTTGAAATGAGCGATACTCCGCTATTGAAGTTTCAAGATTTAAGCGTGAAATTTTTAGATTTAAAAATAAGTAAGGGCAAGGAGCCTTTGCTCTATTTGCCACAAATAGATATTCATCAAGTAAGTCTAGACTTAGCGATGAAGCAAGCCAAAATAGGACAGGTCTTTTTGCCACATGGGCTATTAAACGCTGTGATGGATAGAAAAGGCGCTTTTAATTGGCAAGCAGAACATACTGAAGTTACTAAAGTTGTAAATAAAGACAGCAAAGAGTCAACTTCAGATAAATCAACAACAGCAAACGACGAGTCGCCATTCATGCTAGATATTGCGGATATTCAGTTGCAACATTGGAAGCTTCAATTCATAAACCAAGCCTTATTAAATCCATTACAAGTCAATGTGAATGACTTTAACTTGGGCTTGTCTCTAAGTATGCCCGAAGGAAATGCTGAAGTTAAGCAAATTCAAAGCACTTTGATAAACACAATGGCTAAGGTGTCGCCAAGTAATCAAGTGGCCAGCATAGATAAAATTCAGCTAACTGATGGAGAAATAAAATTAGCTGAAAATCAAGTGAATATATCTTCCTTGGTCTTGAGCGGCTTGAAAACGCAACTGATAAAAGATGCTAATAAGACGCTTAATTGGCAAACAATTCTTACACCTGCAATTAAAGATTCGAAAAGTTCGCCTGCTAGTCATGCTACCCAAAAATCAGATTGGGCTTTATCGCTTAAAAAATTCATAGTTGAAAACGCCAATTTACATATTGAGGATCGAAGCTTAAATGCCCCAGTAGTCTTAGATTTTGAAAAAATCAATGTAGAAGTAAATGATAGTTCGGAAAACTTAAAGCGCTCACTACCTATAAAGGCTACTTTTAAAATCAAGCAGGGAGGACAGTTCAGTTCACAGGGTAAACTCACACCATTACCGTTTGCTACTGACTTAGATTTAAAATTGAGCAACTTTTCACTTAAACCGCTTGGGTCGTATGTGAATCAATTCGCACTACTCAAGCTAAATGAAGGTTCAGCAAATATATCAGGTAAGTTGGGTGCTAAGACACATCAGGATTTATCGCTAATTTTTAATGGTGGTTTTGGTATCAATAATCTGCAAATTACTGAAGAAGTCGGTGATGCGCCATTTTTAAGTTGGGAAAGTTTATTCAGTAATAGCCTAAAAGTTTCTCTTTTGCCAAACCAAGTCTACATGGCCCAGCTTGATATCGTAAAACCCCAAGGAAAGTTTATTATCAATCAAGATAAGACCATGAATGTACAGCGTATTCAGCGTAACCAATCTGGCGCTGCGGCGATTGAAGTGCCCGTAAAAGAAGCGTCTAACGCTGCATTGCAAGTAAAAACAGAAACCACTGGCGGCATGCTACAAGCAGCTAAGTCTTCCATTAACAGTGGTGAAGAGGCTGTCGAAGATAAAACTTCTGTGTCACTACCAGAAAATGAAGGCTCAACAGAAGACCCGTTCCCAGTCAATATCGATACATTAAGAATCAATGACGCAGCCCTAGAATTTGCAGACTTCTCGCTTACGCCACAGTTTGGTACCAATATTCACTCGCTTACCGGTGTGATCAACGGTATATCAACCAATGCATCCTCTACCGCTCAAGTAGAGCTTGATGGCCGCGTAGATGATTATGGGGCAGCACGTATTCGTGGCTCGTTGCAGCCATTTAAGGCAACTAACTTTACTGACATAAAACTTACTTTTACTAATTTAGAAATGAATCGACTCACACCATATTCTGGAAAGTTTGCTGGTAGACGTATAGATTCTGGCAAACTTTCAGTAGATTTAGAGTATAAAATCAATCAGCGCCAGTTGGCAGGTGAAAATAAATTTGTAATCAATAAATTAAAGTTGGGTGAAAAGATTGAAAGTGCAGATGCTGCAAATTTACCTCTTGATTTAGCGATTGCTATTTTGGAAGATAGTGATGGTGTGATTGATTTAGAGTTGCCAATTACAGGTAGCTTAGACGACCCGAAATTTAGTTATGGAAGTATTGTTTGGAAGGCGATAAAAAACGTATTAGGCAAAATTGTCACTGCGCCATTTCGTGCTTTAGGTAAGCTATTTGGTGGAGATGGCGATAAGCTGCAGGCAATTGTATTTGAAGCTGGAAGCGCTAAACTTAGCCCGCCAGAGTTTGAAAAGCTTAAAATGGTAAGCAATGCTTTGGCTAAGCGCCAAGGTTTATTATTGGGGATTCTACCAAGTTATGATGAGGGTTTAGATTCCGCTTCATTGCAACAATATATTCTTCGCCGCAAGGTAGCAGAGGAGATAGGGCTTACATTAGCTGAGGGCCAAGCAGCTGGCCCAATTGATTTAAATAACGCAAAAACGCGAAAAGCAATTGATGAGCTGTATGACAATCTAACCAAGAAGAGTTTGTTTAAAAAATTAGCCTCTAAGCTAGAAAAGCCAAAAGAAGGACACTATGAAGAAGCTTTAGAAAAACTCACCTTGAGCATACAGGTGACGGAACAAGACTTGCAAGCATTAGCAAAATCCAGAGGAATAGCCATTCAAGAAGCTTTGGTAGCAGCGGGTGTTGGGTTGGATAGACTCAATGTAGAATCGCCAGAGAAAAGCAAAAGTGACCCCAAAACAGATTCTGTAAATACTAAGTTGATATTAAAAGTAAAGCAAAGCTAACTAAGATTTAGTTAACTTTGTTAGTTTTTTTAGTGGTGATGTCCACCTTCACCATGCACGTGCTGGTGAGAAATTTCTTCTAAATTAGCTTTACGCACGCCAGTGACTGTGGCTTTAAATAATAAACGCTCGCCAGCCCATGGGTGGTTGCCATCTACCACCACTTTGCCATCTGCAATTTCGGTCACGGTGTATAAAACTACTTCACCTGTTTCATCTTCACCTTCAAATTGCATACCAACTTTAAGTTCAGCCGCTGGAAAAGCACTTGCTGGCTCGATTTGCACAAGCTCTTCGTCATATTCACCAAAGCCATCGGCAGGTTCAAGGCTTACTTCAACGACATCCCCTATGTTTTTGCCGTGCATCAATTCTTCTACTTTTGGGAAGATATTGTCATAGCCGCCGTGCAGATAAGAAACTGGTTCTGTGCTTGATTCTAGCACATCTCCATTTGCGTTTTTAAGTTCATAAGTCATTGATACAACAGTGTTCATCGCGATTTGCATGGGGGTCAGTCCTAAGCTGGCTAGTGAGTAAATTTGGTCATTCAAAGTTAAGGTGTAAGTTTAATCTATTTTTGCTATTTGGCTAAATGCTAACTTAACAAAATTTTAGCGTAAATTTTTTGCAATAAATCGATCTAAGGCAGCAGCAAATGCCTGCCTATCGCTATTGTTAAAAGTGGCAGGTCCATTAATCTCCACGCCGTTACCGCGCAGTTCGTCCATTAAGTTGCGCATTGCCAAGCGCTCTTTAATATTGGCCTCGGTATATAGCTCACCACGCGGATTAAGGGCGTGTGCGCCTTTTGCAACAACCAAAGCCGCAAGTGGAATGTCTGCCGTAATGATTAAATCAGCTACTTCGCACTCCTTTACAATTTTGGCATCTGCTACATCAAAACCGCCCGGCACGGTGACCATTTTTATATAGGGCGATGCTGGTGTGCGTAAGAACTGATTTGCCACCAGAGTGGTGGTGATTTTAGTGCGCTCTGCCGCTCTGAATAAGATTTCTTTAATGACCACGGGGCAGGCATCGGCATCAACCCAAATTTTCATAGCTTACAAAAACGCATCTTTCTTTGTAATACTTCGTTACTCATCAAAAAATTATCCCTTACATATTCATTATATGCGCGACCAATTTTTAATTCGCGCCTAGTCTTACTTCGAAATATGAGTTTTTTAAACTCACATTAATCATTATCGGCCTCTACCACCGCTTCTATGTGTGCTATTTGGGTTGGTATTTCTGCCAAAAGTATTTTGATTTGGGTTTTTGCTATTTGGGTTTTTGCTATTCGGGTTACGGTTATTGGGGTTACGTGCTGGTGGCTTGGGTGCAAATAAGGGCGTTTGAGGCATTGCTTGGTGTCGTGCTGCCTCAGACAAAAGTTTACCACCTTGCTGATTTTGTGCATTTTTTGGTTTTGGCTTTTGTTGGCCTTGACCATGCCCACGCGGTGGTCTGCCGTGCGGCTGGGTAGAACGTGGCGCTTCGGGCTCTGGCTTGTCAGATGGCGTAAATCCTTCTACCTGCACTTTTGGTATTTCACGCTTAATTAACTTTTCAATATCTTTTAAGAACTTTAATTCTTCGCGATCAACTAATGAAACCGCCGCACCGCTACTGCCTGCGCGACCAGTTCGTCCTATGCGGTGCACATAATCTTCTGGCACATTGGGCAACTCAAAATTCACCACTTGCGGCAATTGGTCAATATCTAAACCGCGCGCGGCAATATCGGTGGCTACTAGCACGCGCACATCACCTGCCTTAAAACCTGCAAGCGCTTTAGTGCGCGCGCCTTGGCTTTTGTTACCGTGAATCGCGGCTGCTTCAATGCCGTCCTTGATTAGCTTTTCGGCCAAGCGGTTAGCACCGTGTTTGGTGCGGGTGAACACTAATACTTGTTGCCAGTCATTTTGCTTAATTAAAAAGCTCATTAACTCACGTTTATGAATTTGCGCGACCATGTGCACGGTTTGCTCAACCAACTCGCTTGCGGTGTTACGGCGGGCAACTTCAACAAAACCAGGGTTATGTAATAAGCTATCGGCAAGGGTTTTAATTTCGTCAGAAAAAGTCGCAGAAAACAATAAGTTTTGGCGAGTTTTAGGTAATAGCGCGAGTATTTTTTTAATATCGCGAATAAACCCCATGTCGAGCATTCTGTCGGCTTCGTCCAGTACCAGAATCTCAACACCACTTAGGTCAACGTTCTTTTGGTTGGCATGGTCTAGCAGGCGGCCCGGTGTCGCGACAAGAATATCGAGCGGTTTTTTTAAACGCGCAATTTGTGGGTTGGCATTTACTCCACCAAAAATCACGGTGCTGGTGAGTGGCAAATATTTGCCATAGGTGCTTACAGATTCTTCAATCTGTGCGGCCAATTCTCTTGTAGGTGTCAGCATCAGGCAGCGCGGGCGACTTTTAATTGCATCTATGTTACGTGCTTTTTGGCTAAGAATATGCAAAATTGGCAGGGTAAACCCTGCGGTTTTGCCTGTGCCCGTTTGTGCGCCTGCCAGTAAATCGCCACCGCTTAGTACTTGCGGAATGGCTTTGGCTTGAATCGGTGTTGGTGTGGTGTAACCTGCGTCGCTAATGGCGCGCAGGATGGGTTCAGATAATCCTAATTCGCTAAAGTTAGGTGTGTTTGTTGTTGCTTGTTCAGACAAAGTAATGCTCCAGTTTGGGGTAGATGACAGACCAAATACTTATGAAGCATACCAATCGAGGCTGACGAATAATTAGGTTTATAAACCTGAAAATAAAGTGACCGCTACGCTGATTGGTTTGCGTAGGGAACGGACATTATACGGGGAATTACAATTAAAGCGAGCTTTGTGTTTTGGTTTTATTTAGCAAAAGTGAAATATGTTATGCCTAAATATAATTTTCTTAATTGGCTTAGACAGAGCTTCTACTTTTAACCAAATTTTTTTATCAATATGCTTATCTTTAATAATCCAAGACATAAATGTACGTAAGTCTGGATTATTATGTACATCTTTGCAAGTTAGGTCGTTAATTTTTGGATGTTCTATTAATAGCATGCTGATTTTACACCCGATAGACATTTGCGCATCATCCGCCAAACCCAAGGTGCGGTTGGTTTTTCGGCATTCCAAAGCCCAAGTTTATTTTTACGTGCTTCGTCTTCTCGCAAGGCCAGCATGTAATCCATGGAGTAGCGGCGGTTAAACCATGCATGGCCTTGCTTTACCATAAATTCGCTGGCATCCGCATTGTTGCAATGTAGTTTACCTAAGCTGCGTTGATATTTATCTTGCCCAGAAATATAGACTTTTACTTCAGCATTTTTGCATAACTTCATCAAGGCGCGGCGCGATTGTAAGCCGTAAGCTTGGTTGCGTTCTGGCGCGTCGATGTCGGTTAAGCGCAGTTTATATTCACGGCCTGCATCTTTTACCTTAACGGTATCACCATCGTAAAAATAGGTGATTTCTATTGCAAAAACAGGCAGGCTGCAAGCCAATATCCATGAGGCTCCCAGAGCATTTAAAAAATGCATAATACATATGTTAATGTTGATAATTTTTTGGCTCAAGTACAGATGGGATTGCTTCAGCATCTAAATTTGGGTGATCTTTACTGTAGTGTAGGCCACGACTTTCTTTACGCGAAATCGCACTTTCTACAATTAATTCAGCCACTTGCAACAAGTTGCGTAGCTCGATTAAATCGTTGCTAATTTTAAAGTTGCTGTAGAACTCTTGCACTTCATCGCGCAACATGTGAATGCGATGCAAAGCGCGGCTTAAGCGTTTATCGGTGCGCACAATGCCCACGTAGTTCCACATAAAGCGGCGCAGTTCATCCCAGGTGTGGGTAATCAAAACTTCTTCATCAGCATCAGTGACGCGGCTTTCATCCCAATAGGGCAACGCTGCAAAAGGCTGCGAAGGGGCACTTAATATATCCGCCGCGGCAGCGCGACCAAATACTAAGCACTCCAATAATGAATTACTCGCCAAGCGATTTGCGCCATGCAAACCCGTGCATGCAGTTTCGCCAATAGCGTATAAGTTTTGAATATCAGTTAGGCCTTTTTCATCCACCATGATGCCGCCACAGGTGTAATGCGCGGCGGGCACCACGGGAATAGGCGCTTTGCTAATATCAATGCCAAGCTCTTGACAACGCGCGTAAATGTTAGGGAAGTGTTCCATAATAAAGCTGAGTGGCTTATCGCTGATATCTAAATACACGCAATCGATGCCGCGTTTTTTCATCTCAAAGTCAATCGCACGCGCAACCACGTCACGTGGCGCGAGTTCAAGGCGGCTATCGTGTTCGGCCATAAATCGCGTGCCATCTGGCAACTTAAGTAAGCCTCCTTCACCACGCACCGCCTCACTAATTAAGAAAGATTTGGCATGAGGGTGAAACAAACAAGTTGGGTGAAACTGAATGAATTCCATATTGGCCACACGGCAGCCCGCGCGCCAAGCCATGGCGGTGCCATCGCCTGTGCTAACATCGGGATTAGTGGTATATAAGTACACTTTTCCTGCGCCACCCGTGGCTAGCACTGTTTTCTGCGCGGCAATCGTGATGACTTTGCCAGATGTATTGTCTAGCACATAAGCGCCTAAGCAGTTGTTTTTAAGTGACTTGTGATTGATTTTTTTGTTGGTGATTAAATCGACCGCAATATGATTTTCAAGTATTGTTATATTAGCGTGCTCGCGTACCTTTTGCGCTAAGGTTTTTTGCACAGCGCGGCCAGTGGCATCTGCCACATGCACAATACGGCGCTGGCTGTGACCGCCTTCACGTGTTAAATGCAAAGCGCTGTTATCAGCCTCGCGGGTAAATTCCACACCTTGATCAATCAGCCATTCTACGGCCTCGCGGCCTTTTGTTGCAACCAAGCGAGTGATTGCTGTATCACATAAGCCTGCTCCAGCAATGAGCGTGTCTTGAATGTGGTGATCAATCGAGTCATCGTTGTTGACTTCAGTATTTAAAACTGCCGCAATACCGCCTTGAGCCCAGCTACTGGCGCTATCAGAGATTTCACGCTTGCTAACCAGGCAAACATTTTTGGTGTCGGCGATTTGCAATGCAATGGTTAAGCCCGCAAGTCCGCTACCGATAATAATTACATCAAACTCTATTGTCATATAATAATTGTGTCATAAAAGCTAAATAACTAAGGAACTAATAACAGTTTAGCTGTGTCCATAACCATATGCTAGCGTTAAAACTAGATGGTAATAAACCATATGCTGGAGGAAAAAATGTTACAAACGAGCAAAATTGAGGAATTAACCCGTACTGGCTTCGTACAACCAGCCTCACAAGGGTATACTGCTGGTTATATGAAGGTTGATAAAATAGGGGGCAAATCTTCAATGGCTGATAAGCCAATCAATACCGCAACTGCAGGCAACCGCGAGCTTGACCAAATTTTGGTTGAGCGTGCCCAGCAGGGCGATCAAAAAGCGTTTGGATTGTTAGTGGAAAAATACAACCGCAAACTTGGGCGTTTGCTTGGTCGCATGATACGTGATCAAGCAGAAGTGGAAGACGTGGTACAAGAGTCATTCATTAAAGCGTACCGCGCTTTACCAAACTTTAGAGGTGATAGTGCTTTTTACACTTGGCTTTATCGCATTGGTATTAACACTGCAAAAAATTATTTGGTATCATTAGGCCGCAGGCCACAAGTGATGCAAGAAGTAGAAATTGATGATGTAGAAAATTTTGAAGACGGTAATGAGATGCGCACCATGGATACGCCCGAAACGGCCATGATGACAAAAGAAATTGCGCAAACAGTCAATGACACCGTTGCGAGCCTGCCTGAAGAATTACGTACAGCAATTACATTGCGCGAGATTGAAGGATTAAGCTACGAGGAAATTGCAACCCTGATGCAATGCCCAATTGGAACAGTACGTTCACGCATTTTTAGAGCGCGTGAGACGATTTCTGAAAAATTAAAACCATTACTTGATACTCCAGACGGTAAACGTTGGTAACTTAGTATAACTTTCTTAGTTTAAATATTAAAGAAAAGCTTTAAAAGGAATTATTATGAAAGATCAATTATCTGCACTGATAGATGGCGAACTCGATATTGAAAGTTCAGAGCATTTAATCATATCTGCCAAATCTGGTGGTGAGATCAAATCCACATGGGCTACTTATCATTTGATTGGCGATGTTATGCGTGGTGAAACCCCGCTTCGTCAAGACTTTACCAGCCGTGTAATGTCTGCACTTGAAGCGGAGCCTATTGATTTAGCACCTAAAGAACCGTTAATTATTGAATCTGCTGCTATTAATATTACTTCAATGATAACCAAGAAATCATCACATAAAACATCAGGCTTTTGGTCAATTGCGGCATCAGTTGCCGCGGTGATGTTTGTTGGTGTAATGGTGTTGCAGCAACAAGTCAGTTATTCACCAGAACAAATCATCATGGTTAAAACTGAGAAAGTTGCCCCAGTTGAAGCTTTGGCGCCAATTGAAATTGCACAAAGCATCCCAACTGAGTATTTACAAGCGCATCAGGCCGCAGCGCCTACAGGTGCAGCGTATTATATTCAAGATGCTAGCTTTATGGGATCTAACAAGTAATGAATAAGTGTTTTAGTGCGCTGCTTTTAAGCGTAATTAGTTTAGCTACAATCGCAGCAGATGACCCTTGGTTTTTATTAGAAAAAACAGCTTATGCCGCACGCGAGTTAAATTACCAAGGTATTTTTGTTTATCAAAATGGTAAAGAAACTCACTCTGTTCAAATCACGCACATGAACCAAGCTGGGCGTGAAATGACACGCAATGTTGTTTTAGACAATAGGCCGCAGCCTGGTCAAGCGCGTGAGGTATATAGACAGGGCGAAAATATTGTGATTTTGCGCCCGCACAATCAAACCATGGTAATAGAAAAACGCCGTGGGCAAAATCTTTTTCCTGCAATGATTCCTACGAATATTCAAGCGATTAAAGCAAGTTACACAGCCGAACTTGCTGGCATGGACACCATAGCAGGTCGAGAGGCGCAAATCATTAACTTAACCCCCAACGATAGTTATCGCTATAGTTACAAAATTTGGGCGGATACCCAATATGGTTTGTTACTCAAAATGGCCTTAATAGATAACAAAAAACAAACACTTGAGCATATCGCCTTTAACGATATTAACACGATGGATACACAAGATACCAATTGGTTTCAACCTAAGATTGATGTCACCAAGCAGTATGTAACTAAGAGTTATGATATGCAAGATACTTCAAATCATCATCAAGTGCACAGTAATTGGTTTGTATCTGAATTGCCGATTGGTTATGTTAAAGTAGATCACCGTGCCTTGGTTGTGCCAGGCAAAACCACAACTGTTGATCAAATGATTTTTTCAGATGGTATTGGTTCTGTTTCGGTATTCATTGAGCCACTCACTAAAGGCATACGACCAAAAATGGGACATATGCAAATGGGGTCAACCAATATGTGTGCTAACGTGATTGATGGTCACCAAGTGAATGTGGTGGGTGAGGTGCCAGAAACAACTTGCCGTCAAATTGCAAAAGCAGTGAGCTTAAGCAAACAAACAGCATTAATTAAATAACAAAAAACGTATCAATTTTTAATTAAGAAACATGATAGAAGAACGCGCAGTTATTCTCTCGCTTGATAATGTCTCAGGCATCCCTTCAGCTACTTTGGAAATAGAACGCAAAAGTGCATGTGGCCTGTGTGGCCAAACACGTGGTTGTGGCAACTCTATTTGGGGTAAATTGTTTGCCCATCAATCTACTGCCTTTAAAGCACAAAATCGTATCAACGCAAAGGTGGGGCAAAGCGTTATAGTGGGGATTAATGAAAGTGCGCTGTTAAAAAGTGCATTGCTACTTTATATTTTGCCGCTAGTTACTTTGTTTTTGGGTGCGCTATTAGCAACAAAATTTAACCCAAACGACGCGAGTGCAATGGTAGGCGCAGTGCTTGGATTAGTGATGGGTTTGATATGGGTAAAAGGGTATACCATGTCCAATAGCTATTTCAGCTTGCAGCAACCGGTCATTTTAAGATTAGCTTTTCAAGAAACTGTCATTAATGTTGACTAAACTTTATTAAATTTATTTTAAGGAAACTATTTAGATGTTAAAAAGTTGGATTTCTACTAGCGCATTACTATTTGCAGTATTGACAACAAGTTTCACCAAAATTTCTACTGCAGGAGACTTGCCTGATTTTACCGAACTTGCTGAAAAACACGGTGCAGAAGTTGTGAATATAAGTGTAACAACAGTCACTCAAACTGGTGGCTCACCATTTGCGGGCATGCCAGATGACCCAGAGTTGCAAGAATTTTTAAGACGCTTTGGTTTTCCTACAATGCCAGGGCAGGGTGGTCAGCCTAATCAAGAATTCAAATCACAATCGCTAGGTTCTGGTTTTATTATTAGTGCAGATGGGTATATTTTGACCAATGCTCATGTGGTGAATGAAGCTGATGAAGTATTAGTAAAGTTATCAGATAAACGTGAATTTAAAGCCAAAATTATTGGTACAGACAAGCGTACAGACGTTGCGTTAATTAAGATTGACGCAACTAATTTACCAAAGGCCACAATTGGTGACCCAGCGGCGCTTAAGGTTGGTGAATGGGTAGCTGCAATTGGCTCGCCATTTGGTTTGGAAAATACGATGACGGCGGGTATTGTAAGTGCTAAAGGTCGCGCGCTACCGCAAGAGAACTTTGTCCCATTTATTCAAACCGATGTTGCTATTAATCCCGGAAACTCAGGCGGTCCGTTATATAATTTACGTGGAGAAGTCGTTGGCGTAAACTCACAAATCTATAGCCGTAGCGGCGGTTCTATGGGTTTGTCTTTTAGTATTCCAATTGATGTTGCCATAGATATCTCTAATCAACTTAAAGCAAATGGCAAAATTACGCGCGGTTGGTTAGGTGTTGCTATTCAAGAGCTTACTAAAGAACTTGCTGAATCATTTGGCATGAAAAATAATAACGGCGCGCTAATCGCAGGTGTTGAAAAAACAGGGCCTGCCGAAAAAGGTGGCTTGTTAGCTGGTGATGTGATTACTAAATTTGATGGCAAAATGATAAATACATCCAGTGATTTACCACGTGCAGTTGGTAGCGCTAAACCTGGCAAAACTGTTCCAGTAGACATCTTTAGAAAAGGCACTGTTAAAACATTGAATGTTGTTGTTGGTGACATGCCGAATGACCCAAATGAAGCAGCGCCATCACTTAAGCCTGCGCCTAAAGCGGAGGTAAATAAAATTGGCTTAACGCTTAAAGAGTTAACACCTCAACAAAAGAAAAAGTTGAACGGCAAAAACGGCTTGTTGGTGACTGAAACGATAGGAACTGCAGCACAAGCGGGCATTCGCCGTGGTGACGTGATTTTGGGTTTAAATAACTCAGAAAGTCAAAGTGTAGAATTATTTAATAAACAGATTAATGCTGTGCCAGCAGGTAAAACTGTAGCGGTATTGGTGTTGCGTGGTGAGAACACATTGTATGTGCCGATAAAAGTCACCAAATAATTAGTGAGTTATTCGGCATTTGTTGTAAAATGTCGGTTGTGTAAGAAAGGCGCTCTGTGCGCCTTTCTTGTTTGTAAAACTTAAAAGATGCTGTAAAAAATTTTAGTGAAAAATATCCGAAACTTCTCCATTATCGCCCATATTGACCACGGTAAATCGACCTTGGCTGACCGCATTATTCATTTGTGTGGCGGCTTGGAAGATCGTGAAATGGAAGCGCAAGTACTAGACAGCATGGATATCGAACGCGAGCGTGGCATTACCATTAAGGCGCAGACAGCGGCGCTACAATACAAAGCCAATGACGGACAGATTTACAACTTAAATCTAATTGATACCCCCGGTCATGTAGATTTTAGTTACGAGGTTTCACGTTCATTGTCCGCCTGTGAAGGCGCACTTTTAGTTGTAGATGCGTCGCAAGGTGTAGAAGCGCAAAGTGTGGCTAATTGTTATACCGCGCTCGATTTGGGTGTGGAAGTTACTGCAGTATTAAACAAAATCGATTTGCCATCTGCAGATCCAGAGCGCGTCAAACAAGAAATTGAAGATGTGATTGGCGTGGATGCAAGCGACGCGGTACTTTGTTCTGCCAAAACTGGCTTAGGTGTACGCGATGTTTTGGAGGCTGTTATTAACAAAGTACCACCGCCACGAGGCAATGTGGATGCGCCTCTTAAGGCGTTGGTTGTAGATGCTTGGTTTGACAATTATGTGGGCGTTGTCATGTTGGTGCGCGTCATTGATGGCGTGTTAAAGCCGAAAGAGAAAATTAAGCTCATGGCAACAGGCGCGCAACACTTATGTGAGCAAGTGGGTGTTTTCACACCAAAATCGCTACAAAGATCAGCTTTGTCGGCTGGTGAAGTGGGATTCGTAATTGCTGGTATTAAATCACTAGAAGATGCAAAAGTGGGTGACACTGTAACACATACAGACAAGCCCGCAGCAGAGCCGCTAGCTGGTTTTAAAGAAGTAAAACCACAAGTATTTGCAGGCCTTTATCCTGTTGAATCTAATCAGTTTGAAGCGTTAAGAACTGCCTTAGAAAAACTGAGTTTGAATGATTCTAGTTTGTTGTTTGAGCCAGAAAACTCTACCGCGCTTGGCTTTGGCTTTAGATGTGGCTTTTTAGGTTTGTTGCATATGGAAATTGTGCAAGAGCGCTTGGAACGCGAGTACGACATGGATTTGATTACCACTGCACCGACTGTGGTATATGAATTATTGCTCAAAGATGGCTCGGTACAGCAAATCGAAAACCCATCACGCTTGCCAGATACGTCGAGAATTGAAGAGATACGTGAGCCAGTTATTAATGTTAACTTGTTGATGCCGCAGGATTATGTTGGGCCTGTGATGACCTTGTGTAATGGTAAAAGAGGTATTCAAAAAAACATGCAATACATGGGGCGGCAAGTAATGTTAAGCTACGAAATGCCTCTAAACGAAGTGGTGTTAGATTTTTTTGATAAGTTAAAATCTGTGTCGCGTGGTTATGCCAGTATGGATTACGAGTTTTTAGAGTTTAGAGCAGCAGATTTGGTTAAACTTGATATTATGGTAAACGGTGAACGTGTGGATGCACTTAGTCTAATTGTGCACCGAACGAATAGTCGATATCGTGGTGGGCAAGTTGCAGAGAAAATGCGTGAGCTGATTCCGCGTCAAATGTTTGATGTGGCGATTCAAGCCAGTATTGGTGCTACTATTATTGCACGTGAAACAGTGAAAGCCATGCGTAAAAATGTGATTGCAAAATGCTACGGTGGCGATGTTTCGCGTAAGCGTAAATTGCTTGATAAGCAAAAAGAAGGTAAGAAACGGATGAAACAAGTGGGTAGTGTCGAAATTCCGCAAGAAGCCTTTTTAGCAATTTTGCGTGTTGAAGACAAGTAATTAGCAATCCACTAAAAATTAGTATGCAACAAATCATTAAATGGTCAAAAAGTTAGGTTAAGTATGTATTTTGCATTATTCATGTTGGTTATTTTACTGATCACCGGCCTAGTTTGGTTGTTAGATATTCTGCTTTTGCGTAAAAATAGACCACTTGGGGTTGATGATCCTTGGTATGTTGAATATGCGAAAAGCTTTTTTCCGGTGATTTTATTAGTATTTACATTGCGTTCGTTTTTGGTAGAGCCTTTTAAAATTCCATCAGGTTCAATGATGCCAACGTTATTAGCAGGTGATTACATCTTGGTTAATAAATTCACTTATGGATTTCGTGTGCCTATCTTGAATAACACTATTTTAGAAATGAATCATCCTAAACGTGGTGATGTATTTGTATTTCATTATCCCCCAGAGCCCACGATAGATTACATTAAGCGAGTAGTAGGGGTGCCTGGTGACACAATTCAATACCAAGATAAAAAACTCATTATCAACGGAAAACAGCTAGAGCTCACGTTTGAGGATAATTATGAGTACGAGATGCAAGGCGCAAACATTATTAATGCTCGTCGCTCAAAAGAACTGTTGGGTGATATGACGCATGATATTTTGATACACGATATCCCAAATCAGTACAGTGCAGATTCGCCTGGTGCTAAACTGTTAAATGGTGAAACAATCACGGTGCCAGAGGGCAGTTATTTTGCCATGGGTGATAATAGAGATAACAGTGCAGACAGTCGTGTCTGGGGCTTTGTGCCAGAGCATAACTTGGTAGGCAAAGCATTTTTTATTTGGTTTAATTTTGATAAGCTAGACAGAATTGGTTCTTCAATTAAATAGTTTAAATCGATAGATGTGTTCAATCAATTTAGAGGGGGATATATGAAAAAAAATATCGTAAATAAGCAACCTATTATTAAACAAAAAGGCATGACATTTATTGGCTTAGTGTTGGTAATTGCTGCAGTTATTTTTTTGGCAGTGATTGGCATGAAAGTAGTACCTGCTTATATTGAGTTTTTTAGCGTTAAAAAAATCATCAAAAGTATTGGTAGTGACCCTAAATTCAATGAAATGAGTAAGCAAGATATCATTAGATCATTTGATAAAGGCGCAGATATAGGTTACGTTACTGTCATAAAAGGGTCTGACTTGGTAATTACAAAAGGTGACTCTGGAAACGTAGTAAGCGCTACCTACCAAGTCGTTACACCAATTGCAGCCAATGCCAGCGTATTGCTAGACTTTAATACAAGCACTGCCAAATAAGCTATCCAATATGACAATTGATAGTATCGCGATTAGTAAACTTACTGAACGCTTGGGCTATCAATTTAAAAAGCCTGCATTGCTTGAACAGGCCTTAACGCATCGTAGTTTTGCCCCAAATAATAATGAGCGCCTTGAGTTTTTGGGTGATAGCGCGCTCAATTTCATTGTTGCTCATCAGCTTTTTCAGCGGTTCTCTAAGTTGCCAGAAGGTGATTTAAGCCGCTTGCGCGCGCAGCTTGTTAAAGAATCAACGCTTTCAGAAATTGCCTTAGCCTTAGAGCTTGGCGATGCCTTAAAGTTAGGTGAAGGCGAGCTCAAAAGCGCAGGTTGGCGTCGTCCATCAATATTAGCAGATGCCTTGGAAGCGATTATTGGCGCAGTGTATTTAGATGGTGGATTTACTTCTGTTGAAAGTTTGATTCTAAAACTGTACCAAGAAAAATTTGAAAATATTGACCCGAAACTAATTGATAAAGACCCTAAATCTCAATTACAAGAATACTTACAAGGTAAAAAAATAGAATTGCCTGATTACAAAGTGGTTTCCATCAACGGCGAAGCCCATGCGCAGATATTTAAAATAGAGTGTGTCATTGAAAAGTTCGCTATTTCAACGTTAGGTGAAGGCACAAGTCGCCGCATTGCCGAACAACAAGCTGCCCAATTGGCGCTAGAAAAAATTAAAGATGACAGATGATTTAAAAAATGTAGCTTTTCGCTGTGGTACTGTGGCGATTGTTGGTCGTCCGAACGTTGGAAAATCTACTCTACTTAACCACATATTAGGCATGAAGTTAGCGATTACTTCGCGTAAAGCGCAGACTACACGCCATCGTCTGCTTGGCATACATACCACTGATGATACACAGTTTTTATTTGTAGATACGCCTGGATTTCAGCAAAAACATTTAAATGCACTCAATAAAACCCTGAACAAAACCGTCACCCAAGTGCTCACAGAAGTAGATGTGGTGCTGTTTGTGATTGAGCCCATGAAATTGGGCGAAGCAGATAAAAAAGTACTCAGTTTGCTTCCAACAGATAAACCAGTGTTGTTGGTGGTGAATAAATCTGATTTGATGGGCGACAAAAATAATTTGCTACCACTTATTCAAGATTTTGATTTGTTGCATCCTTTTGCTGGCATTATTCCAGTGAGCGCAAAAAAGAACTTACATTTAGATGAGCTATTGTCAGAAACGCGTAAATATTTACCTGAACAACCAGCTATTTATGGTGAAGATGAGCTTACCGATAAAAATGAGCGTTTTTTAGCGGCAGAATTGATACGTGAAAAAATATTTAGGTTGCTAGGCGATGAAGTGCCGTATTCAGTGACTGTTGAAATTGAAAAGTTTGAAGTTGATAAGAATTTACGTCGCATATTTGCTGCAATTATTGTGGATAAAGACAGTCAAAAACCCATGTTGATTGGCAAAGGTGGTGAGAAAATGAAACAAATCTCGACTGAGGCGCGCCAAGACATGGAAAAATTGTTTGGCAGCAAAGTTTATTTAGAAACCTGGGTAAAGGTTAAAGGCGGCTGGGCTGATGATGAAAGAGCGCTCAAAAGCTTAGGTTATTAAACGACGTTTTTTGATGTGTTTAAAACGCGTGAATATTTTATGCCTCTGGCAACCTTATAGATACAGGATTGTAGGCTGACACAATTGATATGTGAGTAATACCAAGTGCAAATGGACGAACTAACATGCAAAATTTTGGCTTTTTAGGCGCGCCAATTACCTTAAATGAATGCGGCTTTTATATTGCCCATAACCGCGCTGATGGGAGTCTTAATAGTTTATTCTGTTTACGTTACGCAGACGATAATTGGATGTTGTATCAGTTAAAACATCAACCAGCCACTGCCGACAATGATGAAGCGATTTTTTGGAAAATTCTTGGCGATGGTATCCATGATGCGCTAGAAAGTATGCCCACGTCAGAGTTGCAACAATGGCTACAACGCCCCGAATTACAAGACCCAGTCATGCAAAATCCAGTTGGGGGTTGGCAAGTATTACGTAATTTGCGATTTGGTTTTGGTAAATTTACCTCCGCCGATACAACTTTAACAAGCAGTTATGCGCTGTTGCGCTTTCGTGATGGTCAAATGCTAGGTCCAATTTTAATTGAAAAAACAGACGACCCAGCCATTGTTGCGCTGGGCCAATTGGGATTTTGAGCTGACGTGATTAAGTTGGAGTTTATTTGGCTTTAAGCAACGACACGCACAAACAAAGCGACCAGCCTGTGTATGTGCTGCATACGCAACCTTTTAAAGAAACCAGTTTATTGGTGGAGCTTTTTAGCAAGCAACATGGGCGTATTGCAGCAGTGGCAAAAGGTGCAAGGCGTCCACGATCTGCCATGCGCGGCATGTTGCAATCGTTTCAATTATTAGATGGCACATGGTCTGGCAAAAACGAGCTAAAAACTTTGCATAGCCTAGATTGGAGCGCAGGCCTCACCATGCTAAATGGCGAAGCGCTGATGTGTGGGTTTTATATTAACGAGCTGCTATTAAGGCTTTTGCCGCGTGAAGATGCGCATGAAAGCTTGTTTCAGCATTACGAAGAAGCCTTGCAAAAGCTCGCAAATACAAGTGATTTAGCCACAACTTTGCGCCAATTTGAACTGCAACTATTGCAAGAGTTAGGTTACGCAGTACCTTTGTTACAAGATGAAAACGACCAATTGATTGAAGCGGATAAAACCTACCGTTACGAGGCGGAATATGGCGCTTGTGAGCTCAAATCCACTAAAAATGGCGTACAATTACAGGGTAAAACCTTGTTAGATATGGCCAAAAATGACTATGTCGACATGCAAACTCAGACCCAAAGTAAACAATTGATGCGCTATTTGTTGGCACATTATTTGGGCGATAAACCGTTGCATACGAGGCAATTGCTTATTGATTTACAAGGGCTTTGATTCATACTATGTCTGCGTTAATTTATTGAGCAATAAAGTATTGCAATGAAAATTGAAGGTATAAAATTACAAAATGATTAAATTAGGCGTCAACATCGACCATGTCGCAACCTTACGACAAGCGCGTGGTACAAAATATCCCAGCGTGATTCAGGCAGCTTTGCGCGCAGAGCAATCGGGGGCGGATAGCATTACCTTGCATTTACGTGAAGATAGACGCCACATGCAAGATGCCGATATTTTCGCGCTTCGCCCGTTGTTACAAACCAAAATGAATTTGGAGTGCGCAGTAACGGATGAAATGTTAGACATTGCTATTAAGGTTGCGCCACAAGATGTATGTTTAGTTCCAGAGCGTCGCGAAGAGCGAACCACCGAAGGTGGATTGGATGTGATTGCGCATTTTGATAAAGTACAAGCAGCGGTTAAAAAATTGAGCGTTGCGGGCATCCGCGTATCACTCTTTATTGCCCCTGATATTGCTCAAATAGATGCTGCGCAAAAGGCGGGTGCGCCCGTCATTGAGCTACATACGGGCACCTTTGCAGATGCTGAGACGGATGGCGCACAAGATGCTGAGTTAACGCGCATTCAACACGCTTTGACGCATGCCCTAAATTTGGGCTTGGTGGTGAACGCGGGTCACGGTTTAAATAATCACAATGTACATAAAATTGCCGCGCTTAAAGGCTTTGAAGAGCTCAATATCGGCCACGCCATTGTTGCACATGCCTTGTTTGTGGGGTGGGATAATGCCGTACGTGAAATGAAAATGCTGATGAAAGAAGCTGCGTCTTAGTAATATGATTTTTGGCATTGGCACAGACATTGTCGAGGTTAGCCGAATTGAAGCCTCGATTGCACAATTTGGTGAGGCGTTTGCGCAGCGCGTATTAGCCGATAGCGAAATGGCACATTACCAAGAATCGCAAATCAAAGCACGCTTTTTAGCCAAACGTTTTGCAGCAAAAGAGGCCTTTAGCAAAGCGCTCGGTACAGGTTTGCGTGCGCCCTGTATCTTTCAAAATATTGCGGTGTCGCACGATGATTTGGGCAAACCAATCCTAGTCCTCGCACTAGACTTAACGGCCTGGATGCAGAAAAAAAACATTCAGCATACGCACATCAGCATCAGTGACGAAAAGAATTTAGCGGCTGCATTTGTAGTACTTGAAACATGAGAAGCTTGCATGACTGCCGATGTTGATATTGAGCGACGCTTTGGCGGTGTCGCAAGATTGTACGGCGCAAATGGCCTAAAAAAATTACAAGCCGCGCACGTGGCGGTGGTTGGTATTGGCGGGGTCGGTAGTTGGGCGGCAGAAGCCCTTGCGCGCAATGCCGTCGGTAGTATTACGTTGATTGATTTAGATAATATTGCAGAAAGCAATGTGAATCGCCAAATTCATGCATTAGAAGGCGCATTTGGCAAAGCCAAAGTGAGCGCCATGCGTGAGCGCATACTTGCCATTAATCCATTGTGTGAAGTGCATGAGATTGAAGATTTTATTACTCCAGACAATATTACCAAGCTACTCAATTTTAACTGTGATAGCATCATAGATTGTGTGGATGACGCCAAAGCCAAAATTGCCATGGCAGCGTTTTGTAAAGCAAAACAAATACCCCTTATCATGAGTGGCAGTGCGGGCGGGCGCTTAGATGCGACGAGCATTAAAACGGCAGACTTAAGTCTTGTGACAGGCGATAAATTATTGGCAAAAGTGCGCAATCAGTTGCGTCGTGACCATCAGTTTCCTAAAGCACAATCTTCTAATTCAAAGCATAGTAAAAAGTCAGCCAAATTTGGCGTGAACTGTGTGTACTCTGATGAGCCAGTTTTGCAACCAAATGCGATATGCGAAGTAGAAAAAATGCACGATATCAATAGTGATGCTCCGGAGGCCAATATCCATAAAGCTTCCAGCCATGCAAAAAATCCTCGTGTAATCTCTCATGCAATTACTGGCTTAAATTGTGCTGGTTATGGTTCAAGTGTGAGTGTGACAGCCACCTTTGGTTTTGTAGCCGCGCAGTTGGCAATACAAACTATCACAATAACTCACTGATTGCTTCGCACGACAGGCTGGACAGATTCTCGTTGTAAATCAATTATTTAAGATGTAGAAGCAAATTTGAGTTGAGGCTGGTGTAAGTTCAGCCTTTTATTTTTTCATAGTCCGCTAATACTCATTCTGTAATAGCTATTAATTAACATTTTGTTATGTTAGCTATTTGTTATTGTTATCATCTGTTTTCGGAATGCGCTTTTTGTAAAAGCGCATTGCGCATTATTTTAGTGTTTAGCTTGCTAACAAACCAGAGTTATGCGTTTGAGGTACCGTTGCATATTCTCAAAAAGTTTAACAACTCGCAAACAGTGGATCTAGTTGTTGAGTATGATGATAAAACGATAGAAAAGACTGCAAAAATAATGCGCAATAAAAAGGTGCGTGCAATTGATGACATTGAGATTATAAGATTTAAACGTAAAGAGTATAAAGCGCTTAAAGATAAAGTTGATAACCAACATATTGGCAACGATATTTCAGATCTAAAAAATTATAGTGATTTGCCTATTAAGTATAAGCGTTTTAAATCCGAGAATGCGCTTAAAAAGTATTTAGCTACAGCAGGCGTTAAGGCTATCTACGAGAATAAGCTATTACAGCGCGTGCTGACAGAAAGTCTACCGTTAATTAATCAGCCTAATATCTCTTTACCAAGTGCAAGAGGTGCCGGCACAACGGTTGCAGTGCTTGATGACGGCATCGATTATATGCATTCAGCATTTGGAAATTGTACATCCCCTTATGTTCCTGCGAGTAGTTGTAAGGTGGTTGTGTATCGAGAGTTTTCAAATATACCAAGCACTACTAATGCGCATGGAACAAATGTTTCTGCGATAGTGTTGGGAGTTGCACCAGCAACTAAAATCGCTATGCTAAACGTATTTTCAACTGAAGGTGCATTTGTATCAGATATTATCGATGCCATCAATTGGAGCATTGCTAATAAAGCAACGTATAATATTGAAGCAATGAACTTAAGTTTGGGGGATAACAGCCGAAATGCAAGTTATTGCAATTCTGACTGGTTCACAGCGCCATTTCAGAATGCACGCAATGCCGGTATAAGTATTGTTGTTGCATCAGGAAATAGTGCCTTTTCAGATGGAATTGCTGCCCCTGCATGTGCCCCTGAAGCTATTTCAGTAGGCGCAGTTTATGATGCAGATGTTGGTGGTTTCAGTTATGGAGTATGTACAGATACTACTAGTAATGCCGATCAGGTGACCTGCTTCTCAAACAGCGCAAATATCTTAACGATGCTAGCGCCTGGTGGAGAAATCACAGCGGCAAGCATCACGCAATTTGGTACGTCTCAAGCGGCACCACACGTTGCAGGTGCAGTGGCAGTACTGCGCGCTTTGTACCCTAACGAAAACTTAAACCAAATTCAATCGCGATTAATAAATTCTGGCATACCTGTACTTGATATTAGAAATAATATTACTAAACCACGATTGAATTTATTAGCTGCTGGCCGACCAGTCAATGATGCTTTTGCGAATAGAATTTCGTTAATAGGAGCTTCTGGTAACACTTCAGGTCAATCCACATTAGCTAGCAAAGAGTCTAACGAACCAAATCATGCTAGCAATATAGGTGGATATTCTGTTTGGTGGAAATGGGTGGCGCCTACTAACGGTCAACTCAGTTTAACAACTAGCGGTAGTGCTTTTGATACTTTACTGGCTGTTTATGAAGGGGCTGCCATTACTGCTTTGTTGCCAGTCGCTTCCAATGATAACGAATTAGCCAGCGGCACAAGTAGCCGAATATTTTTAAACGCTGTTGCTGGAAGAGAGTACCAAATAGCGCTAGACGGCGCGAATGGTAGCAGTGGTGAAATAAATCTAGCGTGGGCACTTAATACAACACCTGCCGCAAATTTGTCTCTGAGTTTAACAGGCTCAAATTCGGTGCAACTAGGTCAATCTGTGAATTATAATTTTATAATCAACAATTTAGGGCCGCAAGCAGCAACAAATGCCAGAGTTGTCATTAATATCCCTTCGGGGGCAAGTTTAGTCACTAGCCCAAATGGTTGTAATTTAAGTGCAAATGTTTTGACATGTTTAGCGCCTATTATACTAAATGGTGGAATTCAAGTTTTTAATATTCAGCTAATCTGGAACACTTTAACTACACCTGTTGTTTTGAGTGCGACGGCGAGTTCTGAGTTGGCAGATACAGTAAGCGCTAACAATACAAGTAGTTTGCAAGTGAACTTAAACACAAACTCTGGCGGGGGCTCTAATCCAGGAGAGTCTCAGGATGGCGATGTACCAACTTTACCTGAATGGGCTACAATTTTTCTAATGTTAATTTTGTTCTGGCAAAATTTTAAAGTACGAAATCTGCCCTAACTTTGAATTTTTTAACAAAATAGTAACAATTAAAAATTCAATTCAGCATAAAATAGATAGCAATGTATAAAAATAGAATTGTAAAAAATGGCTTTTAAAGCACCAAGGTTGTTAGACCGTGATTTAAGTATTTTAAGCTTTAACGAGCGAGTGCTCTCATTAGCAGAGCGCGAAGATTTTCCTTTATTAGAGCGGTTAAGATTTTTGTGCATAGTGGCCTCTAATTTGGATGAGTTTTTTGAAGTGCGCATGCCGCAACAATTACAGGCTGTTCAAGATAATATCGCCCAAGGACTTGTGAGCATTAATAGTTTTACGCAAATATCGAACAAAGCGCACGAACTTGTGGAAAAACAGTACAAATTGTTTAACGAAGTGCTGATGCCAGATTTAGAAAAAGTGGGCGTGCAATTAGTATCTGGGAGCGTGCGTACAGCAGCACAGACAGAGTGGGTTGCACAGTATTTTAAGCGTGAGGTAAAACCGCTTTTGATGCCAGTCGCACTAGATCCATCGCACCCGTTTCCGCAAGTGGCCAATAAATCGCTTAATTTTGTGGTTCAATTAGAGTATGCGCATAATCAAGAGCGCAATATTGCGATTGTGAGGGTGCCACGAGTAGTCCCGCGTTTGGTTAGATTGCCAACTAATATAAGCTATCAAAAGCAATGTTTTGTGTCACTCACCAGCATTATTCGCGCAAATCTACCTGATTTATTTGTTGGTGCACGCATCTTACATTTTTCGCAATTTCGCGTTACGCGTAATTCAGACTTAGCGCTAGATGAAGACGATGTGAGTAATTTGCGCCTAGCGCTACGAGAAGAACTCGCACACAGACAATATGGCGAGGCCGTACGTTTAGAGGTCTCGCACGAGTGCGAGGAAGAATTAGCCAACTTCTTGCTCGAGCAATTCGATTTGCCAAGACTCGCTTTGTATCGTGTCAATGGCCCAGTAAATTTAGGGCGATTGATTCAATTGCCCGATATGGCTGAAGGCGCAGATTTAAAATTCGCGAGTTATACGCCGCAGTGGCCAAAAAGTTTGGTTAAAAACAAATCGATTTTAGGCCAAATTAAAGATAAAGACGTTTTAATACATCAGCCGTTTGAAAGCTTTGAAGCCGTGATTCAAATGCTCGAAGAAGCGGTAAAAGATGATGACGTATTGGCTATACGCCAAACCATTTATCGTACCGGTTCAGACCCACGCATTTTACGAGCTTTGCAGGAAGCGGTGCGCCGTGGCAAAGAAGTGCTGGTGGTGGTTGAGCTTAAAGCGCGATTTGATGAAGAAGCCAATATCAACTGGGCAGAATCACTTGAATCGATAGGCGCGCAAGTGGTGTATGGTGTGGTTGGCTTAAAAACACATGCCAAAATGCTGTTAATCATGCGCCGAGAAGGCAAAACAATTAAGCGTTATGCTCATTTATCCACTGGCAATTACAACCCAAAAACTGCCAAAATGTATACCGACATTTGCATGTTGACCTCAGATGCAACGATTACGCGTGAGATGGAATATGTATTTAGATACTTAACCAGCGAGTTACCATTACCGCGCATGCAGCAGTTATTGGTTGCGCCATTTACCTTGCAAACAGCGATGCTCACGCAAATTAAAAAAGCGCAAAATGCTGCAACAAAAGGCCAAGTTGCAAGTATTGTGGCAAAAATGAACTCACTCACTGACGAGGTACTTGTTCATGCGCTCATCAATGCTGCTACAAAAGGGGTACAAATTGATTTAATTGTGCGAGGCGCTTGTATCTTGCCAGTCGATTTGCCGCAATTGCAAGGCCGCATTCGTGTGCGTTCAGTGGTTGGGCGCTTGCTTGAACATTCGCGCGTATTTTATTTTAATATTGATGGTGATATTAATATCTGGTTATCGAGTGCTGATTGGATGAGCCGCAATATGACGCGCCGCGTAGAAGTGGCTTGGCCGATACATGATGCAGCCATGCAAAAACGCATCATTGAAGATTTGCTCACACCCTATTTGCTCGATAACACAGATGCATTTGAACTTGGCCAAAAAGGCGAATATAAAGCTGTGCGCGAAGCAACCATACGTTCTGCAAGCGTTGTTAATTGTCAGCAGATGTTGATTAAAAAGCACAGTGCTTGAACTGCACCCCAAAAGTTGGACACTTTGTTCAACTAACTAAGGTGCAGTTTTTTATGTCCAAATACACAAAAGAATTAAAACTCAAAGTTGTACAAGACTTTGAAACACTTAAAGCAGGTACTAA
>Ga0247832_1000405_pt1 | contig 87401 bp, 84 predicted proteins | sample LaCruzMarch2015__10_FD_192407 | JGI IMG/M metagenome (GOLD analysis project Ga0247832, IMG submission 192407) | Freshwater microbial communities from meromictic Lake La Cruz, Castile-La Mancha, Spain - LaCruzMarch2015_4m | ecosystem: Environmental > Aquatic > Freshwater > Lake | place: Spain... | reverse complement strand
AGGCACCGGTTGAAGAACCAACCACCGTGGAGAAAATGAAGTCGGGCTTGCAGGCCGCAATGTCTTCAACCACCGGGCGAAATTCAGCGTGAGAGGCCTTGATACTGAGGTATTGCTCACCCAGTACTTTTCCGCCAAATCCGTTGACCATGTCTTTCATGATGCGGTTGGACTCATAAGGGTAAACATAGTCTGAACCGACCAAGTAGCAGTTTTTTCCAAACATGGAAAACATGAATTCAGCCAAAAAAATGATGTTTTGGTTGGGACATGCGCCGGTGTAAATCACGTTTGGAGAAAATTCGAAACCTTCGTACAAGGTGGGATAAAAAAGCAATTTGTTGTGTTTTTCAACCACTGGTACCACGGACTTTCGACTGATCGAGGTGTAGCAACCAAAGATGACGCTTACACCTTGCTCCGTGATTAACTTCTCACTCATGGAGGAAAAAAGATAAGGGTCGGATTGCGGATCCACATAAAAAGGCTTGATTTCAAAACCATGTGAGGACAACAAAGCGTTGGCAGATTCAATCGCCAGCAAAGTGGCATGCAACTGGGTTTTTTCAATCACAGAGGTAGCGCCCGTTTGCGAAAAAAGCACGCCAACAGGAATAACGGTCATCATGGAAAACTCTTTCTTATTTTTTTCAACATATTGCGAATAGCCAGCTCAATATTGACTGCCTCGCAAATCACTGTATGCGACAAACCAAAAATTTGCTGGCAAATTTGTCCTTGCAAAGAGCCGATTTTTAAACACATCACATCCACACATTCACTCCGCAATTGCGCCACCGCAAATTGGCTGTCTTGCCATAAATAATCTTCGCCAGGACAATCAACATCACTGGGCAAACCATCTGTCAACACCAAGACCATTGACTGCTGAAGGCGCTGAGAACACAAATGTCCCATGTGCCGTAGTGCCGCACCCAGCCTGGTGGAATAAGCAGCCTGCAGGTTTTGCAAGACGCGCCGATCGGCGAGTGTCCAAGGCGAAGCAAAATCCTTGTGAAGTGTAATACTGACATCGTCCTTTGTATTGGAATGGAAGCTTGAAACAGCAAAGGGAATGCCTGCGGCCTGGAAGAAATCAGACAAGTAGCCTATGGCTTTTTTTTCTAAATCCAAAATGCTGGTGAAACTTCCAGGGATGCGGTCATTGGCTGACTCCGAAGCATCGATCAACACCATCACACCGCCACTCAATTGCTGCCTTTGCCATTGCTGGAAAATTTTTTCTTGCGGTGATATACGACAGTGCAAATCCACATTGCGTTCAATGACTTTGTCCAGCCATAACTGCTCGCTGGCATCAGCAGACACCTTGAATTCACCGCGGCTTGCATTCTTTCGTTTCGACTTGAAAAACAAGGCCTGAGAGGCTCGCAGTGGAATCCGTTGCATGCCTGATGCCGGCACCAAGCCCAAATGGTTCACTGTGACATGGGCTGGATGCAGAGTGCTGTTTCCTGCATCCCATTCGTCATAGAAAAAAACCAGGTCTTCCTGTTGCACCGGTTGTTCAGGCTCAGCTGGTGCACTGGCACGAGAAAAGCTCACTGTTTCCTGTACCTTTTGCTCAGCCGAGGCATCTGTCCAGAGAATGGAGTTGTCGTCTCGATAAGCTGGCCAAACCGCGTATTTGGTATGGTCAAACCGGTATCGCATTTGCCCCAAATCATTGGCCAAAATGGAACCGACTTCGCGCAGTGCGGTAAAGCCACCACCGCTCTGCAACGCTTGCTCAAACATGTCCAAAGCCTTTCCGCACCAATGATCCTCATAGACATTGGTTTGTCGATTCAAACAGACCGTCATTTTGGCCAACTGGGTTTCAACGCCGCCAATGGCAAGCGCATGCTCGGCATCCATGCGCGAGGCCAATACCGTTCCCATGCCTTTTATATCTCGGCCAATCAAGCGCTCAACCCGCTCATCTTCCAGCAATGAAATCACAGCCAATGACAAATGCTTGAATTTCCCGACAGGTTGAAAGAAGGCGGAGTAGCTCAAGTGCGCTTTGGCATGCGCCACCATGCACAGCAGGTCTGCTGGTGGATAACTGCCTTGTAAAACACCCGACAGTTGATCTGACAAATGTTGGGGCAAGGACAAGCCAAAAGGGGTGATGGCCAGTCTTTGCTGTTGATGATTTCTTTCAACAGACACCACGGGCAGGCGTTGAGAAGGCTGCTGCAAACACCGCAAGACAGATTCAAGCCATTGATCGGCAATCACTGTGGCCATGGAAGCTTTACGACATTCAAATGGCTGCAATCACCAGGGGTAGCAAGGCCAACAAACTGGCTCGGATATTGGGTTCATCCGTGACAGGGTCTATCAAGGCGGCTTCCAACAGGTGTGATTGCTCCCTGCTGGTGGCTAGCATTTTGGCGGCATGGATCAACATCCGCGTGGAGACGCCTTCAAACAACCCGCTGCCAGCCAATTTGCGAGAACTTGCACCAAAATGGGCCAAGGCCAAGGCCAATGCAGAAGGGCAGGCGGATTCGCTGACGATGATTTGTTGTTCCAGTTCAATCGCGGGGTAATCGAACCGAACAGCGACAAAACGCTGCTTGATGGATTCTTTCAAATCGCGCATCACGCTTTGATAGCCCGGGTTGTAGGAAACCACCAGCATGAAATGGGGAGGCGCCATCAAGACTTCATTGGTTTTGTCAATGAACAACTGCCGACGGTGATCAGCCAATGCATTCAAGACAACCAAGGCTTCTTGGCGGGCTTCAATCACCTCATCCAAATAGCAAATACCACCTTGCCTGACCGCTTGCGTCAGCGGTCCATCCATCCAGGGCGTTTCATTGCCCTTCAAGATATACCTGCCCACCAAATCACTGGCACTGGTGTCTTCATTACAAGCAACCGTCCACATGGGCAGGTTCAACTGCTGAGCCATATATTCCACAAAACGTGTTTTTCCACAGCCTGTTGGGCCCTTGATGAGCAATGGCAAATGCTGGTCAAAGGCCTGGCGAAAGACCAGTTCCTCATGCGCTATCGGATGGTAGGAGATAGTCAAATCAGACTCATCAAGTTATGCAGCGAGGGGGAGAATTCAATCGGGGTACCCCGACGGCCACACGGCAAGTCGAGGTACCTGATTGAGCTGATTTCAACGGTGCTTTGTGGATTGATTAGGGATGCCTTCAATCGGCGACTCATCTGTCCCTGGTGTTGAACGGGTGATCGACTCCACCATTTTCCTTGTCCCTTCTGGGTCGTTGACCCATTTGGAATAAAAGTCAAATGGGCACGCTGCAACGCCATTGGCATCTTCACCTGAATTGATTTTGCCGGTGTAACCGCGGTGCAGCAACTTGTACAAATGGTTTTGGGACTGCATGGTGCGTCTTGCATCGCGAATCAAACTGACCGAAAGCTCTGCGTATTGGATGCCCATGTCCTCTTCACCGCATTCGCCAAGTGTGCGGCCATCGAATCCAACGATGGCGGAGTGACCGAAATATGAATACACGCCATCAAAGCCAGAGGCGTTGGCCACCGCCACATAGCAATTGTTCATCCAAGCCATGGCCTTAGCGACAATCACTTGCTGATCTTTGGCGGGGTACATATAACCCTGGCAGCGCACGATCAATTCGGCACCACGCATGGCGCAATCACGCCAGATTTCGGGGTAGTTGCCATCATCACAAATGATGAGACTGATCTTCATGCCTTTGGGACCATCCGACACGTAGGTGCAATCACCGGGATACCAACCTTCAATGGGCACCCAAGGCATGATCTTTCTGTATTTTTGAACGATTTCACCTTTGTCGTTCATCAAAATCAGGGTGTTGTAGGGTGCCTTTTTGGGGTGCTCTTCATGACGCTCCCCTGTCAATGAAAACACGCCCCATACCTTGGCCTTGCGGCAAGCAGCTGCGAAAATTTCAGTCTCTTCGCCCGGCACGGTCGCTGCTGTTTCATACATCTCCTTCGAGTCGTACATGATCCCGTGGGTTGAGTATTCAGGAAAGATAACCAAGTCCATGCCAGGCAAGCCCTGCTTCATGCCAACCAGCATGTCGCCGATTTTGCGGGCGTTGTCCAACACCTCGGCTTTGGTGTGCAAACGTGGCATTTTGTAGTTAACAACCGCGACCCCGACGCAATCTTTACTGCTTGAAATATCACCATGTCTCATTTGAGTTCTCCTGTGAATTGTTAAATTGTCAAAAATGCCTTGACGGCATCTACATCCCCCGCTCCCTTGCCGCAGGTGTGAACAATCTCCCCGCGCTCCAAAACCACCAAGCGATCAGCCACACTGACAGCGAAACTCAGCACTTGCTCTGACAGCAACACTGTGCAATCGGTTGCCTGCTGGAGCTTGACCAGAGCGGCGGCAATCTCCTTGATGATCGATGGTTGAATGCCTTCAGTCGGCTCATCCAAAATCAACAGGCTCGGGCCCGTTGTCAGGGCCCGACCGATGGCCACCATCTGCTGTTGTCCGCCAGAAAGATTGCCGGCCTTGCGGTCTTTCATTTGGGACAACACAGGAAACAATTCATAAACCAGGTCGGGGATTTTTTGCATGCGTCCGGTGTTCAGGGCAGTCAATAAATTTTCCTCAACGGTTAACTGACCAAACAGCAAACGGCCTTGCGGCACATACCCTATGCCCATGCGTGCGCGCTCAAACACAGGCATGCGGGTGATGTCTTGGCCCATGAACTCAATGCGTCCTGAGTGAACAGGCAACAAACCCACCAAGGTTTTGAAAAAGGTTGACTTGGACATGCCGTTTTTACCAATCACGGCCACCGCCTCGTGAGCCTTCATGTCAAAGGACACACCATGCAAAACGATGCTTTGTCCATAACCTGCCATCAAATCAGTTGTGTGTAGCAAAGTTATCCCCTAATCACCCAAATAAACTTCACGAACACGTGGATCAGCTTGGACTTGTTCAATCGAACCATCACACAAAATCGCACCCTGATGCAACACAGTCACATTGGCAGAGAGCTTCTTGACAAAGTCCATGTCGTGTTCGATTACCACGATGGCTTGAATGGCTGAAATACGCCGAATCAGGTCAACAGTCTGGTCACGCTCTTTCAGACTCATGCCAGCCACGGGCTCATCCAGCAGCACCAATTTGGGATGCTGCACCAGCAACATTGCAACTTCCAACCATTGTTTTTGCCCGTGACTCAGTGTGCCGGCTTGTGCAGCCAGCATGTCCTGCAAATTGGTGAGTTGCGCAACCTCCAAAATTTCGTCATCGAACTGATCGTCGCTGTTGAAAATGGCAGAGAAAATGCTTTGCCCTTTGGGCACAGAGATTTGTATGTTTTGGTAAACCGTTAAATCGTCATACACGGACGGTGTTTGGAATTTCCTGCCCATGCCCATGCGTGTTCGCTTGAATTCACTTTCGGTATCTATTGGTATGCCCGCGAAATGGATACTGCCTTGGGTCATGGGGGTCTTACCGCAGATCGCATCCAGCAAGGTGGTTTTGCCAGCACCATTGGGGCCGATGATGATGCGAATTTCGCCTGGCTCAATGGTTAAATTGACATGGTCTATTGCGACAAAGCCTCCAAAACGGACCACCAAGTCCCGCACCTCTAACAAAGACCGACTGCTCATTTGAGATCACCTGATGCGGTTCGGCGGTTTTTGGCAAAGCCCAACAAGCCAGCCAGTCCTTGCGGCAACACAGCTGTGACAAGCAAGAACAATCCACCCAAAAAGAACAACCAGCCTTGTGGGAACTCTTCAGACAAGGCCGATTTGAGCCAGCCCACAGAGAAGGCTGCAAACACCGCACCGAGTATGGAGACCCGCCCACCAAAGGCCGCATACACAATCATTTCAACGGAGGCAACCGCTCCAACGAGTTGTGGTGTGATCAGCCCCGTGAAAAGCACAAACATCGCACCCCCCATCGAAGCCAGCACACATGAGATTGAGAAAGTCACGGCTTTGATCCATGCGGTGTCATAGCCTGAAAATCGAACTCGGTCCTCTCTGTCTCGTATCGCAATCAAGACCTTGCCGTAACGAGATGAAACCAGGTAGTGAACCAAAATGGCGCACAGTGCCAAAATCGCGAGCATCAAAAAAAACAACCGCTTGCGAGACGCATCTGAAGCCACATCCCAACCGAGCAAGGTGCTGAAATCAGTGATGCCGTTTGCGCCACCCGTGCCACCTTGACTGCCGATGATCAAGACTGTCAATGTCAGTGAGAGTGCCAATGTCAGTATGGCGAAATAAACTCCGCTGACCCGTTTTTTGAAAATCAAATAGCTGAACGGGAATGCGGTCAAAACTGGCAAAGCAAAAATACACAGCAAGGTAAAGCCGAAACTTTGAAAAGGCACCCAAGCCAGGGGCAGTTGCTCCACACTGCTCCACACCATGAAGTCAGGCAACTCGGGGCTAGAGGCTTCCAGCTTTAAAAACATCGCCAATGCATACGCACCGATGCCGAAAAAGATGCCTTGCCCCAAGCTCAAAATCCCGCAATAGCCCCAACTTAGCACAATGCCTAAGGCAACAAACGCAAATGACAGGTACTTACCATAAAGGGGTACCCTGAACTCAGGCGAAACCATCGGCAAGATCAAAAGCAGCCCAAAAATAATGCCGAAATTCAGCCACCAACTTTTTTGCAAAAAATCCTTGGGCATATCAACTTCTCACTTTGGGCGAAAACAGACCATTCGGGCGGAAGTAGAGAATGACCACCACGATCAGCATCAGTAGCACCTTGGCATATGAACTCGTTGTCATGAATTCGAAAGTGGTTTGCAACTGGGCAATGATGAAACTCGACAATGCTGTGCCCATGATGCTGGCAACACCACCGAATACCACCACAATGAATGTATCTACGATGTACAACTGGCCTGTGCTGGGGTTGGTCGAGCCGATCATCGTGAAGACGCTGCCCGCAATGCCAGCCAACCCACTACCCAGCGCGAAGGTGTACATGTCAATTTGCCGTGTATTGATTCCGACTGTCTCAGCAACCGCGCGGTTTTGTGTGATCGCACGAACTTGCAAGCCCATACGGGTTTTGAAAAACAGCAAGTAAACCGCTGCAGCCACCAGAAAAGTCAACACAATGATGAAAATACGGTTCAAGGGAAGCTGAACACCTGCGAAGGGCTCAATGGCGCCATCCAACCAAGATGCCAAGGGGATGGTGACCTCCTGAGGACCAAACACGGTGCGGTAAGTTTGTTGCAAGATCAAACTCAAGCCCCAGGTGGCCAGCAGTGTGTCCAAGGGGCGGTTGTAGAACCACCTGACCACCGACCACTCTAAAAACATACCGAATAAAAAGGTGACCACAAACGCAATCGGTATGGCAAACAAAATGTAGGTATTGACCGAGTCGGGAAAGATTTTCAAGAAAACATTTGCCACAAGGAATGTGACATAGGCACCCAAGGCCATGAGCTCCCCATGCGCCATGTTGATGACACCCATCAAGCCAAAAACAATGGCCAGTCCCAACGACATCAACAGCAAGATCGCTGTATAGCTGACACCACTGAACAGCTGCATCCAAAAAATTTCAAGACTCACGGAAACTCCCATCGGCGGCCCACCGGTTAACCGGCAGGCCATCCGAATACTTCACATCAAAAAATTACAGCTTAGGAAACGGGTTTGGTTCAGTCAGTTGACTTTCGTGAACGATGTCAAACTGACCGTCTGCACGCGCACGCCCAATTCGGACTTTCTTCCAGACGTGGTGGTTGGTTTTATGGATCCTCACCAAACCCTCTGGTGCCTTGAATTCGATTTCTGAGGATGCGGCAATCACCTTGGCAACTTCAAAGGATTTGGCTTTCTCGACAGCCAGCTTCCACAGATATACAGCGTTGTAGCCACACTCCATGGGGTCGCCAACGACACGGTCTTTACCGTACCTGGCTTTGATGGCGGCAACGAACTTTTCGTTCTCGGGTGACTTGATGCTTTGGAAATATCCCATGCATGCGTAGTAACCCACAGCATTGTCTTTACCGATTCCGTCGATTTCATTTTCTGAAACCACTGTGGACAACAGTTTTTGCTTGCTGCCATCCAAGCCTGCAGCCTTCAACTGCTTGTAAAAGGCCACATTGGAGCCGCCAACCACCGTTGAATAAATCCAATCAGGCTTGGCTGCCTTGATTTTGTTGATGATGGATGAGAACTCGGTATGACCCAAGGGCGCATATTCTTCTCCCACCACCTTGGAGCCCAAACGGGTGGCGGTTGCTTTGGCAATCTTGTTGCATGTGCGGGGATAGATGTAATCAGAGCCGACAAAGAAGAAGGTTTTGCCTTGCTGCTTGGCCATCCACTCCATCGCAGCCACCACGGATTGCGTGGCTTCCTGAGAGGTGTAGATCACCTGTGGGTCTTCTTCTTGGCCTTCGTAATAAGTGGGGTAGTACAACAGTCCTTTGTTGGCCTTGAACACAGGCAGCACCGCTTTGCGAGATGCAGACGTGTAGCAACCAATCACTGCAGGGACTTTGTCCTGTTGCAGCAATTTTTTGGCTTTTTCAGCAAAGGTTGGCCAGTCGCTGGCGCCATCTTCCAGCACTGGTACGATTTTTTTGCCCAGCACGCCACCAGCGGCATTGATCTCATCAATGGCCATTTTTTCGGCATCCACAATGGCAGCTTCAGCCAATGCAATCGTGCCTGACATGGAATGCAGCAAGCCCAGCTTGACCTCTCCAGCAGCATGACTCACACTTGGCCACAGTGCTGCACTTGGAAGAGCAGTAGCAGCCACCAAGGTACTGCCTTTTTGAATGAACTTACGACGTGATGACAAACTCATGTTGACTCCTTAATTTCACAAGGTAAATGACCGCTCAAAATGCAAAAAGCCCCATGCCACGACAAGCGTGTATGGGGCTTTTTTGCTCCTTCACAAAACCGGCGTTCTTGACGGCTTTTGAATACTGATGGGTGAATAGTAATTCCGAAGCCTGTCAGATGAATTGGTATTTACCCTTTATGTTGATCATTCACTTGGCGCGAAAAAAGGTGCATGCATCAAGATGGTGCCTTTGACATCCATTTCGCAGGCATTGCATTTGCTTCACAATCAAGTTACACCCACTTGCGTTCATCTTTTTGCAGAAAAATCATCATGGAACTCACACCTCGCGAAAAAGACAAGCTGCTGATCTTCACTGCGGCTCTCTTGGCCGAGCGCCGCAAAGCCCGTGGCTTGAAGCTCAACTACCCAGAAGCGGTGGCTTTCATCAGTGCAGCGGTCATGGAAGGTGCACGCGATGGCAAGACCGTCGCACAGCTCATGGGCGAGGGACGCACCATCTTGACCCGCGCCGATGTGATGGACGGCATCGCCGAGATGATTCCCGATATCCAAGTCGAAGCCACTTTCCCTGATGGCACCAAACTGGTGACCGTGCACCAACCCATTGTTTAAGGAAGACACCATGCGCAAGATTCTTTTCAGCATCCCCTGGATGAGCAGCTTCTGTGCATTGGCCCACGAGGGCCATGGCTTGACAGGCGCCCACGGCCACGCGACCGATGCGCTGGGTTTGGTGGTGACTGTGCTGGTGGTCGCAGCCATGTGGTGGGCGGGGCGCAAATGAGCATGACGCCCGGAGAACTCTTCACCGATGCAGGACACCATGCATTGAATGTGGGTCGGCGCACCCACACTTTGGTGGTGCGCAACGCGGGTGACCGCCCCATTCAGGTCGGCTCGCACTACCACTTTGCCGAAACCAACCATGGCTTGCAGTTTGACCGCGAAGCTGCCACGGGCATGCGGCTCAACATCGCGTCTGGCACCGCGGTTCGCTTTGAGCCCGGGCAAGAACGCACGGTTGAATTGGTTGACTATGCAGGTGACCGCCAGGTGTATGGCTTCCGAGGGGAAGTCCAAGGCGCATTGAAAGGAGCCAAGTGATGGCCCAGATTGAAAAACGTGCTTATGCCGAGATGTATGGTCCGACCGTGGGTGACCGACTGCGTCTGGCCGACACCGACCTGATCATCGAGGTGGAACAAGACTACACCTTGCGCGCAGGTAGCTATGGCGAGGAAGTGAAATTTGGCGGAGGCAAAACCATCCGCGATGGCATGGCGCAAAGCCAACGTACCCGCAACGGCCCCGTGGGCACGGGCGCGCAAGCCGGTGGCGCCATGGATTGCGTGCTGACCAACGCGCTCATCTTGGACCATTGGGGCATTGTCAAAGCCGACATCGGCATCAAGAACGCCCGCATTGCTGCCATTGGCAAAGCGGGCAATCCTGACACGCAACCAGGCGTGGACATCGTGATTGGCCCGGGCACAGAAATCATCTCCTGCGAAGGCATGATCGTCACCGCAGGGGCAATCGACACGCACATCCACTTCATTGCGCCTCAGCAGATCGAGGAAGCCTTGAGCAGTGGCGTGACCACCATGCTTGGTGGTGGGACCGGGCCTGCCACGGGGACATTTGCCACCACTTGCACGCCTGGCCCTTGGAACATCGAGCGCATGTTGCAAGCTGCTGATGCGTTTCCCATGAACCTGGGTTTCATGGGCAAGGGCAATGCCGCTTTGCCCGACGCGTTGCACGAACAAATCAACGCCGGTGCCATCGGGTTGAAACTGCATGAGGACTGGGGCACCACGCCAGCGGCCATCGACAACTGCTTGAACGTGGCCGAGCGCACTGACACCCAAGTGGCGATCCACACCGACACCTTGAACGAATCCGGGTTTGTGGAAGACACCGTCGCCGCCTTCAAGGGCCGCACCATCCACACGTTTCACACCGAAGGCGCAGGTGGCGGCCATGCACCGGACATTTTGAAAGTGGTGGGCGAGGCCAATGTGCTGCCCTCGTCGACCAACCCGACGCGCCCCTACACCATCAACACCCTCGATGAACACGTCGATATGCTGATGGTGTGTCACCATCTCGACCCGTCCATCGCGGAGGACTTGGCGTTTGCCGAGAGCCGCATTCGCCGAGAAACCATTGCAGCCGAAGACATCTTGCACGACATTGGCGCGATCAGCATGTTTTCTTCCGACTCGCAGGCCATGGGCCGTGTGGGCGAGGTCAGCATGCGATGCTGGCAAACCGCCCACAAAATGAAGCAGCAGCGCGGCCCACTGCCCGGCGACACCGATCGCCATGACAACGCCCGCGTGAAACGCTACATGGCCAAGCTCGCGATCAACCCTGCGATCGCCCACGGCATCAGCCACGAGGTTGGCAGTTTGGAGGTGGGCAAGTGGGCAGACATCGTGCTGTGGAAACCGGCGTTTTTTGGTGTCAAACCCTTCATCATCATGAAAGGCGGCTTCATCGCGATGGCCGCCATGGGCGACCCGAATGCCTCCATTCCCACGCCCCAGCCGGTTCACTACCGACCCATGTTTGGCGCTTACGGCGGTGCGTTGCACAAGGGCTCGCTCAGCTTTGTCTCGCAAGCGGCGCTGCAAGCGGGCATTGGTGGTCGTTATAGTTTGCACAAGACCTTGAGTGCCGTGAAAAACATCCGAGGCGTGGGCAAGCGCGACATGGTCCACAACCACTTGGTGCCCCACATGGAAGTCGACGCCCAAACGTATGCAGTGCGAGCTGACGGCCAACTGCTCACCTGTGAGCCTGCCAGCAGCTTGCCCATGACGCAACGCTACTTTTTGTTTTGACACCTGCCTGGCCCATCGAAAACCGCTAAGCTCGACGCATGATCCATTTCTCCAAACTCGTGCGCCAAGGCCTGGGCCTGGCCAAGCCCCTGCTCAAGCGCGCCCACACCGTTCAGCTGGATTGGGATGTCCGGCAAAAAAGCCGTTTTGAAACCACTGACAGCAGTGGCCGAAGTGTGGGCGTGTTTTTGCCTCGCGGCACCACGGTGCGCGGCGGTGATGTGCTGGTGGGCGCAGACGGGTCCTTGCTGCAAGTCCATGCGGCCCCTCAGGCGGTCTTGCGCATCACGGTGGCGCCTGTGCACGGCACGCCCTTTGATTTGACCCGCGCGGCCTACCACTTGGGTAACCGACACGTGCCGATCGAATTGCAAGCCGATCATTTGAAGATCGAGCCTGACCATGTGCTGGCCGACATGCTGCGCGCCATGCGTTTGCAGGTGGCGCAAGTCAACGATTCCTTTGAGCCAGAAAGCGGCGCCTATGGCGACCACGGGGGCCAGCACCACGGTCATGGTAACGACCATGAACACAGTCACGCGCATGACCATGGGCATGACCACGTACACGGCCCGAATTGCCATCACGACCACTGACCCATGCCAGAGCGCCCCTCCGATTTGTTGTGGTTGATGCAACTGGCCTCGCCAGCCTTGCCAGTGGGGGGCTTCTCCTACTCGGAAGGCCTGGAAGCCGCGGTGGAGCATGGCTTGGTGCATCACGAAGCCAGCGCGCAAGCATGGTTGCTGGACCAACTGCATTTGGTGCAAGCCCGCAGCGAACTGCCGGTGGTGGCGCAAGCCATGCCAGCATGGCAAGTGCATGATGTGGGGCGATTGAACCAACTCAACCAGTGGGTCTTGCGCACCCGTGAAACCCACGAGATGCGCTTGCAGTCTGAACAAATGGGCCGTTCTTTGCTGGACTGGTTGCGCAACCACACCGATGTCGACCCGACCCGCCATGACACCTGCCAGCAATTGCCACCGACCTGGCCGCTGGTGTTTGCATTGGCGCTGACCACCCGCGCGGTGACGGTGCGTGATGGTTTGCTGACCACCGCCTTTGCCTGGGCGGAAAACATGGTGCAAGCGGCGATCAAATCCGTACCGCTGGGTCAACGCAGTGGACAACGCATGTTGGCTGCGCTCAGTGCCGAGATCCCCTTGGCGGTGGACCATGCCATGCAAATCGATGACGATCAACGCCAATCTTTCAGCCCGCGCCTGGCGATTTTGTCGGCACGCCACGAAAGCCAATACTCCAGACTGTTCAGATCATGACCACACCTTTGCACCACATCCCTTTTCGCACCAAAAAACTCCCCCCGTTGCGCGTGGGCATCGGCGGCCCGGTCGGCTCAGGCAAGACCACCCTGCTGGAAATGCTTTGCAAAACCATGCGTGACGACTACGACCTGATCGCGATCACCAATGACATCTACACCAAGGAAGACCAACGCCTGCTGACCGTGAGCGGGGCTTTGCCCGCTGAACGCATCATGGGCGTGGAAACCGGCGGCTGTCCGCACACCGCGATCCGTGAAGACGCCTCGATCAACCTCGAAGCGATCGACCGCATGCTGGAAAAATTTCCCAATGCCGACGTGGTGTTTGTCGAAAGCGGCGGCGATAACCTCGCCGCCACCTTCAGCCCCGAACTCAGTGACCTCACCATCTATGTGATCGATGTGGCGGCAGGTGAAAAAATCCCTCGCAAAGGCGGACCTGGCATCACCAAAAGCGATTTGTTCATCATCAACAAAACCGACCTTGCACCCCATGTGGGCGCGGATTTGGGTGTGATGAAATCCGATACCGAGCGCATGCGTGCGGGCCCACATGGTGTCAAACCCTTCGTGATGACGAACCTGAAAACCCTCACTGGTTTGGTCGATGTGGTCAACTTCATTGAAACCAAAGGCATGCTGACAACAGCATGAAACACCCATGAAAGTATTTTTTGCCGTTTTGACCTTGATGTTCAGTGCTGTGGTGTTCGCGGATGAACCGCCTGTCTATGGCCCGCAACTGCAGGGCTTTGAATACCCTGCACCGGTTTCCTATTTTCAGTTCATCGTGCAGCAACAACCTGTGCAAATGGCCTATGTGGACTATCCCGCCAGCCAAGCCAACCGACCCACGGTGGTGTTGCTGCACGGGAAAAACTTCTGCGCTGCCACCTGGCACGCCACTGCACTGGCTTTGCAAAAGGCTGGCATGCGGGTGATCGTTCCCGACCAGGTGGGTTTTTGCAAATCCAGCAAACCAGACAGCTACCAATACAGCTTCACAGAGTTGGCAGACAACACCCGAGCCTTGCTGAAGTCCCTCAAGATCAAAGAGGTGACCTTGATAGGCCATTCCATGGGCGGTATGTTGGCCACACGCTATGCGCTGATGTACCCCAAGGAAGTCACACAACTGGTGTTGGTCAATCCCTTGGGCCTGGAAGATTGGAAGGCCTTGGGTGTGCCGATGCCCAGCTTGGAGCAATGGCATGCGCGCGAATTGACCATGACCGATGAACGCATGCGCAATTACCAACAAAGCACCTATTACGCCAACCAATGGAAGCCCGAATACGAGCCTTGGGTGCAAATGTTGGCAGGCATGTACCGTGGTCCTGGCAAGCGCTCCGTGGCTTGGCATTCCGCGCTGACATATGTGATGATCGTGGAGCAACCCGTGGTTCATGAATTCGCCAAGATCGAAGTGCCCACCTTATTGCTGGTCGGTGAACAAGACAACACCGCGATCGGGAAAGACTTGGCGCCCGAGCCTTTGAAGTCTGCACTGGGCAATTACCGCTCGCTGTCACGCCAAGCCGCGAAAGCCATCCCCGGTGCCCAGTTGGTTTTGTTTCCAGAGCTGGGGCATGCACCCCACATCCAAAACCCCGAGAGGTTTTACGCCACCTTGATCAACAGTTTGGTGGCGCTCAACAAAAACTGACTAGCGCACCGCCCAGCCACCGCTGAGCGGAAACACCTGGCCGACAAAACAATCGGCATGGCTGCTACACAGGTAGGCCGCGAATTCGGCGTCTTCTTGCGGTTTGACCAAACGGCCCAGGGGCACATCGCGTTTCAAACGCTCTATGAAGCGCTGATCGGCTTGAACCTGCGCTGGAAAGTAGGTGGAGTTGTCCACAAAGTTTTGTGCGATGGCATTGACCTGTATGCCAAGCGGCGCCAATTCGACGCCAACGGCTTGCACATAAGCGAGTTGTGCACCCCGCGCGGCGCTGTAACTGGATGAGCGCTTCATGCCGCGCAATGCGCTGGCACTGCCCATGACCAACACCTTGCCACGGCCACGCGCGAGCATTTGCGGCAACACGGCTTTGACCAAGCTTTGCAAGGGATGGACCATGGTGTCGAACATGCGGTGCCATTCCTCATCAGCCACATCAGCCGCGGGTGTGGAAGGAGCAGGCACCGCCAAATTGACCAGTAACACATCGACATGGCCATGCCGATGAATGAGTGCTTGCGCTGCAGATGGGTCGGTGAATGGGTCGGTGTCAGCCAGCACCTCGGCGCCGTGCGAGGCCAGGGTTTCACACAGGGCTGGACCCATGAAGACGTCGGCTTGGGTGACCAAGATACGCAGCCCTTGCAGCATGGTTTACTCCGGCAACCTGTCATCTGCTTCAAGCACCGTATCGGGGTCTTCTTCAGACACCAAGAGACGGGGTTTGCGTTTGCCATGGGTGGCCAACACCTCGACATACACCTGGGCCGCTTGGGACTGAGCCACCTGGTCGATGCCAGAGACCAAGGCGGACAAATGCACCTCGGCAGCGTTTTCTTTGCTGTCGCCTACCTTGCAATCAAAGTCCCAATAGTCCACACCCTCGGGCAAGTCGCGACGGCGCTCTCGTTTGAGGTATTTACGCACATCGTGTTTGACGGCTTCGAGCACACGGTCGGGGTGGCGTCCTTCAATGGACAGAGGATAGGTTTTTCTCATCGGCCAATTATGCGACCAGGCCGCTTGCAAGCACCGCGCACGATAATGCAGCTGCAACAACAGAAAGGTTTGGACCCATGTCCGCAGTGTTGGCGATATGTATTGGTGCTTGTGTAGGCGCGTTGGCGCGTTGGCAACTCAGCCTGCAATTCAACAACAGCGGCATCCTGCCCTGGGGCACCTTGTACGCCAATTTGATCGGTGGCTACCTGATCGGCGTTTGTGTGGCGGTTTTCCAAGCCCTGCCTGACCTCGATCCGCTGTGGCGCTTGTTGCTGGTGACCGGTTTTTTAGGGGCGCTCACCACGTTTTCTTCTTTCAGCGCTGAAGTCGTCCAGATGCTCATGCATTCGCGCTACGGCATGGCTTTCTTGACAGTAGGCATGCATTTGCTGGGGTCTTTGGTTTTCACCGTGGCGGGTATCAAAACAGTGACTATCCTTTGGGATAGGTAAATTCAAGGTCATGCCTCAAAGTCAAACAGTGATGAAAAACAGCCTTGTTTCACCCGATCGACTCGACTTCATTGAACGCGCTCGCCATGCGGTGATGGAAGACGGTCATGCCTGCGCCCCTTGGGTCCAAGACTGGATCAGTAACAGTTGGCGACGCTGTATGGACCAAGGCATGCAAACACATCACAGCGTGGCCTTCAATCCTGTTTCTGTTTCCCATGCCAAACAAACCTTGGACCAAAACCACCATCTGATCCAAGCGGCCAAACCCGAGCTCGAACGTTTGGGTCGTGCCATCGCTGGTACCCAGTTTTTCGCTTTGATCACCAATGCAGAGGGTATCTTGCTGGATGTCGGTGGCACGATTGACCGACATGACAAACGCGTCACCAGCATTGCCAGGGTGGGTGTGGACCTGTCGGAGGGCGCGGTGGGCACCACCGCCATCGGTGCTGCCCTGAGTGAAAAGCGACCGGTGTGGCTGCACCGTGGCGAGCATTTTTTCAATGACACCTCCGTCTACAGTTGTGCAGGTGCGCCATTGTGGGGTTCGCACGGCGAGTGCATTGGCATGCTGGATTTGACAGGCGTGCAAACAGCAGAGCGCCCAGAGTTGATGCACCTCGCGGCCTTGTCAGCCCGCAGCATCAGCAACGCCTTGCTGTTGGCCCAACCCCATCACCTGCTCTTGCGTTTGAACTGGCCGGGTCGCTTGATGGGTGAAGACAACGACGGTTTGGTCTTGTTGGACAGCGAAGGACTGATCCTTGGTGCCAACCCCTTGGCTCGCGACATGCTCAACCTCCAGCACACCAGCAGCGCCCATGCCAGTGATGTGTTTGCCCTGCCCTGGGGTTTGCTGTTTGATGCGGCTGAATCCCATCAAGCCATGGATGTGCCGCTGTGGAACGGTTTGCAATTGCAGGCCAAAGCCTGTTTGCAACATGCCTGCGACGACTTTGGCAAAACCACCACCCCCGCGGGCCCTTTGCAGCAAATCCAAACGGCGATGATCAGCAAAGCCATAGAGCATGCGCGTGGCAATGTGGCTCAGGCAGCCAAGGCGCTGGGTATCAGTCGGGCCACGCTCTACCGCAAGTTGTCGCGCAAGACCACCCACTGACCCAAAGCGGTCTCAACTGCCCACGAGTTTCAAACCAGCAGCAGGCTCTGCGGCTTGCAACAGCAGTGAAAAACGCGCACGTACCGAGGCTTCAATACCGGTTGCGTCCAGGCCCAAAGAACACAAAATCTTGACCGGGTCGCCGTGTTCCGTGAACACATCAGGCACACCCAAGCGCAACACGGGGACGTTGAAACCAGCGTCTTGCAAAGCCTCAAGCACGGCAGCGCCAGCACCACCCATCAACGCGCCTTCTTCGACAGTGACCAAGGCTTGGTGCTCGGCGGCGAACTTGAACAACAGCTCGGTGTCCAGGGGCTTGACCCAGCGCATGTTGGCCACGCTGGCGTTCAAGGCCACTGCGGCCTGTAAAGCAGGGTAGAGCATGGTGCCAAAAGCCAAGATGGCCACGCCTTTGCCGCTGCGCCGCTCCTGGCCTTTGCCAAAAGGCAAGGTGGGCAAGCCAGCACTGATGGCGGTGCCTGCACCTGCGCCGCGCGGGTATCGCACCGCCACGGTGTGGTCTTGTGCGTAGGCGGTGCTGAGCAACATGCGGCACTCGTTCTCGTCAGCTGGGCAAGCGATGCTCACCTGGGGGATGCAACGCAAAAACGGAATGTCGTACACGCCCGCATGCGTGGGACCATCGGCACCGACGATGCCTGCGCGGTCAAGGGCCAACACCATGGGCAGTTTTTGCAAAGCCACATCATGAACCAACTGGTCGTAGGCACGCTGCAAAAATGTGGAATAGATGGCCACCACGGGTTTCAAGCCCTCGCAAGCCAAACCAGCGGCGAAAGTCAGCGCGTGTTGCTCGGCAATGCCCACGTCGTGGTAACGGTCGGGATAGCGCTGGTGGAACTCCACCATGCCCGAGCCCTCACGCATGGCGGGCGTGATCGCCACCAATTTAGGGTCGGCCGCGGCCATGTCGCACAACCAGTGGCCAAACACCTGGCTGAAGCTTTGTTTGGGCGCAGTGGCAGGTGGCAACAAGCCGATCTTGGGGTCGAATTTGCCAGGCCCGTGGTAGGCGATCGGGTCAGCCTCTGCCAATCGGTAGCCCTGCCCTTTGCGGGTGACCACATGCAAAAACTGCGGACCGCTCAGTTGCTTGATGTTCTCAAGTGTGGGAATGAGTGAATCCAAATCGTGACCGTCGATCGGGCCGATGTAATTGAAACCGAATTTCTCGAACAAGGTGGCGGGCAACAGCAGACCTTTGGTTTGGTGCTCCAAACGACGGGCCAACTCGAACAAAGGCGGTGCGTTTTTCAGCACCTGACGGCCGACTTCTTTGGCGGTGGCGTAAAAGCGCCCACTCATCAACTGCGCCAAATAGCGGTTCAAGGCTCCCACAGGTGGGCTGATCGACATCTCGTTGTCGTTCAAGACCACCAACATGTTGCAGTCGGACACACCCGCGTTGTTCATCGCTTCAAAGGCCATGCCTGCGGTCATCGCGCCGTCGCCAATGATGGCCACGCTGTGGCGCTTTTCACCCTTTTGGCGGGCCGCGATGGCCATGCCCAAAGCCGCGGAAATGCTGGTCGAGGAATGCGCGGTGCCAAAGCTGTCGTATTCGCTTTCATCACGCTTAGGAAAGCCCGCCACGCCACCGACTTGACGAAGGGTATGCATCCGGTCGCGCCGACCGGTCAAGATTTTGTGCGGATAGGTTTGATGGCCCACGTCCCACACCAGCCGGTCGTGCGGGGTGTTGAACACATAGTGCAGCGCCACCGTGAGTTCTACCGTGCCCAGGTTGGAGCTTAAATGACCACCGGTTTTGGACACACTGTCAATCAGAAACGAACGCAACTCATCTGCCAGCGTTTGCAACTGGTGTGGCGACAGACGTCGCAGATCGGTCGGCGATTGGATGCTGTCAAGCAATGGGGTCATAGGCCGTTCTCCTGCAGTTCCTGAATGGCAATCCGGGAGGCTATTGTTATGTTTCGAAGCTTAAGTGTGTCAGGTTAAGTTGACAACAAGGGGTTTACCCTTGCATGAAAGCATTGGTCCAAGAAAAAACCCCCGGGCAAATGACCGCAGGGGTTCGAAAAAAGCGCCGGGTGGCGCGACTCGATCAGCCTTTTTTGGCGTAAGCGCTGCACCAGCCTGGGCCAGCAACTTGTTTACCGGCAAACAAGGGGCAGCCACCGGCTTTGTCACCAACCTTGCCAACAAACAAGGCGCAGTTGTCACAGCGTTGTTCGGGTTTGTGATTGGCGTATTTTTTCTTGTCCACTTTGGTGGTGTCTGCCTTGTAGCCCAGAGCTGCAGCTTGTGCATCACCTTCTGCAACCATGGCTTGGGCCATGGCATTTCCGGCCAACAAGGCGGTGCTGCCCAAACTGAGTTGAATCACAAATTCGCGACGACTTGTCATAGATATCTCCGATATAAAAAAAGCCTGTGAAGGAATGGAACCCGCGGATTTTGTCTGAAGCCAGGAGTTCAATATCAACGCCAATCATATAACCCAGGTTGACGCTCAGGTAAGACTCAGCCAAAAGGGCCGTTGAGCATGATCGTCGACCAGTTGAGCAGGCCTGCGATGCTCACCCAGACCAAGTAGGGCAGCAACAAAACCGCTGACCAGGGGCTGTGCCGACGGTGGTAGGCGATCAACAGCAAAATGCTCAGCCATAAAAGCGGCAATTCGAGCATCGCCCAGTCTGGGCGGCGCCAACCAAAATACAACAGGCTCCACAGCACATTCAAGCCGCCATTGACACCCCACAGCAACAGAGCAAACCTGCGCAGCCCTGGGCTTGGCAAGCAGTGCCAGCCGATCCATCCACTGACCGCACAAAGGGAAAAAATCACCGACCAGATCAGGCCAAATGCAGCATCAGGCGGTTTCCAGCTGGGCTGTTTCAGCTGAAAGTACCAGTCGCTGATGTCGGTGAGTGCGCCTCCCAAGCCCGCCACCGCAAAGCTCAAGGCAAAAGCCAGCAGCAGGCTGCGCCATCGGGCACGCCAAACAGTCCAGGGGCGGGATTCGGTGGCTTCGCTATGCAAGGGTGTGGTCAACGCATTCTTTCCAAGGGTAATCCCTAATTATAAAATTCCCGAGACACCTTTTAATGTCAAGTATTGTTGACACACTGCAGACATTCCTCTGAGGTCAACAGCAAGCCAACTCGCATGAACGCCAAGTCATCCAGCGCCGGTTCCAGCAAAGTGGTCATTGTGACCATGGATACGCACCTCAACAGTGCGACCATGAAGGCGCGTGAGACCTTGGCGCGCCTGGCGCCCCAATTGTCGCTGGTCATCCACTCGGCCTCCGAATTCTCAACCGATCCCCAAAAACTCAACAGGGTAAGGGCTGATATCGCCACCGCCGATGTGGTGATTGTCACCATGCTGTTTCTGGAAGACCATTTCAAGCCGATCTTGGCCGATCTCGAGGCCAGGCGCACCGATTGCGCGGCCATGGTTTGCATCATGTCAGCGGCTGAAGTGGTCAAACTCACCCGCATGGGCCGCTTGGACATGGGCAAGCCCAGCACCGGCCCCATGGCTTTCCTGAAGAAACTGCGCGGCAGCAAACCCCAGGCTGGCCAAGATGCCTCGGCCGGCGCCAAGCAAATGAAAATGCTGCGCCGCTTGCCGCAAATCCTGCGCTTCGTGCCCGGCACCGCGCAAGACCTGCGCGCCTATTTCCTGACGCTGCAATACTGGCTTGGCGGCTCCCAGGAGAACATCCACAACCTGGTGGTGTTTTTGCTCGACCGCTATGCCAAACACGTGTTCATCAAGAGCGGTGTCAAGGTCGGCGAGCCGGTGGAGTACCCCGAGGTGGGTGTCTACCACCCGCGTATGAAAAACCGCTTGGACGCTGACATCACCAAACTGCCAACCGTGGTCAACTCCCAGGTGGCCAAAGGGCGCGTAGGTGTGCTGGTGTTGCGCTCTTACCTGATTGCCAACAACGCCCAACACTATGACGCAGTCATTGCTTCGCTCGAGGTGCAGGGCCTGCAAGTGGTGACCGCCTTTTCCTCTGGCCTGGACTCACGCCCAGCGATGGAGGCTTACTTTGTGAAAGACGGTCAAGCCACGGTTGACGCGGTAATTTCCCTCACCGGTTTTTCTCTTGTGGGCGGCCCGGCTTACAACGATGCACGCGCGGCTGAAGACATCTTGGCCAGGCTCAATGTGCCCTATGTCGCAGCGCATCCGGTGGAGTTCCAAACCCTGGACCAATGGGGGGGCTCTGCCCGGGGCTTGTTGCCCGTGGAGTCCACGATCATGGTTGCCATTCCAGAGCTCGATGGCTCGGTGGTGCCCATGGTGTACGGCGGTCGCCCCGGCGCCGACGGCGTGACTTGCCAAGGTTGTGCCCAGCGCTGCACCTTCACCAAGGCGCATCGCCAAGAAGACATGTTCACCTGTACCGAGCGCACCTCGATGCTGGCCCAGCGTATCGCCAAGCTGGTCGCTTTGCGCCGCAGCCGCCATGCCGAGCGCAAAGTGGCGATGGTGATTTTCAATTTCCCGCCCAACGCAGGCAACACCGGCACCGCGGCTTACCTGGGTGTTTTCGAGTCGCTGTTCAACACCATGCGCGCCATGCAAGCCCAAGGCTACCGAGTTGACATGCCTGCATCGGTGCAAGACCTGCAAGACAAAATTTTGCAGGGCAATGCCCACCAATACGGCGCAGATGCCAATGTGCACACTTTGATCAGTACCGAAGACCATGTGCGCCGCGAACGCCACTTGGCTGAGATTGAAGCCCATTGGGGTCCGGCGCCGGGCAAACAACTGACCAACGGGCAGTCCATCTTTGTCATGGGTCACCAGTTTGGCAATCTGCTGGTGGCGGTTCAGCCCTCTTTCGGCCATGAAGGTGACCCGATGCGCCTGCTGTTCGAGGGAGGCTTTGCACCCACCCACGCGTTCTCGGCCTTTTACCGCTACCTGCGCGAGGACTTTTCAGCCGATGCGGTGTTGCACTTTGGCACCCACGGCTCACTCGAATTCATGCCCGGCAAACAAACCGGTTTGGCCGGCAGTTGTTGGCCTGACCGTTTGATCCATGACCTGCCCAATTTCTACCTCTACGCTGCCAACAACCCCTCGGAAGGCGCGATTGCCAAACGCCGCGCCGGCGCCACGCTGATCAGCTATTTGTCGCCCACGGTCGAAGAAGCCGGTTTGTACAGTGGCTTGGTGGACTTGAAAGCCTCGATCGACCGTTGGCGTAACCTCAGCCCGAATGAGGCGCGGGACATGGCGAGCCTGGCCGAGCTGATTCAAGCGCAGGCCGCTGCGATCGACCTCACCGCCGCTGAACCGGTTTGGCAAATCGACACGCCCGAACAAATGACCGAGGTGCAAGACACGGTGCAGCGTCTGTCAGCGCAAATGCTCGAGTTGGAATACGCCTTGATCCCCCATGGCTTGCATGTGGTGGGTAAGGCCTACAGCCAAGACCAGTATCTCAACATGCTGTCGGCCATGGCGGAAAGCCAAGGCTTGGGCGATGTGGCTCCCGCAGCGATCCAAGCCATCGTGCATGGCGAGTCTGCAGCCACAGCCGCAGAGCTCAGCGGATTGCAAGCCACAGCTGAGCGCAAACAGTTGTTTGACACCTTGGTCAAATCTTTCAAGCTGATGGGCCGTAACAGTGAAATCGAGGGCATCTTGAATGCTTTGGACGCTCACTACATCCGCCCCGCCCCCGGCGGCGATTTACTTCGCACGCCCGAGGTCTTGCCCACAGGCCGCAATTTGCATGGCTTTGACCCGTTTCGCATTCCCAGCGCGTTTGCGGTGCAAGACGGCGCCAAACAGGCCGACAAACTCATTGCGCGTTACATGGACGATGGGCATGACTTGCCCGAGTCAGTGGCCATCGTGCTGTGGGGCAGCGACAACCTGAAGTCCGAGGGCAGCCAAATTGGCCAAGCCCTGCGCTTGCTTGGTGCTCAGCCCAGGTTTGACAGCTACGGCAGGTTGGTCGGCGCCCAGTTGATCCCCTTGGCCGAGCTTGGTCGCCCCCGAATTGATGTGGTGGTCACCTTGTCTGGCATCTTCCGCGACCTCTTGCCCCTGCAAATCAAAATGCTCGCGCAAGCCGCGCTCATGGCGGCGCAAGCCGATGAGCCGCCCACGCAAAACTTCATCCGCAAACACGCCTTGGCCTACCAACAAGCCCACCAGTGCGACATGGAAACCGCAGCCCTGCGGGTGTTTGGCAACTCGGACGGCACCTATGGCGCCAACGTCAACCACTTGGTGGACAACGGCGCTTGGGACAGCGAGGAAGAGCTCGCCAACACCTACACCTCGCGCAAGGGTTTTGCCTTTGGCGTGAGTGGCCAACCGGTGCACCACGCTGCCTTGCTGCGCAGCGCCTTGGCCGACGTGCAGCTCACCTACCAAAACCTGGAGTCGGTCGAGCTTGGTGTGACCACGGTGGACAATTATTTCGACACCTTAGGCGGCATCACCCGCGCGGTGCGCCAGGCCAAAGGCGGCGAGGACAACACCCCGGTTTACATCGGTGACCAAACCCGAGGCGAAGGCACGGTGCGCAGTTTGTCCGAGCAGGTGTCGCTTGAAACCCGAACCCGCATGCTCAACCCCAAGTGGTACGAGGGCATGCTCGAGCATGGCTTTGAGGGCGTGCGACAAATCGAGGTACACATCACCAACACCATGGGCTGGTCAGCCACCACCGGACAGGTCCAGCCTTGGGTCTACAAGCAGCTCACCGAAACCTTTGTGCTTGACCCCGAGATGCGCGACCGCCTCGCACGGCTCAATCCCACGGCCTCGGCCCGCTTGGCCAACCGCCTGATCGAAGCCTCTGATCGGGCCTACTGGAAGCCAGACGCAGACATGCTCAACCAACTCCAACATGCCAGTGAGGAGTTGGAGGACCGCCTTGAAGGGGTGTTTGAGGCTTAACATCTGCGCATGGCCATTCCCTTCCCTTTTGCAGCGATCGTCGGTCAAGATGAGATGAAGCTTGCCATTCAAATCGTGGCTGTCGACCCCAAGGTCGGCGGTGTTTTAGCGCTCGGCGACCGGGGCACCGGCAAATCCACCGCGGTGCGTGCCCTGGCGGATTTGCTCCCACCGATCCAAGTGGTCAAGGGCTGCGCCTACGGCTGCGACCCCCGCAGCAAAAGCCTGAGCTGCCCCGACTGCAGCACCCGCAAAGCGGGCAGCAAAGTCGCCACCGAAACCAAACCGGTGCCGGTGATCGACCTGCCACTGGGCGCGACCGAAGACCGGGTGGTCGGTGCGCTAGACCTCGAACAAGCCCTGAGCCAGGGCGTAAAGTCTTTTTCGCCCGGCTTGCTGGCGCAAGCCAACCGGGGGTTTTTGTACATCGACGAGGTGAATTTGCTGGAAGACCACTTGGTTGACCTGTTGATCGACGTGGCCGCCTCTGGCGAAAACGTGGTCGAACGCGAAGGCCTGTCGGTGCGCCACCCAGCCCGCTTTGTGTTGGTTGGCAGCGGTAACCCGGAAGAAGGCGAATTGCGCCCCCAACTGCTTGACCGTTTTGGTTTGTCGGTCGAGGTGCGCACGCCGCAAGACCTGGACCAACGGGTGTTGGTGATCAAACGCCGCGATGCTTTTGAGCGCGACCCCGAGGCCTACCGCGACAGCTTTGCCGCCGAGAACCAGGCCCTGCGTAAACACATCGTCAAAGCCCGCAAGGCCCTGGACAAGGTGGTGGCCAGCGACGAATTGCTGCGCACCTGCGCCAAGCTCTGCCAACGGCTGGGCACCGACGGTTTGCGTGCTGAGCTGACACTGATGCGCGCCAGCCGCGCCTATGCCGCTATCCAAGGCAGCAAGTCCGTCAAAAACGAACACCTGCGCGCTATCGCGCCCCTGGCCCTGCGCCACCGACTGCGCCGCAACCCGCTGGACGACACCGGCTCGGGCGTGCGTGTGCAACGCGCCCTTGAGGAGGTGCTTGGGTCGTGAACCTGGCTTGGGACGACGCCTTGTGGGCTGCGGCCGCGCTCAGCGTTGACCCAGCGGGTTTGCGGGGTGTCTGGCTGCGTGGCCCGCACGGCCCGGTGCGTGACGCCTGGTTGGCCCATCTGACTGAGCTCCACCCCGGCCTGCGTCGCCTACCTGGCCATGCTGATCCTGAACGTTTGCTCGGCGGTTTGGATTTGGGTGCCACCCTCCACGCTGGCAAAGCGGTTTACCAAGCCGGTTTGTTGTTGCAGACCAGCCCCACGGTGCTGCTCTTGCCCATGGCCGAGCGTTTGCCCGACAACACCGCCGCCATCCTTGGTCAGGTGCTCGACCAAGGCGTGGTGCGGATGGGCAGCCAACACCAATCGCAAAACACTTTCATTGGCGTGGCCGCGCTCGACGAAGCCTTAGAGGACGAGCCGCCATTGGCAGGGGGTCTGCAAGAGCGATTGGGGCTGTGGGTCGATTTGCGGCAAATCGGGCGCGCAGGCGGGCTGTGTGAAGAAACAGAGTTGATGCTGGCCGCCCTGCCGATGCAAGACCTGTCGGCGCTTCGTGCGCATGCCAAGCAGATGCAGCTGGACGATACGCAGTTGCAGGCCTTGTGCCAAACAGCGATGGTGCTGGGTGTGGCGAGTTTGCGCGCGCCGATCGCGGCCGCAAGGCTGGCCTGCGTGCTGGCCACCTTGCGCGGCAACCAACTTGTCGAGGACGACGACCTTGGCCGAGCCGCCCGTTTGGTGCTCACGCCGCGTGCCACCCGCGTGCCGCCCCCCTCGGAGTCAGAACAAGCCGCAGAGCCGCCGCCAGAACCCCTACAGCAGGCAGAACCAGCACCCGCGTCGCCCGAGCCACCAGCCGAACAAAACGACCCCTCTGAGCAAACCGAAGAACCGCCACCTGAGAAAGACATCACGCCGCAAGAGATGGCCGACATGCTGCTCGAAGCCGCCTTGGCCAGCTTGCCCGCCGATGTGCTGAAAAACCTGAGCGAAGGCAGCCAACCGATGGCCGCTGGTCGCGGACAAGGCCGCAGTGGTGACCGCAAGCTGAGTTTTTCACGCGGCACGCCCATGCCCCCTCGCCCAGGTAACCCACGCCAAGGTGCTCGTCTGCATATCTTGGCCACTTTGAACGCCGCGGTGCCGCGTCAAAAACTGCGCCGCATCCCGCCGACCAGCAAAGCGTGTTTGGCCGTGCGGGTAGAGGATTTCCATGTCCACCGGTTCGCAGAAAACAGCCCAACTTGTCTGATTTTTGCGATCGACGCTTCTGGCTCTGCCGCTTTGCACCGCTTGGCCGAGGCCAAGGGTGCGGTCGAGCTGTTGTTGACCCAGTCGTATGCGCGGCGCGACCAGGTCTGCGTCATTGGTTTTCGGGGCACGACGGCCGAGGTGTTGTTGCCGCCGACCAAATCCTTGGTTCGCGCCAAGCGCAGTTTGTCTGGCTTGCCTGGTGGTGGCGGCACGCCTTTGGCCGCAGCGATCCAAACCTGCTTTCAAGTCGCTCTTGCTGAAAAACGCTTGGGCCATGCCCCCAGCCTGGTGATGCTCTCCGATGGCCGCCCCAATGTTGGCTTGCAAGGCACGGGTGGACGGGCGCAAGCGCTGGAGGATGCGCTCACTTTGGCGCGTCAATGGCGAACAGCAGGCCTACCGGCGATTTGGCTAGACACCAGCGCCCGACCCGAGCCGCAGGCCGAGCAGCTCGCCCAGGCCATGGGTGCGCGTTATGTGCCACTGCCCTTGGCCAACAGCAACCGCATGGCGCAAGCGGTGCAACAGGGCAGCGCCTTGCCAGCCCAAGCCGCCCCAGCCGTCAAGGCTTGGCAACCCGCCAGCACACCAGGCACTGCCCAGGTGTTGCGCGAGCCAGGGGCTTAGCAACATGGATTGGGCCAGCCTGCGAGACACCTGGCCGCACAGCGACCGAAGCCAATTTCTGCCTGCCGGTGGCGTGCATTGGCATCTGCAACAAGCAGGAGCCCAGGGGCCCCGGGTTTTGCTGCTGCATGGCACCGGGGCTTCTGCCCACACCTGGCGCGACAGCCTGCTGCCCTTGGCTGATTTCGCGCAGGTGATGGCGATCGATTTGCCGGGACACGGCTTCAGCGGCCTGGCCCCCGGGGACGGCATGTCATTGCCCGGCATGGCAAGGGGCATTGGGGAATTGCTCACCGCCCTGTCATGGCAGGTGGATGTGTTCGTTGGGCATTCCGCTGGGGCAGCCATCGCCATGCAAATGGTGCTCGACCAGGGATTGCAACCGAAAGCTTTGATCGGCATCAACCCGGCGTGGTTGCCCTTGCCAGGCTTGGCGGGCTTGTTGTTTCCATCGGCCGCAAAGTTACTCGCGCTCACCCCCCTGGTGCCGCGCTGGTTTGCCAAACAAGCCAGCAGCCCGGGCATGCTTGACAAGCTGCTAGAGAGCACCGGTTCACGCTTGGATGCGCGCGGCCAGGCCTTATATGCCAGCTTGGTGGCCAGCCCCAGCCACGCGCAAGGGGCCTTGAACATGATGGCCGCCTGGGACCTGTCAAGCGGTGCGGCCAAGCTGCGCCGTTTGCAATGCCCGGTGCATGTCATGGTGGGTGAGAACGACCGCACCGTACCGCCCGCGCAAGCGCAGGAGGCCAAGGGCTTGCTCCGCAATGCCACGGTTTCAGCATGGTCAGGCGTGGGGCATTTGCTACACGAGGAGCAGCCCGCGCGGTTTGTTGCAGACCTCCAAGCTCGCCTTGCGGCTATCAAGCCAGCCCAGGCTTGAAGCGGTGCCGCCCTGACAGAGCTCAGGTCTTGGCCATGCCCATCAGGTGCGCCATGTCTTTCATGAAGATCTTCACATGCGCCATCGGTTTTTTGCGCTCGAGCTTTTTGTTCATGTAGGAGTCGAAGGTGAGCTTTTGCACATCTTTGTCCTCGCACATCTTGACAAAACTCTCGCGGCGTTTTTCGGTGTGATACCAAAAATACTGCATCACACCCAGCACCCAAAACACCAGTCCATGCTCTTTCATGAAGCGCTTGCGGGCTTGTTTCAAGGCGGCTGGGTTGGCCGTGGTGATGCATTCATGGGCAGCCTCGGCTGCCAAGCGACCACCCAGCATGGCGTAGTAAATGCCCTCGCCTGAGGCGGGTGCGACCACGCCTGCGGCGTCGCCTGCCAACACCACATCGCGGCCGTTGTCCCAGCGCGGCAGGGGCTTCATAGGCAGGGGCGCACCCTCGCGACGCAGCACCGTGGCATTGTGCAAGCCGGCGGCATCGCGCAAACGTCCCACTGCCGAGCGCAAGGAAAAACCCTTGTCAGCGCTGCCTGTGCCAACACTCATGGTGTCGCCGTGCGGGAACACCCAGCCGTAGAAATCGGGCGACAAGCTGCCGCGGTAATACACATCACAGCGCGACGGGTCGGTGTCGGTTTGCACCATCTCGGGCGGTGTTTTCAAGATCTCGTGGTAGGCGAAAACATACTTGGTTTTTTCTGCGCCTGGCACGGCTTGACGCGCCACCTCCGAGCGCGCACCGTCGGCGCCGATCACCACCCGACCCCGGGTGCTGGCGGGCATGTCCAAGCCATCGTCGGTACGCACCGTGAAATGCACCCGGCTCATGCCATCGGCGTCTCGGCTGAGCTTGTCAAACACACCGCGCTGACGCACCGCGCCGTGCTGTTCGGCGCGCACCCGCAACCACTCGTCGAACTGGTCGCGGTTGACCATGCCGACATAACCGTTCTCGATCGGGATGTCGACCTTGTTGTCTCGGGGCGAGATCATGCGCGCTGCACGGGCTTTGGCTACCATGAGTTCATCGGGGATTTCAAAGTCACGGATCAAGCGGGGCGGGATCGCGCCGCCACAGGGCTTGATGCGTCCTTGTCGGTCCAGCAACAGCACACGGTGGCCGTAGCGCGCCAAGTCGTCTGCCGCAGTGGCCCCGGCTGGCCCACCACCCACCACCACCACGTCATAGGTATCGTGTTTCATTGTGTTGCTCCTAGATTCATTAAGGGGACTTGTCTCAGTGCAAACGCGCTGGCCATCATGCCGGCGACCAGCAAAGGCACGCCAAAGGCACTCAAGCGCAAGGCTTTGGCCACTGGGTCTTTCATGAAACGGGTCATCAGCGGCACCTGCGCGTAAATCAGCAGCAGCACCGCAATGGCATGCGTGGTCTGGCGCCAAGACAGCAACAACGCGACCACCACGAACTGGGGCAAGAGCATCACCCAACAAGCCGTGCCAGCGGCACGCTTGACGCCGAGCTGCACCGGCAAGGACCTGACGCCCATTTGGCGGTCGCCTTCGATGGCTTTGAAATCGTTCAAGGTCATGATGCCGTGCGCGGCCACACTGTAGAGAAAGGCCAGCAGGAAGATGCGGCCTTCTGGCATGGCGCCGCCGAGCAGCACGGCCGCACCAGTGACCCAAGCCAAACCCTCGTAGCTCAGGCCGCAGGCTGCGTTACCCAGCCAACCATCGCGCTTGAAGCGAAACGGCGGTGCGCTGTAACCCCAGGCCAACAGCAAACCCAAAACCGTGGCGATGAAAGCCCATTCACCCAAAGGCCAGGCCCAGAGCAAGGAAAGCGCAGTCCAGGCAATCGCGATGTACAAGCCCCAGCGACCTGGGATGCGCCCAGACGGAATGGGGCGTTGCGGCTCGTTGATCGCGTCGACATGGCGGTCAAACCAATCATTGACCGCTTGGCTGCTGGCGCAGACCAGGGGGCCGGCCAACAGCATGCCCATGAGCAACAACATGCCGTTGTCTGCCAAAGACTGTCCAGAAGAGACTGCACCACAAGCGAACGCCCACATCGGCGGAAACCAGGTGACCGGTTTGAGCAACTCTAAAACAGCAGAGAATTTGGGAAGAGGCATCTTCCCATTTTTCATTTGACAAGCTGGGTTGTCAATCAAAGTTGACGCTTTTTTGTTGCGTCTAGGGTTTACTCTGAGTCGCCGTCAGCCACCATGCCATAACGATGCAGCTTGACATACAGGCTTTGTCTGGATAAACCGAGCATTTCCGCAGCAGAGGCCCGGTTGTTGTGGGTGAGTTCAAGCGCAGCTTGGATACACATGCGTTCGATCATGGTGCTGGTCTCGCCCACGATTTCTTTCATCGGCATGCGGCCGACCAACTGCGAGAGCTGGGCGACCGAATCGACCATGCCGCTGCCGGGCAAGCTGTCGGCACGGCCACGGCCCATCTGTGCGTCACGGAAAAAGAAACCATAGGTCGCTTGGTCGCCAGTCAAGCTGACAGCGGCCACGTCCACCGCCATCAATACGCCCACGGTCGAGCGCAGCTCGGTGGCAAAACCACGAACAGTGCGCGATTGGCGCAAATTGTTGAGCAACACGCCCATGTCGACGGCACCGCGGGCCAACCAATCCTCGAGGTTGCGATCTGCCAACTGGCCGTGCGAAGCAACACCCGCCATGCTGCAAAACTCGGAATTGCTGGCCAAAATAATCCCCAAACGATCGGCCACGACAAAGCCAATCGGGGCGTTGTCCAGCGCTTGTTTGAACCAGTCGCTGGTGTGGGCATTGACGCCAATCGCCGCACTGTGACCCACGCTTTGCAAGCGCAGTAAAAACAAAGGCCCGCCTTCTTGGATAAAAACCGTTGCATGCATTTGCGCGTCTTGAGCGCTCTTGAGAGGCCGCAGGCGAGCGGTTTCCGTGCGACCTGAGTTTTGAGTAGCTTGCAGTAACTTGTCCAACGTGTCTTTGGCAGCGGGCTCAAAACACTGGGCAATGTCGCTGCCTGACAAACGGCGGACCACATCCTTGAATAACAACTGTGCTGCCTGGTTGGCCTCGATGATGCGGCGTTGCGCCAAATCCACCACCAACATTGGCTCAGAAACCGTCTCGAACAGAAGGCGGTAACGCGCCTCCATGTGGCGCAAGCGCAGGTAGTCGCGCTCCATGGACTGGTGGGCATCGACCAAGCGCTGCTGCATCTGGGACACCGCACTCAGATCACGACCAAACATCCAGCAACTGCCGGGCTGGTTCGGATTGAGCACGCAGTTGACCTGCAGGGGAATGTCTTGGCCGCTGGGGCTCGACAGGTTGATATGGCGCCATTGCCCGGTTTCACCCTGCTGTATTTGCGCGAGCAGACGCTTGACCTTGTCCTGGCTGTCCAAGGTGGTGAAAGACATCAAATTGCGACCTGTCCAGGTAGGCAATTCCAAGCGATGGAGCTCTTTGCCAAAGACCTGTAAGTCCAAGATGTCACCTTCGCCATTGAGCACAAAAACAACATCAGACAAGGTTGCAAACAACCGTTCTGATTCAGAAGATGCCAGGGCAGGAAAATTCACGTTGATTTAGACAATCTAAGGGGCCAAACTGGAGGAAAAATTTACAAACACCCGAAAACTATAAAAAACATAGCTTTTGTAGATTCTATGCGTCAAACCCATGGATATTTTGTCCAAGGCAAAAACCAGTTCACGCCCGTTGTTTTTGTGTCAGGGCTTGCGCTGCCTGTACCAGTGAAAGTGCTTTGACATGCGCCTCATCTGCATGAAAGCTGGCCATGTCTGCCCCCAAGATAGCCGCCAACTGGGGTTCAAAGCGAAGGGCTGGCCCACCCACCATCACCTGCATGACCCGATTGCGGGCCTGCTTACGCAGAGAAGCAATCAGCTCTCGCAGCTTGTCGAATTGACGCTGATCGGACACCGAGATACCCAACAAGTCCACCCACTCGGCGCGAACCAAGCTGTGCATGTCATGGCTGGACGCGCTGGCGGGTTTCAACAGTTGCCAGCCATAGCGCCTGAAATACAGTGACAGGATCAACAAGCCCAGCGAATGGTGGCTACCAGGAGTGTTGATTAACAAGGCCTGGTGGCCCCGCGCGGCTTGCTTGGCCAGGCCATGCAGGACAAATTCAGCGCTCAAGGCATGCACCAATTTTTCAAGTTGAAACGTGGCTTGGGTGACATCGACGAAATCGATCCGGTCATCCGCCCACCAGTCGTGGAACAAACGCGCGGCATTGGGGATCGCTCCCACCATCAGGCTTTCGATATCCAAGCCCAGGGTCAAAAAACGCCGCGCGCAAGCCTCGGCAACCCCGGCCTGGGTTGACAAGCAAGCCTGCGCCAAAACCTCGCATTGGTCTTGGGTGAAGTCGTTGGCATGCGCCAAGCAATTGGCCTGTCCCAGCAATTGAGGTATGACATGCGTTGAAAGGGCTTCTTGCAGGGGTCTTTTGATATCAGTGGCGGCAGTCAATTCCATGAGACCTCAATTTTCAAGCTCGGGCCAAATTGGTTGAATATGCCCTGAAGTGTCATTGTTTTTAGACACTTGGCACCTAGGGAAAACACCAAGACTGTAAGCTTTAAATAACGTCAATTTAAGTTGACACTCTGGTCTTGAGTCTCTAAAGTTGATTCACGCCTAATGCCCACCCTTGCCATGACCGACACCTCATCCACCCTTATCAGTGCAGGCTTATACACGGCCGAGGAGCGTGCCCGCCGAGACGCAACCATCTGGACACCTGTGCAAGGGTTTTTGGCGGCTTTTCAGTTCATCGTGTTTGCCGTGAGTGTCTGTTTGATCGCCCGTTACTTGCTGACCGGCATGGGTGAAGCGTTAGCGGTTTGGTCTGTGGTTTTCAAAACTGCTGTGCTCTACACCATCATGGTCACCGGCTCAATCTGGGAAAAAGTGGTTTTCGATAAGTGGTTGTTTGCCAAGTCTTTTTTCTGGGAAGACGTGTTCAGCTTTTTGGTGCTGGGTTTGCACACCGCCTATTTGTGGTCGCTCTACACCGGCAGCATGGGTACCCGTGATCAGCTCTGGCTGGCCTTGGCTGCCTATGCCGCCTACGCCGTCAACGCTGGGCAGTTTTTGTTAAAACTCAAAGCGGCACGGCGCCAAGAACGGGCGACCCTGGCGATGCACCAAGGAGTGGCCGCATGAGCACGGTGATCCCGATCCGGGCAGAAGCCCTGGGCTGTGAACCCCAGCATCAAATCCGTACAGAGCGTGGTCAACGCGAGGTGTTTTGCGGCTTGACCGGCATCATTTGGTTGCACCGCAAAATCCAGGATGCCTTCTTTCTGGTGGTGGGTTCTCGCACCTGTGCCCACCTGATTCAGTCTGCCGCTGGCGTGATGATATTTGCCGAGCCTCGGTTTGGCACCGCCATCATCGACGAACGCGATTTGGCCGGTTTGTCCGACGCCAATGATGAGCTTGACAAAGTGGTGGACAAATTGCTGTCTCGCCGCCCTGACATCCGCACCCTGTTCTTGGTGGGCTCCTGCCCCTCAGAGGTGATCAAGCTCGATTTATCCCGCGCAGCCGAACGTCTGAGTCGCCAGCACAACCCCCAGGTGCGGGTGCTCAATTACTCAGGCAGCGGCATCGAAACCACTTTCACCCAAGGCGAAGACGCCTGTTTGAACGCCATGGTGCCGGTGTTACCCAGCCTGCCGGCGCATAGCGCCAAACGCCTGATGGTGGTGGGCACCTTGGCCGATATCGTAGAAGACCAGTTGCAACGCTTGCTCACCGACATGGGCATCCAGCAGGTCGATTTTTTTCCACCCCGCAACAGCCAAGCCCTGCCCCAAGTCGGTCCAGACACGCTGTACTTGTTGGCGCAACCCTTCTTGGCCGACACCAGCTTGGCGCTAGAGGCGCGTGGTGCAAAGCGCCTGCTCGCGCCCTTTCCGCTGGGTGTTGAAGGCACGACCGCTTGGTTGCAGTCCGCCGCCACTGCTTTTGGGGTGTCAGCTGACACGTTCGAAGCGGTCACCAAAGCACCCAGCCAACGCGCCGAGGCCGCGCTGGCTCGCCAACGCCCACTGCTGCAGGGGAAAAAGATCTTTTTCTTCCCCGACTCACAACTTGAAATCCCGTTGGCGCGTTTTTTGAGTCGCGAACTCGGCATGGTGTTGAGCGAAATCGGCACGCCCTACTTGCACCGAAAACTGATGGCCGATGAGTTGGCGTTGTTGCCCGCTGGCAGTCGCATCACCGAAGGTCAGCATGTCGAAAACCAACTCGACCGCTGCCATGCGGATGCACCCGATTTGGTGGTCTGCGGGTTGGGATTGGCCAACCCCCTCGAAGCCCAAGGATTGGCGACCAAATGGGCCATTGAGCTCGTCTTCACGCCGATCCAAGGCTATGAACAAGCGGCTGATTTGGCCGAACTGTTCAGCCGTCCTTTGCGTCGCCGAACCAAACTCGCAGCATAAAGGCAGACCATGCAACTCACGCTCTGGACCTACGAAGGACCGCCCCATGTGGGCGCGATCCGCGTGGCCACCGCCATGACCGATGTGCATTACGTGCTGCATGCGCCGCAAGGCGACACCTATGCCGATTTGCTGTTCACCATGATCGAGCGCTTGCCGCGCCGCCCACCGGTGACCTACACCACCTTCCAAGCGCGTGACCTCGGTGGCGACACCGCTGAGTTGTTCAAGCAAGCTGCAAGCGATGCACACAAGCGATTCAAGCCAAATGCCATGTTGGTCGGTGCCTCCTGCACCGCCGAACTGATCCAAGACGACCCAGGCGGTTTGGCGCTCGCCCTGAATTTACCCATTCCTGTGGTGCCCCTTGAACTGCCCGCCTATCAGCGCAAAGAAAACTGGGGGGCATCAGAAACCTTCTACCACTTGGTGCGCGCCTTGGTGCCTGCGGGCCACCAACGCAGTCCGATGGCGGGTCGCCAGCCCACCTGCAACATCCTGGGTCCCACCGCTTTGGGTTTCCGTCACCGAGATGACATCAAAGAAATCCGCGGTCTGTTGCAAGACCTGGGTATCGGGGTCAATGTGGTTGCCCCGCTCAACGCCAGCGTGGCCGATCTGCGCCGCTTGGCACAGGCCGATTTCAACGTGGTGCTCTACCCCGAGTTGGCCCGCACCACCGCCCAATGGCTAGAGCGCAGTTGTGACCAGCCTTTCACCCAGTGCATTCCTTATGGTGTCAACGGCACCCTGGACTTCATCCAAGAGGTGCGTCAACTCGCTGGTTTGGGGGACAGCACGCAAATCCTGGCGGATTACCGCCAAGCCTCCAACGCCCGTTGGTACGCCAAATCGGTCGACTCCACCTACCTCACCGGCAAGCGCGTCTTCGTGTTTGGCGACGCCACCCACGCAATCTCGGCTGCCCGTGTGGCCCACCAAGAAATGGGCTTCGAGGTGGTCGGCCTGGGCACCTACAGCCGAGAGTTTGCGCGCGAGGTGCGAGAGGCTGCCAAGTTGTACGGCCTCGAAGCCTTGATCACCGACGATTACCTTGAGGTCGAAGACCAGGTCAAAGCCTTGCAACCCGAATTGCTGCTGGGCACGCAAATGGAGCGCCACATCGCCAAACGCTTGGGCATTCCCTGCACCATGGTTTCCGCGCCGATGCATGTGCAAGATTTCCCCGCACGCTACGCCCCGCAAATGGGCTTTGAGGGCGCCAATGTCTTGTTTGACACCTGGGTGCATCCCCTGATGATGGGCCTGGAAGAACACCTGCTGGGCATGTTCCGCGAAGACTTCGAGTTCCACGATGGTGCAGCCCCCTCGCACCTCGGATCAGGCCACGCGGCGGTCAGTGTCACGCCTGCCAAAACCAGGCCCTTGAGCGAAGCAAGCATGCTGCCCATCTTGGTTGGAGGCGGGCCCACCACGGCTGGTACCGACACCCCTGCCAGCAACGAAAGCAGTTGGGCCCCGGAGGCCGAAAAAGAACTGAAAAAAATCCCCTTTTTTGTGCGCGGCAAAGCCCGTCGCAACACCGAAATATTTGCCCGTGAGCGCGGTGTCTTTCGCATCACGGTGGAAACCATGTACGAAGCCAAGGCTCATTTCAGCCGCTGAAGTCCCACTGGAGTCAAGTCAATGAATGAAACAGCCACCATATCCGTTAACGATATCAAGCGCGGCCCTCGCCCACCCGATGGCGAAGGCAGCGTTCAGGTGCAACAAGACCCGATGGTCAAAATCGGCAATGCCAAGGTGTTTGCGATTTATGGCAAAGGCGGCATAGGCAAAAGTACCACCTCTTCCAACCTGTCGGTCGCTTTCAGCAAGCTGGGCAAACGGGTGCTGCAAATCGGTTGTGACCCGAAACACGACTCGACCTTCACGCTGACCAAAAAACTCATGCCCACGGTGATCGACGCCTTGGAGACCGTGGACTTCCATGCAGAAGAGTTGCGCTTGGAAGACTTTGTGTTCAAGGGCTACAACGGTGTGATGTGCGTCGAAGCCGGTGGCCCACCTGCGGGCACCGGTTGTGGCGGCTATGTGGTGGGTCAAACCGTCAAGCTCTTGAAAGAGCACCATTTGCTCGAAGACACCGATGTGGTCATCTTCGATGTGCTGGGCGATGTGGTGTGTGGTGGCTTTGCGGCTCCCTTGCAACACGCCGACCGCGCCTTGATCGTCACCGCCAACGACTTCGACTCGATTTTCGCGATGAACCGCATTGTGCAAGCCATTGGTGCCAAGTCCAAAAACTACAACGTGCGGTTGGGCGGCGTGATCGTCAACCGTAGCGATGCGACTGATCAAGTCGACAAGTTCAACGCGGTCACCGGTTTGAAGAACATGGCGCATTTCCCCATGCTTGACGAAATCCGCAAAAGCCGTTTGCAGAAATGCACCATGTTTGAGCTGGAAGCCACCCCCGCGATCAAGGCCGTGCAAGACGAGTACTTGCGCTTGGCCGCAGCCTTGTGGGCGGGTTCCGACCCGCTGCCTTCGATTCCCATGAAAGACCGCGATATTTTCGATTTATTGGGATTTGACTGACATGAACCAGCAAAGCTATGTTGCCAGGCGCGGTGAGATTCAACACTATTTCGATCGCACCGCCGCCAAAGCTTGGGAGGTGCTGACCTCCAACGCACCCGTGGGACGCATCCGCGCCACGGTGCGAAAGGGCCGCGACCAGATGCGCCACACCCTGTTGTCGTGGTTACCGCAAGACATGCGCGGTCTGCGCTTGCTCGACGCCGGTTGCGGCACCGGTGCTTTGGCGCAAGAAGCCATGCTTCGCGGCGCACAGGTGCTGGCCATCGACCTCTCGCCCACCTTGGTCAACTTGGCGCGTGAACGCCATGCCCAAGAGTTGTTGACCAACCCCGCATTGAGCGCCAAAGGCGGCAGCATCACGTTTTTGGCCGGCGACATGCTGGGCGCCGAGCACGGCGAGTTCGACCATGTGGTCTGTATGGACTCGCTGATCCACTACGACACCCAAACCATTGCCAACGCGGTGGAAGCCTTGTGCGAGCGCACCCGACACTCGGTCCTGTTCACCTTCGCGCCGCATTCTCCTTTGCTGGCCACAGCCCATGCCATGGGCAGGTTGTTCCCCCGCGCCGACCGCTCGCCACAGCTCGCCCCTGTGCGTCAAAGCACTTTGCATGTCTATCTGGAGCGTGCAGTGCTTGCCAAGGGCTGGCGCCCAGGCAACATGCAGCGCATCTCCAGTGGTTTCTACACCTCTCAAGCCTGGGAGTGGAAACAAGCATGAAAAAAGGCTTTCGCCCTCCCGCATGGATGCACAGTGTCATGCTGCAGTACGTGCCGTTTGCCGACGCGGCATCGCACGATCTGCCTTTGGGGCGGCTGTTTCGCTTGGCCTTGTTCCAGCTGTCGGTTGGTATGACCATGGCCTTGTTGGTTGGCACCCTCAACCGGGTAATGATCTTGGAGCTGAATGTGCCTGCCTGGTGGGTCGCCTTGGCGGTCGCTTTGCCCCTGGTGTTTGCACCCCTGCGCGCCATGATCGGCTACCGCAGCGACACCCACCCGTCGGCGCTGGGCCTGCGCCGCCTGCCCTATATGTGGATCGGCACGATCTACATGTTTGCCGGTTTGGCTGTCATGCCATTTGCGCTGATGGGCTTGTCCGAGCCTCGTGAGGGCTACGAATGGGTGATCCGCATTGGCGCGGCAGTGGCGTTTTTGTCTGTGGGTGCAGGCATGCAGATCACGCAAACCGCTGGCTTGGCACTGGCCTCTGACATTTCCCCCGAAGACAAACGTCCCCGCGTGGTGGCCCTGATGTACGCGATGCAGTTGATCGGCTTGATCGTTGGCAGCGCAGCACTGAGTTATTTGTTGTTTGATTTTTCACCGCTGCGTTTGATCCAGGTGGTGCAAGGCAGCGCGGTGTTGGTGGCGCTCTTGAACATCACTTCTCTGTGGAAACAAGAGGCGCGTGGTGTCAAGCGCGGTGCACGTGATGCTGACGGGTTTTCCCAGCAATGGCGAGCGCTCATTGCCATGCCGCGCATGCGCCGATTCCTCTGGACCGTGGGTTTGGGCAGCGCCGCCTTCAGCATGCAAGACATCGTGCTGGAGCCCTATGGTGGCCAGGTTTTGGGCTTGAATGTCAGCCTCACCAGCGGTTTGACCGCGTTGAGCGCGGCGGGTGCCCTGATCGCTTTTGCCTGGTCAGCCCGTATCTTGGGCAAAGGCGTGGACGCCTGCCGCTTGGCCGCACTTGGTGCTTTGCTGGGTCTGCCAGCTTTTGCTGGAGTGATTTTTTCTGCGCCTTTGGAATCTGCCCTGTTGTTCCAGTCGGGCGCGGCCTTGATCGGTTTTGCAGGTGGCTTGTTTTCGGTGGGCATGTTGCTGCATGCCATGTCCCTCACCGATGAAACCCAAACCGGCATCGTGCTGGGCGCCTGGGGCGCGGTGCAAGCCACCGCCGCAGGTTTGGCCATGGCCTTGGGTGGTCTGGTCCGCGATCTGGCTGGCTCGCTGGCCGAACAAGGCTTGCTTGGCGAGGCTTTGAATTCCCCAGTCACGGGTTACAGCATGGTGTTTCACATCGAAATGTTCATGCTGTTTGCCGTGTTGATTGCTTTGGGGCCCTTGGTGACACGTGGTCGCCGCCCCCAATCAGAAGACAACCGTTTTGGCCTGGCACAGTTGCCAGGCTGATAGATTTTTCGACCCTCTCCCACTTTTAAGGAGTTCAACCATGGAAACAGGTGCTATCACCCAATATGTCGATGTCGCGCAAATCGTGCTCTACATGTTCTGGGCTTTTTTTGCAGGTTTGGTTTACTACCTCGTACGCGAAGGCCACCGCGAGGGCTATCCGATGGACAACGGCCATTTGCAAGGCGGTCCGTTGCAAACAGGCTGGCCCGTGCCTGAACCCAAGGTGTATAAGTTGGCCAATGGTCGCGAGATCTTGTCACCCGATGTCAACCGTCCTGATAGCAGCTACAGTGGACAGCCCAGTCACGGTTGGTTGGGCGCACCGCTGGAGCCCGTGGGTGACCCTTTGTTGGCAGGCGTCGGCCCAGGCGCGTGGGCTGCCCGCGCTGACGAGCCAGACCTCTACCACGGTGACCAGATCAAGATCGTGCCTTTGCGGATTGCCGCCGACCATGGCGTGATGTCACCCGATCTCGATCCCCGCGGCATGCCTGTGTATGGTGCGGACCGTTACCAAGCAGGTACCGTGAAAGACCTGTGGGTTGACCGCTGCGAAATGATGTTTCGCTATATCGAAGTCGAATTGAACCAAGGTGGAACGGTCTTACTGCCGATGACTTTCTCGCGCATCAAGGCCCGTGGCGTGTTTGTCGCTGCGGTCATGGCGTCCCAGTTTGCCAATGTCCCTAAAACCAAGAGCCCCGAGCAAATCACCTTGCTTGAGGAGGAAAAGATCACCGCCTATTTCGGCGCTGGCACCCTATACGCTACGCCTGACCGTCAGGAGCCACTGTTTTGAACATCAATCCCCACCACGAGCATGAATTTGAAGCTGCCCTAGGCTTGCCCGAAGCCTTGCCCGTTGGCGAGCGCTTGCTGTGGCAAGGCTCGCCTGATTGGCGTCAACTGGCTTTGCGGGTTTTCCATGTGCGAAGCCTGGCGATTTATTTCGCCGCAATGATGTTCATACAAGCCTTGTACCTGATGGGCGAGCCCCAGCCCAGTTTGCTGGTGCCCTTGCTCACCAGTTTGGCCCTGAGCTTGACGGCATTGGGTCTGCTCACCCTCATGGCTTGGCTCACCGCACGCACTGCTGTATACACCCTGACCAGCAAACGCATGGTCATGCGCATCGGCATTGTTTTGACCCTGACCTTCAACCTGCCGTTGCGCATGGTCGCGGCCGCCGCCATCAAACCTCGCGCCAATGGCTTTGGCGATATCGCCTTGAAACTCGCCGGCAACGACCATATCGCTTGGCTCAACCTGTGGCCGCATGCCAAGCCTTGGGCCTTGAAGGACACAGAGCCCTGTTTGCGCTGCATCCCAAATGCCTTGCAAGTGGGTGAACGCCTGTTACAGGCATGGCAAGAGTGCAACCCTGGCGTCACCGCTGTGTTGGGCGACATGGTCGATCCCGCAGCCGCGTCTCATCACCCTTCTCACCAAGGGTTGGCCACATGAACACCAGCGTATCCAGCGGTGCCTTGCCAGGCCGTCACGTACTGACCGGCTGGATATTTGTCGGCTTTTTGTCCAGCGTGCTCTTGGTGGTGGCGCTGTTGCGCAACCAAAGCAGCGACTCGTCGCAAGACCAAGCGCCAGTTTTGTGGCAAATGCAACTGCGGTTTGAAGACCGTCCAAACGGTGATGTGGCGGTGTTGGACGCCCACACCCAAGCTGAAATCACCCGCTTTGAGGGTGAGCAAGGCTTTGTGCGTGGTGTCTTGCGCACCCTGTCACGCGAGCGCATGCGCCGTGGCATTGGCTCTGGCCCTGCTTTCGAACTGGTGGCCCACAGCGATGGCCGTTTGACCCTGCTCGACCCAGCCACCGAACACCGCATCTACCTCGAGTCGTTTGGTCCGGGCAACATGTCTCATTTTGCCAAGCTGCACTACCTAACCACCTCTTCACCTCAACCTCATCAGGACTGACACCATGAACACCAGCACCCTTGATATGGACCACGACCATGTGGAGCTTTTGATTGGCAAGGTGCAAACAGCGGCAGATGCCAATGCCAAAGCGGTGCAAAACACAGTTTTGAGCCCACGCTTTTACACCACGGATTTTGCTGCCATGGACCGCTTGGATGTCGAGCCGGTGCGTGCCGAGTGGGACCTGATGATGAAAGAGTACCAGGGTGACAACAACCACGACCATTTCCAGCGCGATGCCGCGTTTGCCGAGGAAGTGAAAAAACTCATGCCTGAGCTGTCACCCGAGATGCGCCAAGAGTTTTTGGATTTCCTCATCAGCTCTTTGACCTCTGAGTTTTCGGGTTGTATTTTGTACAACGAGATCCGCAAGCACGTCAGCAACCCTGATATCAAGCAGTTGATGACTTACATGGCCCGTGACGAATCCCGCCACGCCGGTTTCATCAACCAGTCGCTCAAAGACTTCGATTTGGGCATTGATCTGGGGCAACTCAAGCGTCAGAAAAACTACACCTTCTTCAAGCCGAAATACATCTTTTATGCGACCTACCTGTCCGAAAAAATTGGCTATGCGCGTTACATCACGATTTTTCGTCAACTCGAGCGCCACCCAGACAAACGCTTCCACCCGATATTTCGTTGGTTTGAACGCTGGTGCAATGACGAGTTCCGCCACGGCGAGTCTTTTGCACTGATCATGCGCGCCCAACCGCATTTGCTGCGCGGCGGCAATTTGCTTTGGATTCGCTTCTTCATTTTGGCGGTGTACGCCACCATGTATGTGCGTGATCACACCCGTCCCTTGTTGCATGAAGCCATGGGCTTTGAATCCACCAACTATGACTACGAGGTGTTTCGCATCACCTCGGACATCTGCCGCCAGGTGTTCCCGATCGAAGTCGACATCGACCACCCCACTTTCCGCGCCTGTATGACACGCTTGGTCGAGTTGTCGATGGCCAACGCGCAAGCCAAAGCGCGCGGGGGCGTCTTCGGTGCCATTGGCCGCGCCAGCACAGCGGTGCAAGCCTTCCTCACCTTTGGGCGCCTGTACCTGTTGCCGGTAAAGAAACAAGCCTTGCCTGCTGACATCCGCATGCAACCAACCTGGTAAGCGCAGCACATGGATTTTTTCTCCACCACCTTGGCTGCTGTCTTGTTTGCTGTGTTCAGCTGGTGGTTGGGTACGGGTGCGATTTTGTGGTTGGTGCGTTTGCCACCCAGCACCTTTCGATGGAGCATGTTTGGTCTGAGCTTTCTGCTCGGCTTGAGCCTGTGGACCTCGTGGCAGAGCATGCGTAACCATTCCATGGTCAATGCCTACCTGGGTTTTGTGAGCGTGATCGCCATGTGGAGTTGGCATGAGATGGCTTTCCTCACCGGCTGGCTCGCAGGTCCTCGCCGGGTACCACTGGAGCCCGGCCTGGGCTTGAGCCAGCGCTTTGGCCAATCGGTGATGGTGCTGCTTCACCACGAGTTGGCTTTGCTGTTTAACTTTGGGGTGCTGCTGGCTTTGCAACAGGGTCAACCAAACCATGTGGCCTTGTGCACCTTTGCCTTGCTCTGGTGCATGCGCTTGAGTGCCAAGCTCAATTTGTTTTTTGGGGTGCCACAAGTGGGTGCGCACTACCTGCCTGCCCACCTGCGCTACATCGGTAGCTATTTCAAAACCGGCAAGCCCAGTCCTTTTTTCTACCTCACCATGCTGCTGTCGGTGGCAGTCTGGTCCTGGATGGTGTGGGGTGTCCGGGTTGATGATTTGCTGGTCACTACCGGCTGGGTGCTGCTTTGTACTTTGCTGGGATTGGCCATCATCGAACACGTTTTGATGGTGCTGGCCCTGCCATTGCAACGCCTGTGGGGTTGGGCCATGAAAGTGAAAACCGCATGAATGCATTCAAAGCGCCTGATGAACGACACCACCATGCAGGGGGTAAACGCCTGCGTGCCGTGGTGATTGGCAGCGGTTTTGGTGGCTTGGCCGCTGCGATTCGACTCAGCGTCAAAGGCTACGAGGTGCAGGTACTCGAAAAACTCGACATGGCTGGTGGACGTGCCTATGTGCACCGGCAAGATGGTTTCACCTTCGATGCAGGCCCGACCATCATCACCATGCCGCAGTACCTCGAAGAACTGTTCACCCTGTGCGGTGAAAACATGTCGGACCATGTGGATTTGCGTTTGATGTCACCCTTCTACCGTATACGTTTCGACGACGGCACCCATTTCGACTACAGCAATGACGACCAGGCGATGTTGGCCGAGATCGCCAAGTTCAACCCTGCGGATGTGCAAGGCTTTAAAGACCTGATGAAAGCCTCTGACCGTTGTTACCAATGGGGCTTTGAAGAACTCGGCATGGTCGCCTTTGAGTCGATCACCGATGTCATCAAGGCCATGCCCAACCTGATCAAAATGCAGGCGTGGCGCTCAATTTACAGCATGGTGGCCAAGTACATCAAGCACCCTAAGCTGCGCATCGTCATGAGCTTTCACCCGCTTTTGATCGGTGGCAATCCTTTTTCAGTCACTTGTATCTATTCCTTGATCCATGTCTTGGAGCGGCGCTGGGGTGTGCACTCGGCCATGGGTGGCACCGGTGCGATTGTGCAAGCCTTGGTCAAGCTGCTGGCTAACCGGCAGGTGCCGATCCGCTACAACGCCCCAGTGACTCGTATCCGGGTAGAACAAGGCACAGCCGTGGGTGTGGAACTGCACAGTGGCGAATTCCTGCCCGCAGACATCGTGGTGAGCAATGCCGATGCGGCCTGGACTTACAAGCACCTGGTCGCGCCTGAGCAGCGCCGTCATTGGACCGACAAACGCATTGCCAAAGGCAAGTACTCCTCGGGTTTGTTTGTTTGGTATTTCGGCACCAACCGCCAGTACCAGGATGTGCCGCACCACATGATGGTGCTGGGTCCACGCTACCAAGGTTTGCTGCAAGACATTTTCAAAAACCACACCCTGTCCAAAGACTTCAGTCTTTACCTGTACCGCCCAACTGCCACCGACCCGTCCTTGGCACCAGCGGGCTGTGACAGTTTTTACGCCTTGTCAGTGGTGCCCAACTTGAGCAGCGAAACCGATTGGCCTGCCATCACCGAGCGCTATCAAGACGCGATCGCCTCGGTGTTGCAAGACACGGTGCTGCCCGACTTGAAACAACACGTCGTGTCCTCCAAGGTCACAACACCGCAAGATTTCCAAGACCGCTTGTGGTCTTACAAAGGCGCAGGGTTTGGTCTCGAACCCATATTGCTGCAAAGTGCTTGGTTTCGTCCGCACAACCGCAGCGAGGATGTACGCAATTTGTTCATGGTGGGAGCCAGCAGCCAGCCCGGTGCCGGTGTACCCAGTGTCTTGATGTCCGCCAAAATGCTAGAACAGGTGGTGCCCCATGCCTTTGCCGTTCACGGATAAAGCCGACGCCGATCTCGCCGCTTGCGTCGAGATGATGCGTGGTGGCTCGAAAACGTTTTTCGCCGCCAGTCGCTTGCTGCCCCCGCGCGTGCGTGCCGCCGCCATCGCCTTGTACGCGTTTTGCCGGGTGGCCGACGACATGGTCGACACCGGCAACTCGATCGAACGCAGCCTGCAAGTGCTCAACCACCGCTTGGACCTGATTTACGCTGGCACACCGATGTCGCATGTGGAAGACCGCGCCTTGACCGTGGTTGTCCAGCGCCACCAATTGCCAAGGCATTTGCTCGACGCCTTGATCGATGGTTTTGCCTGGGACGGCCACCAGCGTCGCTACGAATCCATGGAAGATTTGCACGGCTATGCCGCCCGCGTGGCGGGCAGTGTCGGCGCCATGATGTGCTGGATCATGGGCCCGCAACAAGCGGTCACGCTGGCACGCGCTTGCGAACTGGGTGTGGCGATGCAACTCACCAATATCGCGCGCGACGTCGGTGAAGACGCTCGGTTGGGCCGCATCTACCTGCCTCTGCAATGGCTGCGCAAAGAAGGCATCGAGCCCGATGCTTGGTTGGCCAAACCTGAAAACACACCTGCCTTGCAACACGTGATCAGCCGCGTACTGGATGAAGCCGATCGGTTGTATAAACAATCTCGCGCTGGTATTGCCGAGTTGCCCCGCGATTGCCGCTCTGCGATCTTGTCTGCCGGTTTGATCTACGCCGAAATTGGTCACCAATTGCGACGCATTGGCTTAGACTCGGTGAACCACCGCAGCGTGGTGAGCACCCTGCGCAAGCTCTGGCTGCTGGCCCGGGCCTGGCTGCAATCGCCCTGGGTGAGTGTGCAGCGCCACCAACCCCAAGCCTTGGCGGGCATTGCTTACCTGGTTGATCAATGCCAGCTCAGTACCACCAACGGCAGTATCTTTGAACTTGCGGCGAAAAAACAACCCAGCCTGGAAAACATGCTGATGATTTTTGAACGCTTGGAATGGCAGCGCATGCAGAGCGCAGGCAGGCAACTGGATCGCCAGTGATACCTTTCATTGGCGAATCCAACCTCTCAGGGTTGGTGTTTGGCCAACACCTGTTTGATCAAGTCCTTGGACCAAGCTGGTTTGTCTGGCGCATAGCGCAGGCGCATCCATGACACCAGCTCGACCAACTGCGCTTGCGACAAGCTGTCCTTGAAGCCAGGCATGAAGCCCGCTTGCTTGGACGGTGGCTGCAAAACACCGTGCAACACAACTTGCACCAAGTTGTCGGGACTCGCGCTGTGCAGATTGCCGTTCAAAGCCAAGGGCAGGTTTTGTCCGAGCACCATCGGTCCCTCACCATCGTGGTGGCAAGCGCCGCAACTGCCCTCGAATTGGCGCTGAGCCGCTGACGGCAGCGGTGCGCTTTGGGCAGCAGCTTGCACCCGCAGCAAGGCTTGTTGGGCCATGGCTTCTCCACGCCAGGCTGCCTGGTCCAAGGCCTGGCTGCTCAACACGGGGGTGGACGTAAGCTTTGGCGTTTGCAAGGAAGCGAGGTACACCGACATGGCTTGCAGGTCTTCGTCTGGCACGGTTTGCAAATTGCGCACCACCTGTGCCATCGGGCCGCTGGCCACGCCATGCAAGCCAGTGAAACCCTGTCGCAAGTAGTTGAAAAAATCCTCGGCTCGCCACGGCAAAGGCGAGTCGTTCAATGCGGTCAAGGGTGGTGCATGCCAGCCATCGACCAACGCACCTTGCAAATAGGCGCTGGTGTTTTTCTCGGCCCCCAACAAGTTGCGTGGTGTGTGGCAAGCACCGCAATGCGCCACGCCATTGACCAGGTATTCACCTCGGTTCCAAACAGCACTTTGGCCAGCGTCATAGCGGTAAGGGCTGGACAAGTGAAACAAGCCGTTCCACACCGCCATCAGCGGTCGCCAGCCCAGGCCTGCGACCATGTCTGCAGATGGCGTGGCTTGCGAAACCGTGTTTTGGTTCATCAACCAGGCGTACAAAGCGGTCATGTCTTCGTCGCTCAATTTGGCAAACGCGGTGTAGGGAAACACGGGATACAAGGCATGCCCATCGCGGGAAATGCCTTGTCGCATCGCACGCTCAAACGCCTGGTAAGACCATGCCCCCAGGCCGGTGTGTATGTCGGGTGTCAAGTTGGTGCTGTAGACCGTGCCAAAAGCGGTTTGAAAGGCTTTGCCACCTGCAAAGGGTTCGCCTTGGTCGCTGGTGTGGCAGGTGATGCAGTTGCCCAAGGCCGCCACCTGCGCACCTCGCGCCAACACCGCTGGGCTGACCTGCGGCAAAACACGGTTGGTCAGGGTTGGCAAGGCCGCATGCCAACCCAACACGCTGGCCGCCAAGCCCAGCACCGCCAGGGCGCCACCGGTGGCTTGTCGCCAGCGCAAGGACCAACCGCGCATGACACCCGGTTGCACCGAGGGCGAAGGCTTGAATTGCTCGGCGGCGGGTGTGTGTCGGGTTGGGGCTGGCAAGGGGTGCAAGGCGGCTCGCACCACCTCCGGTGTGAAAGGCGGGTTACGAAATCGAACGCCGGTTGCATCGAAGATGGCATTGGCAATGGCTGCGGTGCCTGGCACCGATGAGGATTCACCTGCGCCCAAGGGGTCTGCCAAAGGTCGGGGTATTTGCACCACTTCAATCACGGGTACTTGGCGGAAACCCAAAATCGGGTAACTGCCCCACTCTGCGCTCGTGACCCGGCCATCGCTGCGGTCGGTTTGCACCTGTTCCATCAAAGCCCGGCTGGTGGTTTGCAAAACATTGCCGTGTATTTGCTGTTCCACGCCTTTGGGGTTGACCACCATGCCCGCGTCGTGGCCGACCACGACCCGCTTGACCTGCACCTCGCCGGTGGTTTTGTGCACCCAAACATCGGCCACCCAAGCTGCCCAAGCCGCGCCAAAACCAGGCCATTTGCTGTGGGTGTATCGCGCATACGCCATGCCCTGCCCGACCAACCAATCGCCCTGCGCTGCTTGTTGTTGCGGTTGTGTGTGCGCTTGCCAACCCGCTTTGTCAGCGGTTGCCTGAACCATTTCGCGGGCGCGTACATCGCTGAGGTGTTGCAGGCGGTATTGCAACGGGTCCATGCCCGCGGCATGGGCCAATTCGTCAATGAAGCTCTCGTGGGCAAACGCATTGGGCAAGGCCGACACACCGCGCAACCATGAGGCCCGCAAAATCGGCGGCATGTCGTTGACAGTGACACGCACATCAGCGAAGTCGTACGGTGGCCTGGCCGTGCGGTCACCCATCTCGAAAGCCTGTGCCACTGGCTCAACCGTGCGGGTCAGCAGCATGGCCAATGTGGTCGCGCCGTTGGACGGGTACGCGGTTTGAAAGTCGTAGCCCTTGGGCTCGCCTTGCGGGTTCAAGCCACCACGCACCTGCATGAGTTGTGCCGCGCCTTTGGGCTCCCACAGGTGTTCTTGTGCGCGGGTGAGTTGTACCCGCACCGGCGCACCCACGGCCTTGGACATCAGCGCCGCGTCTGCTGCCACATCGTCTGCGCCATTGCGCCCGTAGCAACCCGCGGCCTCCATGCGGATGATGTTCACCTCGGTGTCATGCACGCCACACAAGCGGGCCAAATCAGCGCGCAAGGCATGCGGGTTTTGGGTGCCGGCCCAGACCAACAAGCGGTGTGGCGAGTTGTCCAGATTCAACCAATATGCCACCGCACACGAAGGACCGATGCTGGCGTGCAATTGGTAAGGCCAGACATAGGTGCGCTGCAAGGTATGGCTGGCATCCGCCAAGGCCTGGTCCACCAGGCCTTCATTGACCACCTCGCGCGGTGTGCTGGGGTTGCGGCGTATCGCGTTTTCCAGGTCATCGGTCTGCGGCATGCCCGGCCAAGGTTTCCAATGCACAACCAGTTCGCGCATGGCTTGCTCGGCATGTTCTTCCCGCTCAGCCACCACGCCCACGAAATCGCCCTGAACCACCACGCCACGGATGCCGGGGACATGGGCAATCGACTGCGCATCCACGCGTTCCAGGGTGCGGCCAATGAAGTCGCCGCTGTCAGCGCCCGCGTAAGGCGGGCGGATCACACGGCCATGCAACATGCCGGGCATACGCATGTCGTGCACATAGACCAAATCGGCAAACACCTTGGACGGGATGTCCACGCGCGGCAGGCTTTGGCCCACGGTCTGGTGTTGCGCAACCGCTTTGAGCGGTGTGTCCATGGCCAACTGCAATTCAACCGACTGTCCTTGTAACAACTCGCCCACGGACAGCTGGGGTTGATGGGGGGCTAGCAGCACACCATCCATCAGCTGCACGGTCTCGACCGACACTTGCCAACGAAGCGCTGCTTGTTGGATCAACCATTGACGAGCCTGAGCAGCGGCGGCTCGCAAGGGTGCGGCATGCACTTGAATCGAGGCGCTGGCGATGGTGGCGCCTTGGTTGGGCGAGACATCGGTCATGCCCATGAGCACATGAACCTGCGGCGGTGATGCGTTGAGTTCTTCAGCGACCAGTTGGGTCAAGGCGGTGCGCAAGCCCGTGCCCAAATCCACATGGCCGTGCAAGGCCGTGATGCTGGCGTCGTCCCACAGCGCCAACAAACACTCCGGGCCTTCGCTGGGGTCGCTGTAAACAAACGACGGTTGACCGGCATCCGTTGGTGCGGCTGGCAAGGGCGGGCGCACGATGCGCACAACGCCTATGCCATTGAAAAGATCAGCGCGTGAAAAAACCTGTTGAGCGCGCATGGTGTCAGACGGCCGCACGCATCAACTGGGCGGCGCGCTGAACCGCGGCCACGATTTCAACGTGTGTGCCGCAGCGGCACAGGTTGCCAGACAAGGCTTGGCGAATCTGTGATTCACTGGGATCAGGATGGCGCTCAAGCAAAGCCACAGTCACCATCACCATGCCGTTCAAACAATAGCCGCATTGCGCGGCCTGTTGTTCAATGAAAGCTTGTTGCACAGGGTGGGGGTGTTGGGCGTTGCCCAAGCCCTCGGAGGTGGTGATGTCACGGTGTTGAATCTCGACCGCTGGGATGACGCATGCACGCGCGGGCACGCCATCGACCAACACGGTACAGGCACCGCACTCACCCAAACCGCAACCGAACTTGGGGCTGTTGAGCCCCAAGTCGTTGCGCAACACATGCAAAAGCGAGGCCGACGCGGTCAGTCGGCATTCGACCGACTGGCCATTGACCTGCAAACAAACGTCGGTTGACCTCGGCTTTGGCATGGGTTGACAAACAACGCAGGTTCAGCCGAGCTGGATGTCGCTGGACTGGATGCGTTTAACACCTTTAGCGGCCATGTTTTTCCAGGCAGCTGCGAGTGAGCCATTGAGGTCAATGGCGCGGCAGGCGTCTTCCACCACATAGGTTTCAAAGCCAGCGGCACGGGCATCCATGGCGGTCCAGGCGACGCAGAAGTCGGTGGCCAGACCAGTGACAAACACGGTTTTGATGCCGCGTTGTTTCAAGTAGCCAGACAAGCCCGTGGCGGTTTTGGCATCTGCTTCCATGAAAGCCGAGTAGCTGTCGACCTTGGGGTGGTAGCCCTTGCGGATGATCAACTGGGCAGAAGGCAAAGCCAGGTTGGGGTGTAACTCGGCGTCTTTCGTGCCTTGCACACAGTGGTCAGGCCAGAGCACTTGCATGCCGTAAGACAGCTTGGTGGTCTCGAAGGGTTTTTTGCCTGCGTGAGCGGAGGCGAAAGAGGCGTGGCCTTGGGTGTGCCAGTCTTGGGTGACCACGATGTTTTCAAACGCCGCAGAGATGCGGTTGATGACAGGGACCACCTCTTGGCCTTTGGCCACGGGCAAGGTGCCACCCTCAACAAAACAGTTTTGCACATCCACCGCGATCAACACCGATTTCGATCCGGGTTTGATGGAGGAGGCTGCCATGACCCAAGGTGCAACTGCACCGAGCACACCCAACGAGCCCATGGCTGTCAAAAGTTTCCTGCGATCTGTTTTCATCTTCGATCTCCACTAAAAAAACGCACAACCCGTGCGTGGGGATTTGGGTCAACGCAGGCCGTCTGTGCCCACGATCTCATGTACTTGCAAGCCGCCAATGCGCGGGTGAGGGCGACCGCTGTCGGTCACCACCACCGCCACCACGATTTCGTTGGCGCGGGGCGCATCGCTCACCCGCGCTTCCATGGCGTCAAAGTGGCTGCGCACAAACGCCGCGTCCTTGTGACCCAGCGGGACGTCAATGGCGGTGCCCAGGCCGCCTTGTTTTTTGGCGGAGGGCACCAGTGCCGCGCCCTTGCCCACGGCTTTACGCAAAGGCGCGCCCAACTTGGGATGCAGGATGGCTGCGGCATGTTCCAGCTCGCCACCCTCGCCCACGATGGCTGCTTTGCCATAACTGTGCGCCTGCTCGGGAATGATGCCCAAGGCTTGAACACAACGCTCACCCAACAGCCCCCCCAATTCCTCGCCGATGTCGATCAGTTGGTCTAAAGGGTCGCTGTAGGCACCTGCATAGGGGTTGGCGATCACCGCCATGGCCAAAGCGCGGCGCGTGGGCGGGTGGACCGCTTGGCCGCCTTCTTGCAGTACCTCGTCGACTTGCACAATGATTTTGCGAATCTGGGCTTTCATGTCTGTGTCTCCTGCGCTGTCAGCGCAATCCATTCCATTGGCTGATGTCTTGGGCGGCCAAACCACCGACACGGGCATGCACCCGTGCGCCGGTGCTCATGGCCAAGATCAGCACGATCTCATCTGCGCGTGGCGCACCCGGCACCCGCACCTCGATCGCATCGAAATGGCCGCGCACGTAACTGGCATTGATGTGGGTGAGTGGCACGTCAAGCGTGGCCCCAGGGGGGCCAACTTTTTTGGTGGACGGCACGATGGCCAGTGCATTGCCCGGCTGACCGCTGGGGTTGTCTCCACTGCCGCCTTGGGTGTAAGAAGCTCGGTCGCCCTTCCAGCCCAACAATTCGCGCATGGCGTAGCCACCCGGTACATGCCACAAAGCACCGTGTTCCAGCTCACCCGTCGCACCCACGATCGCGCCTTTGCCATAACTTTCGATGGCCTCAGCTGCCACTCCCATGGCTTGACACAGTTGGCGAGCCAAGTCGATGCCCAAGGGGTTCAAGGCTTCCATCATGGGCAATAGGTCTGGGTGGTACTGGCCTGCATACGGGTTGCGCAGCACAGCGGCAATCGCGCCGCGCCGCAAAGGTGTCTTGGCCACAGGTCCCATCTCGTGGTGAATCTCTTCCACCTGGGTGAAAACCCGTCGAACATCGATCAAGACTGCACTCAAACCCAACTCTCCAAAGGTTGCGCCACAGCCACTTGACCCTGGCAACACAAAAAGGCTGCATACAGTTGGCCACGCTGTTGCATGGCATGGGCACAGTCTAGCCCGAGTTGTACAGCGCGGGCCACCCATGCCCTGGGCAGGCGCGGCACATCGACCGTGACCAGCCGACCCCCCAAATCCGTGTCGTCGCGCAGGCTGTTGGCCGGACGGCGAACGATGTCCGGGTGCTCGAGGTTGACCGCATTGGCGATCAAGGTGGCGGCCACATCCGCCTGTGCAGCCGTCTCGGCCAATACGGTCACGCTGTCGGCGATGCCCAATGAAAAACTCCGACCTCGCCAACCACTGGTGGCCACACCGCGCACCGGCAGGTCATGCGTGATTGAAAACGCACCATCAAGCACCCAGTCGCTGTGCAGGTCAGAGGCAAGCGCTGCCTGCACATCGCTCACCAGCCCCAAGCGCCAGCTTTGGCCAGGCGCCAAATGCAAGGCAATGTCTCCACCGTTGTTCACATAGGCGCGCTCAATGCCTGGCTGCGCCAAGGCTTGCAACACCGCCTGCGCCACAGCACCCGCCACCGCGACCATGGGCGTGACGAAACCATCGGGGGCGGCCCAAGCGGCGTCCTGGGCGGTTTGCCACATGCGTCGCGCCACCGGGCCTTGCAAGCCCACACCGAGGGGGGAAAGGACAGGGGCACGCAATGCGGGGAGTTCTTGCACCAAGGTGGGCAACACGGTTTCAAACACTTGCCACGCCTGCGCCACCGCGAGGTCCACCACAGCGGGTGGCCCATCGGCTTGCAAAACGATGTCGATCGGGCCATGCTGGAAATGCCAACGCGCGTCACCCAGGGATTGGCGAGTGGCTTGCATGGTCATCAGCCCAACATCGGGGCTTGGTCCAGCGGCCAGGGGTTGACCCCGGCCGGTGGTGTTTCCCACCGCAGTTGCGTGGGCGCGCCGTCGTTGTGCCAAGCGCCTCTGTGCATGCTGTCGTGCAAGCTGCGCACAAAGCCCATGTGGCCACCCAAGGCTTGGTAGTCTGCCAGCTTCATGCTGAACTCAATGGGCGCGACGATGGCGGGCGTGGGCACGGTGCCGAAACTGTTGGCTGGCATGCGCAACACATCCACCATCAGCGTGATGCCCCCGCCTGGCCAGACATAGGCTGGCGCACCGCCACAGGTGACATTCACGATCGATTGCTTGACGGCCCGCGTGAGTTGAATCGGGTTGTCGGTGACGCCTGAGCGCAAGCTGCCGCCAGCACCCCCCAAAAACAAGACCGACACCAGCGAAGGCTCGCAGTTGTCACCAAGGCGGTTCACCACCTGTTGCACGGCTGGCGGCATCTCGGCGGGCTGGGCTTGCAATTGGTCATCCAGCACAAACCAAGCGGCTTGCTCACCGGTGGTCGAGGTCATGAGCAAGCGCAAGCCCGGCCATGCTTCCGCAGGGTTCCAGCCATCCAAGATCGATAAGGGGTCGGTGATTTGGGTGCCGCCCCAACCCGTGCCGGCTTCGGCCACTTGGAAATAGCGACCGGGGGTGGACTTGCGGCCTTTGATGGCGATACCACTGGGGCGCATGTGCAGACATCGCCCGGCCTGGTGTTCGGTGAGCACCCCGGTGATGTGGTCGTCGACCACCACCACCTCATCGCACAAGCCCAACCATTGGCGGGCGAACATACCCACGGCGGCCGAGCCGCAACCCACCCGCATGCGTTGTTCGGTGACACCGTTGACGATCGGTGGTTGACCCGCTTGCAAAACCACGCTTGCACCGTTGTCGATCTGCACTTCTGCGGCGCCATGGTTACCCAGGATATGCATCAGGTTCAAGGCCTGGCGTCCTTGTTTTTTGCTGCCGCCGGTCAAGTGGTGCACCCCCCCCAGGCTGAGCATTTGCGAGCCGTATTCCGCGGTGGTGACATGGCCAATGTCCTCGCCTTCGTAACGCACGGCGGCGCGTTCTTCGCCCAAGAAACGGTCGGTGTCGATCTTCACCTTCAGGCTGCAATAGCTGAAGATGCCTTCGGTGACCACGGTCACCATGTCCACGCCTTTGGATTTGGCCGAGACGATGAAAGGCGCTGGTTTGTAATCTGGGTAGGTGGTAGACGCGCCAATGCCGGTGACAAACACACCGCGTTCGGTGTGCTCGGTGGGCGCCGGGCTTTGGGGCAAGGTGTCGTCGTCGGCACGTGCGGTGAGGGCTTGCGGTTCGCTGCCTTTATGCGATTGGCTCAAAAACACCACCGGGTCTAGGCGGACCAACACCCCAGCGTGGTTGGCATAGCGGTCACAGGCGCCGACCCGTCCTTCAGAAATGTGGCAGAGCACCGGGCAGGCATTGCACTCGACCTTGCCCTCGCGCACCGGCCCGTGTTTGGGTTCGACCCGTTGCAGGCCCAGCGGCAGGGCCACCTCGCTGCTGGGCAGACCGTCGCTGTGGGTGTGGCTGGGTGTGGTCATGCGTCTGATCGGTTGGATGAAAGCTGCCAAAAGCTCAACGCATTATGCTGTGGCCTCAGGCAAGACAAAACATCCCCAAAAAGCATTCAGGAGAAACCCCATGGCCACCGCCCTTGTCGAAGAAACCTCCGGCAAAGTCGTCATCCAAAACATCGGCTTGTTGCTCTCGGGTGACATCGACCAACCGATCTTGGATGCCGACACCCTCGTCATCCACGACGGGCTGATCACCGCCGTGGGGCGCTTCAAGGACGTGGACACCGAGGGCGCGAAAACCACCATCGATGCGCGCCATACCTGCGTCGCGCCCGGCCTGATCGACAGCCATGTGCACCCGGTCTTTGGCGACTGGACACCACGGCAAAACCAAATCGGCTGGATCGACTCGACCATGCACGGCGGCGTGACCACCATGATTTCTGCCGGTGAGGTGCACCTGCCCGGCCGCCCGAAAGACATCGTCGGCCTCAAGGCCCTGGCCATCACGGCACAACGCGCGTTCAGCAACTTTCGCCCCGGCGGCGTCAAAGTGATCGCAGGCGCGCCGATCATTGAAAAAGGCATGACCGAGCAGGACTTTGCTGAACTCGCCTCGGCCGGCGTGACCCTTTTGGGCGAGGTCGGTTTGGGTTCGGTCAAGGCGGGCTACGAGGCCAAAGAAATGGTGGCCTGGGCGCGCAAGCACGGCATCCAAAGCACCATCCACACCGGCGGGCCGTCCATCCCGGGCTCGGGGCTGATCGACAAAGATGTGGTGCTCGAGGCCGATGCCGACGTCATTGGTCACATCAACGGTGGCCACACCTCGCTGCCCGAGGCGCATGTGTGCGAGTTGTGCGAGAAGTCCAGCCGAGCAATCGAGATTGTGCACAACGGCAACGAGCGCGTGGCCATTGCCGCAGCCAAAGCAGCGCTCGAACTCAAATGTCCGCACCGCGTGATCTTGGGTACCGACGGGCCGGCTGGCTCGGGCGTGCAGCCCCTGGGCATGTTGCGCATGGTGGCGCTGCTCTCGAGCCTGGCCAACATCCCGGCTGAGTTGGTGTTTTGCTTTGCCACCGGCAACACCGCGCGTATCCGCCAGCTCAACTGCGGCCTGATTGAGGTCGGGCGCGCAGCCGACTTCGTGTTCATGGACCGCGCCCAAGAAACCGCCGGACGCACCTTGCTCGAGAGCGTGCAACTCGGTGACATTCCCGGCATTGGCATGGTGATGATCGACGGTCTGGTGCGCTGTACCCGCAGCCGTAACACACCACCTGCCACCGAGGTGCCGGTGGTGCTTTGATGCCACTGTCCGCCGAAGAGCTGCGCTCACCCCAAACGCGATTAACCCTCTCCATGATGTCCCCCGACAACAGCGCCCCTTTGCTTCATATCCACGCGGGCTTGGCCACGATCACCTTGAATCGCCCCGCACAGCGCAACCGACTGGAAAACCACGACCTGGCGGCACTGCTGAACCATTTCGCGCGGGTGCAAGATGACCAAAGCGTGCGTGTCTTGGTGTTGACCGCCAACACCACAGGTCAACCCAAGCCGGTGTTTTGCGCGGGGTATGACATTGGCGGCTTCAAGGAAGACAGCCAAGGTTCGAGCAGTTTTGAGAAAGTGCCCGAGGCCATGGCACAACTTCGAGCAGTCACGATTTGCGGCTTGAACGGCAGTGTCTACGGCGGAGCGACTGACCTGGTGCTGGCCAGCGATCTGCGCTTGTGTTTGGAGGGGATTGAATGGCGCATGCCCGCAGCGGCTTTGGGCCTGCACTTTTACCCCAGCGGTTTGCATCGCTATGTGAGCCACTTTGGCTTGGCTGCGGCCAAACGGGCTTTTTTGACCGCGCGTGTCTTCAACAGCGCGGATCTGCAAGCCTTGGGTTTGTTTGAAGCAGTGGTGCCTGCGCAAGCATTTGAGGCACGGTTGAAAGACCTGGTATCAGCGGTGTCTGCCTTGGCCCCGTTGGCCGTCCAAGCCACCAAGCAGTCCTTGAACGAGATCGCGGCTGGGGATGGCAACGAGGCCGTGTTGCGCGGGCGTGAAATCCAAAGCAGCCGCACGCAGGATTTCGCTGAAGGGCTGCAAGCATTTGCCGAGAAACGAAAGCCCAACTTCAAAGGCCAGTGATCAACCCCGCCTGGGCATGCGAAACGGCAACATGGCTTGCACCAAAGGTGAACGCAAACGCGGCACCTGCAGGCTTTCATGAAAACTCAGCACCTGCTCGCCAAGCAGTTCGCTGTGCAACAAGGCGCGTTGGTAAAAAGGTGTGTCCTCGAGCTGTTCAGCCACCTGCACTTTGCTTGAGCTGCGCATGCGCCTGGGGATACGCCACAGGGTGGGCGGCAGGGTTTGTCGCGGAGGCGGCTCAAACGGCAACACCTCGCCTTGCGGCGTGAATCGCAGCGCCAGCAGTTGGTCTGGCTGGCCCGACTGGGCTTGCAGGTCGTAAATCACCGCGGTGCTGCCGTCGCGCAGCGGGCTGCGTGACCAGTCCCATTCATGGCAAGACCCGGTCACCGGTTCATCGCCCTCATTGGAATCCAAATAGCCCAAGCCCTGCCAACTTTGCTGCGGGTGTTGCAAGTCCACCTCCACCCGCGCACGAGGCGCCAACGGACCCCAGCGGTGCTTGCCAAGCGCATCGATCGGTGTGCCGAAGTTGAACAAGCGTTCGGGATGCACACGCACCTGTCCCTTCACCGGCCATGGCAAAGGCATGCCAATTTCATCCATGTCAATCAACAGGCTTTGGCCATCCCAACGCAGTTGGCTCGGCCCGATGGTGAACTGCTGGGCATCGCGATGGCAATGGCTCGCTCCCCGCTCGGTCATGGTCCAACGCTTGGCATCGCGCGAATAGAGCGCGATGTTGAGGGCGCAAAAATCGTCTGGATTGGTGTCGCGCCCGCCCCGCCTGGCCCAGGCGTAATAGGGTGAAAACACGCTGCCCACAAATGCAATGATGGTCAGGCCATGCAGGCCGTCGTCACTCAGTGCGTCAAGGTACCACCAGAGGTAGCCGCCCGCGGGGACAACCTGGTCAAACCGAGGCTGTCCATCAGGGCCGCGGCCGCCAGTCGCCCGGACATGGCCGCCATCGGCACCCCCGGTCCCGGGTGCACGCTGCCCCCCGCCAGGAACAGACCCGGTACCTGGGCTTTGGCGTTCGAACGGGCGAACGCCGCCATCCATCCATGTGTGGCTTGGCCATACAAGGCCCCACCGGTCGCTGGAAAGAGTTGGTGAAAGTCCTGGGGTGTGGTGCGAACGCATGATGAAGAGGGCTCCAACTGTAAAGGCAGACCGCAACCGGCCAGCAACGCTTGGCTGCTGGCGGTGCAGGCATCCAATTCGGCAGGCGTGAACCCGCGCTTGTCACCTATGGCAGGGGCATTGACCAAGCACAGCATGCGCTCGGTCTCGCCAACGGTCTCGGTGCCGCCTCTGTCTTGTGCACAGACATACACCGTGGGCTGGGCCGGCAATCGGCCTTGCTGAAAAATCGCTTCAAACTCTTGCGCGTAGTTTGATCGAAAAAACACATTGTGCCTGTCGAGTTGCATGGCTGCCGTGGGCAGATGCATCGACCAGGTGATGGCCGACAACGAACGCGGTTGCACCCGCCCCGTCACCGCTTGCTTGACCTCAGGCCCGAGCAAGCCAGTGCGCAGCGCAGCCACATCGCCATTGAAGATCACGCTGTCAGCATGCAAGCTGTCACCAGTGGCCAGTCGCACGCCTGAGACCCGACCTTTGGTAAGTTCAATGCGTTCACACTCGTTGTTGAGCAGGTATGTCACGCCACGCGCCGCGCCCAATCGCATCAGGCATTGGGCCAAGGCATGCATGCCGCCTCTGACCGACCAAACACCGTCCATCTCGACCTGTGCAATCAGCATCAGGGTGGCGGGCGCCTCCCAGGGCGAGGAGCCGCAGTAAGTGGCGTAGCGGGCGAAGAGCTGCTGCAGTCGCGGATCGGTGAACTGACGACCCAAGCTTTGCCACAAGCTGCGCATCGGGCCGACCGATGCCAGCGTGGCCAGCCCGCGCGGGCCCAATCCAGTCATCATTTGCGCCATGCTCGGCGATGGTGAACGGATGAATGGGCCCTCGAGCGTGTCATACACCGCCAACGTGGTTTTGCAAAACTGCACAAATCGGTCTGCTTCCGCCGGGCCAGCCAATGCCCTAACCGCTTGGTAAGAAGCCTCGGGGCTGGCAAACAAGTCGAGTTGCGAGCCATCTTCCCAAAAATGCCGTGCCAAAACATCCAAAGGGCGAATGCTCAATTCAGATTCCAATTGGTTACCGATGGACGCGATCAACTCGTCAAACACCCAACGCATCGTGAACACGGTTGGCCCACTGTCGACTGGCGCACCATTGACCATGATTTGCCGCATCTTGCCGCCAACTTGTTCAGCCTTGTCGATGACAGTCACCGACAAACCATGGTGTGCCAGTTCCAATGCGCTGACCAAACCGGCCATGCCTGCCCCGACCACGACAACACGGTGTTCAGCCATCGGCTTCTTCTTGGCTGGACTGGGCTGTCCATTCACCCTCGCTGCGCAGCACCCGCATGCGCACAAACATGGACTCCGAGAAGAAATCGTTTTTGTAGGCGGCGGCAATCGCTTGCTGGTGTGCACCTGAGTGGGCGTAATTGACCATGGACTGGGTGTCTTGCCACAGGCTGAAGGTGCATTGGCGCACCAAGGGTGCTTCGCCCAAGCCCATGGCCACCTGGCAGCCTGGCGCATTTTGCAAATCGGTTTGCGCAGCCGGCGCGAAACGCCAAAACGTCACCGCTTTGGCAGGACGAATACTGGCGCGGGTAAGCGCGGCAATGGTGGTCGAGGAAGACGACTGGTGGACGTAATCACCCAGGCTGTGTTCAGTGGTGGATTGCCAGGTTTTGCCATCCCATTGGCCACGCGAGGAAGTCACAGCCAAGACACTGGCATACCAACTGCGCGCTCTTTCTTGGTAGGCACAAACGGTTTTCGATTGCAAGAATGCATCTGCTTGCTTGGCATGTTGAAACACGCAAACCAGTCCCTGGTGTGTGGCACTGGGGCGCAAACTGAAGCCGCCTGCATGGCCACTGCCCATGACCTTGGAGAACAACATGCCCGGCGTGTCTTTGAAAGCCGCCGAGCCCTGCACCAATCGCATCCAACCCCAGCCCTGGTGGGTCCTTAGCAAATCCACCAGCAGCACGACCACCACACCAGAGACTGCCATGGACACGGGATCTTGGTTGACCATGGGTACCTCATCCGCTCGGGTTGGTGGTTACTGCTGCTGGGTGTCAATTGCTGGCCAGTTGGGCCGGTTTACCCACCGTTTTTTGTAACTCGGGGAAGTCTTTGGCCATTTGCGCTCCATTGAGAGGTTTGTATGCCCCTTGGTGACAGGTGGCGCAATTGAGCTTGGCCACGTCTCCCAACTCCCCTTTTCGGTTGGCCGGAAAAACAGGCGTCAGCGGCACCATGTAATTCAAGTTGAGGTCACGCGCCATGCGAATGCCATGCCATGCGGTTACCCGTTGGGGTGGACTCTCATCCCAGCTTTGGAAAGATCGGCTGTTGTGGCAATAGGTGCAGTTCACGCCCAGGCCGGTTGCCATGTGGGTCATCAACCCATAGGTGAACTCGGTCTGTTTGGTGGTGTGCATGTTGCCAGAAGGCAGGGCGGTCGGGCCGTTCATCCGGATATCTTTGCTGTCCAACAAAAACGGGGTGAACGGGTCGTTGGGCAAGGAAGACAGGTTGACCACAGCAGCAGGTTCGTTTTGCCCAGCTTTGTCACCGATGAAATTGGCCCCCTGGGGTTGGTGGTTTTTGGTGAACCAAATCTCGCTGGGCACGGGCTGACCGCGGTGGCAGGTGTAGCAGGTCACACCGGTTTGCGCCACATGCGGTTGCCATTCGCTGTTGATGTACTGTGTCATCTCGAGCATTCGACGCGCCACGACTTTGGTGTATTTCTCGTCATCCGCATAATTTGCTGGGTTGTGGCAATAGACACAGCCTCCATCGTTAGGCGACACCCAGGCGGTCATGGACACCATCAAACGGTTGAACTGGGCCACGCTCAGGTTGCCCAAGACTTGCACGTTTTTGTAAGCTTGAGCTGCCTTTGGGCCTTCGTCAGATGCCTGGGGTATTGCCACCGGCGCCTGATTGGCCTCGGTCTTGATTGCCAACAAGCGCGGGTTGTATACCTGGACCATGCCAGTGCCTCGGTAGCCAGTTTGCACGCTGTCTTGGAACGGGCGCTCGCAGCCGGTCAGCAAAAACAAACCACCAAGGGCTGCCGCGGTTTGCAACAGTCGATTCAAAAGCTTGCAAACGTTCATGGTTTGACTCCAAGGCTAAGCGCTGGATCAACCACCGCTGGAAAAACATTCGGGTAAGGTGGTGCCACGCCGTGCTTGATCGCCCACAAGTACCAGTTGTCGACAACGGTGCCAGTCAGCAAAATGCCGATGCCACCGGTCAAGGGACACAGGACCGCGAACCACCAAGCCCAGCGGTGAATCGATTCCATGCTCGCGTTGAAACCCATGGTCCAACGCCAGAACAAGGCTGCACGCTCAGAAGCTGTGCCGCGGTCAACGATTTGCTCGATCTCGCGCTCACCACCAAATCGGGTCACCGCCAAAATCGTCGCGCCGTGCATGCCAAACAACAAGACCGAGCCGTACAAAAACACGATCGACAAGGCATGGAAGGGGTTGTAAAACAAGTTGCCATAGCGGATCGACAAAGCCGCCGTCCAGTCCAGGTGCGGAAAGATGCCATAGGGAACGGCCTCAGACCATGAGCCCATCAAAATCGGCCGAAAAAAACCAAGCACAAAAAACAGCCACAACGCGGCGGCAAATGCCCAAGCGACATGGGTTCCCATACCCAGTTGGATGGCGCGCCGGTACATCCGAACCCACCAGGCCAAGACCGAAACGGACAACAACAAACCCACAATCAAAAACCAACCACCTTGGTTCAGCGGCGGCAAGGACAGGCCGTACTGAGGCGGGGGTGGTTCAAGCGCCAGCCAGAACAGCTGACGCACCAGTTGTATTGGATCCCAGTTGACTGAGGCCAGCATGTTCAGGCCAATGATGTTGAACGCCAGTGTTCCGCACACCAAAGCCAGCACGCCAAAACCGCCCAGGTAAATCGGGCCGAGTTGGGCATTGCCAATCTTGCCAAGTAACCAGAAAACGGCTGGGTGTCCAAAGCGCTGGCTGTTGCCAGGGGGCAGTTCGACGCCCATGTGTACAGGCCCACGGGCTTGCACGGTGGTGAAGAGATTGAGGTAGTCCATATGTGTTTGCTCCAATCAATCGTTCAAGGCCACTGCGACCAAATAGGCAGGTTCAACCACCAACCCCACCATTCAGGCCAACCACGGCTCCAGAAGGGCCCGCTGATGACAATGCACAGGGCGCTGAACAAGACCGCCGCCACCGCCAAAAACACGCCCAGGCGGTGAATACCCAAGGTGCCGATCGAGTAACCGATGGTGTCGCGGAAAAACGTATCCTCGTGTTCGGGTGTTTTGACCACTTGACCGCTGCCAGGATTGGTGGCGGACAAAATCAAGGCACCGTGCAAGGACAATGCAAAAACCGTGGCAAAGAAGAAACTCACCGCCAGCATATGGGCTGGGTTGTAGTGAAAGTGCAGGTACTGGTAGCCAACGTTGGACACCCAGTCCAGGTGGCTATAGATGCCGTATGGGAAACCATGCCCCCAAGCGCCCATCAGTACCGGGCGGATCACTTCCAAGGTGACATAGGCCAAGATAGCCACGCTAAATACCGCTGGGACGTGGTACCCCATACCCAATTTTCTGCAGATCTCGACCTCTCGCAAGGCCCAAGACACAAACGCCCCGATCGCGCAAATCGTGATGAGTTGCCACAAGCCGCCTTTGAGCAAAGGCGCAAAACCCAAGCCATACGACAAATCAGGCGGTGCAATGCTGATCTGCCATAAATTCCAGGTGGGTCCTTGGGACGCGCCCCACAAAATCATGGCGGTGCCGAGGAACGAAAAAAAGATGGTGGTGACACCGAAAAAGCCCACGTAAAACGGGCCGACCCAAAAGTCAAACAAATCACCAGCAACCAGGGTTCCGCCCCGCACTCGGTATTTTTTTTCAAAGTTGAGCATGGCCATCGTTAGCCCTCCTGCCGCAAAGGATGTGAAATGGGTGTTAAAAAATGCAGATGCTGTTACCCGTCAAACGAGCGGCAGCACCTGCGGTACTGCCAAGACTCAAGACTTCTCGGAAGACACTGCAGCTGGCATCGGTGCGTTTTGCGCCGATGCTGCTGCGGGTTTCTTTGCGCCGTCGAGCCAGTTGAATTTGTTGGTACTGAGCAAAATGAGGTGAATCATCGCTGCCAGGCCAAACAGGAAAATGCCCTGCACGACCATTGCACGCAATGGATCGTAAAGTCGCCAAATTCTCCACATGGTGATTTCTCCTAGATGATGTAAGACATGAACGTGTAAACCGAGGCTTTGACACCCGAAATCATGTTGGTCATGTTTTCCGCGCCAGGCAGCCAGCTTTTCCAACGCACGCCGACCAGTTGGCCGAGCAAAGCGAATGACAAAAGCAGAACAAAACAAGGTACAAAAATCAAAACAAACGCAATCTGGTCATCCCAGCTGGATGTTTTGGATCCGATATCGAAAGTGTTTTCAGTCATGGTTTAACTCCGTTCGTTAATGAACTCGACTCAGACGAACCAGGGCCGCCATGCCCAGACCAGGATGTGGGCCAACACAGCAACAGCTGTGAAGCCAACGGTTCCCTGAATCCAGTAATGGTGGAACTCCTGAGCCTCTTCGTCAGTCAGCCCGGAAATGGAAGTCCGATGGTTTGACATGCGATGCTCCTTCAACAAAATGGCCGTGAGGCCAACGCTGCGCCCAACCCGCGCAACCTGGGCAGCCGCAGCAAGAGCCACGACATCGGGGATATTTCATGCGCTAGCGCACATGAAAAGAAAAGGGTTTTGGTCATGTGACTTCTCCCAAGCCCAGCTCTGCGCCAGCTTGTTGCACATGGTCCAAGGTGACCAGCTCTTCGCCCTTGGCGCGGGCCTTGCCCTCGGCCAAATCACGCAAACGCTTGGCCGCTGAAATTTGCACCAACACCGGCTGCCCCGCCACGATGGTGTGTAAGCGTGTTTGCGCGGCATCGTCCCAGGGGGTGTTTTCTTGGGCGCCGCTGATACCGCGTGCCAAGGTGGCGTCGACTTTGTCCATGTCGGTGCCCAAGGGCAGGATGTGGAACAAAGCATCAAACAAGGCATTGCACACCTCTTGGATCAAGAAGGTGGCGCCGCTGTAGCCCATGAAGGGTGTGCCGGTGTGGCGGCGGATGATCGCGCCAGGAAACGAGGCCGGAACAAACGAGGCCTTCATCGGGCCAGTGCTGCCCGCCTCGGCCAGGTACATGCGCTCGTTGTAGCTACCAAACAAGATCAGGGGCATTTGCTTGTGGACCAACTCGCGCACCGCGGCGTTGTCGGTTTTTTGGCCGGGGATGCGAGACACCGCAAATTTGCAAGGCATGCCCATCTCGGTTTCCAAAAATTTGCGGATGCCGCGTGCATAGGTGTCAGTCGCGACCACCGCGAAACTGGCGGTGGCAAAGAAGTCTTGGGTGACCGAGCGCCACAAATCCCAAACGGGTTTGATGGTGGTGTGGCGTTCGCGCTGAATGAAGGGTTCAGGGTCCAAGCCCAGCAATTCGCCCAATTTGCGCAAAAACTTGGTGGTGCTGTGCAAGCCAATCGGGGCTTGCAAATAAGGCCGGTCAAGTGCTTCGCACAACATGCGGCCGAACTCGCGGTACATGCAAATGTTGACATCGGCTTCGACCAGTTGGGACACCTCGGCCAAGTGGCTGCCTAGCGGGAACACCATGTTGATGTCTGCGCCAATGCCTTGCACCAAACGGCGGATCTCGGCCAAATCGCTGGGGCTGTTGAAGGTGCCATAGCAAGGGCCGATGATGTTCACGCGAGGCTTCTCGCCTTCTTTGCGTACCCGTTTGGGCACTTTTTTCATGCCGTACTCGGTCCACAACCAAAACATGGCGCGGTTGGCACATTGCCATTGGTCTTCGTCGATGGTGCGCGGCAAAAAGCGCATCAGGTTGGTGCCTTCAGGCGTGACACCACCGCCAATCATTTCAGCAATGGACCCTGTGACCACCACGGCGGGCAAATCGGGGTCGAGCACTTGGTGGGCTCGCTTCATCGCGCCCTCGGTGCCTTCTCGGCCGAGGTGTTCCTCGGCCAACCCGGTCACGACAATCGGCAGCTCGTGCGGTGGCAAGGCATCGGTGTAGTGCAGCACTGAGGTGACTGGCAGGTTTTCACAACCGACCGGGCCGTCGATGACAACTTGCAAGCCTTTGATGGCGGTGAACACATACACCGCGCCCCAATAGCCGCCTGCACGATCGTGGTCAAGTACCAGCATCAGCCCATCTCCTCGGCTTTGCGTTTCTTTTGCTTTTTCTCAAACTGGCGTCGCACTTCTTTTTTGAAGTCAGGGTGCATCACCGGCACACCTTCCCAAACACCGGCTTCATCGCCTTGGCCGACGGAGCCAAAGAAGGCTTTCATTTCGTCAAAGCGGGCTTGGTTGCCGATGGCGGCATTGACCACCTGGATGAGTGACCCGGCACCCGCCACACCCATGAGGGGACGGGCAGAAATCAGGTTGGTGAAATACAAGGAGGGAATGCACAACTCTTTGGCCGCTTGCACCACAGGTGTGGTGCCAATGGCCAATTGAGGCTTGAACTCGTGCATGGCCGCGAGGTCTTGCTCGAGCGAGGCACGGAACTGCACATGCACCCCTTTGGCCTTGAGCCAATCGGCGTCGTGTTGGTTCCAGGGGGTGGCGGGACAAGCACTGCCGACATAGCGCAGGTCTGCACCGCACTCGATCAACAATCGCGCCACCAGCAACTCGGAGCCTTCGTAGCCGCTGAGGGTGATGCGGCCGTTGATTTTTTGGGCGGCCAACACACCGCGCATGGCACCCAAGGTTTGGTTGCGTGCCGCGTCAATCTTGTCTTGGCTGACGCCACAGGCTTGACCGATGGCGCCTAACCAATCGTGCGTGCCTTCGATGCCCACAGGGGCCGAACCAACGATGGGTCGACCCGCGGCTTGGAATTCGCGCACGCTGGCGGTGTAGAACGGGTGAATCGCGGCGACCGCTTTGCAGTCGAGCGCGGCGTACAACTCGCGCCACTCGCGGGTGGGAGCCACCGTGCCAACCGCCAAGTCCATGGGGGCGATCATTTGCGCAATGATCATCGGGTCGGCGGGGAACATTTCGCCCAGCAAAGTGATCGTGGGCTTGGCACTGCGGCCTTGGCGAGGCGCGGCCACAGGGCCTGCCATGGCTTCTTGGCGGGCATAGTGCAACATGGCACCGGCCAACACATCCTTGGCCTCGGCATGGGTGGGCACACCAAAACCCGGCACATCGATGCCGATGATGCGAACACCATTGATTTCTTTGGGCAGCAACTGCAGGGGCACACCGCTGGCGGTGGGCACACACAGGTTGATGATGACAATGGCGTCTAATTTGTCAGGGTCTGCTTCTGCGTAAACCGCCTCGCGGATGTCCTCAAACAACTTGCCGGTGACCAGTGTTTCGGAATTGAACGGCACGTATCCCACGGTGCGACGTGCGCCGTAAAAATGGGAGGTGAAGGTCAGGCCATACACGCAGCATGCTGAGCCGCTCAAGATCGTGGAGGTGCGGCGCATGCGCAAACCGACCCGCAATGAACCAAAGGCAGGGCACATGCTTTGCGGTTGGTCGTGCGGGCCTTTGGGATAGTCGGCGGCGTACTTCGCCAACACGTCACTCTTGCCCGCTTTGGCGGCAGCGTCCAGCATCTGATCCTTGCCGGCATGGCAACCCAGGCCATCGGCGCTGGCCGCGGCTGGGTTGGGCAAGGGGGTGATCGGGATGATGTCGCTCATGGCTCAGACTTCGTCGTAAACGACCTCTAAAGTGGGGCGATCGATGACGGTTTTGCCAGTCATGTCCACCTCAGTGGCAGGGGTCATGACAAAGTCACGGCCAGTCACATCCGCGCTGAACAAGCCCAGCAGCTGGTCTTGGGTTTGCGGCTTGGGGCGCTGGGGCGGTGCCTCAGCCACGTTTTTCGCCAATTCGGCAAACAACGAGCCCCACTCGCCATCGGGCTTGCCGATGATTTCGTAGCTGGCACTCTTGCGGCGAATATCTTCATTGGCAGGGATCGCGGCCAAGACGGGGATGCCTGCATTGGCAGCAAACGCCTGCGCCTCACCGGTGCCGTCGTCTTTGTTGATGACCATTCCAGCCACGCCCACATTGCCACCCAGCTTGCGGAAGTACTCGACCGCGCTGCAGACGTTGTTAGCGACATAGAGCGACTGCAAATCGTTGGAGCCGACGACGATGACTTTTTGGCACATGTCACGGGCAATCGGAAGACCGAAACCGCCACACACCACGTCGCCCAAAAAGTCGAGCAAGACATAGTCGAAACCCCACTCGTGGAAACCGAGTTTTTCCAGGGTTTCAAAGCCGTGAATGATGCCGCGACCACCGCAACCGCGGCCGACCTCGGGGCCGCCAAGTTCCATCGCAAACACCCCGTCACGGATGAAACACACATCGCCGATTTTGACTTCTTCGCCAGCGAGTTTTTTCTTGGATGAAGTTTCGATGATGGTCGGGCAGGCCTTGCCACCGAACAACAAGCTGGTGGTGTCGCTCTTGGGGTCGCAACCAATCAGCAACACCTTTTTACCTTGCTGCGCCATCATGTAACTCAAGTTGGCCAAGGTAAAGCTTTTGCCAATGCCCCCTTTGCCGTAAATGGCAATGATTTGGGTTTCTTTGGTGACCTCGCCCGTGTGCACTGCATCTGGCTCCTCAAAAGCCTCTTGCCGTAAACGGTCAACAAACTGAATTGGCTTGGCTGCATTGCTGTTGGCTTGACTCATCTGGGGCTCCAATCACCTTCATCGATGGAAATGCATCGGTCTTGTTTGTATTTTTAGAGTTACATTGATCTGTGTCAACTTAAATTGACGTTTTAAACCCCGGCCTAGGGTAATTACTTAGGATTTACGACCCAAAAGCATCCGGGTATGCAAGGGCATCGGGTTTGACAGCAGATCAACCGCTTCAAATCCTGCCTCCAGCATGAAGCCCCTCAACTCATCGGCTGTCCGCAAACGACCTGAGCCCATGGCCAGCAAGTAAAAGTGAAAATAGGTATCCACGACCAAGGGCGGCTCGCCCAAGGACTGCGCCATCGGCTCTGCCAACAGCAAGCGCCCGCCCCGTGGCAAGACCTGGTAGATTTTGTTGAGCAAGGCCTTGACCACCGCATCAGGGTGGTCGTGGGCGACCCTTACCAGGGTCACCAGATCGGCGCCCTCGGGCAGCGGATCGCTGATGAAGCTGCCGCCATGGGTGATAACCCGGTCGGCCACGCCCAGCGCTTGCATCCGTGCTTGCGCCAGCGCCGCCACAGGCGGCAAATCGAACAGCATGAGTTGCAACTGGGGCGCATGCATTGCCAACGAGCCTACCCAACCGCCTTGTCCGCCACCGACATCGAGCATGCACACGTGGCCATGGAAGTCATAGGAAGCCAGCAGTTCTTCCACCACAAAGCGCTGCGAGGTGGCCATCAGCTCTGAATACCGCGCCACCTGCGCAGCTTCCCAGCCTTGGGGGCTGTCACTGTCCATGTAGGGCCAATAGGCTTGCATATGCGGCTGGATTTGGTCACGCAGCAAAGCCAAGGGATCGCGCATATCCTCAAACAACACCGAGTTGTGTTCGATCATGAGTTGCAAACCTCGGTCAGCCGCCACCGGCGCGCCCAATGGACCCAGCCCATACAGCTGCTGACCGCGACTCTCCAGCAAGCGCAAAGACACGGCTGAGTGCAACAGGCGTTGCATCGCAGGCGCGGTCATTTGGCAGGCTTTGGCGAGATCGTCCAAAGCCATGGGCTGGCGGCGCAGCATGTCAAACAACTGCAAGCGCACACAGGCGAGCAAGACCTGGGAATGCACAAAGCCAGCCATGATCACAAACAGCTGGGCAGCGCGACGGCGGGTGACCCAGCGGGTCAAGGGGTTGCCAATCGCCCAACGGTAAAAGCCCGGCGATGTCATCCAGCTGTCGATATGCTGGTCTAGCCAAACCCGCCAAGCAGAGCGCATGGCCACTGGCTTGGCAAAGGGCTTGGCCAAGTCCAGGCTTTTCATGCTTGTACCTGCCATGCGAGACGATTCAAGCGTTTACGGGCAAGGGCGTGGCTTGGGCTTGCTGGGCAATCAACTCGCATGCCGAAGGGGGCACCAAGCGCTCAGACTCTTGCATGACCAAATGCCGCATGGCTGAGCGGCTTTCACAAGCTGGGACCGCACTCACTGCATCGGCCATGAGTCGGTTGAAATAGTCAAGCGCACCTTTGAGCCCCAGGTCTGCCGCTGCACTGGGTCGGCCATGGGTGGCATCTTGTCCCGCGGGTTTGCCCAGTTGGTGGTCTTGCAACATGACATCACGGATGTCGTCTGCGACTTGGTAAGCCTCGCCCAAGGTGTCACCCAAGGCACGCCATGGCCTGGGGTCCACCCCAGCAGACTGCGCGCCAGCCATGGTGGCAGCCACAAACAGCGCACCGGTTTTGGCGCGTTGGTATTGGCTCAACGCTACCCGGGTTTCGCATTCCCAGGCCTGGCCAGCGACGATGCCGTCGGGCGCGCCCACGCCGTCGGAAATCGTGGCCAACAGCTCGACCAAGCGAGCAGGATGCTGGCGACCGCTTCGGGCCAGCACTTGGTAAGCCATGACAATCAGGGCGTCGCCGGTCAGCAAAGCCAGCGGTTCGCCAAATTGTTTATGGACCGTGACCTGGCCACGCCGGATGTCGGCGTCGTCAAAGCAAGGCATGTCGTCATGCACCAAGGAGGCGCAGTGCAACAGCTCGATCGCAGTCGCCGCTGCATCGGTGAGGGCGGCATCGTCTTCACCGCAGGCCTTGGCCACCGCCAAACACAGTTGCGGGCGGATGCGAGCGCCGCCAGGAAACACCGCATGGCGCATGGCGGACATCAAGCGGGGCGGGGCACTGCGGGTGTGCGTGAGGGTGAAATGCAGTTCGAGCGCAGTTTCGATGCGAGTCAACATGGACATGGGAACCCCCGCAGGCGGCGTGACATACATCGCCCTGACCATTCAGAACGACATGCACGAGTGTCAATTTAACATGACACAAGGGTTTGTCAATTGAAATGCACCTAGGGTTTATCCTAGGCTTTGGATGCTGAGCGGTTCACATGCCCAGTGGACTGACCCCAAACAACCATTTGTGACCGCCAAACATGAGCAGGGTCCAGACCACCACGCCGATCAGGATCACCCGTGCGTTGTGGTTGGCCACTGGTATCAAGGGCTCAGGAATGGACTGGCTGGCTGCTTGGGGGTCGATCAGCGATGGGGGGGCATCGGCTGGCTGGGCCTGCGCAGCCAAACGGTCACGTTGGCGGCTGGCCCGAAAAACCAGTACCGACCAGACCAAAAAACCGCCAAACAGCACCATGTCAGCCACACGCCCATTGGCCAACAGGTGGGCCAAGGCCCAAACCTTGACAGACAACACCATCGGGTGGCGCAAGCGCTGTTTGAAAATGTTGTGGGGCACATAAGTGGCCACCAGCAGCACCAGGGACACCAGCATCAACAACGCGGCCGCATGGCGCGTGCCCACCGGTGGCAACCAAAGCATAGGGCTGTCCCAGCGCACCAGCCCATAACCGTAGACCATCAGCACCAAGCCGAGCAGGGAAGCCAAGCTGTAAAAAAGCTTGAACCTGTTGTCACCCATACGCGCTTGCAAACCGCTGCGCCAACCCTCGGCAAAAACACGCAGGGAATGGACACCCAAGAACAAAACCAATCCCACTGAAAACAATTCCATGTAATTCTCCCTGTTGATTCAATGCTGACGTTGCAATACCCAAGCAGCCAATGCCTCCAGTGCATGGGTGTCTGGCAATCGACTTTGCACCAGTGCATGGTGCGCCTGGTCAGCCAATATCTTGGCCTGAGCACGTGCACCATCCAAACCGAGCAACGACACATATGTGGGTTTGTCGTTGGCGGCGTCCTTGCCGGCGGTTTTACCCAAAACCGATGCGTCGGTGGTCACATCCAGGATGTCATCCACCACCTGAAACGCCACACCCAGGGCCTGGCCAAATTGCAGCAAGTGTGGCTGCAGATGCGCACTGGCCTGGCCGCACAAAGCCCCCATCACCACGCTGGCTTCGAGCAAGGCACCGGTTTTGCAACGGTGCATTTGCCGCAATTCATCGGCGCTCAATTGCAGGCCCACGCTGGCCAAATCGATCGCTTGTCCGCCTGCCATGCCGGCATGCCCAGCCGCACGCGCCAAATTGCCGCACAACTGCGCTTGTACCTGCGGGGGAATCTCTGATAGCGCAGGCGTGAGTAACTCAAACGCCAGGCTTTGCAAGGCATCGCCGGCCAACAAGGCCTGGGCCTGGCCAAACTGCACATGCACTGTTGGCTTGCCACGGCGCAGCACATCGTTGTCCATGCACGGCATGTCGTCATGCACCAAGGAATAGGCGTGGATCAGTTCCATCGCGCAGGCTGCACGCATGGCCGCGTCATGCATCCAGGGCTGGCGCTGCGCGTGACTCACCGCTTCCATGCTGGCCAACACCAGCAAAGGCCGTAACCGTTTGCCGCCATCGAGCACCGCGTAGCGCATGGCCTCGCCCAAGCGGGCAGGCGCGTCGGCTGGCACCCAGGCTTGCAGCGCCTCTTCAACCGCCACCAGGTGCGCCTGGCTCCAGGCGGTCATGTCAAAGCCGCTCATTCGTCGGCCCAAGGCTTCAAACTGCCAGCTTCCAGCACCTGTATCTGGTCCTCGACCGCCTGCAACTGCTGGCGGCAATGGTTGAGCAAAAAGGCCCCGCGTTGGTAAGTTTTCAGCAGGTCAGCCAGCGGCATTTGCCCCGATTCGAGCTGGGCCACCAACTGCTCCAACTCTTTCAAGCCGTCCTCGTAACTGGCGGGTGCCAAATCGGTTTGGGGGGCAGTGAATGTCGAGGTAGCGGACTTGTTCATGGATTTGCCGTATGGTTTTGGCGCGATTGTAGGGGGCTGCTTGGACGAGGCTACAATCACTTTCCCTCTGGCAACCTGCCAGTTTTCAATCATCTCCCTGTGGGGGGTCTTTAGGTCAGGACGTTTCATGTCTGATTTAAGTCTTCAGCTGCAGCAGGCCTCTGGCCAACTCCCAGTCACAAGCTATTTTGACGAGGCGCTTTATCAGCGCGAAATGGCTTTGCTGTTTCAGCAAGGGCCTCGTTATGTCGGTCATGCCTTGGCCGTGCCCGAGGTGGGCGACTACATGGCCTTGCCACAAGAACACGAGGGTCGCGCCCTGGTTCGCAACGCCCAAGGCATTGAACTCATCTCCAACATTTGTCGTCACCGCCAAGCCGTGATGCTCAAAGGCCGCGGCAACCTGAACGACCCTGCCCGCGCCATGGGCGGCAATATTGTCTGTCCCTTGCACCGCTGGACTTATGCCACCAATGGTCAACTGTTGGGGGCTCCACACTTTCAACAAGATCCGTGTCTGAGCCTGAACAACTACAAGTTGCGCGAATGGAATGGCTTGCTGTTCGAGAACAACGGCCGCGACATCGAGGCCGATTTGGCCCACATGGGCCCACGCAGCCAACTCGACTTCACCGGCTACGCCCTGGACCATGTGGAGTTGCACGAGTGCAACTACAACTGGAAAACCTTCATTGAGGTTTACCTCGAGGATTACCACGTCGGCCCCTTCCACCCTGGCTTGGGCAACTTCGTCACCTGCGACGATTTGCAATGGGAATTCAAAAAAGAGTATTCGGTGCAAACCGTGGGCGTGGCCAACCGGTTGGGCAAAGCCGGCAGTCCGATTTACGAGCGCTGGCACGACGCCTTGTTGCAATACAACCAAGGCGCGGTGCCGCCCCATGGCGCGATTTGGCTGACCTATTACCCGCACATCATGGTCGAGTGGTACCCCCATGTGCTCACCGTCTCCAGCTTGCATCCCATGGGACCGCGCAAAACCATGAACATGGTGCAGTTCTTCTATCCGGAAGAAATCGTGGCATTCGAGCGCGAGTTTGTCGAAGCCCAACGCGCGGCCTACATGGAGACCTGCATCGAGGACGATGAAATCGCCGAGCGCATGGACCAAGGCCGCTGGGCTTTGATGCAGCGCGGCGACAACGAAATCGGCCCCTACCAAAGTCCGATGGAAGACGGCATGCAGCAGTTTCATGAGTGGTACCACCAGCGCATGCACGACAAGGCTTAAATGCAAGCTTTATGGATGCTGCTGGCCGCAGCGTTATTGGCCAGTATGACCGTATGCGTGAAATTCGCTTCCGCCTACTTTCATGCCAGCGAACTGGTGTTCTTTCGGGGCCTGATCAGCTTGGGCTTTGTGGCCGCTTTTGCCCGCTACGCAGGCACCTCCCTGCGCACGTCCATCCCTGCCATGCACTTTTGGCGCAGCATTGTGGGCGTCACTTCCTTGGGCGCTTGGTTTTATGCCATTGGCAAACTCCCCTTGGCCACCGCCATGACCTTGAACTACATGAGCAGTGTGTGGATTGCCGCTTTTTTGGTGGGCGGCAGTTTGATGGGCACGCTCACCGGCAGCGGACACGACATGCGCCGTCAAGGACCCTTGGTGTTGGCCGTTATGGCTGGCTTTGTGGGGGTGGTCATGATGCTGCGCCCGACCATCGAACAAAACCAATTGTTCGCTGGTTTGGTCGGCCTCATCTCTGGTTTTTTTGCCGCTTTCGCCTACATGCATGTGATGGCCTTGGGCCGCACCGGCGAGCCGATCACACGGATTGTTTTTTACTTCGCCTTGGGCACCACCGTGGCGGGTCTGTTGGGCATGACCGTCACCGGCTTGTCCACATGGGACTGGGGCCACGCGGTGTGGCTGCTGCCGATTGGCCTGTTGGCCTCCTTGGGTCAGGTTTGTCTCACCCTGGCGTTTTCACGCGGCTCCACCTTGGTGGTGGCCAATTTGCAATACGCGGGGATTGTGTTTGCCGCGCTGTACGGCATGGTGTTGTTTGACGAACAATTGCCCACCATCGGCTGGCTGGGCATGGGTTTGATCATCGCCAGTGGCGTGGCCTCTACTGTGTTGCGCACCCGCGCAGTTCCCGATTCACCTGCTGAGGAGCATTGAGCATGCACACCACCTTGATTTCCGTGAGCGAACTGCAAGCTTTGAATGGCCCCGTGGTGGCCATCGATTGCAGTGCCGATTTGACCAACCCAGCCGCAGGCCGGGCGCAATTTGAAGAGCAGCACATCGCTGGCGCGCTGTTCGCCGACATCAACACCGACTTGGCGACGCACGACAAAGCCTTGGCGGTGAATGGCGGTCGTCATCCACTGCCTACCCGCGAACACTTTGCCAACTGGCTCAGCAGCTGCGGCATTGACGCGCAAACACAAGTGGTGGTCTATGACCGTCAAACCATGAACTACTGTGGTCGTTTGTGGTGGATGCTCAAGTGGTGCGGCCATGAGGCCGTGGCGGTTCTAGATGGCGGTTTGCAAGCTTGGGTGGCGGCTGGGGGTGCGGTAGCCAGTGGGCCTGCAGCACCCGTGAAAGCCAAGTCTTTCCTATTGCGAGACAGCTTGGTCGCGCTCAAATTCACAGCCGATGTGGCAGCGGCCTTGGGCCAGCCCCAACAAACCATTGTCGATGCACGGGCCCCTGCTCGATTCAAAGGTGAGACCGAGCCTTTCGATCCGGTGGCGGGTCACATTCCGGGGGCCTTGAACCGACCGTTCACCAGCAACTTCACGCCTGAGGGCTTCATGAAAAGCCCAGCGGTTTTGAAAGCCGAATTTGAAGCCTTGTTGGATGGGCGAGAGGCCCACAGTGTGGTGCACCACTGCGGCAGTGGCATCAGCGCCGTGCCAAATGTGTTGGCCATGGAATTGGCTGGCTTGGGTCGTCCCGCTTTGTATGCAGGCAGTTGGAGTGATTGGTGCAACACGCCTGGCTTGCCCATGAAAACCCTCAAAACTTTTTGATTCAAATTTTTTTCAGCGAAATAAAACTTGAACTGCAAGATCATGAGTTAATATCAGCCACATATTTTTTAAATAAGGAATCTCATGTCGTTCAAAAAAACCTCGCTTGTTTGGATGCTTTTGAGCTGTCTTGCAATGCCGGTCCTCGCCGACACCACCAACGTCAAAACACAAACCATCGTTGAAATCAAGAAAAAAGGGGAGCATTGTGAAAATGACCCCAATTGTTTCAACCGTTACCATCCCGCCATCAAGCCCATTGCACGCGCGAAACCCGGTGATTTGATCGTGGTTCACACACGAGACGCCCTTGACGCCAAACTCAATATCAACTCCGTTGCCAAAGACGTCACGGCGATTGACACCAATCTGATTCACCCGATGACCGGCCCCATCTTCATCGAAGGCGCCAAGCGCGGCGATGTGTTGGCGATCAAACTGATTGACATCAATCCCAATGAATACGGTTACACCACCCTGATTCCTGGTTTTGGCTTTTTGCCCGATATGTTTCCAGATCCTTATGTGGCCAACTGGAAGCTGAACCGCTACGAGGCCGTCTCTGCTCAGCTGCCTGGCGTTCGCATTCCCATGAATGGCTTCATGGGTTCGGTGGGTGTCATGCCTGGCGAAGAAGAAGTTGAAAAATGGTTGGCCCGCGAAAGCCAACTGGGTGCTGCGGGTGGCGTGGCTCTGCCGCCTCAACCTATCAGTGCCCGTCCTCCAGAAATCTGTGGCCCCAACGGCAGCCACAAAGACAAGTGCTTGCGCACCGTGCCTCCCCGTGAAAACGGCGGCAACATGGACGTCAAGCAAATGGTTGAAGGCACCACATTGCTGTTGCCTTGCTACATCGACGGCTGCGGCTTCTTCATTGGTGATGTGCACTACGCACAAGGCGATGGTGAAGTGGCAGGTACCGCCATTGAAATGGGCGCCGTTGTGACGGTTTCCACAGAAATCCGCAAAGGCATGGCTTCTTTGGTCAAACAACCCATGTTTGAAGGCGGCTCACAAATCAAGAAATTGGAGCCAGACAGCTTCCACGCTGTGGTCGGTTATCCCTTGAAAAAAGCGGGCGAAGTACCACCCCAATGGGCTTACCTTGACAGCGAAAAAATCAAACCGCTGACCAACCTGTCCAACGATTTGACCTTGGCTGCACGCAACTCCATGATCGCGATGATCGACTGGCTGATGGCCACCAAAGGCTTGAGCAAAGAGCAAGCCCTGGTGGTTGCCAGCGTGGCCTGCGACTTGCGCATCAGCAACGTGGTGGACGTGCCCAACTATGCTGTGACCACCATTTGCCCGATGGAGATCTTCGGCAAGAAATAATTCTTTTCATCCTCACCAAAAAGAGCGAGTGAACCTCGCTCTTTTTTTTGGACCTTCTGACATGCAAAGACGCTCCTTCCTTTCTCGCTTGAGTCTGGCTACCGCCATGAGCGGACTGCCTGCCATGGCCTTGGCCCACACGCCCTACCGTTTTTGGGATGTGTTTCGAAAACGAAACATGGTTATCCTGACATCGCATCAAGACTACACCGGAGATGACATTGGCGATCTTTGGGTGGCCACGCTGCGAAAAAACCTCCCGCTGAGTCGCGCACTGGTTAGTCGCACACAAGATTTGGGTCGCATGGCCAGTCTGCTTAAAACAGACCAAGTCAAGCTGGCAGTGTTGTCTCATGAACACGCGCGGCAAATGTTTGCAGGCGATGCGCCCTTCGAGAGTTTCAAGCCCCTTGAATTACAGATCTTGGTGGACAACGGCAAGTACCTGTTGGTGACCCGACCGGATGTGCCTCTCTACCATGGTTATTTGGTGACACGCGGCTTGATGGACTCGGCGGCATCACTGCAGCTGACAGATCCCGGCACCGGCCGACATGGCATGGTGATTCACCCTGGTGCCTTGGCTTTTTACAAAGGCGAGAAAATCGACCCCCCGCCCCCACCCCCAGACAAATGAAAAAGCCCGGTTTCCACCTGCGTTGGAGCCTGTTGTGGGCTCTTCATTGGCTGTTGTGCGCAACCAGTTGGTCACATGATTCCATCACCACTGAAGTGCGACAAAACTTTCTGGCCAAATTGACTGAAACCCAGCAAATACTGGTGACAAGCTCTTCTCCTGCTGGCAAAGCCAAAGCGCATTTTTTGCTGGGCACCACGTTGGATGAAATTCGCGACTTGTTCAACCAAGACATCATCAGCCATGGTGCGGTCAAGGGATTGGAATCGACATTGCTGCTGAGCGAGTTGGCCCGTGCGGGTTTCAAGTTGGAGAAATCTCCGCAAATCGGTCTTTACCTGTCCGCCCTGAATCACTACCGAACAGCGCTCAAGTTGGATGGCAAAGCCCCGTTCAATGAACAGGCCAAATACCTGCTTTTTAAAAACCAGTTTTACGACAGCTTCAGCGACAACCCGCTGGCCCCTTTTTCTCAAACTCGCGAAGAATTGACTGAAATGCTGACCATCGGCAACAGCTTGCTCAAGGCCAGAGACAGCACAGTCAATGCCGAAGAGGTGAAATTCATTCTGGCCATCCATGTTTTACAGGCTGTTCAACAAGGCATGGTGCCTAAAGAAGAGGGTATGCGTCAGTTTAAAAAACTACATGCTGAACTTCGCAAAGAATACCCGCAAAGTCTCAAACCATTGACCTTGGAGGCGCTCGCGCCTGCCTCATGACCATGCTGGCTTTACCCCCTCGTTTGCACCGTTTTCTTCTTTGGGCCTCGCTGGCAGTCGGCCTGTTGGTCTCCCATGGGCTGACGTTGGCCCATCAAACCGGCAACAGCTATCTGACACTCAGCGAAGTCGATGGTCGTTTGCAACTCGAGATTGACTTCATCGTTCGCGACCTGGGCAACTTGCTGCAACAAGCTGCGCAAACGGATGCCGCGGCACCATCCCCTGATCAATTGGCGGCGATGCAGCCCGCCATCACAAAAGTGATTCAGGATTCACTGGACATAGAGATAGATGGCGGGTCCGTTGCATTGGTGTTCGATACGCAATCGGTGGTACTGCATAACGACGGGCTGTATGTTCGACAACGCTTCAACGCTCCGCTTGAAGCCCAACCCCCAAAATTTGTCGTTGTTCGTTACCAATTCTTCACACAAAACGACAAGTTGGGGCGTGCCTTTTTCAAATTGCGCCTGTCTAACGATGAAATATCGTCGGTCTTTGACCATGACCATGCGGTTCAACGCTTTGTGTTGGGTGAGGCCAAAGGTTGGTCCACCTTTTGGCTCTTCATTCAAGAAGGGGCAAGGCATGTCCTGGAAGGCCCGGATCACCTGCTGTTTTTGTTGACCCTGCTTTTGCCAGGCCTGTTGTTACTTCAGCCTGCAGCCCCCCCTGCTGCCACACGACATCCTGAAACAGCCGCAAAATTTGCCCTGAAGGTGATTACCGCATTCACCCTGGCGCATTCCATCACCTTGATTTGCTCGGTCTTGGGTTGGGTGAGCCTGCCCGATCGGTTCATTGAATCTGTGATTGCCCTGTCCATCATGGTGTCGGCGGCCATGAATTTACAAACGCGTTTTCAGTTCAGCCATTGGAAGATGGCATTTGTCTTTGGCTTGATCCATGGCATGGGCTTTGCCAATGGCCTGAGAGAGCTGGGTTTATCGAGTTTGTATTTTCTTGAAACCATGCTGGCTTTCAATCTGGGGGTTGAATTGGGCCAACTGTTTGCCGTGCTGCTGGTTGGCTTGCCCGTTGTCGTGTTGTTCAACAGTCAAGTTGCCAAAAAAAACCTGATGCGCTGGGGATCCGTGTCTGTTTTCTTGGTCGCATTATGGTGGTTTGTGCAACGCTTGTTCGGTTGAAGCGCCATCGTTTGTGGGGTCTTCACCAACCCACGTTGCGTACATATTTTTCATTGTCTTCACGCACAGACTGCACGGTGTTGGCCACAAAATTCTCGTCGGGGTAACCCATGGCGATGCAGATCATGATGTTTTGATCATCTGGTATTCAGACATGCTCCCGCACCACCTTGGACTGCATGATGCCCTGGCCGTTGATGACACAACCCAAACTGTGAAGGCTTTTACGGGCTTTGATGAGCTCAGTAAATTCCATGGATATCTGTCAATGAATATGCATCAACTCGGTGGCCGCCGTTACCAAGGCAATCCCTGCAAACAACCACAGCACTTGCATCGCTGTCGCTGGGGCAGTCAATCGTTTTTGCAGTTGGGGTATCAAGTCAGCCAAAGCCACATACACATAACTGCTGCTGGCGACCACCAGCATGAAGGGCAGCCAAGACTTGTGCCCTTCAATCAAGAAGTGACCCAACAAGCCTCCCAGTACCGTGACACCACCTGCCATGCACAACTTGAGCAGTGCGCCACGGCCTTGGCCAAAGCCGCGTTGCAGCACCGCCAAGTCACCCATGTGGTGCGGGATTTCATGCACCAGCACGGCGACCGATGCAGCCGTACCCAAACGGATGTCGGTCATGAAGGCCGCAGCAACCATAATACCGTCGCCAAACGCGTGCACGCTGTCGCCGGCCAGCACCGCCCAACTGCCTGCAAATCCCTTGTCGGCTTGTGAGGTGTCATCACCATGAAGCCCATGGGCGTGTGTTTCATGGCCATGACCGTGGTCGTGCCCATGCGTGTTTTGATCTGCGTGGGCATGTCCATGTTCATGGCCGTGGTGCCACAACTCGGCTTTGTCCAATAAAAAGAAAAACACCAAGCCCAGCAACAAGGTCATGAAGAGCACATGAGGCGTGATGCCTGTCTCGAAAGCTTCGGGCAACAAGTGCATGAAGGCAGTAGCCAGCAATGCACCTGCTGCCAAACTCAAGAGATGTTGGGTGAAACGCCCCAACACCGCGCGCGCCAGCAACGCAGCAAGCAAGACACTGCCCACACCGGCACTCAAGGTGCCTGCGATGGTGGCCCAGAAAGTGATGTTCATCTGTCCTAACTCCATCTAGGGTGACCCGTGTCAAGCCAGGCCATGCTGCTTGAACCAAGCCAACAGGCGTGTCCATCCGTCCTTGGCTGCGGCTTCACGGTAGCTCGGGCGGTAGTCGGCATGGAAGGCGTGCGGCGCATCCGCGTAGACCTGAAACGCACTGGCCCGGGCGGATGGACTGCCTTGGCCTAAGGCGACTTTCATGGTGTCGATGTTGTCCACCGGTATGCCGCTGTCAGCGCTGCCGTACAAGCCCAGCACCGGCGCATGCAATGTGACGGTCAAGTCGATGGGGTGTTGGGGCGTGAGCGCTGACCTTTGACCAAGCAAGCGACCATACCAAGCCACGCCCGCTTTCACTTTGGGTTGGTGCGCGGCATACAGCCAGGTGATGCGTCCACCCCAGCAAAAACCAGTGATACCCAGTTTGGCTGTGTTGCCGCCGTTCTTCGCGGCCCAGGTCACGCAGGCATCCAAATCGTTCATCACCTGCGCATCGGGCACCTTGGAGACCACCTCGGCGATCAACTTACCCATCTCGCCATAGCTGCCTGGGTCTCCCTGGCGCAACATCAACTCGGGGGCGATCGCCAAATAGCCTTGATGTGCCAAGCGGCGGGTGATGTCAGCGATGTATTCGTGCACACCAAAAATTTCTGACACGACCAACACCACGGGCAGGTTGGTTTTGCCTGCAAGGGCGCTGCGGTAGGCCGGCATTTGAAAACCCGCCACGTCGATCATCACCTCGCCATGCACCAAGCCTTCGCCCGAGGTTTTCACCGCGGTTTGTGCCATCACAGGCCACGCCGAGGCGGCGTAGCCCACACCCACAGCGGTTTTGAGCCAAGTGCGTCGATCAGCGACGCTCCATCCAGGCGCTGGAGCCAAGAGGGCTTGGGCATCGGTGACGTGAATGGGGTTCATGCGGTCTTTCTGGGTAGTGTTCGAGGTCAGGCCTAAGCCCTGGAATTATGCGCCCCGCCCGAGACGCACCCCCATCAGGCCCCAGGCCTGGCGAAAGGCCGCGTTGGGCAGACGTCCCGGTAAAAATTAAATAAATTGTCGTAAATTAGCAAATTTGCCGATATATGTGGCCTTGGGTATGTATTTTTCGATGAAAACCGATTTAAAGTACTTTTAAGTTTTACTTTTTATGGATTCACCATGATGTTTCAACTCACCCATTGCATTCTTTGGTTCTACCGCTTGGCCTGCATCAGCATTCCTTTGGCGTTTTTGCTGATTTTCCCCGTCCAGGCCAACAGCAGCATGAAGATCGCTGGCCTGCCCGTGGACTCATGCATCCAGGGTGCCGCGAAATACCACGACCTCGACCCGCAGTTGCTGCGGGCGATCTTGGTGGTGGAGAGTCGCCTGAACCCCAAAGCTGTCAACCGCAACCGCAACGGCACCCGCGACATTGGCATGGCGCAAATCAACAGCATCCACCTGGCCACCCTGGCACAACACGGCATCCAAGAGGCGCACCTGATGGATGCCTGTGTCAACACCTATGTGGGTGCTTGGTTGTTACGCAAGCAGATTGCGCGGCATGGCTTGAACTGGTTTGGGGTGGCGGCCTACCACTCGACCACGCCCGCCAAAAACTACCGTTACCAGGTCTTGGTCTACAACGAGATGGTGCGCAGTGGCGCGATCCAAAACACCGCGATGGCGGTTCCTGCATCGGTGAAATGAGCCTAGTGGGCCTGGTCCCAATTGGCACCCATGCCGACTTCGGCGAGCAAAGGGACTTTCAAGTCAGCCACGCCCGCCATCAAGCGGGGGATTTCCACACGCAACCACTCCACCTCTGACTCAGGCACCTCGAACACCAGCTCGTCGTGCACCTGCATGATCATCCGCGTGCCCCTGTGCTGCGCGTCCAACACCTCTTGCACGTTGACCATGCTGAGCTTGATCAGGTCGGCCGCCGTGCCTTGCATGGGGGCGTTGATCGCCGCCCGCTCGGCACCCCCCCGGCGCGGGCCATTGGGTGAATTGATTTCAGGCAAATACAAACGCCTGCCGAAGACGGTTTCCACATAACCCCGGGCTTTGGCTTGGGCTCGGGTCTCGTCCATGTAACGCTTGACACCCGCAAACCGCTGGAAATAACGCTCGATGTAATTCTTGGCGGCGTTGTTGTCGATGCCCAAGGCCTTGGCCAAGCCATAGGCGCTCATGCCGTAAATCAAACCGAAGTTGATCACCTTGGCGTAACGCCTTTGCTCGCTGCTCACGGTGTCGGGGGTGAGGCCAAAAATCTCGGCAGCCGTGGCTTTGTGCACATCCAAACCCTCGTGAAACGCCTTGAGCAAGGCCGCGTCTTCGCTGATGTGCGCCATGATGCGCAACTCGATTTGGCTGTAGTCGGCGCTGGCAATCACGCACCCGGCAGGCGCAACAAAGGCTTCGCGCACCTTGCGTCCCTCGGGCGTGCGGATCGGGATGTTTTGCAAATTCGGGTCGTTGCTCGACAAACGCCCGGTGACCGCCACGGCCTGCGCGTAATGCGTGTGCACGCGGCCCGTGCTCGGGTTGGCCAACAGCGCGAGTTTGTCGGTGTAGGTGCCTTTGAGTTTGCTCAAGGAACGGTGTTCCAAAATTTTGGCCGGCAACGGGTAGTCCTCGGCCAATTTCTCCAACACTTCTTCGTCCGTGCTGCGCGCACCAGTAGCGGTTTTTTTGATGACCGGCAAACCCAGTTTGTCGAAAAAGATGTCGCCGAGTTGTTTGGGCGAAGCCAAGTTGAAGGGCTGTCCGGCGATGGCATACGCATCTTGCTCCAGCTGCATGATGCGGTGACCCAAGGCATGGCTCTGCGCGGCCAAGGTGGGTGCATCGATCAACACGCCGTTGCGCTCAATGCGGTACAAGGTTTCGCTGCTTTGGATTTCCAACTGGTAGATGAAATTCAATTTGTGATCGGCTTGCAGCAGGGGCCACAAGCGTTGGTGGACCGCCAACGTGAAGTCTGCGTCCTCGCAGGCGTAATGGGATGCTGTCTCGATAGCCACTTGAGCAAATGGGATTTGATGCGCCCCTTTGCCGCACAAGTCTTCATACGACACCCCGTTGCGCCCCAAGTGACGCAACGCCAGGCTCTCCAGTCCATGGGGTTTGTGCACTTCCAAGACATAGCTTTGCAACATGGTGTCGTGCACATAGCCCCTCACCTCGATGCCATGGTTGGCCAACACATGGCGGTCATATTTGATGTGCTGACCGACTTTGTGCTTGAGTGGGTTTTCCAACCAAGGCTTGAGTTTGTGCAACACCTGGTCCATGGGCAACTGCGCAGGGGCATCGGCTGCGTTGTGCGCCAATGGGATGTACGCCGCCACCCCAGGCGACACGCCCAGGCTGATGCCCACGAGCTGCGCTTGCATTTCAACCAAAGAAGTGGTTTCGGTGTCCAAGGCCACCAACTCGGCTTGGTCTACCTTGGCCAGCCAGCGGTCAAAGCTGTCCCAGTCCAACACGGTGTCGTATGCCAATGCCATATCAACGGCCGGGTCAGGCTCGTCAAACAACACACCCACTTCCTTGCTGCCAGCGGCTGAAGCAGCGGTTTGGGTGGCGGGCGTGTCGCCCGACAACGCCGTGACCAAGCCTTTGAAACCATGCTGCTGGTAAAAGGCCATCAGGCCGGCTTCATCGGGCGCTTGCATCACGACAGCTTGCAGCGATGGCCATCCAGGCACATGGGCTTGCAAATCGCAATCGGTTTTCATGGTGACCAGCTGTCGGCCTGTGGGCAACCAATCAACGGCTTGGCGCAGGTTCTCGCCCGCCACGCCTTTGATCTCATGTGCATGCGCCAGCAAAGCCTCGAGCGAGCCGTATTCGGCCAGCCATTTCGCCGCGGTTTTCGGCCCCACTTTGGCCACGCCTGGCACGTTGTCCACGGTATCACCCACCAAGGTTTGGTAATCGATCATGAGCGAAGGCGGCACGCCAAACTCATCGGTCACACCCGCCACATCGCGCTTTTTGCCATTCATGGTGTCGATGATGGTGATCCGCTCGTTCACCAGTTGACTCAAGTCCTTGTCCCCGCTGGACACCACCACTTGCATGCCTTGCTGTGCCGCCACATGCGCCAAGGTGGCAATCACGTCATCGGCTTCCACGCCCGGCACATCCAACAGTGGCCAACCCAGCAAGCGCACCAAACGGTGGATCGGCTCGATCTGGCTGCGCAAGTCGTCGGGCATGGGCGAGCGCGTGGCTTTGTAAGCGGGGTAAATCTCGTCGCGGAAAGTCGGGCCTTTGGCATCGAACACGCACACTGCATGGTGTGTCGGGTATTCGCGCCGCAGGCTTTGCAACATGTTGACCATGCCGCGGATCGCGCCGGTGGCCTGGCTGGTCGGGTCGTTGCGGTCAGCCCGCAAATCGGGCATGGCGTGGAAGGCGCGGTACAAATAGCTGGAACCGTCAACCAGCAACAGGGTGTGTGAGTCTTGCATGGAATGGATTGTGCCTACAATCTTTGCATTCCTCGGCAAGCACTGTTTACCACCCCCTTCGATTCCATGGCCGTTTTCACAGAAGTACCAGAACAGCTTGCCCGCGATTTGCTCACGCAATTGCAGATTGGGGCATTGGTGTCTTTGAAGGGCATCAGCAGCGGCATCGAAAACACCAACTATTTTCTGACCACCGACCAAGGCGAATATGTGCTGACCGTTTTCGAGCGCCTGAGCCATGCGCAATTGCCGTTTTATTTGTATCTGATGAAACACCTGGCAGACCAGGGTATCCCAGTGCCTGACCCGCAATCCAACTGCCATGGTGATATTTTGTTGACCCTGTTGGACAAACCGGCTGCGGTGGTCAACCGCTTGAAGGGTGAGTCACAGCTGGCGCCCCAAGCGGTGCATTGCGCGGCCATGGGTCGTCACTTGGCGCAGATGCACCTGGCGGCGCTTGGTTATGAGAAACAGCAACCGAATTTGCGTGGCTTGGCTTGGTGGAATGCAACCGTGCCGCAAATCCTGCCGTTTTTGAGCCAATCACAAACCCAGTTGCTGTCCCACGAATTGGCATTTCAAAACCATGTCAGTGGCCTGTCTGCCCATACCGCCATGCCGCGCGGCCCGGTGCATGCCGATGTGTTTCGCAACAACGTGATGTTTGTCGATGACAGCTTGAGCGGGGTGTTTGATTTTTATTTCGCAGGTGTAGACCACTGGTTGTTTGACCTGGGTGTGTGCATCAACGATTGGTGCATCGACTTGGACACCGGCAGCATGGATGACCAACGCTTGCAGGCCATGCTCGACGCCTACCAAAGCCTGCGACCCTTGCAAGCCGCTGAACGCCAGTTGTTTAACCCGATGCTGCGCGCCGCGGCATTGCGGTTTTGGATTTCGCGCTTATGGGATTTTCACTTGCCCCGCGAGGCCAGCATGCTGCAAGCACACGATCCAGACCACTTTGAAAGGGTGTTGCACAAACGGCTTTCAGCCCCTGTCACACTCTAACCCTATGAAACTCCAAATTGTTACCGCCCGCACCGGCACCGCTTGGGTTCGCCAAGGCATCAAAACGTTTTGGCGACAGGCTTTTGCGCTGAGCGGTTTGTTTTTTTTGTTTACCGGCTTGATTTCTTTGTCCTCCCTGTTGTCTTACGTGGGGACATTCTTGGGCTTGCTTATCCTGCCAGGACTGTCGCTGGGCTTGATGGCCGCTGCGCGAGAAGCGGACATGGGTCGGTTTCCGATGCCGCGCATTCTCTTCATTGCTTTTTTGCAAGGTACCGAGAAAAGCAAACGCATGCTCGGTATGGGCCTGGTCTACGGCTTGCTGTTCGTCGCGGTTTTGCTGTTATCGGCGGTTTTTGATGGCGGCGATTTTGCGCGCATGTACCTGCTGGGTGTAACCCCGCAAGACAGCAATGTCTTGGATGAGAGCTTCCAAAATGCAGCGATCTTTTCTATGGTCATGTATTTCCCGCTGTCAGCACTGTTTTGGCATGCACCTGCCTTGGTCCATTGGCATGGTCAACCGGTGGCCAAAAGCCTGTTCTTCAGCGTGATGGCATGTGTCAGCAATTGGCGGGCTTTTTTGATGTTTGTGCTGACCTGGGCGGGTATTTTTTCTGCCACCAGTTTGCTGTTGGGCGTGCTCAGCATCATCCTGGAAGATGGCCAACTGTCCATGGCGCTGATGCTGCCGGCGGTGATGTTGCTGGCCGCCATGTTCTTCACCTCGAGCTACTTCAGTTTTCGCGCCTGTTTTGTCAATGAAACCGTGTTGGATGACTAAACCTGTGTGAGTTTGGCCACCGACAAGGCAAGCCACTTGAGCCCATGGCGATTGAATTTGACTTGAGCACGCGCATCGTCTCCCAAGCCCTCAACAGATACCACCGCACCTTCGCCAAACTTGGCATGAAACACCTGCAAACCAGCACGTACCCATGCGTTGGGACCATTGGCTTGTGGTGCAAGGCGTTGCGGCACGGGTGCTGGCGTTGCACCATCCAACCATGCCCTCGCACTGTCGCTTTGGCCAAAATGTGAAGGACGCGAACCCCAAGCTGCCTGCTGGGGGACACCGGTTTTCGGCGTCAACCACTTCATGGTGTGTTCAGGCATCTCATCGAAAAATCGGCTCTTGATGTTGTATCGGGTCTGACCATGCAACATGCGGGTTTGCGAATGGCTCAGGTACAGCCGCTTGCGCGCTCGCGTGATCGCGACATACATGAGGCGGCGTTCTTCTTCTAAGCCATCGAAATCACTCATGGCGTTTTCATGGGGAAACAACCCTTCTTCCAAACCGGTGATGAACACGCAGTCGAACTCGAGTCCTTTGGCGGCATGCACCGTCATGAGTTGAATCGCGTCTTGCCCTGCTTGGGCTTGGTTGTCACCCGATTCAAGGGCCGCATGCGACAAGAATGCCGCCAAAGGAGAGAGCGTTTCACCGGTTTCGAGGTCGGCCGGTGTGCCCTGCCCCAGGGCGGCTTGCGCAGCCGCAAAGTCGGCTTGGCTTTGCAGGGCTTCATCCACCGGCAAGGCGACAGCGTCTTTGCCAAAGCCTTCTTGGGTGACAAAACTCTCTGCAGCGTTGACCAACTCTTGCAAGTTCTCCACCCGGTCTGCGCCTTCGCGCTCGGCTTGGTAATGCTCAATCAACTGGCTGTGGTCCAGCACCAGTTCGATGATTTGCCTTAAGGTTTGCCCTTGGGTTTGCTCGCGCAGCACATCCAACTTGGCCACAAAAGCAGACAGGTTCGCACCCGCTTTGCCGGAGATGGTGCTGACCGCGTCATGCAAAGCGCAACCCACGGCGCGGGCCGCATCTTGCAACTGCTCGATGCTGCGCGCACCGATGCCACGCGGTGGGAAATTCACCACCCGCATGAAACTGGTGTCGTCGCGTGGGTTTTCCAACAAGCGCAGATAGGCCAGCGCGTTTTTGATCTCGGCGCGCTCGAAAAAACGCAAGCCGCCATAGACACGGTATGGCATGGCGGCATTGAACAGCGCGGTTTCAATCACCCGGCTTTGCGCGTTGCTGCGGTAGAGCACCGCCACTTCACTGCGGCTGGCCACACCTTTTCCGCCATCGCCATCACGGCCGTCACGCAACAGTTGCTTGATTTCTTCCACCATCCAATTGGCCTCGGCCAAGTCGCCAGTGGACTCCATCACGCGCACCGGCTCACCCGCGCCTTGGGTGGTGTGCAGGTTTTTACCCAACCGGGTTTTGTTGTGCTTGATGAGTTCGTTGGCGGTGTCCAAGATGTGGCTGTGGCTGCGGTAGTTTTGTTCGAGCTTGATTTGGTGCTTGACCTCGAACTCACGCACAAAGTCGGCCATGTTGCCCACCCTTGCGCCGCGAAAAGCGTAAATGCTTTGGTCATCGTCGCCC
>Ga0247832_1000400_pt1 | contig 88087 bp, 78 predicted proteins | sample LaCruzMarch2015__10_FD_192407 | JGI IMG/M metagenome (GOLD analysis project Ga0247832, IMG submission 192407) | Freshwater microbial communities from meromictic Lake La Cruz, Castile-La Mancha, Spain - LaCruzMarch2015_4m | ecosystem: Environmental > Aquatic > Freshwater > Lake | place: Spain... | reverse complement strand
ATGTCACCCATTCTCCTGGCTCAAAAGTGCTTAGATAAGACCTTCGATCTTGCTCTCTCTTTTTTCCTCAATTTGTCAAAGAACTGGGCCACTTTTTTTTCCTAAAAAAGTGTACGCCTAGAAAATTCAAATCGACATTCTCAGTAAGGACAATAATCTGGTAATCAATATTCAAAACTACTTTAAAAAACCATGCGCTACTCCGCTTGCCGAACCCCTGAATGCCCATGAGCGAATTCCTTCTTCCAGTGCCGTTCTCTCTTCGCTCAAACTGACGCTGGATGGCAATAGTTTATTCAGCAGCCCTCAGAGGGTTGCGGCGACTCCTTCTCCATCCGACAATTGCCACCTTGTAATCAACCAAAACAACGACCAAGACAACGACGACACCCCCTATTGTACAGGTAGCTGGACTTACGGTTTGTTTGATGATGGAAACCATTTAGTAGCCTGGGGCATGGTAAACACCGAAATCAAGTCTATGCCCGCAAATGAGTTTACGGATTGCTGAGTAACGCAGAAAAATCGACTTCCCGATTTTGGGTTTTGAATAGGTCACCGTGGTTTTAATTTAACAGTGCTTCGGGGCAGGTAACAAAATTTCACAACCAAATACTACATCAAATTTTATTTCATGTATCAAAACATGTAGTGTAGTCCTGAATAACACCCCAGCTATTCCCTTTTTAATGTAAATATTTCATTTTTATAGGGTAATTCTAAGTTAACAGTACTACATGCCCATCCATCTCAACTATGCTCCAACCAACAAATCATTTCCCAGTAAGCTGCAACAAAGGAGCGCAACAAAAAATTGCTTCAATCAGATAATCCTGGTTATCGGTGCTTTATTCCTCTACAGCCCTGTTTATGCCAATGATTGGGTTCCATACGACATCAAGCACTACAATACCGAGAACAGCCTGCAAGACAACCATGTCTATCAAACGTTTCAGGACAGTCGCCAGTTTATATGGGTAGTCACTGCAACTGGACTTGATTTTTATGACGGGTCTCAATTCATTCGCATCAAAAAGTGGCCCACACTGGATTTAAGATCCAATGCCCAAATTCGCTTTGAAGATGCTCAACACCGCTTGTGGCTTAGATTGATTGAAAATGGCAAAGTCCAATTCTATTTGATCGACTCTCGAACATTCCAGGTGCAAAAAGCAGAACCTGTCTTGAATATCCGTTGGCATGAAAATTTATTTGACGCTGCACAATGGAAAAATGGGTTGATCTATTTGTCTACTTATTCTGGTAAAATTTACCGCTACAATTTTAAAAGCAAACAATACCAAAAATTATGGCAATCGAAGATTGGCAAAATGAAGATTTTGAACGACAATTTCAAATCCAATCAGTTTTGGCTTCATGCCATCGATTTTCTTGATTCCACAACTACCTTTATTTGCCTCAATAGCAATGGGAAGTTCTTACACCAAATTGACCATCAAGGCGCTGCGAACCATCAGGCTTTGAACAATGGTGAACTTTCCTACGCTACTGATCATGAAATGGTCATTGTTAATCCCAATGGAAATCAAAAGCGGATCCCACTTGAGGAAATCTCCACGAGAGACCCAACGCTCCAAAATTACTTCTACCCAATTCTAGGCCTTAATTCTTTTGACGGTGAAATTTTATATTTATTCGAAAATCAAATTATTAAAATCAATGTCAGTTGCAAATCATCGTCCATTTCGATGCGGATGAAAGGTTTTAATGCATTCTATGGCGCATACCATGTATTTCAAGACAAAAGTCAAGCCATTTGGGTATCGACCATCAATGGACTATTCAAAATTACGCCGCTGATCAATCATTTTGAGCGGCACCTTTGGATAGATCCCCTGGAAAAGAAAAGTCCCCAGATCAATTCTTGCCGAGGCATATTTGAAGCAAAAGATGGCACGGTCTATGTCGGGCTAAATGGTCGTCTTTACCAAAAAAAAACAACTGAAAAAACATTTACCTCTTTGATAGCATTTTTAGGAGATTTATACGCCATAGCAGGTGATCCTGCAGGCCAAGTGTGGATGGGACGTAATGAACTCCTTCAATACAGCCCTCTTACTGGAGCGGTACATATACACGTGCCATCTAGGTTGGGTTTGATATGGTCTATTTTACCTGAAAAAGACAAAGTCTGGGTCGGTATTGAAAAAAACCTGGCCTATTGGGACAAAGGAAAACAGCAATTTGTATTCTTTAGGCAATACAATGGTTTTGATGCCCTCAAGGAAAGCATTGTGTACCAAATTGAACCCTTTGAGCAAACCAATCACCTTCTCCTGACCACCAGCACCGGTTTATACATTCTGGATCGAACCAAGGGCATCATTGCCAGGTATTGGACAGGAGGCCGTGGAAAATTCCATTTGCCCACCGACAACATCCAACATACTTGCCGGGTAAGCAAAAATGAATACTGGTTGGCCACCACCTCTGGACTCGTAACCTGGAATCCAATTGGCGCAAAGACCCGGCTTTACACCACTAAATCCGGCTTGCCCGACAACAATTTATGCGCCGTTTATGATGATCAAGCGGGATATTTGTGGATCAGTTCGTACAAAGGAATTGCACAATTCCAGAAGAAATCAGGGAAAATTCGGGTATTTGGAACAATAGAAGGCCTTACCCATCAAGAATTCAACCGCATTTCACATGGCAAAGGGAAAGATGGTACGATTTACTTTGGTGGTTTGAATGGAGTTACGGCCTTTCAACCCAGAGATTTCCACCAAGACTTTGATCAGCATTTCAATGCTCCGGTATTTCTTACCCAAGCAAAAGTTTTCTCCAGTACTTCCAAATTAGTAGAATACCAGTACAAAAAAGAAATCACCTTACTCCCAGGAGACAAATACTTACAACTCAAATTTGGGCTACCCAATGCTGACTTGCAGGTTGAGTCAATTTTTGCTTTTAAAATCAAAGAAGAGCATACTCATTGGCAGCCTACTCAAAACAATGCCATTCTTTTATCCGGTCTTTCTCCGGGTATACATACCTTGATTTTTAAATCAAAGTCAAGTATCAATGCACAAGAAGAATGTCGGATAAAAATACGGGTGCTGCCTCCATTGTATGCCCGACCCTGGTTTGTTATTCTCTTCCTGACCATTCTTGTCACCTGCGTCTGCGTTTGGCTCAATTACTTGTTCAATAAACATGCTCAACAAGAGCAGGAACTGCAATCCAGGATTGACAAAAAAACCAGACAAATTCTGGAAGACAAAGCCATCATTCAACAACAAGTCGAACGGCTTGCCAAATTCAGTGAAGAAAAAACCCGTTTTGTAACTGGAATTACACACGAACTGCGAACGCCCCTTTCGCTGGTCTTGAACCCCTTGCAAAAATTGTCCCAAAGCAAAAACTTGTTACCTACCGAAAAAAGCCTGATTGAAATGAGCACCCGGAATGCCAATCAACTGCTAAAGGTGATCAATGAAATTCTGTACGTGAATGCCTCCGAACAGTTTTTGGATAGTGAATTCAAGGTTATTCCAATCGAGCTGATCGTATCCAAGCTCATCCGAGAATACCGAATCTTGGCAAAGATGAAAAACATCAAGATCCGGTTCATCAACGAATGTAAAGTCCAGCCAAAAGTCTTTGCCATTGAAAAAGAACTAGAGATGGTGTTCAGCAACCTACTCTCCAATGCCATTAAGTTTACGCCTCAGCATGGGCAGGTGATGATCAGCTTGCAGGAGGATCCCCTCAATCAAATCAACATATCCATAGCCGACAATGGCTGCGGCATTCACCCCAATGACTTGCCTTATCTTTTTGAACGGTATTTCCAGGCAGGGTCAGGCGATTTGTCGGTGGAAGGCGGAACTGGAATTGGATTGTACATCGCGTTGGAGTTTGCAAAGAAAGCAGGTGGCAACATCCAGGTAGAAAGCGAATTGGGCAAAGGTTCCGTTTTTAAGGTGATTTTGCTGCTGTACGCTTCGGTCGAGGAAACATTGTCCTCCGACACCGTTGCACTGGAATTTCCCTCTTCAAACACGAACAAATTCTCGGAAGTCCACAATCAGAAAAACCCGGACAAAACAAATCCTAAAATATTACTTGTCGAGGACAATCCAGATATGGCCCGCTTACTCACCACTTCCTTGGATCAATACTACGAGGTAAGTACCGCATCAGATGGACAATCAGCGATTGACTTTCTTTATGCTAATCCACTCCCAGACCTCATCGTTTGTGACATTATGATGCCTCAAATGAATGGTTTTCAATTTATTGAATTTTTAAAATCAAAAGATGCCTACGCTCAAATTCCCGTATTGATCCAAACGGCTGTAGCCAATTCCAAGGACCGCCAAAAAGCAACACGCCTAGGGATATCTGAATATTTGATTAAGCCTTACGAAGAAAAAGAATTGTTGCGCATCGTACAGAAAATGATCCCCATCAAAAAGGAAAATTCTCCTAATGATGATTTGCTCCAACAGCTTCGAAAAGAAAAGCTCTTGCCCTCTTTACTCCACTTCCACGCAGAAGACAATTCGTGGCTTCAACACTTCGAAAAAATGGTACTCTCCCTAATGGCAGAACCCGACTTTTCTACAGATCAACTGGCCAATCATTTGGGAATCACCAGAATGACTTTGTACCGAAAATTGTTTAAATTAACTGGTATAAAACCCAATGACTACCTCAATGAGCTGCGCTTGCAAGCGGCTCGATTGCTATTGGAAACCCAATCGCATCCAGACTTAAATACTATTATGGAGCTCATTGGGGTCAAAGATTCCAGATACTTCGAAAAGAAATTCACTGCGCGATTTGGAAAAAAACCTGTATCTTATTTCTAGCAACGAGAAAAGGCAAAGGAACCGTCAAAGGTCTAATCACAGCATGAACAGCCCAGCGGGATACCCAATTGAATAATTGTGTATCTTTGCCTCAATCAAAACATCAAACTTTATGAAATACCTGATCAGACTTGGTTTGTTGCTGCTGGTGGTTGTGCTGGTGTACAACTACTTCTTCGGCGACGCACAGGAAAAAGCCCAGTCCAAGGAAATTTTTCATCAGGTGGGGCAACTGGGCAAAGCCTCCTGGGCCTTGCTGAAATCCGAAAAATCCAAACTGGACGATGGAAAATACGACTCCACCCTGGATAAAATTGACAACATTTATCAAGGTTTGCGCAGCCATGCCCGCTCCGAAAATGATGTAGAAAGCCTGCAAAGGTTGACCGAATTGGAAAGCGAGCGCCAGGCATTGGAGCAACGGATGAATGAAATTGATGCGGAAAAAGCCCGGCAGGCAGGGAGCAAGCGACCACTGGGTTCTGCTGGCGCATTGCTGCAAGAAGAAAAAGACCTCAAGATTGACCTCCGCCGCTTACTCAGCGATACCGAAACCCTGATGCAGCAAATGGATCAGCAATAAATTTTCATGGCAAACACTATTGCGACCCGCCGTACCCGTCCCAATTACTTTTACGCCCTGATCAGTGTGGCATTGGTGCTTTTTGTGTTGGGCTTTTTTGGTGCTATTTTGCTGCACGCGCAGCAGTTTGTGCGCTTGTACAAGGAAAGGGTCAACCTGATTGTAGAACTGGTGGAAAGCGCCAGCACCAGCGACATGATTGCACTGGAAAGCTTTCTGAAAAACGCCACTTATGTGCGTCCAGGTACCATCAACAGGGTTTCCAAAGAAAAAGCCGCACAACTCATGCGCAACGAGTTTGGTGAGGAATTTCTCAAACTCGACTTGCCCAATCCATTTCTGGATGTGGTATTTTTCAACCTGAAGGCCGAATACCTCGATCCCGAGCATTTGCACCAAATTCGCGAAGAGCTCAAAGCCCTACCAACCATCAACGACGTATATTACCAGGAGAGCCTGGTAGACAACATCGCCAACAACCTCCAGAAAGCGGGTTATTTTGCCTTGGGTTTTGGCCTGTTTTTCATCCTGATCACCGCCACCCTCATCCACAATACCATTCGCCTGGCCTTGTATTCCAACCGTTTTTTGATCAAAAACATGGAGCTCGTGGGTGCATCCTGGAGTTTCATCAGCCGGCCTTACCTCATTCGCGCTACCCTCCATGGCTTGTTGAGCAGTTTGATTGCCATTCTGGCATTGGTGGGGCTGCTGTACTGGCTCAACCAAAGTTTTCCGGAAGTTTACCTCTTTCAAGATACCCGTCTGCTGATAGCGGTAATCTTTGGCATCCTTTTTCTGGGCGTGCTCATTTATGCTTTGTCCACGTTTTATGTCGTGAATAGATATCTGAAAATGCGGGTTGATGATTTGTATTGAGTGCCGGTCACTGAGCGTAGCCGAAGTGCCGGCGCTTCGGCTACGCTCAGCGACCAGAACTTCGGCTACGCTCAGTGACCTTTAAAATTTCAACCCCAAACTTTTCAACTATTTCCCCGCTAAACTCATCAAATAGTGTAATTTTGTCACTTCAAACTAAAACAAGAGAATGAGTACGAAAAGACCTTCCAATAGAAAACCGGCAGGACCGGGTCGTCAGGAGAAGGAAAACCCTACGCCGAGAGCAACCAGTGCGAGCAACCGCCCAACTTCACCAAGCAGCACCGAACGGGTGCGCAGCAGTGCTCCTGCGGTCAAAGCTCCCCGCGTAAAAAAAGACTTGATTTTCAATCGCAACAATTATATCCTCTTGGGTGCAGCCGGGTTGGCCATGATGCTGGGCATTGTTTTGATGTCGGGAGGCGAAATGCCAGATCCAAATACCTGGGATGAAAACATCATTTACGGCTCGCGTCGAATGGTTGTTGCCCCAATCTTTATGCTAGGAGGAGTTGTATTGGGCATTGTAGCCATTTTCCGCAAATAACAATTCTATGTCAGAACTAATCCGTGGGATCGTCCTTGGCCTGGTACAGGGCATCACCGAGTTTTTGCCTGTAAGCAGTGATGGGCATTTGGAACTCGCCAAATACTTCTTGGGAGACACCAGTGTAGGGGAAGAAAGCCTTTTTCTTACCATTATTCTGCACGTTGCCACTACCCTATCCATCATTGTCGTGTTCAGAAAAGACATTGCCGACATTTTCAAAGGACTTTTACAGTTCAAATGGAATGCGCAAACCGAGTTTTCTGCCAAGGTGGTGGTTTCCATGATCCCGGCGGTTTTTGCTGGATTGTTTTTTGAAGAAGAGATCGAAAGCATGTTCAGTGGCCGCATTTTGTTGGTTGCTGGAATGCTGGTATTGACAGGATTCATGCTGGTGTTGGCACAATATGCCAAAGACACCAACAAGCCCATTACTTATGTCAATGCATTCATCATTGGCATCGCGCAGGCTTTTGCGATTGCACCGGGACTTTCCCGCTCAGGCTGCACCATTTCCACTTCGGTTATGTTGGGCATCGATCGGAATCAAGCGGCCAAGTTTTCTTTCCTGATCGTGATTCCTTTGATCCTGGGCAAGCTGTGCAAAGACATCCTGGATGGCCACTTTAATGGCCCCATCGAACATTCCACAACCCTAATTGTCGGCTTTGTGGTCGCCTTTGTGACCGGCTTGTTTGCGTGTCGATTGATGCTCAAAGTTGTACAACAAAGCAAATTGATTTATTTTGCCATATATTGCTTCATTGTTGCCATTTCGGCGGCTATTTACATCCTGACCAAGGGCTAAAATTGTTTCACTAAAACGTCCATATGGACCCGAATCCCGGAGAGCGGGCGCTCTCTAGTCAATATTTTACTGAAGGCGCTGTACTACTGGTGGACAAACCACAAGGTTGGACTTCTTTTGACGTGGTCAACAGAATTCGGGGAAAAATCCGCAACCGCTTTCAACTCAAAAACATCAAGGTAGGTCATGCCGGCACCCTGGATCCGATGGCTACCGGCTTGCTCATCCTTTGTACGGGCAAAGATACCAAACGCATCAACGAATACCAGGATCGTCCCAAGGAATACACGGGTACAATCACTTTCGGCTCCACTACTCCTTCTTACGATGCCGAAACAGAAGTTGATGGCACTTACCCTACCGAACACATCACGCCTGAATTATTGGAAAAAGCCCGGCAGAAATTCCTGGGCGAAATCGAGCAAATTCCCCCCATGTTTTCGGCCATCAAAGTAGATGGGCAACCCCTCTACAAAATGGCACGCAAAGGCGAAAGCATCAAAGTGGAAGCCCGCAAAGTACACCTCTACGCCATCGAGTTTACCCGCATCGAGTTGCCAGAAGTCGATTTTCGGGTAGAATGCAGCAAAGGCACCTACATCCGTTCTTTGGCCTATGACCTGGGTAAAGCCCTAAAAAGTGGGGCGTACCTTAGCGCCCTGCGCCGCACCAAAATCGGAGAATTTGAAGTGGAAAAAGCGAAAAGTGTGAACGAGTGGGTGGCCTGGATGGAGGAAGGGGGGTAGTTTTTTGAATATTCCCTTTGGATTGAAATTTGTGTCATTTGTGGCTAAATAAACGCCGTGGCGAAGTCGGGAATAAAAAAAAGTGAATTACGCCGCCACCGCCATCTCATACCACTTCTCCTTTGCAAATATTGCTTGCACATCTTTTTTAAAGCCATCAACATCAAAGCTGTTTTTCAGCGAGAAGGTTTTGAGTTGATCTATGCCTCTCAAATAGGCCTGCTCCATCAATTTAATGGCCTCATCCTCTGAAGCATTCAGCATTTGATTATAGGGAATTCTAACCGAGATGTCTGCTTCTTGATTTTTGCGGGAATAATATTTGTAGGGGTCAAGTACTTTATTTTTGGGTAAAACTACCAAGAAGTTAAAATAAAATTTTTGCAAGCCTTCCCCATATTTCCTAAGGTCGATGTCCTCGTGAAGGGTATGAATAAATGGAGAAAGGTTGAGTTTGGGGTAAATTTCATGCCAAACCCTAGCAGATACATAAATTTGTCTGTCGTCTGGTAAATAACTCATCAGTTGTCAATTAGATTGCCAGGAAAAAATCTAAGATTTAACATTAACCCTCTAACAAAAATAACAAATTAATAAAAAATAAAACTAAAATTATTATTTTTTTTTCTCACGGCATCCAAACCTCCAATTCCTTCACCTTTTTCCCATCGGCCCAAACCCCAAGAGACTTTTGCTCCTCCGTTCCACCAAACGCAAAGGTGCAGTTTTCACCTGATCGTACACAATCAATCAGCGCATCGCCCCATTTCCAAAAACCATAATAATCAATCGCATCCGTTTGACCAACCAGGTAACTGCGGTAAATCGTTGGGTTGCGCATCCCACAATCAAAAGCCTCATCGAGGCTGTAACAGGCGTTGTGGTGGGCTTTGAGCCCCGGCGATCCATAATCATCGGCAAGGAGCTTCAGAAAGTTGCGGGTACGCGTATGGATGGCCGTGTTGAAGATTTTGCGTTGAAACGGCTCTCCGACCACCTGATCGTCGTTGCTGTTGATGATGAGCAACTTGGTATCTGCGGGCATTTTTCCATAATCATCCAGTTTTGCCCCATTGAGCGGCCCAGTTCCGGGAGCGCACAAAAGCAGCCCCTTGGGTTGTGGAAGTCCAAATTTCTTGAATTTCACCCCCAGATAAGCCGCAGTTACGCCTCCATAAGAATGACCAATGAGCACCAGTGGCTCCACGATGGGCCGAACGTGATCTCCGGTTTTTAGCGCATGTATCGCATCCTTGATGCCTTTGGCAGCGTTGATTGGAAAATGCTCGGTGGGGGTGACGAACATATCCCGTTGAAAGCGGGGAAAAATGACAATATTGCCCTTGCGCACCAGGTGGCGAATCCAGCCTCCGTAAGCCATTGGGTTGATGGAGGCATAGCCGTGTAAAAAAACCACTACGTGCGCAGAGTCGGGTCTAGGTGCTGCAGGTTCAAATAACCAATAGCCATCGGTTTTTTGAGCAGAGTCTTGCATGATGACCTGAGCGTGGGTATAATTTGCCCCTCCGGGCCCATCCGCAGGCTGAGTTGGGGCATCCGGCCCAGTTGCCTTACGGGTTGAAAAGCCCAGAAACCCCACTACCAGGGCAGAACTGAGCATAATTCTGCGTGTCCATGGCCCCATTTGCAGGGAATCAAATTTTTTTATGCCTTGTGTCCAACTCATTCCATCTTTTTTGCATCAATAAACTTACTTTTACGACAAATTGAAAAATACCCGATGCCAGATTTTCAACAAACAGTTGGTGTAGTGGGCTCCGGCACCTTTGGAACCGCCATAGCCAATCTATTGTCGCGCAAAGTTGATGTACTCTTATACAGTAGAAACGCTGAAACGATTGAAAGGATCAATCGAGAGCACCAAAATTTTGGCGTCAATTTATCCCCACGCGTCAGCGCCATAGGCAATTTACAAGAATTGGCCGAAAAATGTGCGCTGATTTTTCCAGTTGTTCCCTCAGATGGCTTTCGCAGCACCATGCAAGGTTTAGGCCCATTTTTGCGTCCTTACCATATTCTGATTCACGGCACCAAAGGGTTTGATGTAAAGGGGATCAATTCAGAACAAATGGACGCAGGGCTTTTAGAGCCTCACCACATCAGCACCATGAGTCAGGTCATCACCCAAGAAACCGTGGTAAAGCGCGTTGGATGTTTGTCGGGTCCGAATTTAGCCACCGAAATATTGGAAGGTCAGCCCACCGCTACCGTAATTGGCAGTGTGTATGAAGAGGTGATCGAGCTGGGAAAAAAAGTGCTGTCTTCCGATGCCTTTCACGTATTTGGCAACCACGACATTCTTGGGGCTGAACTGGCCGGGGTGCTAAAAAACGTCATCGCCATTGGCTCAGGTATCTTACGCGGACGCGGTTTAGGCAAAAACATCCAGGCGATGCTGATTACCCGCGGTCTGATGGAAATGGCCCGTTTTGGCCAGGCCATGGGCACCACCAATTCCGCTTTTTTTGGCACTGCGGGCATCGGCGACCTGGTGGCAACCGCTACCAGTAAGAACAGTCGAAACTTCACTTTTGGATACCGCCTTGGACAAGGAGAAAAGATTCAAGACATTCAAGCCAGCATGCCCGAGCTGGCCGAAGGGGTGCGTACCCTCAAAATTACCTGGCATTTGGCAAATTATTATAAATTGCGCTTGCCTATCACACAAATGTTGTACAACATCGTTTTTGATGGATACAACATCGACAAGGCCATTAAATTTTTGATTACTTATCCATATGATGTAGATGTGGATTTTTAAAAAATGAATCTTTACATGAACCACCTGATTAAACAACTCGTTCCTCACCTGATCGCTGTGGCCATTTTTGCTGGCGTTTCGGCTTTTTATTTCGCACCTCAATTGTCTGGCAAAGTAATGAGCCAAAGCGACATCGTGCAGGTGACGGCGATGATGAAAGAAATGAACGACTACAGTGCCAAAGAAGGTCATATGCCGCTTTGGACCAACAATATGTTCGGGGGCATGCCTACCTACCAGATCGCCAGCGTGCGCGCTGGGAATCAGACCGGCATGTTCGACAATTTGATGCAATTGTACATTCCTCGTCCCATCGGGCGCTTTATTTCGGCCATGTTGGCCTTTTACATTCTGATGGTTGTACTGGGTACCAACCGCTGGGTAGGCGTCATTGGCGCCATTGCTTTTGCCCTGACCACCAATAATCTTGTCCTCTTTGAGGCTGGCCATACTTCCAAGCTAGGCGCCATTGCTTACATGCCCTTGTTGGCAGCCGGTTTGTTGCTGGCCTTCCGAGATAAAAAATACCTGGTTGGAGCTTTGCTCTTCGGGCTAGGTGCTGCGCTACAATTGTGGGTCAACCACGTGCAGATGACCTATTATTTGGTTCTTACCATGCTTTTTTTTGGCGTAGCCCAATTGGTTTATTCCATCCGCAAGGGTGAATTGCTGCATTTTGCCAAAGCCGCCGCGGTGATCGTTCTGGCGGGCTTGATCGGTTTAGGCACAGGTGCTTCCAACTTGTTGACCACTTTGGAGTACAAAGAATCCACGATGCGGGGCAAAAAAATCCTGACCCCCGTTCCAGGGACGCCAGAAGCGAGTAAACCTGCGGCCAAAGAAGGTCTGGAATTCGATTACGCCACGCAGTGGAGCAACAATACCACCGACTTGCTGTCTACCTTGATCCCTGGAGCAGCCGGGGGCAGTAACGCCGAACCCGTTGGTGCAGATTCAAAAACCGTAGAATCGTTGATTGCAAGAGGTTATCAGGGTTCATCAGATTTGCAAGTGCCGCTGTATTGGGGTGGATTGCCATTTACCAGTGGCCCAAATTACCTAAGTGCGATAGCCTTGTTCTTGTTTGTGTTTGGTTTGTTTACCGTCAAAGGCCCGGTCAAATGGTGGCTTGGCCTGGGGGTTTTGTTAACCATGATTTTATCCCTGGGCAAAAACGATGGCGGCCTCAACAAGTTCTTGTTTGACACCCTGCCTTTGTTCAACTCTTTCCGCGCGCCCAGTTCGGTGCTCAGTGTCACGGCTTTTCTGGTGCCCGCACTTGGCTTTTTGGCCTTGGGGCAATTAATGAAATCCGAAGACCCCAAACAATACTTGCGTGAACTCTGGATATCCGCAGGTTTGACGGGCGGATTGTCCTTGATATTTGCCTTGATTGGCAGTTCATTCTTCAGCTTTACCAGTCCAGCCGATGCCCAATTGGCTAGTTATGGCCTGGATGCGGCCAGTATAGTGGAAGACCGCAAAGCCTTATTCAGCAGTGATGCCTGGCGCAGTTTTTTCCTGATCGCGGTTTGTGCTGGTTTGATTTGGGCTTGGGCGACTCAAAAAATCAATGCCACCATTGCCTTGGTAGGAATTGGTTTGATTACGCTTTTTGACGTTTGGGGAGTCGGGCGTCGCTACGTGGATACAAAAAGCTTCGTGTCCAAAACCGAATACCAGCAAAACAACTTTCAGGCTCGTCCAGTAGATTTGGAGATCATCAACAAAGAGAAAGACCTGTACTACCGCGTACACGAAATCAAACCTGACGCTTTTCAGTGGGCGATGACTTCGTATTTTCACAAAACGATCGGAGGGTACAACCCTGCCAAGATGCAGCGCTACAATGACCTGATCGATCAGCACCTCAGCCAGGGCAACCGCAAGGTGTTGGACATGCTCAATACCAAATACTACATTGTAACGCCTCAGGGCGAAGGGCAACAACCCATTTCCCAAATCAATCCCGGGGCGCTGGGCAACGCCTGGTTTGTGGATACACTTTTGATTGCACAATCCAGCAACATCGAGATTGCGGCCTTGAATGCATTTTCCCCGGATTCTCAAGCCATTGTACACAAAGAGTTCTTCTCTTACATCAAGGGCTTTGATCCCAAAGTTGAAGGCAGCATCAAGTTAACCAGCTACCATCCTGAAAAATTGAAATACCAAAGTGATAGCCCAAGTGAGCAATTTGCAGTATTTTCTGAAATGTGGTACGGCCCCAACAAAGGCTGGGATGCCTTCATCGATGGCAAACCCGCTGAGCACATTCGTGTCAACTACGTTTTGCGGGGCATGCGCATTCCGGCTGGGAAGCACGAGATCGAGTTTCGTTTTGAACCTGCCTCTTATGCCAAAGGCAAAACCATTTCCACCATTTCCTCGGCTACTTTGATTTTGGGTGTTTTGGGGATTGTAGGATCGGGCTTGTGGGGATTCCTCAAAAACCCACCCGTTGAAGAAGCACCAAAACCCAAACCAGCAGCACCTGCTCCGACACCAAAACCTCAGCAGCCGCAACCAACACCTGCCACTGCCAGAAAACCAACTGGAGACAGAAGAGACCCAAAACGGAGAAAACGGTAGAGGCGCGATTCACAGCGTCAGACAATACAACACGTAGAGACGCGATGCATCGCGTCTCTGCGAAACCATCTGATAAACCCCAGCGTTAACAGGTAAATAGACTCTGACTATGCAATTTTTATTCCCGACGTTTTTGTGGGCACTTGCCGCCCTGGCCATTCCGGTGATCTTGCACCTGTTTTACTTCCGGCGGTTCAAAAAAGTGTACTTCACCAACGTGCGCTTCCTCAAGGAGGTAAAAGACGAAACCAGCATGCGCTCCAAATTGCGCAACCTGCTGGTTTTGGCGGCACGCTTGTTGGCCATCTTGTTTTTGGTGCTGGCCTTCGCTCAGCCCTTTATTCCACAAAAAGGCGAGGTCAAAAAAGGCATTAAAGCGGTCAGTGTATACATCGACAATTCTTTCAGCATGAGTGCAGCCAGTCAGGACGTGCCTTTGTTGGAAAAAGCCAAACAACGCGCCAGAGAAATTGTCAGTGCGCATGGGCCGGAAGATCGTTTTCAGATCCTGAGCAATGAGTTCAGTGGGCATCAACAGCATTTGGTCAGCAAAGAAGATGCCTTGGCCATGATTGAAGAGATTACGCTAGGGCCAGAAGTGCAATCTTTATCCAAAGTCATTGGCCGCCAAAAGCAGGCCTTGAGTCTTTCCAAAACCGACAACCAGGCTTCCTACCTCATTTCTGATTTTCAGCGCAGCGTGATGGATTTGAGTACGTATCAGGATACGCTCTTGCCCCTTACCCTCATTCCTTTACAGTCTGTGCAGGAAAAAAACCTGAGCATCGATACCGTTTGGTTTGAAGCACCTGTGCGGATGGCCAAACAAACCACGCCTCTGTTCATCAAGATTCACAACCACAGTGCTACTCCGGTAGAGAATGCCCGGGTATCCTTAAAATATGGCAAGGAAATCAAACCTCTGGGCTCGTTTAGCGTTGGCGCCAATGCCGATCGAACCGATACGGTGAACATTACCATCACCGGTACAGGCTGGCAGCGCGCCGAAGTAACCCTTACCGACTACCCTATCCAGTTTGATGACCAGTATTTCTTCAGCTTTTTTGTCGCCGACGAAATCAAGGTTTTGGCGATCAATGACGCTGCGCCCAATCGTTTTTTGCAAGCGGCAGTCAATGGTTTGCCCTACTTCAAGGTAACCGACGCCAACAGTCAAAGCATTGATTATTCGAAATTCATCGACTACCAGTTGATTGTGCTGAATGACCTGGCCAACTTGTCTTCCGGGATGAGTGCAGAGCTGAAAGACTACATCGACAATGGCGGCAATGTGCTGCTTTTTCCTGGTCGCAATGCCAATTTGGGTACTTATTCCGCATTTCTGCAAAGCTTTCCAGCCAATACGCCGCAATCCTTTGAACAGGTCGCGCGCATTGTCGGAGAGGTCAATCAGGCAGAATTCATCTTTAAAGACGTGTTTCTGAATCGGAGTGCCAACTTGCGTTTGCCTTCTACCAATGGGAATTTTACTTTTGGTCGCTTCAATTCGAGGGCAGAAGAGCAGTTGCTCACCTACCGCGATGGCAGCTCATATTTGTCCAAATACAAGCAAGGCAAAGGCAATTTGTACGTCTGTGCTGCGCCACTCAGTCAGGAGTTCAACAATTTGGTCAACAGTGGAGAGATTTTTATTCCCATGCTGTACAAAATGGCCATTTCTGCGGGTACCGACCCCCGGATTGCTTATACCATTGGCCGAGATGAACTCTTGGAAGCCGACCATCAGGCCAATAGCTCAGAAATTGTGTACAAAATGAAAGGCGAAGCGGGTGAATTCATTCCTGAACAAAGAACGGTTGGTGCCAAGGTTTTCCTGACCATGAATGGACAGGTTAAAAAATCCGGTTTTTATGACCTTTTCCTCAATCCTGGCCAGGTCAGTCACGGTTTTGCCTTCAATTACAACCGCCGCGAATCGGCATTGCAGTATTTCAGCCCCGAAGAACTAAGCGAACGTCTGGGGGAAAAGGTCAACATCATTTCCGCACTGGATACAGCAGTATTGACGGCGCGCATCGAAGAAAACAATCAAGGAACCGTTTTGTGGCGCTGGTGCATCATTTTGGTTTTGCTTTTTCTCGGCATTGAGATACTTTTGCTGCGATTTTGGAAAGTGTGATTTTAAGTTTTGGGCAGGATTGTAAAGCCCTATACTAAATGCTTCTACATGAATATTTTAATCCGAAAAGCCACCGTCATTGACCCCAACTCTCCGTACCACGGGAAAGCGGTGGATGTATACATTGAAGGCGATAAAATCACTTCGATAGGATCTGATCTAAAGCGGAAGGCTGATCAAGTAGTAGAAGTAGAAGGAGCGATGGTTTCTCCGGGCTGGTTGGATATGGGGGTACAAGTAGGTGATCCAGGCTACGAGCACCGCGAAGATTTGCGCTCAGTAGCTGCTGCTGCTGCTGCTGGCGGGTTCACGGCCATTGGTGCCCAACCCAATACTTTCCCGGCAGTAGATGGCAAAACCGAGGTCGCTTACCTCAAACAACACAGTCGGGGCAAACTCGTAGACATACTGCCCATTGGAGCGATTACCGCCAAATGCCAGGGCAAGGACATCACGGAAATGATCGACATGCACCATGCCGGTGCTGTAGCTTTTTCGGATGGCAATCACTCCATAGCCGACAATGGCATGATCCTGCGGGCACTCGAATACGTCAAGGCTTTTGATGGCATCATCATCCATCAACCACTGGATCATACGCTGGCCTTTGAAGGACAGATGCACGAAGGAGTAGTCAGTACCTCTTTGGGCATGAAAGGAATTCCCAATCTGGCCGAAGACCTGATGGTACAGCGCGACATCTACCTCGCCCATTACGCAGATTCTCGCTTACACCTGGCCAATTTATCCACCTTACACGCGGTGGAATTGGTGCGCCGGGCCAAAGCAAAGGGACTAAAAGTTAGTTGCTCTGTGGCTGCCCTCAATCTCGCTTTTGACGACCGGGCGTTGGTAGAATTTGACAGCAATTATAAAGTGCTGCCCCCCTTACGCGGCAATGAAGACATTGAAGCACTCAAACAAGGATTAAAAGACGGCACCATCGATTTGATCAGTTCCAACCACGTACCGCTGGAAGAAGAAGCCAAAAAACTGGAGTTCCCATACGCAGATTTTGGTGCCATTGGCCTCGAAACGACTTATGCCTTGGTCAATACACATTTGGAGGGTATCCTATCCCAAACCGAATTGGTCGAAAAACTCACCACCAATCCCCGAAGAATCTTCAATTTAGAGGAAGTAATCGTGCGGGAAGGTGCAAAGGCAAACTTAACCATATTTCATCCTCAAGAGCAATGGACCGTTCAGCAGAAAGATATTTTCTCCAAATCTGCCAACTGTCCACTGATTGGTCAAACCCTTAAAGGCAGAATTATAGGGGTAATCAACAACGGAAATTGCTATTTTAGATGATTGAGATGGTTTGAAAAAGTGTACACGATTTACCCCAAGTAACGCAGAAAAATTAATTTCCAGATTTTTTGCGTCACCCCAATTGTTTTTTCGCACATTTTTCAATAACCAAAACTCAATCTAGTATGAGCACACTGGACAACCCTTTTAAAGACAGTCCAACTGTTTCCAACACTCAAGTTGCTGTACGTTACGGCGCAATCACTTCGGTAATATTGATCGTGATTGGTTTGATCGGCTATGTTACAGGTTTAACCAACCCAGCCAATTCCAATCAAACCGTTACATGGATCAGCTCTTTGCTGAATTATGGCATCATCATTGGTGGTATGGTCTTGGCCGTACGCGAACACCGGGATACCAACCAAGGTGGATTCATTACATTTGGCAAGGCGTTTGGTACAGGATTCAAAACCGTTTTGGTGTTGACCGCTATTCAAGCGATTTGGATGTATGTTTTCATGGCATTTATTGCTCCCGAATTAAAGGATCAAATCATTCAAAACGCCATTGATCAGGCCGCAGAAAAAGGACAGGACCCCGAACAAGTAGAAGCAGGAATGAAAATGATGAGCTGGATGTTCAACCCACCGATGATGGCAGCCATCGTATTCATTACCTTTTTGTTTATGGGATCCATTTTCGCTTTGGTTATTGCAGCCGTTTTGAAAAAAGACCAAGAGAAAGTGTAATTAACTACCCACATTATTTTCAAACCAAATTCTGGGGCTTATGTTTGAGGGCTAAATCAAATACTGTCCTTATGCGTAATTCCTCAATCGTGAAATTTGGAGCAATAGCAGGTGTTGCAGTCGTACTGTGGCACCTGCTTTTTCTTTCTGTAGATAAAAAATTATATTTTGAGTTTGGTGCTCAGTGGGGTGTATTGCTCTTTTATATCCTCGCCATGTACCTGGCCTGCCGCAATGAGGCCAAACAATCCGAAGGTTTGTTCGCCTGGCAACCTGCTTTGCGTACCGCATTTGGCACATTTGTTGTCGCTTACTTGATCGCCCACGTTTTTTACTTCGTACTTTTTAAATTTATTGATCCGGGATTGATAAATTTGCAGGCTGAAATACTTTCCGAAGGCATTGAGCGTAGTAAAGACTTACTCGGCGAAGAAAATGCCTGGAAAATGCAAGACCAATACAAAGCAGAAGACTTTAAACCGACCCTTCAAAAGTCGGCTTTTTCATTTGCGTTTGGACTAATTGGAGGTTTCATCCTTGCCTCGATTGTAGCATGGACGACCTACGGCAAATCAGCATTCAACAACAAATAGTCCCTGAACTTAGAAATCTTGATATGAACATCTCTCTTGTTATTTCATTGCTCAACGAAGAAGAATCCTTACCAGAACTGGAAGCCTGGATTCGGCGAGTAATGGAGGCCCACGGATACAGCTACGAAATCATCATGATCGATGATGGCAGTACCGATAATTCCTGGAAAGTCATCGAGCAATTGCGGGCGCAAAACCCCAACGTAAAGGGCATCAAATTCAGACGCAACTACGGCAAATCTGCTGGTTTGCATTCGGGATTTCAAGTGGCAAGTGGTGATGTGGTCATCACCATGGATGCCGACTTACAAGATAGTCCGGACGAAATCCCCGAATTGTATCGGCTGATATCCCAGGATGGTTATGACCTGATTTCAGGCTGGAAGAAAAAGCGCCACGATCCCATCTCCAAAACGATCCCTTCCAAGTTTTACAACTGGGTGGTGCGCAAAGTCAGTAAAATCAATTTGCACGATTTCAACTGTGGACTCAAATCCTACCGCAACGAAGTGGTAAAAAGTGTGGAAGTATACGGCGACATGCACCGCTTCATTCCACTTTTGGCCAAATGGGCTGGATTTAAGAAAATTGGAGAGAAAGTTGTACAGCACCATGCCCGCAAATACGGCTATTCCAAATTTGGTTGGACGCGCCTGTTTACTGGTTTCCTCGATTTGCTTTCGGTGGTTTTTGTGGGGCGTTATGGCAAAAAACCCATGCAGTTTTTCGGCACCTCGGGGTTGGTGGTTTTCATTGCTGGTTTTTTCGCAGTGGTTTACCTGGGAATTTCCAAACTTTTCGATATCATGAATCACGTCAAACGTGCCCCTTTGATTGCCGAAAACCCCTGGTTCTTTTTTGCCCTTACCTGCATGATCATCGGTACTCAGCTTTTCTTGGCGGGTTTCATTGCCGAATTGGTAAGTCGCAGTTCCTCGAATCGCAATAACTACATCATTGAAAAAGTTCTAGGTGAGCTTGAAATCAAAGAATAATGCAAAAAGTACATTTGGTGAGTGGCGGCTGCGGTTTTGTTGGCCGCAATATGGTTAAGCGACTTTTCAACAAAACGCAGGATCGAATCATCTTTATCGACGACCTGTCGGTGGGTACGCATCCATCTACCTGGTTGAATGTGCCACAAGGCCGCAGCATCGGCAATGCCACTTTTTTTGGCAGCGATGAGCGCCTGTTGTTCGTACAGGACGATTTTCGGAACGTATTGCGGGGACTGCACGATGCGCCCAGTTTCTTTGGTCCCTTTGGCTGGGAAGTGGAAAAATTGAGTGATGTGTTCCATTTTGCGGCAATCGTAGGTGGACGTGCCAAAATTGATGGCGACCCCATGATGGTGGCACTGGATTTGTCTATCGACGCAGAGTTTTTCTACTGGATTTGTCGGCACAAGCCCGCACGAGTATTGTACCCCAGCTCCAGTGCAGCCTATCCGGTAGATTTGCAAACGGAGAGTGACGCCATTGCCCTCAGCGAAAAAGACATCAACTTTGACCGCATGGGCAAACCCGACATGACCTATGGCTGGAGCAAATTGACCGGAGAATACCTGGCGCAGATCACCGCACAGCACTATGGCGTCAAAGTGACCTGCATCCGGCCCTTTAGCGGCTATGGCGAAGACCAAGACCTAACCTACCCCATTCCGGCCATTGCAGCGCGTGCAGCCCGCCAGGAAGACCCTTTTGAGGTATGGGGCAGCGGTAACCAAGGACGCGATTTTGTACACATCGACGATGTACTGGATTGTGTGGAAGTTGCTATGGAAAAAATCCACGATGGAACGGCCATCAACATCGGGATGGGGCGCTTGAGTTCCTTCCGTGAAATCATCGAAATCTTCTGCCGCTTTGCCGGATATCAGCCCACCATCAAGCCTTTGCTGGACAAACCTGTTGGTGTACATTCCCGCTATTGCAACATGGACTTCGTCAAAGAAACGCTCGGCTGGGAAGCCCAAATCAGCCTGGAAGAAGGCCTGCGGCGGGTATACAATGAAGCCATCAAACGCTTGTAAACATGAAAGTTGTCTGCTTTGGCCCTGGGCCAAAATTTAAAGGAGGGATTTCCAACTACAATACTTCGTTGGCCAAAGCGCTGGCCAAGACCCCGGATACTGAAGTACACATCGTTTCCTGGACACAGCAATACCCGGCCATTATCCCCCGGGAATTTGTGGACAAATCCAGTCGAATGGATCTCCTGGAGGGCAGCAACATCAAAGTAAAATACATCACCAACTACAACAATCCAGTCAGTTGGTACGAAACCTATCGCTACATCCTCAGCCTTAAACCTGACAAAGTGGTTTTCCAGTGGGCCATCGCCATTCAAGGCTTGCCGATAGGGCGAATTGTCAGATGGTTGCGCCAACATCCCGATATTGAGGTTATCCTTGACCTGCATTTTGTCATCCAGAAGGAAAACAGCAGCATCGACAAGTTTTTTACCAAGATGGGCATTGGCAGGGCCAATACGTACATTGTACATGCGCTCAAGACTTACACGGAGCTGCAAACCCTGTATCCAAAGCGCAATTTCCACCTCAGTCTGGATGGGCAACGCAGCACGGAAGCCAAATCACAAACCGTACTCAAATTGTACCACCCCATTTACGATCTTTTCCAGCCGCAGGCCAATTTTGACGTGGTCGGATTCAAAGAACAGCATGGGCTGCGCAAAAACGTCTTTTTGTTTTTTGGTTTCATCCGCAAATACAAGGGCTTGCACCACGTCATTCCGGCTTTTCAAAAAGTGGCCGCTCAACGCGACGATGTGTCTTTGTTGATTTGTGGCGAGTCGTTTTGGCAAACCCTGGACAATTCCAAAATGAGTACCAAAATCAAAAATGCCTTGTTTGGTTTGGCCAAAAAAGTTGTGCTGCGTCAAAGTGACGACGAACGGGAATACAATCCCCTCGCCTTGATCGATCAACTCCAATTGCAGGATCGGGTGGCCGTATTCAACACCTTCATCCCCAATGAGGATGTACACAAGTACTTCCAGGTAGCCGATTGTGCAGTGTTGTTTTACGAGTACGCTACCCCTTCCGGAATCGAATCGCTGAGTTACAATTTTGCCTTGCCCCTGTTGGCTACCAAAGTTGGGCATTTCCCGGAAACCATCCAGGATGGCTTCAGTGGATACCTGGCTGAAGCAGACAACATCGACTCAATGGCCGAACAAATGCTGCGGTTTTTGGATCAACCCATTCCCAGGGAAAACATCCGTGCCAAAACCTCGGAACTGAGTTGGGAAAATTACGCCAAGGCCATAACCCATGCATGACATGATCAATCCATTGATTCAAACCAGGATCGCTTCCCATTTGTATGCCGTGACCATGCTTCACGAAGACGAAGCCTTGATGGAACGCTGCCATAGAATGGCGATTTCATTGATAGAGGCATTTAAACACGGGAAAAAAGTGTTGTTTTGCGGCAATGGAGGCAGTGCAGCCGATGCCCAACACCTCGCCGCAGAGTTTTCGGGAAGGTATTATTTTGATCGCCCGCCCCTCTATGCAGAAGCCCTCCACGTCAATTCTTCCTATATAACCGCAGTTAGCAATGATTTCGGTTACGATGAAGTATATGCTCGCCTGCTGAGGGCCATGGGCACCGATGGCGATGTACTGGTTGCCATGTCAACCTCTGGCAATTCTGCCAATGTGCTCAATGCCATCAAGGTAGCCAGAGAAAAAAACATGCTGGTAATCGGTATGACCGGAATGGAAGGTGGCAAAATGGCTACCTTGTGCGACATTCTCCTCAATGTACCTTCCAAAGATACCCCGCGCATCCAGGAATGCCATATGCTTTTGGGACACATCGTTTGTGAGATTGTAGAAAAAGAGTTGTTCAAATAGCCCCCATCAAGCATGTTTCCAACCGCTTTTGTTGCCCAAATGCAGGATCAATTAGGTGCTGCTGAATACGAGGATTTTTTGAGCGCATTTGCGTTGCCAGTTCCGGTTAGCGTACGGCGAAATCCTTTGAAATTAAAAAATTGGCAGGAAAATTACGACGGAGTAAAATGGAACAACGAAGGAGTCTATTTGCCAGATCGACCCATTTTTACGTTGGATCCCCGTTTGCACGGCGGGGCCTATTACGTACAAGAAGCTTCTTCGATGTTGCTTTCGGCGGTGTTGGAGCAAACTGTAGACTTAGCGGCACCGCTTAAGGTATTGGATTTGGCAGCAGCGCCTGGAGGAAAAAGCACTTTATTGGCTGCGGCTTTGAGTGCAGAGAGTTTGTTGATCAGCAATGAGGTGATCAAAACCCGGTATCAAATTTTGCGGGAAAACCTGAGCAAATGTGGATACCCAAATGTGGTTTGCACCAATCAGGATAGCCGTGAATTTGCCCCATTGCAAGGGCAGTTTGATTTGGTTTTGCTCGATGCGCCTTGCTCAGGAGAGGGGTTGTTTCGCAAAGACCCCACCGCCATGAAGGAGTGGTCGCCAGAGCATGTGCAGTTTTGTGCGTCAAGACAGCATCGAATTCTGGCCGAAGCAAGTCCTTTACTCAAGCCTGGGGGGATACTCATTTATTGTACCTGCACCTACAATGATTTTGAAAACGCATTGAACGTGCAATGGTCACAGGACAACCTGGATTTGGTTGCGTTGCCCTTGGCTTTTCCAGCAGAATGGGGAGTTCAGGCACGTGAATTTGGCTACCAGTGTTATCCTCATCGCGTTAAAGGAGAAGGTTTTTTTATTGCGGCTTTCCGGCAGGAAAAGAAACATCCCCTTCTCAAAGCGTCGCCAGCAAAGGGGTTTTGGAAAACCGGAAACCGTAAGAACGCACCAGGACTCGAAAAGTGGCTCGATCCAGGATTTTCATACCTCACACTGGAAAGTCCACATGGCGAACTGGCGGCGCTTCCCAAGGCTTGTGAATCGTTTTTTATGGAATTGAGTCCTAGTTTGCGGCGCTGGGATCCTATCCTTGAACTGGGTACCTTCAAACACCAGGATTTCATACCTGCGCCTGCATTGGCGCTGAGCACGGTGGTGCATCCAACGTTGCCCAATCAGTCTCTTGATCTTTCAACTGCCTTGAAATATTTGCGCAAAGATGTGTTAGCGTTGACGAATGTGCCCGATGGGTGGTCATTGGTCAATTACGAAAACGTCAACCTTGGCTGGATCAAAAGCATCAAAGGCCGGATCAACAATTATTATCCCAAAGAATGGCGGATTCGGATGGCTACGCCAAACGGGCCAAATCCCGAACCAAAATCTTCCCCCGATTGAAATAAATCAAGTCCAACTTGCGCAATTCGTTCAACACCAGGGTAACGGTTTGACGAGAAGTACAAGTGATATTGGCAATGTCCTGATGGGTCAAGGAATGGCGGAGGAGCATTTCATACCCCACGCGCTGCCCACGATCGGAAACAGAGTCCTTGATGAAATCAACTATCCGGGTACGGGCATCTTTAAAAATCAATGACTCCATTTTTTGCTCTGCCAGGCTCAGGCGATTGCCCAGGTACAACATGATCCGACTGCAGAGTTCGAAATTTTGCCGCATCAAACGCCGCAAATCATCCACTTTCACAGCGTACAAAACTACCTCTTCTTTCATGGCCTGAGCAAATTCCTGGCGGCGTGTTTCGCCCACCAAGCCCAATTCTCCAAACATAGCCAAAGGATGGATCAAGGCTTTGATGACTTCTTTGCCGTCTGACGAATTGGATCCTATTTTAATGGCACCTTCAGCCAGCAGATAAATTACGTCTGAGTTTTCGCCAGCTTCATACACAAAGCTGTAACGCGTTTTTTCGCGGTATTCCATTTGATTCGCCAGGAGCATTTTTTCTTCCAGGCTAAGGCAAGAAAACAAGGAAAAACGTTCTACGAAAGCCAATTTTGCTTCCATGGAATTGCTGGCGTTCTTTTTGCGGGTGATACTGGCGTATGCAGTCATGTGTCAAGAGTTTTCAATGAAATGGAAATTGATTAAGCAAACTGAATGAACATACCCTTGACACATAAGAATTGGGATACCCCCACGTTGGTAGAAGTTATTTTTGAAAATTTGGAAAAAAAAGAAAGGAAAGTCTTCGATCAGTATAAAAAACAGTAAACCCTGTTATCGAGGTTTGATGGTTACTGCCTGCTTGGCCTGGCTGTATCCGGCAAAAATGCCCTGGCCGTTTCGAATGTTGTTGAACAAAACCACGGGATCGGAGAAAGGCAAGTCTTGATTGCCTTGCTGACGGCTTACCGTTGCATGAAAAAGATAATATTCTTCTGACACTGATCGCAATTCAACGATCATTTCATCCATGTTTTCTCCATGATCCGTCATTCGAATGGCGATGGGAATGGGAATTTTTATCGACTTCCCGTTGATCAATTTGTCATCGATTAACAAACCACCGTCGTAATTCGCTACGATGTAATTCGAATTGACTTCTGATCCAAAAATCAATTTGGTGAGCTCTTCGACTTTATCAATGCCGTCTTTGAGCGGGAGGAAGTTCTTTTGAAATACATTCACGTGATAAAAATTGCGCTCGGCAAGTGGATCTCTAAAGTAAATGGACAAATCAAATTTGTAATTCATAAATCCAGGCTCACCGGATGACGCTTTTAGTGCTTCTATGGTTACACTGTCCAAACTAACCAGCTCAGGGATACGGCTGGTCGCCGTTACGGTTTCAAAACCTTTGGCTATAACTTTCACGGTATAATCTACCCCTATTCTGGGTTTAATGATCTCACTGGTATAGTAGGGGGCTTTGGCGTCCCGAGTGTCTGAGATAATCAAACGCTCCAACAGTTTATCCTCTTCCCAGATTTCAACCCTGGCATTGGTGAGGTATTCGGTAGGGCCATTGTCCAGAGGGGAACGACTTTTGGAAACCTGAACCCGGATTCCATCCTGGGTTGTAAAATTGGAGATCACTACCAATCGAGGTGAGTAATTGTCTAAATCCTTCAATTGAGGTTTTTCGCAACCAAGCAAGAAGGTCAAAAGACCAAAGAAAAAGACACCTCGTAGCAGTTTTCTCACGATTTTTCACATTTTGATATGGAATATAAAGTAAGGACGGCAATAAAAACCATCAAGTTGGTTTTTACACAAAAAAAGTAAGTCAAAATTAACTAAAATTTTACAGAATAATTAATTGAAGGCAAAAAAGGCAACAAGTGGACTCCTGTAAGCTTTTTTTCTTCTTTTAACCTTCCGCCTTCTTCTACATATACAGTACGCAGTTGATAGTACAATGGATTGCGGCGACTGTATACATTGTAGGCACCGATCTGAAATTGATGCTTCGTTCCATGAAGAGACTGCAAATGAATATTCAAGCCAACATCAAACCGATGATAAGCTGGGAGTCGGGCACTATTTTTGGGGCCATAGTCAACCACTGTCACGGGTGGCGATACTCCAGGGACTTCAACGGTAAATGCATCTTGAGGCAAACTAAACGCCAATCCAGAGCTAAAAATCCAGGAAGCAGACAGATCCAGCCAGGGAGAGAATCGATAATCTCCCCAAATTTTGAGGTCGTGCCGATGGTCGTACTTGAATGGATAGGTCTTGCCCAGGTTGATTTGAGGGAAGGTTCGGTCTGTTTTTCCAAGCGTATAGGCTACATAGCCATTAATTCTGCCAGAATTTTTGCGCAAGAGAAAGTCTACACCATATGCGCGTCCAGTGCCTATGGTGATATTTTGCTCCCAATCATCTAAAAAATTGGCTCCTTCCGAGTAATTGACCAGGTTTTTCATTTGTTTGTAATACCCCTCCAAACTCAAATTCCAGCCTCTCCACAAACTTCTGCGGATGCCCAGGGTGTATTGCCAGGCCAGCTCAGGCCCAATTTGTCCGGTAGAAGGTACCCAAAGATCGGTTGGCAAGCCAATGTTGGTACCCGACAAGAGGTGCAAAAACTGGCTCATTCGACTCGCTGATGCTTCCAGATAAGTAGAATCCGCCAACAAGTAAGACAGCGCCAGCCGGGGTTCAAAAACGGTATAATTGCGATTGTCAACGCTCCAGCCTGACCAATTCAGCCCATAGTTGCAGTACAAACGGCGAGAAAAAAAGCGCCTTTCATTTTCAATATACAGCGCCCATCCTGTGGTTAGCACTGTCCGGCTGATGTTTCCATCGGGTTTTACATATTGCTTGTAATTGTCATCGTATTCTTCCAACCCAGGTACGAAATTATTGCGTTGAATCCTGAATCCAAATCGAACTTTATTGCGCGGAGCAATGTCCCAATGAAAATCGGTGCGGGCCCCCAAGTCTCGGATGCTGGAAGAATAATTGCCATAATCCGCATCAAACAAAATAGCAGGTACTGCGGAAATAATGGCAACTGTATCGCTGGAGGCGGTGGCAATGTTCACATCCAATTGACTAAAAGTCAGGGTACTATTGGCGAAAAGTTTTTTGCCTAAAATATGGCTCCAGCGAAGTGAGCCTCCGGTATTGGTCCAATACAATTTTTCACGGTAAATCTGGTGGTACCGGAAACTACCAAAATGATCGTTGATGATCAGATTAAAGGTGTCCTGACTGTCGCCATTGTTTTCATATTTATCCTGACCCCGGTAAAAGCTGAAAAACAAGCGGTCTTTTTCCGAGATTTCCAGGTTAAACTTTGCATTAAAATCATAGAAGGAGTAAGTGCTCTCTCCATTTTCACCTTTATTGGATTTAAAGTTTCGAGAGTACGGTTTGAGCATCCAGTTGAGCAAAGAGGCCCGTCCTGCCAGCAGCAGGGAGCTTTTGCTTTTTACAATCGGACCTTCAACCGTCAAGCGCCCTGAGACCAGTCCCACTTCGCCGCTTGCCGTCCAGTAGTCTTTGTTGCCATCACGCATGCGCACATCCAGCACCGAAGAAAGTCTGCCTGCGTAGCGGGCAGGGAACGCTCCTTTGAGCAATTCGGCAGATTTGACAATATTGGTATTAAAAACCGACAACACCCCGGCAGCATGGTTGAAATTGTAAACCGGTACATCATCAATAATGACCAAGTTGTGGCCAGCTTCACCACCCCTTACAAAAACACCCCCTACCCCATCGGGACCACTCTGAACTCCAGGCAGCATTTGTACAGCCCTGATCAGATCGGTTTCTCCAACGATTTTGGGCATGAGCTGGATTTGTTCCAGGTTAAAATTGTAATGCCCAAAATCCATTCCATCGCCTTGCTGAGCGGCAGGAATCACCACCGCATCCATGATTTGGGGTTCGCGAAGCAGTGAAATCCGGATAAAAGTATCTTGCTGCAGGTTGAAGTGAAGGGTGTCGGTTTTGAACCCCAGAAAGGAGACGCCAAGTTGGGTTACACCAGGCGACAAGGAAAGGCTAAAGATGCCCTGTTCGTTGGAGTTGGTGCCTTCCTTTTGTTTGATGGCAAACACATTTGCATTGATCAGGGTTTCTGCATTGCCAGCAATTTCAACAATACCCTGGACGGTGTAATGGTTGCGCAATTTGGGTGCCGGTGGCCCCTTGCTGATTACAATCCCGGTAGATTCAGTTCGATAAACCAGGCCGGTGTTGGCCAAAATGGCATCCAGAATGAATCGAATGCTTTTGCGTTGATAGGTCAGCGGAAAATTGTTGCGCCGTGGCAACTGGTTTTCTGCAAAAACGATGTTGAGGTCAAAAGTTTTTCTCAAATCCAGCAAGGCTTTGCTGGGAGACGGGTCTTCAAAAGTGATAGAAACGACACGGTCTAACGCACCTTGTCCGTAGAGACTGGAAACGGCAAAACTAGCTACAATCATCAGCGCGGGTAGAAGTTTTCCCTTCATACTGCTGATTTACAACAGGAATGCAATAATGGCCCTGTATTTATGAAAATAAAATTTATTTAGGACAAGCCTTTCCAACCAAACGGAAATTGCTTTTGGATGTTTTCTGTAGGCGGAATATTCCGGTCTTTTCCAACAATTGGAGACTTTCCTCAGGTTGGTCCAAGCGAAGTGTCCAGGTTGCAATGCAATTGGCTATTCCCGGATTTGAAAATTCGATTCTGTAATCGCTATACCGCCGCATGATTTCTTGTGCTTCACCCAAAGTACGCGTTTCCAGGTTGATGGTTCTGGTTCGCCAAACCTGGGCGGAAGCAAAAATTTTCTTGCTATTGACAATTTCCTTGCTGAGTTTTCCGGTACCTTCCGGTATATAACCGACAAAATCTGCAGGCACTTCTATCTTTTCGTCCCGATCCTTTCTTCTCAAGGCCACTACACCGCGTACAACCTGTACCTCCGTTTGTCCTTCACCGTTGAGGGCACGTACGTTGAAACTGGTTCCAAGAGATTCAATCAGACCATGCGGCGTGTCTACCTGGAAAGGTTGAAGTGCATCGGCATTTACTTCAAAAAATGCTTCCCCTTGCAGTTTTACGGTACGTATGCGGTTCTTGCCCAGGTTTTTATCAAAACTTATGGAGCTGCTTTTGCTCAGCCATACCACAGAATGATCAGGCAAGGTAATTTTCTTGATTTGCTGGTTATTGGTGGCAACTGAAGTCTCTTCAAGCCCGGTAACATTTGGTTGGAAAACAAACCACAGACCCACTAGTAAAATAATCGCGGCAGCGGCATACCGCCAGTAAGTAGAAAGGCGACGGATGGGCACATCAACAGATTCAGGTTGACCCGTCTGAATTTTAGCTTTGAACTTTTGCCAATTTGCCTCAACATCAGGTTCAAAAGCATTTTCTTTATACTTGCCAGCCCTATCCCAAAGTTTCGAGTATTCAGACACATCCGCATCATTCCCGGGATATTCCTCCCTGGATTGCGGATCTGCTGCTTCACCTTTCCACTGTCGAACTAAAAACTGAATCTTTTTCTCCATTGGTCAAACTGTTGTGTTGGGGTTATAGATGGTATCAATTGTCGGATATAGCACTAGACACAAAGTAAACCAGTTCCCCCCATACTTAGCCTCTGTTTTCAGGCTTCTTTTATGCCATGTAGCTGACAAATCCGCGTTGATCTTAAATTCCATGCCAAATCAGCAGCATCAAAAGGCCATTTTTCAACAATGGCTGCAATCTTTGGCGCAAGTATTTCAAAGCTTTAGAGACCTGGTTTTCTACGGTTTTTTCGGCAATGCCCAATTCGGTAGCGATTTCCCTGTAAGAAAGTTCCTCGTACCTGCTCAATACAAAAACCATCCTGCATCTTTCCGGGAGTTCATCAATTGCGCCATCAATCGCCCGTTGAATTTCATCGGAACGAAGTTGATCCAGGGTATCTGATTCCTGTACAGCCATTTCGGGCAGCCGTTCATCAAAAGACCATTTTCGATTGTTGCGCAGGTGATTCAGGGTTCGGTTCAATACGGCACGCTTGAGGTAGGCTTTCAATGAAGTTGTGATGACCAGGGTATTTCGCCTGCTCCACATTTCATAAAGCACTTCCTGCACCAAATCCTGGGCCAGATGCTCATCATTGGCTACTCGATACACCACCAGACACAACTCTTTGAAATATTTGCGAAACAACCATTCAAATGCTTTTTCAGCATCAGTGGACAACAAGTCAAAAAATTCATGGTCATTCGGCGTAGTTTGCAAACCCTACCTTATTTAGCGATGAAAAGAGAATTGGAAGATAAAGAGAATTATACTCTGGTTTGAATTTTTTGTTCAATTTTGTTTAGTCCGAGATAGGCCAGTATGCCCAAGCTGATTCCAATTACGGCACCTGAATAAACGTCCGTAAAAAAGTGTTGCACCAGGTACATCCGCGAAACACCTACCAATAAGGCTGCCGCAAAACAAAGGATGCTCAACCAGGGTTTGCGGGGAAAACACAAAGTCAGGAAAGAAAACAAGGCAAAAGCAGCCATAGTATGACCGGAAGGAAAACTGGTTAGCCCTTTGTTGATTCTTACTCCAGGGATAAATTCCAGCGTGGACAACAGTCCTTTTTGTTCAAAAAAAGAATAAGGCCGTGGATGTTGAAAAAACGATTTGGTGGCCCAGGAAACCAACGTTACCACCACACCTAGCAATGGAATCCCCCAAGCAGCACGCCTTTTGTAAATCAGCAACGCCAAAAACACTACCCCATAACCATACCCTTCTCCAACTTTGGTGAAATTTTTAAACAAGGCATCGGCGAATGGCGTACGGTGGTCGTTGATCCAGATCAGCAATTCACCTTGTGGATACCACAACAGACCAATTCCCAGCAAAAGGAAAAGGGCAAATCCACCAAAAAACCAGGGATTATCCTTTAACAGTCTTAACATGTTGAATTTTTTTCACCGATTCTATAACGAAGTACCGTACGCCCGTAAACAGATTCAAGGGTTGATCATTCATGGCTTTGTAAGTCAGCCATATGCCCAACGGAAGCAAAATGATGCAGGGAATCCAGGCCGCTGTATAGGCTGAAACCACAAATGTTTCCGCGATTTTGCGGCAAAATATGGTCAAAATCACGAAGAGCATAAAAAACACAATGGCCACCAACATCGGATAGCCAAAGCCACCTTTGCGTACAATGGCCCCCATCGGCGCTCCAATAAACATAAAAATAAAGCTCACCGCAGCAATGCTGTATTTCATTTGCCAGTCGTAAATGAATTTTACCCGGTTCTCTTTGGTAACATCCAAGGATGCACTAGTGCTTAGGGTCTGGTTTTGAATGCCCCTGGCTGCCGATTCTGCTTTCCCTCGCAATAATGCACGATCTGTTTCGCTGAAAGTTTCAGCAAAGCGGACGACTACAGAGATAGGTTTGACCCGCTTGAGAATGTTTGACTTAATCAAAGTCGGCCCCATACTGATGCTGCGGGAGGAATCAAAAGTCGTTTTAACGGGGGAAGCCACGGAAATTGGAGTAGGGCCTGCTCCATTGGTTGCTTGATCGATGGGCTTGAATTGGTTTTTCTTCAATTCCTCCTTTAAGTAAGTACTATCAACTTTGAAGATGGATACATAATTGGCCACATAGTTTCCAGCGGTAACGGTACGCTTGTCTATGTCTCGCGCCATAGAATCGGCAGAGGCTTGCAATGCCTTGGAATCCATGGTTTGACGGCTTTGCTTAAACAATTCTTCATTGGTGCGCGTAGTGGTGAATTCGGACAGGTCAAAAATTTTGGTGAATTGTTTAAACCCCGTACGGATAAAAGGATATTTGCTTTGATTGCTGGCCTGATAGCCTTTTGACTCGATGCATTGGTAGCCATTGCGCAGGCGCATGACAAATATTCCGCCGTCTCCTGCCGTAAACATTTCGCCGTCTTTGGCCGTAATGACGGTATACTTTCCAGCATTTGCCTCGGTTTGGTCGTAAATGGTTACATCTTTTATGGTGCGCCCATCCCCCATTTTTTTGCCAATATGAATGGTAAACCCTTGAAAATCATCGTTAAAAACGCCAACATCCAGGCGCAACGCGGGTTTGGTCTGCTGGATGTCCCACATGCGGGAACCAAACTTGAGGTTGGCCGCAGGAATCAAATAATCCGAACAATACCAGGAAAAGGCCACTATAAAGAGGGAAAAAACCAACATTGGCCGCATGATGCGCACCAGGGACAAACCCGCCGATTTCATACTGGACAATTCATAGTGCTCGGCAAAGGTTCCCATCAACATCACGGAAGACAATAAGATGCCCAAAGGCAAAGCCATGGGTACAAAGCTCACGGCCCGGTAGGAAAGCAACTCAACCACGGTAAAAAATCCCAATCCCTTGCCTGCCAGATCATCGATGTAAATCCAGAGCATCTGCATCAACAACACAAACAGGGAAACTGAAAAAGCCACAATAAATGGAGGAATAAAGCTGGTAATTACCAACTCATCGATCTTTTTCAGTCTGGGCAATTTGCTCAAAATACTCATCCTCTACACGGTTTCTAAAATACGATGCAATTTCAAGGAAAAACGCTGTACATCCAAATGGTTTTTTGTATCCCTTGCCATTTTAAGTTTTTTTTAAAAAAAATGCGCTTTCATTGTAACTTTCTTTTCGCTCCATCGTCTTCCGGTTGATTATGCCAAGGATCTATGAACCCGATTGAATTTAAAAACACCGTACTGCCATTCAAGGACAAGATGTTCCGCCTGGCTTTGCGCTTGCTCAACAAGCGCGAAGAGGCGGAAGATTTGGTTCAGGAAGCGCTCATCAAGCTCTGGCAGCAACAAGATCGTTTGGCCGATGTACAAAACCTGGAAGCCTGGGTAATCAGGATGACCAAAAATCAGTGCATCGATAAACTGCGCAATGCAAAATTTGGACTGAGAGAATGGAAAGAAGGCCTGGATATGGCCGATGCTGCTCCATTGCCCGATGCCAAAATCGAATCTTCGGACACCATGCGCAATTTGCAAAAAATAATGGCCCGTTTGCCCGAAAACCAGCGCCTGGTCATGCAACTCCGCGATGTGGAAGGCATGAGCTACCAGGAAGTGGCAGAGGCACTGGAGCTGCCCTTGGCACAGGTAAAAATAAACCTGTTTAGAGCGCGTCAAGCCATGAAAAGTTTTTTAAGTGTACCAACCCCAAAAGCTTAATACCATGAAACAAACGCAAATTCAATCATTGCTTGATAAATATTTTGCAGGCGAAAGCAGCCTACAAGAAGAAGCTCAATTGCGACAATTGTTGCAGGAAGAAAATGTACCTGAAGCTTTCAAAACCTATCAAAACTTGTTCAAATTCCTAGATCAAGAACTTGAAATTGGCCTGGATGGTGATTTTGAGACCCGAATCATGCGCGAAATTGAGCAGCAACATGTAGAGGCGCAACCAAAAATTCGCCGGCTTCAGGTAAGCTGGATTTTGCGGATAGCCGCAGTGTTTGCGCTGGTAACAGCTGGTTTGTGGTGGATGCTGACTTCAAACTCGATTGAAAAACCAATCGTTGCCGAGGCAGAAACCAAGGTCATCGACTGGTCGAAATACGAGCCCAAAACCCCGGAAGAAGCGTATCAAATCACCCGCAAAGCCTTTCATCGCGTAGCAAACGGCCTAAACGAAGGTACCGAAATCGCCAGCGAAGGTCTCGGCAAAATGGAAGAAATGGGCAAGGTGTTCAACTGACTTTTTGACCCTTCAACTTTTCAAGCATTCTACTTTTCAACTTTACCGACATTTTTTTTAACTCAATCAATATGAAAATCAAGCATTTTTTCACCCTGGCTATTCTTGCGATGGCCACGCTACAAGGCATGGCGCAAACCAGCGCCAGTGCCATCGATAAATACTTTAGCAGCTACGTGGAAGACAAGCGCTTCAACGTGGTCTACATCAGCCCCAAGTTGTTTCAAATGATTGGTAAAATCGACACCAAGGTTTTGGACATGGAAAATGACGCCGAGGCGAAAGCGGTACTGGAAATGGCCAAAGACCTGCAAGGCTTGCGGATTCTAACCACGGACGAGACACCAGAAGCGTTTTACAAAGAAGCCAAAGCAAAAATCAACACCAAGGAATACGAGGTATTGTTGACCGTACGCGACAAAGACGGCGACAACGTGGAATTTCTCATCAAGGAAACCAACAATGTGATCAGCGAATTGCTGCTGCTGTCTAGCGGTAAGGATGAATTTGTGCTGCTGAGTTTCATGGGTTCATTGGACTTGAACAAAATCACCCGTTTGGCCAAGGAAATCGAAAAGAAATGAGAATCAGCCTCTTCTTCTCCGCTTTGTTCTTGCTTTGTTTGAGCACAAATACGGTGGCTCAAACTTCGGTGGCCGAATTTTACCACAAGTTCAAAAAGCAGGAAGCAGTGCAAAATTTCAAAATCCCGGGTTGGCTGATCTGGATCGGAACTGGACTGGTGTACAACAGCATCCGGGATGAAGAAACCCGTACCTGGCTGCGCCTGGCCCGCAAAATGGGAAAAATTCGCCTGTTGCAAAGTGAAAACACCCAAAGCATTACCCGCGAGGATTTGAGCGGTTTTGTCAATAGCCTTCGTGCCAATAAAGACTACAGCGACATCATTTACGTACGCGACAAAGATTCAGACCTCAACGTTCTGGTGCGGGAAGGCACCCAGGGCAGACTCAAAGAACTGCTGATTGTGGGCAGCGATGACGGTGAAATCACCTTGTTCAGCGCCAAGACAAGGTTGCGCATGAAAGACATCAGCGAGGTAATCGATCACTACCTCAAAGAACTGCACTGGAAAGAAAAGGCCAAGGCCAAAAACCTGCCGAGGGCCTAAGCAACGCAGAAAAATTGACTTCCTGATTTTGGGTTTTGAATAGGAAGTCGAACGGTTCATTTCAAGTGAGCTTCCTATTCAAAACCCTCTAAAAAAATCAGGAAGTAATTTTTTGCGTCAGACTAAGACAGAAATCACTCACCTAACACACTTTAGACCAAACATCATGAAAAAAATCCTCTTCTGCCTAGCATTGCTGGGCCTTGGCTGCGCTATGCACGCCCAAAACCCGGTGGTAAGCAATTTTATGCGCAAGTTCGGAAAATACGAACAAGCTACCCACCTCAACATCGGAGGCCTTTTCCTCAAAATTGCGGCGAAGAGCAGCGATGATGACGAGGCCAACCGCATCATGCGCAGCATTTCCAGTCTACATTTGTTGAACTTTGATGAAAACAATCCGGTCGAAGCCAACGACGTCAACCAATTGATGCAGCAATTGCGCCAGGAAAAATTTGAAGACCTAGCGTATTTCAAAGACGGTGATTCCCACGTGCGCTTCATGATCAAGGAGCACCAAGAAGTGATCACTGACCTGATTATGATCATCAAAGGCGATAAAAACTTCCTTTTGCTCAACCTGGAAGGCAAACTCAAATACACCGACCTCAACGACTTCAACATGGAAGTCAATGGCAGCAAGGAATTCAAGCGCCTGCCCGAGGATCGGAAAAAGTTGCCGAAGGCGTAGATTTAAATCTTAATAAAAATTCGCTTGCGGTACATCCAGTCAAGTACCCAGAATTGCACCGCCAGGATTACCGTACCACTCACCAGGGTACGGTATCCTTCTCCAAAAAGCAGGTCGTACTGTTGGCTGATGTTGATGCGGAATGAAGAGTCGATGAACTCGATCACAGTATGCGCCAGGACATAAGCAGCGATGGAATTCATACCAAGCACTTTGAGTACATAAAACCAGCGTCCTTGCTGCATCACATCCACCAGGTAATAAAAACCAGCCAGAAAGAGGAAACACCATCCGCCGCTAAACAAAACCCAGGTAGGTGTCCAGATGCGCTTCACATTGGGGCATATTCCCAGTAGATTGAATACGAAGCCAATTACCAGCAAAATCAGCCCACTCAGGAGCAATTTACGCAACAGATCTTTGGTTTCCTGGGCGGTTTTTAGCCATTGCCCAGCAATCAAGCCCAGGATCATCGTACCCAAAGTGGGAATAAAACTCAAGGTTGCATAGCCCCCACCGTTGAATTGAAAGCGGGATGGGCGTGGAAATAGATTCAAAAACCAGCGGTCAAATGCCCAGGCCGGGTTCGTATTTTTGTTCCAATGCGCAGCAAAACCCTGCAAATGATGCGGCCAATCGGCGGCCACCCCTGCTTCTGCCCAATTGAAATCGGCACCCGGCAGTGGGTAAAATGCAAACAAGGCCCAATAGCCGATTAAAATGACGCCCAGAGCTATCCATTGCACCCGCACGGAACCTTGCCCCAGGGCAAACAAAATGACATAACCCAGGCCAATCTGGGTCAAGGTATCTTCAAAAGTAAAATTGGTTTGTTCAGCGTGCATGGAACGTAGAAAAATCCCCAGCAAAATCAGGATCAAGGCCCGCCGAAACGTATGTCCCCAGACCTGCAACTTTGATTGCCCCTGACTCACTCGACTTGCCAGTGAATAAGGCAAGGCAACTCCCACCAAAAAAGAAAAAGAAGGCTGGATCAAATCGTGCAAAGCACAACCCACCCAGGACACATGGCTCTGGTGGTGGTACAAAAAAGCCCAAAACCAACTCTTGGGAAAGGCGTGCGATACATGACCAAATTCCAGCACTTCGGCCATCATCAAAAACATAACCAGTCCACGATAGACATCTACGGAACCAAGGCGAGTAGGGAGGGCAATATTTGACATATGTAACAGGTGTTTTAAGCGTGTGGAAGGTAAGAAACGGTTTTTAAAAATTAATCCCAGCTTAGAAAAATCAACAAATCATTTTTAATTCAAAACTATTTATTTAAATTGCGACCAGAAACACCTTTTTCAACCTAAAAACAAACAACATGGCTTTTAATTTCCTACTTATCTTTCTGACCGCACTTGTGCCGTTAATTACCGGTTTTGTATGGTTCAATCCAAAAGTATTTGGCAATGCCTGGATGAAAGCTGCAGGCGTTACTCCTGAAATGGAAAAAGAATCAAATATGCTTTTGATCTTTGTTTTGACTTATGTATTGGGGTTGATGTTGACTTTAATACTGCATACTGTGGTGATCCATCAGACGCACATTTATTCCATCCTTGCCGATACAGAGGGATTCGGAAAAGAAGGCTCGGAAATCATGGATTACATTGCTGATTTCATGGCCAAATACGGCAACAATTACCGCACTTTCAAACATGGTGCATTGCATGGAACGATAGCCGGAGTCTTTCTGGTCATGCCCTGTATTGCTACCAATGCCCTTTTCGAAAGGAAAGGCTTCAAATACATTGCCATCAACAGCGGATTCTGGATTTTGAATTTGATGCTGATGGGCGGCTTGGTTTGCCAATTTGGTTAAGTGCTAAATTTTGGAACACGACCATTCGCCAAGCTTGAATCGTCGTGTTCCAATTGCACTCTAATTTTCCGCTTTTGCGATTTCTCTAAGCTTTCGGATTGCCAATACGTAAGGAATGACAAAAACAATCAGAAAAGTAACAAAAGTAGACATTCCGGCCACGGACGTAAATCCCGCAAAATAAGGCACAATCAACATATCCTGCAGTTCTCTGAATAAGCTCATAAAAAACGTAAAAGCCAAAAACATGGCATTTTGCGACCGCAAGGCCATCAAGGTAAGCAACAGCATCACTACGTTTCTGCCCCCCAAAGTCATCATCACTTGCTGGTTGGCGGGGGTACTGTTGTCAAACAATCCATAAGCCCAAGAGGGATTGAGGTAAGCGGAGATGCTTTGGAAAAGCAAAATACAAGCCACCAAAATGCTGATTCCATTGATCCAGAATGGAATTTTGTCCCTCCGAAAATTGGCGTTAACTGCTGATGTCATCTTTACAATTTTTTTGTGAATGATGCACCAAAAGTATTAGCTTCGTCTTATAAATAATACTAGTCATTATTTTTTCACCTGGTATGAAATTATAGACCAATGGCTATTGAAAGGAAAAACAAGGATTATACGCCTCTGGATTGCCCGGTTACAGCCTGCATGAATAAGATTGGAGGCAAATGGAAGCCTGTGGTGATTTTCCTGATCACTTTGGGTAAAAACAGGTTCAGCGTATTGCAAAAGGCAATCCCCGATATTTCGAAGCAAATGCTGGTCAACCAGTTGCGCGAATTGGAAAATGACCACTTGATTGAACGGGTAATTTATGCCGAAATGCCCCCCAGAGTGGAATACAGCATCTCTGAATACGGCAAAACCATCCTGCCCGTCATTTCATTGATGGCCGATTGGGGAAAGGAAGATATGAGGAGAGGGTAGGCTGGAAATGTGGGCGGCCTAGCAATAGTTCTTCAAACCCAATTATCCAATTCCAAGCCCTCTATTCGCTGAAAATGTGCTTGATTATTGGTAACCACTTGCAAATCATAATGCAGAGCAGTTGCCGCAATGAGTACATCAGCATGGCCAATCATCAAATTTTTGCGCCTTAAATCGGCGTAAGTAGCCGCTGCAACAAGGGCAATTTCAACTGTAATTGGCAAAATTCTGCACAATGCACTAAACCCCTCAAAAGATTGCAATTGACGTCTAGCATCTTTAAAAAGTAAACCATTCATGATCTCATAATAGGTCATTATGCTAATGTTGTAATAACCTTGAGCTACATAAGCATCATAGAATTTTGATTTCACCTGTGGAATACCCTTCAAGAAAAAAGAAACTGTATCTGTATCTAAAAGTACCTCTTTCATAAATCCACTTCACGCATAAAAAAAAGATCATTCCTCACCTCTGTTGTATGTTTCAAAAAAGATTGGAATTCATCATCATCCCAGTCTTCCCAGGCTCCAAAGTATTGGTCTAAAGGGGCGGTTCCATTTGCGATAGATCCGATACCTTTGTTCTGCTTCTGAACCAGAAACGCTAAAAATGCATCCAACTCCACTAATTTTTGCGGAGAAAGTTGTCCTAATTTTTGCAGAACCGATTGATACAATACTGCTTCAGACATAATTTTGTTTTAAGCTTATAAAATTAGGCCAAAATTCTGAATAAAGCCAGTACGATTTTAGTCAATCGGTTCCCACAATTGGATTTTGTTACCTTCTGCGTCTAGGATGTGCACAAATTTGCCATAGTCGTAAGTTTCAATTGTGTCCAAAATCGTTACCCCTTCATCTTTTAATGCTTCAACCAGGTCTTCCAGGTTTTCAACCCGGTAGTTGATCATAAAATCTTTGGTTGAAGGCTCAAAGTATTTTGTTGTTTCCGCGAAAGGCGTCCATTGTGTAAGTGCTTTCTTGGTAGAATCTGGGCTTTCGTACCATTCAAAGCTTGCCCCATATGGATTTGTTTCCAGCCCAAGGTGCTTTTGGTACCATTCGGTCATTGCTTTGGGGTCTTTGCATTTGAAAAAAACGCCCCCAATACCAGTTACTTTTTTCATTTTGATGTTGTTTGTTGATGTTGTAAAGGTTTTGGAAGTAAAAATAAGTCGAAATGTTTTATAAATCAAGATAGCTGTTGAAATAGTTTTGTTCGTTTTGCCAAGTTTGTTCATTAGTCATTACAAACTACTTTTTGTAAAGCTCAATTTTTCGTCCGTCCGGGTCAGAAACAATAGCCATAAAACCAAAATCAGTCTGTGCTGGTTCTAATGAAAAAGAAACTTCTACTGCTTTTAATTTCTGTATTGTTTCGTCAAAGTTGTCAAGACCAAACCCTAAACGTAAATTTTTGTCTGGTTCGGTTTGGCTTTTTGTCAAGGGATATATTTCCAAAACTGTTTGTCCAAGAGTCGCAGAATAATGAAATGGCGAATTCCCGTGTTTATGGTAATCAAAACTTAGCCCAAACAAGCTATAAAAGTCAGCAAGTATTTTGGTGTCACCTGTCCTCAATACCAATAATTTTAGTTCCATTGTTATTTGCTTGCCACATTAAAGCAACTGGCATTTGTTCAAGTTGAAGTATTCGTCTCGTCCCAATAATCAATGTCCATAAAACGCCTTACCCAATTTAAGGTCTTGTGTCTAAAATATGAAACATCTCTGTCAATGTTTGAAGTATCCTTACTAGGAATGAACATCAGGTCGCGAAAATAACTTGTGGCAAGTTCATGAAATAAGTTTTCGTCATAAATTTCCTTTGTGTCACGATAACTTAAGTTTGTCAGAAAGTCTTCCAATTCTAATTCGAATAGCGGAACAATTTCAATAAAGTCGTCAAGTTGTTCATCTGTTAATGCGCCTGTCGGCGTTGGTGTGTCTTTGATTAGATTGAGTGTCCAAGCCAAAATGTAAGCACATTCAATTTGCCAAGAAAAATCCATTATTTTCCTCTCGTCCACCATTTTGCTTTCAAAAAATTCTATCTCATTCTCCGTAACATGCGACCATAAGTTCTCTTCTTTTAACCAATCAGCTATTAACTCTCTTTCGTCAGGTTCAGAAGCTGCGAAAGCACCGGCGTAGAGAATGATCATTCTGCAACCCGCCTCGTAAGGTGTCGCAAAGGATTTGGCATCAAAGTCCAAATAGGGAAGGTAGGTAATATGATGTTGTATACCATGGCTAGCTAACCTGTCCTCAATTCGCTTTTTTCTGTCTAAGGTGTCTGTTGTCATTAATATTTGCTTTTTGCTGAATCTAACTGTGTCAAATATTTTTCATATAAAATGAAATAAATATTTGCCTCCAAGTAAATTAGATCGAAGTTGATTTTTTTGAGTAATATTAAACTCTTTCAGGAAACGCGAAAAAATACCCATTCTTTATCATGCCGACAAAGTTAAATCTGTAATATCAGATCTCCAACTACCCGCAATTTATTATTTCAAACAACCAGATAATACTTGTCGACATTTTCATCCCACACTGATTTCGATAGAAAAAAAATCTGTGTAGCATCTGCGAAAAAAATCTGCGCATCATCTGCGTGAAATAAAAATATCTAGTGAATCAGCCCCCCTAATTCCCCATCTTCGCAACCCTCTCCAAATACACCAATCTCCCTTCCGCATTTACCCGCAGGGCGTAAGTTCCAGCGGGCAAGTCCTGCAGACTAATGCGTTCGTTGACATTCAGTTGTTGCCCCAGGTGGCGGCGCCAAATCACCTTTCCCGTCAAGTCGAGCAACTGCACCTCAAGGGGCAGTGCTTCCTTAAGCCTCAACTCCAATTGCAGTGCATCCACCGTGGGGTTCGGATAGATGCGTGCCAATTCCAGCACCGAGAAGTCGATGGTTGAGGTTGTTTTCACCACGATTGTTTCACCAGTTTGGCAGTTTTTGCTGTCGGTTACCACCACCGAATAAGTACCCACTGGAATTCCCGTGAGGCTTTCACTGGTCGTACCGTTGTTCCAGCGGTAGCGGTACGGCGGAGTGCCCCCACTCGGATTGGTTTTCAGCGATCCATTCGCCAATTCTCCTTTGGGTGAAACCACATCGAAAGCTATCCGTACAGGATCAGGTTGAGGAACGGTGTAGGTAAAAAAGAGGGAACAATTGTCGGCATCGCTGACCAGCAACGAATAGGCTCCTGCACGCAAGTTGCTCAATCGACGCAAATCCAGCGCCAGGACCTGGCCTTGGGCGTTTTGCCAACTCCAGCGGTATGGTGCCTTTCCACCACTCAAACCAATGGCCAATCCACCAGTAGAGCCTCCATTGCAAACCACACTGCTGATGGTATCATTCACCACAATCCCATTGGCGGGTTCGCTGATGCTGAACGGGCCGAAAGTCGTTTTGCAACTGTCGGAATCGCTTACCCTGAGGGTGTATTGTCCCGCCTTGAGGTTGTTGATGCTGCGATTGCTGATGCGGTTGTTCCATTCGTACTTATACGGTGCTCGCCCACCTTGAATGTTTACGGTGATGACCCCACTCGCTTCGCCACGGCACTTCACATTGGTGATGTCCAGAGAAGCGATTTGGAGCGACGGATTGCCTTGTACCGTAGCAACGGGTAGCGTATCGGTACACATGCGGGTATCACTGACAACCCCATAGTACGTTCCGCCACCAACCGGAGTCAAATCCTCGGTAATGGCTATTTGTTGCTTGTTGCTTTTGTCAAACCATTTGTAGCTGTAAGGCGAGGTGCCGCCTGAACTGGACACAAAAACGCCCCCTCCTGACAAGCCACCGCAAGTACTGTTGCGAATGCTGTCACGTCGAATGCGCAACAGTGCAGGTTCCCGAATGGAACTGATGCTGGAACTGACCTGACAGCCTTTGGCGTCTACCACCAATACCTGATAATCGTTGTCGGGAGGTAGGTTGCTTACTTTGGCGCTGGTTTGGCTGGTGTTGATCGGGTTGGCCACATTGTTGAAGATGTAGAGATAAGGCGCAGTCCCGCCGGTGATGCTCACACTGACTTCGCCATCTTTTTTGCCAAAACAACTGATGTCCTTGGTAGCAAAAGCACTCAACTTGATGGGGTCACCGGCATTGCGCAATTTGATGGCAGGCGGGATACTGATGCATCCATTTGCATCGGTGACCGTGACCGAGTAATCGTCGGCGGGTTGATTGACTATGGCGCTGCTTTTGGTTCCGGTGCTCCATACGTAGCTGTAGGGCAATGAACCTCCTGTGGCCACTACACTCAATACATTGGAACGGTCACCTTGACACACACTGCCTACCTGGACTTTGGTTTCTGCAAGCAGTTTATTCGGTTGTGTCAATTTAAAATCGAGGTTGAGTGGGCAACCATTGTTGTCGAGTACAAATAGCCGATAGTCTCCAGCGGGCAAGCGGTACGCCGCAGGCCCAGTGGAGTTGCTGCCTACCCAGGTGTATTTGTAAGGTTTTCGGCCCCCATTGATGGCCAATTCTACAAATCCGGTTGAATCCCCGTTGCAGGTGATTTGCCCTAAACCCAACACTTCATTGGTCAATTTTGCAGGGGTAGTCAGCACAATGGAGTCTTTTTTCAAAACACAGCCCAAGCGATCGGTAACCGTTATTGCAAAATTTCCAGCACCCAGGTTTTGCCGCAGTTCCTGCGTAGAGCCATCGTTCCATTTGTATTGAATGGGCGGGTTTTCAACCCTCAGCATTTGTACGTTGATGAATCCATCACGCGATCCAAAACACAAAGGCGAAGCCGATGCGATATTGGCCAGCAGGGGTTGTTTTTCGGCTTGCAACACAAACGCGGTATCGGCAATACAACCTTTGCCGTCAATAATCCTGACTTTGTGTTTGCCTACCCCCAAATTCAGGACAAAATTGGTGGTATCACCTTTTTCCCAGTTGTAATGAAAAGGAGGAAAGCCTCCATTGGGTACAATCGATACAATCCCGTTGTCCAGCCCCAGGCAGGTAGGAGGATTAATCGTAGCCGTAAGTGCAAAAACGGAGGTTGCAACGAGGCCAACCTTCAGCGTATCCGCGAGACAGTTGTTGGCATCCCGCACCAAAACGCTGTACTTGCCTACCCCCAAACTGCCCAGATTGGCGGTGGTTTTGCCGTTGCTCCATTCATAGCGGTAAGGCGCCGTTCCTCCTACAACCCTGGTTAAAATTTCCCCCGTTGTATCTCCATAACATTTGGGCGCAGTGATGGTAGCCACACTGGCCTGAAGTATGGGTGGACTGCCCACGATGACCGTAGTGCTGGTTTGGCATTTGTTCCCGTCCGTAATCGTTATCTTGTAATTTCCAGCAGCCAAATTGCGGATAACGGGCAAGGTAACCCCGTTTTCCCAGTTGTACCGATAAGGGGCAACGCCTCCAGCTCCAATCACCCGGATCATGCCTCCACGATTGCCCGCACAGGTTACCGCCAGGTTGGAATCGACAACAACAGCAAGCAAAGGGGGCGAATTCAGTACAAAACTACGGGTATACAAGCAACCAGCTCCATCGGTGATGGTCACTGCGTGCGCTCCACGGGCTACCCGTTCCAAATCTTCTTTAATGGAGTTGTTGCTCCAGCGGTATTGAAAATTGCCAGCGCCACCGAATACACTCAGGTCAATTTTTCCGTCAAGGCTGGCGTAGCAATTGGGTTGAATCAAACTGGCTAAAACCCGCACAGAATCCGGCTCTTTGACCACCAGATTGTCTACTACCGCACTACACGTTCCGCTGGTGATGGTTACGGCATAAGTACCGCCCGACACTTTACTCAATACCGCCAAAGTATCGCCATTGCTCCACTTGAAACGCGCGTTGCCGCGCACATCGAGGCTAATTTGGCCATTCTTGGCTTTGTAACAAGTTACAGGTTGAATGTCAATATTCCGCACCTCGATACCCGGCCCATTGATAAAGGCGTTGCGCAAAATAAAACGGCAGCCTCGGCTGGAATTATCAGTAATGGTGACCCGATAAGATCCTTGAGAGAGGCCAGATATGCGAAACGGGCCTGCTCCTACCCCACTGGAATCATCGCGAATGCCCGCCCCACTCCACTCGTAACGGAAAGGCGCCAAGCCATTCAAAGGAACTACCGTAATCGTACCATTGGTGCCATTACAGACACTGACATCGGTAGTACTGCGCCGAATGGAATCGATGCTATTGGTGGTTGTTATCACCACTTTTCCAGTGCTGGAACAAGCTTTACTGTCGGTTAGCGTAAGTTGATAGCGGGTTTTTATCCCCTTTTCCGTTCCTGCTTCAATGCGAATCGCCGCCGTTTCTTCCCCCGTACTCCAGAGGTAAGTGTAAGTTCCCGTACCTCCACTCGGCGTGGCGCCGATCAATTGGCTTGATTCCAAACACAAGTTGAACGAATCGGAAGGACTGAAGGCAATGCGCGGCAAGGGATTGACTTTCAGGGTAAAGTCACCTGATTTTTTACAGCCCAAAGGACTGGTCATTTCGTAAAAATATTTGGTTGTAGTTCCTGGACTTACCAGAGGGTTGTTGATGAGCGTTCCTGCCCCAAGTGGAAGTGACCGGTAAAAGGCCAGATTTGCCTGGGTAAAATGGTCATCGTCAATTTTGGTGCGATTGAGGTCAAAGGTTTGTTGGGCGCAAATTTCGGGTTGTTCTGTTACGATTGGATTGGGCAAGGGATTGACTACAATAATGACCTCAGCGCGTACGCTGGAAAAACAACGCAGTCGGTTGTCCACTGCTTCGGCATAGTAGCGATGTACCACTGGAGTCAGTCCATTGTTGGCAGGTAATTGTGGGAAAAACACTTGTCCTGAAATGATTGCATTGCCCCCCGTTGGTTGGGTGTACCAAAAAATGAGGTCACCTTGTACTGGAGTTGCACTGATCACTGGTGCTTCGCCAGAACAGACAGTATCTCCTTTTACAGTTGGAGGCAACAATACGGTATCGTCAGCTCCTCCATTGCAATTGTTGTCGATGTTGTCACAAGGCACTTCGGGGTTTCCTGGATTGATCGCGGCGTTTAGGTCATTGCAATCGGTGTTGTTGCGGACGTACCCGGTTGGTGGAATAGTGGCGCAGCTGAAGAGTGGCAGTGCTGCATTGCCATACCCGTCGCGGTCAGCATCGGCGTAAAACGGTTGTGCAGGCCAACCCAGGTATTTGGAACCGTGCAAGGCAATGTTGTCCAACCCGATATCGCCCAAAGAACCATTCCCCTTGATGCCGACAAAACGGAATTGCAACACCGTCCCATCGCTGTATTTTCGCAAGCTCAGGGAAGTGCGCAGCCATTGGTTGCCCTGGTTGCCTTTGTGTTCCCAAAGCGATTGCCAGGAGACGCCGCCATCTGTCGAGATTTCCAGCCGCAAGGTGCCGATTGAAGTGCCATACATGTGGTAATAAAAGGATAGATGACAAGTGTCAGTTCCTTTTTTGTCCAATTGGAAGCAGCCGGATTGCAAAAGCGCACGACTGCCATTGCTGCATTGAAAGCCGGTGGTTTCGATGTAGGCATAATGGCCCGTGCCACTTACGTCCTGATCCGGCCCGGTATCTGGGGTAGGCGTGGGATCTTTGTATACCAACCAATTGAACCCATTGTTGGGCGCGTTGCGCCAAATCCCGGTTTGGGTACAAACTGCGTTGCAAATGGGATCACAAGTGAGCTGCACATCGAAAGTTTCCAATGTAGTCGGCTTGGGAGGCAAACATCCCGTGCGGATGCTGATGGGGCAAGAATTATCGGAAAAAGCACCACCATTGCAGGAGCGGCGCACATAGATGTCGTATGGCGTATCGGGCAACAGGCCTTGCAAGGCGTATGGCGGACAGCCAGAAACTGGAATAACGGTACCATTGCCTCCTGCCTGAACACCAACTCCGGGTGAGAATCCAGGAGGGCCGTATTCTACTACAGATACTCCGGTATTGCAGCCATCACTTGGACTCCAGTTGAGCGTTACGGTGGTGGTATCTTGTCCTAAAACAGAAACGGTTTGGGCAGGCAAACAACTCAGTGGTGCGAAAATCAGCTCCACGAATTCAAAGCGCCCGGTATCTTGTTGAGAATCATCGCAGATCAACAATTGCCAAATTCCATTGGGACTGGTTTTGTTGTCGTTGAAATTGAGAAAGGATTCCTGAGGAAGGTAAACTTTGTCGGTAAAAGGGGCTTCGCCCTGATCAATGGGGGTACATGCACTGGTGGCAAAACGCACAAAACCCTGGCAATTGCTACCTCCTGGCACACCGTAATTGTCGCTACCCCCGCCATTGTTCATGCTCAAGATGACCCGGGTGCCATTGGGGGAGATCAATCGAATGGTCAAATCGGCTGCCCATTCGTGTTGCATACGCAAACGCACTTCTTTGAGGTAAACGTCACGCCCCAAGGCCGTACCTGGCGCATTGTTGACCTGGATGTCAAATACATTGGCGAGAAAAAAACCATTGTTGTCGGGGCAAGTGTAATCGCGAATTGCCCAGGCGGTGTCGCAACGCGAAGGGTTGCTCAATTTTGGAACACCTTGTGCTTTAGCGTTTGACCAGCTCAACAGGGTAAAAACGGTCAAAGTGAGCAAAGCGACCCGTAGTATTCTTTGGAGTGCGTACGTGTATTGCATAATCGTGTTTTGGGAAAACTGAGCTAAAAATACAGTTTTCGGAAGCAATGCCAAGCTAAAAATTTATCATTCGTGTTGCGACAAACAGAAAAGGCCAGCAATTCGGAAATTGCTGGCCAATTTTATAGTTAAATCAATTGTAACGCTGCTGAGTCTACCCCGCCACCACAATATTGATCATGCGCTTGGGTACTACTATCACCTTCTTCACTTCTTTGCCTTCGGTCCATTTTTGCACTGCTTCCAGTTCCAGCACTGCTTTTTCCAAAACCTGTGGCGTGGTATCGGCCGCAAAAGCAGCGGTAGTGCGTACTTTGCCGTTGATTTGCACGGGATACTCGATGGTATCTTCTACCAGGTATGCCTCATTCAGGATGGGAAAATTGGCATGGTGAACCGAGCCAGATTTGCCCAAATTGTGCCACAATTCCTCGGCAAGGTGTGGTGCAAATGGCGCAATCAATTGTACCAGTTCTTCCAGTATCGCCTTTTTGTTGCAACCCGCTTTTTGCAAGTCGTTGGTGGCGATCATGAAGGTGCTGATGCAGGTATTGAAAGAGTAGCGCTCAATGTCTTCTGTGATGCGGCGAATTGCGGTGTGCAAAATCTTCAACTCTTCGCGGCTTGGTTCGGCATCGGAAACATTCCAATTGCCCTGTTTGTCGATGAACAAACTCCAAAACTTGCGCAAAAAGTTGTATACCCCGCTGATGCCTTTGGTATCCCAGGGCTTGGCCTGATCGATAGGGCCCAAAAACATCTCGTACATGCGGAAGCAGTCGGCGCCGTATTGCTCTACTACATCGTCGGGGTTGATGACGTTGTACAAGGACTTCGACATCTTGCCCACCTCGGATTGGGTGACCAATGAGAACGCACCAGATTTGCCAGGTTTGGCGGTCAATGCCCCATTTTGAAGAATGGCTTCCTGTCCTTCAAAAATGGCATTTGCGTAATCTGGCCGCCATCCGATGAACTGCTTGATCCCTTCCTCATTCAAATAAGAGCTGGACAACCCATAGTCCGAAACGTAGTCTACCAATACCGGCAGTTTGGTGAATTTATGTCCTTTGGCCTCTTCTTCAGCAACCAAGGAAGCGCAGACGAAGCGGTTGACACCGTTCACCTTGTCTTTTTGCATGTACAGGTTTTCGACCACGCCCTGGATCATCCCCTGATTGATCAATTTCTTGAAGGGTTCTTTCGTTGGCACCAAGCCTTTGTCATACAAAAACTTGTGCCACATCCGGGAATACATCAAGTGCCCCACCGCGTGTTCGGTACCGCCGATGTACAAATCCACATCTTGCCAGTAATTGACCGCATCCTGGCTGGCAAATTCCTGATCGTTTTGAGGATCCATGTAGCGCAAGAAGTACCAGGATGACCCCGCAGAGCCAGGCATGGTGTCGGTTTCCCGCGACCAGCCATCGGGCAAGTTTACCCATTGGGTAGCCCGTGCCAAAGGTGCCTGTCCTCCCGTGCTGGGCTTGAAATCGTCCATATCGGGCAATTCCAGTGGCAAGTCGGCAGCATCTATAGCGTGAGCGATGCCATCGGTATCGTAAGCAATAGGAAAAGGCTCTCCCCAGTAACGCTGGCGACTGAACAAGGCATCGCGCAACTTGTAATTCACCTGGCGTTTGCCCAAGCCCATGCTTTCGATTCGGTTCAGCATCTCGTCAATGGCCGCAGGTACTTCCATGCCGTTCAAAAAGTCGGAGTTGATGATGATGCCTTCTTTGTCATGGCGGGTTGAGCCAGGATAATTGGACTTGTCAACAACTTCGACAATCTTCAAACCGAATTTGCTGGCAAAAGCCTCGTCGCGGTCGTCGTCGCTAGGTACAGCCATGATGGCGCCAGTACCATAATCTTTCAACACATATTCACCGATCCAAATCGGAATGTTTTCCTGGGTAAAAGGATTAACCGCGTATGACCCCAAAAATGCACCGGTCACTTCCTTGACGTCGGCCATGCGTTCGCGTTCGGAGCGGGCTTTTACGTAGTTCAAATACGCGTCTACTTTTTCCTTTTGATCAGGAGTAGTCAGTGATGGTACCAGGTCGTGCTCAGGTGCGATCACCATATAAGTTGCGCCAAAAATAGTATCGGCACGCGTCGTGAAAATCTCAATTTTTTGATCCGAATCCGCTATCGGGAAAAACATCTGCGCGCCGACTGAACGGCCAATCCAGTTGCCTTGCATGCGCTTCATGGCGTCAGACCAGTCAATGTCGTCCAAATCGTACAACAAACGATCGCCATAAGCCGTAATGCGCAATGACCATTGCATCATGGCACGGCGTTCTACAGGGTGTCCGCCGCGTTCAGAAACGCCGTCTTTCACTTCGTCATTGGCCAAAACCGTACCCAGGGCTTCGCACCAGTTGACATAAGAGGCTTTTTTGTAAGCCAGGCGGTAGTTCATCAGTATATCGGCCTGCTCTTTCTTGCCCATAGCTTGCCATTCTGCAGCGCTGAATACAGCATCTTGGGAGTTGGCGGCATTGACTTTGGTATTTCCTTCCTGTTCAAAACGCGCTACCAGGGTTTCGATGGGCGTCGCTTTGTCGAGGTCTTTGTCGTAATAATGCTTGAACAATTCCGCGAAAATCCACTGCGTCCACTTGTAGTAAGATGGCTCACAAGTGCGCACTTCGCGATCCCAATCGAAGCTAAAACCCAGGTTGTCCAATTGCTCCCGGTAACGGGCAATGTTTTCAGCCGTTGACTTGGCAGGATGTACTCCGGTGGTGATGGCGTACTGTTCAGCGGGCAAACCAAAGGCATCGTAACCCATCGGGTGCAAAACGTTGAACCCTTTGAGGCGTTTGTACCGAGCATAAATGTCGGAAGCAATGTACCCAAGTGGGTGTCCTACGTGCAATCCGGCCCCGGAAGGGTATGGAAACATGTCCAATACATAAAACTTGGGGCGATCGCTCTGGTGGCTTACCTTGTAAACTTTGTGCTCATTCCAGTAAGCTCTCCACTTTTTCTCAATTTCGCGTGGCTTGTATTCCATATACTTAGCGTTGTTCGGCAATTAACGTTGAATGGGGTGATTTTGTCCCCGATGAAACGGACTTTTTGAGAATTGGCGGCAAAGGTAAGGAAAAAAATGCACGGTAGATTCTATATTTGCAATAGTAGGGTTTGCCCATTCGTGGTAGGGCGACATCACATAACGATGGGTGTTAATCCATCCGTGGTAGTGGTAGGGCGATGCCCCACCACTGGGAAATGACGCCCCTTCAGGGCTATAGCATGATGCGCAGATAGCCCTGAAGGGGCGACATCTCCTACCGATGGGTGCAGCCCGTCGTACGATATCTCACACCCATCTAATTCAGCATCCATGGGACAATCACTCGTAAAAAACTACATCCACATCGTCTTCAGCACGAAGTACCGCCAAAACCTGATCTACCCGCCCTATGAGCAACAGTTGCACAGCTACCTAGGGGGCATCTGCAACGAGTTGGGCTGCCAATCCATCATCGTTGGCGGCTACACCGACCACATCCACATCCTGTGTTTGTTATCTAAAAAAATCGCGCTCATGGATCTGGTGGAAAAAGTAAAAGCCAATTCCTCCAAGTGGATCAAGACCAAGGATGATTCCTTGAAAAACTTTTATTGGCAGGATGGTTATGGAGCATTCTCCGTTAACCCCAAACAAGTGGATATCGTCATCCGCTACATTGCCAACCAGCACGAGCACCACCGCAAGAAAAACTTTCAGGATGAATGCCGCGCTTTTTTGAAAAAGTACAAAGTGGAATACGATGAGCGATATGTGTGGGAGTAAAGCTTGAGAAAGAATACATCATCTATCTGAAAATCAAACGACTACCTAATATCCCCCGTCCCTTTCGGCACCAATGTTGCCTGAAAAACCCAAAACAGCCCCCCTCCTACCCCATACATCCACAAATCCAGGCCATCGGCAGTATAGCGGTTAGAAATTTGGGGGAGCCAATATTCAAAAACAAAGCCTACTGCAAGTACTGCGCAAACGACCATCAGTAAGTTCAAGGTCAAATTGGGAAGTGATTTGACCCAGCGCATGCCAATCACTGCCACCGATAGCAGCAAGGGCATACACAGCAAATCGGCAAAATAATGGCTCAGAAAAATCGGAACCGGAATGTGGCCAAACTTCAAGATCAGGTGAAATCCATAGCACCCCAACATGCCAATAACCCAAGGATAACGCCGCAACATCCCCCACATTTTACCCTGGAGCAAGTGCCACCAAAGCGATCAACCCTGCCACAAAAAGCAGAAAAAGCAACCAGGCAGAGTTCAATACTGCGTACTTAACCCGATCGATGGGGTGATCTGAATGCTTTAATTTCAGCAGGTAATTGGCAAATTTGGTGAGTGGGCGCTGCTGTTCTTCCTGGTGAAGTTTTTCCAATTCCTGCTCGCGTTCGATGTCGAGGCTCAGCAGGTGATTGCAATTGGTGCAATAGTCCTGGTTTTCATTCCAGGTTTGGCACTTGCTGCATTTGATCAGTTTGGACATTTGTCGGTGTTTTCCTGCAAAGATAGCCTTCAGTCAAAACTTCAACGCACTTTTTCCGACTAAGTAATTACCTTCACCTATACAACAAACCACACCTAACCATGAAGTTGTTTTTGTTACCCTTACTGGCCTTGAGTGTCACCTTTGCAACCTTGTCTGCCCAAAAAGTGGAAGACAAACCCATCATAACCGGCGCCGACCAAATTGATGCGTACCTACCCTACCTGAAAGACAAAAAGGTAGGCATGTTGGTCAATCAGACGTCCATCATTGGTAACAAGCTGAGTGTAGACAGCCTGAAAGCACTAGGCGTAGACATCAAAATCATCTTTGGCCCTGAGCACGGCTTTCGCAACAATGCCAGCAATGGCGACAAAGTAGCCGACGAAATCGATCCTAAAACGGGGATTCCCATCGTTTCTCTCTACGGCAAAAAAAGCAAACCTACCCAGGAAGAACTGGCACAAATCGACATCCTGATTTTTGACATTCAGGACGTGGGTTGCCGATTTTATACCTACATCAATACTTTGCGAGATGCCATGGGCGCTTGCGCCGAAGCAGGTAAGGAGATGCTCATCCTGGATCGCCCCAACCCCAACAGTTTTATCGACGGCCCCATTCTGGATATGGCGCTTAGTTCTGGTATTGGACGCTTTCCGATCCCGATTACGCACGGCATGACCATCGGCGAATTTGCGCAAATGATCAACGGAGAAGGCTGGATTCCGAACAAATTGCAATGCAAAATCAAGGTCATCACGCTGCAAAATTATACCCATGAGATGGAGTACACCTTGCCAGTCCCCCCCTCTCCCAATCTGAATACCCAACAGTCCATTCTGCTTTACCCTTCCTTGTGTTTGTTTGAGGGTACGATCGTGAGTCAAGGCCGCGGCACTTACATGCCGTTTACGGTGTTGGGCAGTCCGTTGTTGAAAGGCAGGTATGATTTCTCGTTTACCCCGGTCAGCATCAAGGGCATGTCGGAAACTCCCTTGCACCAGGATCAGGCTTGTTATGGCCTGGATCTGAGAGAATTTGACCTCAAACAACTGCGCAAAAAAGGACACATCAACATCCGCTGGATGATGGATTTGTACAAGGATTATCCCAACAAGGACAAATTCTTTGACCGCAGCCAAAGCAAACAAATGGGTGACATCGACAAATTGGCTGGCACCAAGCAGTTCAAGGACCAGATCATAGCGGGCAAAAAGGAAAAAGAAATCCGCAAGAGTTGGGAACCTGGTTTGTCGAATTACAAGACCATGCGCTTGAAGTATACTTTGTATCCCTGATTAAAAACAGCACCAATATTGCTTAAACACCTTAGATTTACCCTGAACCTACAATCCTTTCGCAATGAATCTGAAATTAACCATTTGTGCCTTATTGGCTTTTTCGACTTTTTCTGTATTTGGACAAACCAGTTTTGACCAAACTGCTTCTGTGAACATGGCCAATTCGTTTTTGTCCACCTTGTCGCTAGCCCAAAAAGCAGTTGCCAACCTGACCTTCAATGACACCTCCAGGGTGAAATGGTCCAACCTTCCGCTGGAACAAGTATACCGGCAAGGCATTCAATTCAAGGATCTGTCGGATACGCAGCGGGTGATCATTCATCGGCTGTTGCGTACGGTATTGAGCCAGCAAGGATACCAAAAACTGCTGTTCATCATTCAATACGACCAGGGCATCCTCGAACGCCTGACCAAGGCCAATAGCCCCATTGCCAAGCGCTACGGAAACATGAATTACTGGTTTACCGTTTTTGGGACACCCGACAAGAAAAAAATCTGGGGCTGGAAATTTGAAGGCCACCACATTTCTCTCAATTTTACGTATTCCACCAAAGGCGTTACCTGTACTCCTATGTTTGTGGGCATCAATCCGGCACTGACCACCAGCGGGCCCTATGCCGGGTACAATTTGATGTTTGAAGAAAACGACTACGGCAATCAGCTCTTCAACGACCTGCTTCCTGCTTTAAAGAAAAAAGCGCTCCTGGGGCCGCATCCTGTTGATGCCGACGTGATGACCAAAACCGGAAAAGAACCTCATGTGCGGGACAAAAAAGGATTGTCCTACGCTGAAATGTCGGTTTTCCAAAAACAATTGGTGGAAAAAATTCTGGAGGCCTGGATTGGCAACCTGACGCCAACTTTGGCTTTGGAGAAGATGCGGCGTTTTATGTCGCACAAGGAAAACATCTTTTTTAGTTGGTACGGCACCAACAATACCAACGAATTGCACTACTATTCCATCAAAACGGACGGGTTCATCATCGAATTCAGCAACCGGGATGGAGGCATTCAACATTACCATACCCTCTGGAGGGATCTTTCAGAAGATTTCCAGATTAAGTAACGCAGAAAAATTAGCTTCCCGATTTTTGAGTCATCCTAAGTAACGCTCATTATGCCAACTCGCAAATACGACCTCATTTTGTGGGGTGCTTCCGGTTTCACAGGCCGCCTGGTAGCAGAATACTTGTGCCAACAATACGGCAACAATTCAGGCCTAAAGTGGGCAGTAGGTGGCCGGGATGCCGCCAAATTGCAGCGCATTCTGGATGAGTTGGGACAACCGCAGCTCCCGATCGTAGTGGCTGATGGTTTTGACAAGGCTTCACTGCTGGCGTTGACGGCGCAAACCAAAGTTGTATGCAGCACCGTTGGCCCCTACATGAAATACGGCAGCTTGCTGGTAGAAGCCTGTGTAGAAGCGGGCACGCACTATTGCGACCTGACTGGCGAGGCCGGCTGGATTCGCCAAATGATTGATCTCCATCACGAAACTGCAGCGGCTTCCAAGGTAAAAATTGTCCATTCTTGCGGTTTTGATTCGGTACCTTCCGATATGGGCGTTTATTTTTTGCAAAAAGAAGTGTTGAAGAAGTACGGTGTATATGCCCCCAAAGTCAACATGCGGGTAAAAGGAGCAAAAGGAGGTGTAAGTGGGGGTACTATTGCCAGTATGCTTGTGCAGGTTGATCAGGCCACAGCCGATCGCGAATTTGCGCGTTTGTTGGTCAATCCTTATACACTGAATCCCGATCCCAATTTCAAAGGGCCAGATACCCGCGATTTTCAAAGCGTAGCATACGATCCAGTTGCCAAAGCCTGGATCGCACCCTTTGTGATGGCAGGAATCAACACCCGGGTTGTACGCCGCAGCAATGCTTTGGCCGGATTTATCTACGGCGAAAACTTCACTTATGAGGAAGCCATGATCAGTGGCAAGGAGATCAAAGGTCGCATCATGGGGAATTTGATCTTGTTGCTGTTGGGGATAGTGGTCAGCGCAAAACCAGGGGGACTGATACAAAAAATCTTTAAGTACTATATGCCCAAACCCGGTGAAGGACCAAGTAAAAAAGATCGGGAAAACGGATTCTTTAATCTCCATTTCTATGGCGTCATGCCCGATGGTGCCGTGGTTAAAGCCATAGTGAAAGGCGATCGCGACCCAGGTTACGGCTCTACTTCCAAGATGTTGGCAGAATGCGCGGTGTGCCTGGCCAAAGATGAAGCCGTTGCTCCAGAACAATTCGGGGTATTGACTCCGGCTACCGCCTTGGGCGATGCATTGCTCGCGAGATTGACCAATTTTGCAGGGCTGAGTTTTGTCATTGCATAAACGTGGATTTAAGGCGCAACTTGTAACCTAGCTGCTGATGTAAGTGAATGCAAAAAAAAGAAAATGGACTTTATAGATTATTACAAACTTTTGGGCTTGCCCAAAACCGCCACTGAAAAAGACATCAAGGCTGCGTACCGCAAACTGGCGCGGAAATACCATCCTGACTTAAATCCAAACAACAAAGAATCCGAAAGAAAATTCAAGGAAATCAATGAAGCCAATGAAGTATTGAGCGACCCTGAAAAAAGGAAAAAATACGACAAGTACGGCAAAGATTGGCAACATGCCGATGAAATCGAAAAATCCAGGCAACAGCAGCAGTCCCAACGCAACACGGGAAGGCAACAATCTTCGGAAGGGTACTCCGGTGATTTTTCTGATTTTTTTGAATCGATGTTTGAAAACCAGACCGGGTCAAGAGGCAGGCAGACCCGATTTAAAGGCCAGGATCTGAACGCCGAATTGCAACTGGGCTTGAAGGATGTATATGTAAGTCAGAAACAAACCCTGACCGTCAACGGAAAAAACATTCGCCTCACTATTCCAGCAGGCGTTGAAAATGGTCAGACCATCAAGATTCCCGGGCATGGGGCACCAGGCACAAATGGTGGTCCCAACGGAGATTTGTACATCACTTTTTCAATTGCAGATCATCCAAAATTTAAGCGGGAGAGCAGTAATTTGTACGCAAGTGTCGAGATAGACCTGTACACTGCCTTATTGGGTGGCGACACCACCGTAGACACCCTGGATGGACAAGTAAAACTAAAGGTTGCCCCCGAAACCCAAAGCGGCACCAAAGTCAAATTGAAAGGCAAGGGTTTCCCTGTTTACAAAAAAGACGGAGAATTTGGCGATTTGTACATCACCTATCAAGTCAAATTGCCCACCAAGCTCAGCGAGCAAGAAAAAGCACTGTTTGCGGAATTGGCTAAAATCAGAAACCATGGAAACTAAAAGCTTGATCCTCCTGGAGCAATTTTGCAGCCAGCTCAATGCAGAGCCAGCTTTTATATTCGCCTTGCAGGAATACGAGCTGGTGGAAATCATCGAAATTGAAGCCACCCAATACTTGCCTGAAGAGCAATTGTCAGAAGTAGAGAAAATGCTGCGCCTGCATTATGACCTCAACATCAATCTGGAAGGCATTGATGCCATTGCCTCCTTATTGAAACAGATCAGCAGCTTGCAACAAGAACTGCTTGCGGTGAAAAACAAATTGAGCTTGTACGAAGCAGTGTAGCCGTTTATCACCAATCATCTTTATCGACTACGGCAGACTTGGCCCCCCAACGCAGCGTTTTCCAGGCGGCCTGTTGATCTTTGGTCAAAAAAGTCCAGGCAACTACCCGGCTGGTTTTATTGCCCTGGCCCATCGGGATGGTTTTTACTTCCACCGCGCCCTCTTTGGTCAGCGCTTCGTAGACATACTTTAGGTGAGATTGCTTTGAAATCAGGCTGGAAAACCAAAAGCAGGAACTTGCAAAATGCCGGCTTTGGCGCACCATTTCGCGAACGAATGTCTCTTCTCCCCCTTCACACCACAATTCCTGGTTTTGTCCGCCAAAGTTTTTGACCACTTCGGTCACCTCCTGGTGTTGGAGGTTGCTCAACTTGCGCAGGGTAGCCGCCTCAGCAGCTTCAGCTGAAGCATGAAAGGGCGGATTGCAAATCGACAGATCGAAGTACTCATCGGTCTGGATGATGCCTTTAAAGAAGTTTTTGGGGCTGGGCTGCAAGCGGCATTCCACTTTGCCCGTTAATGCCAGGTTTTCAGCAATGATGCGATTGGCTGATTCCAACGCAACAGCATCGATATCTGAACCTACAAACGACCAGCCGTATTCCCTGACCCCGATGATGGGATACACACAGTTGGCACCAATGCCCAAATCCAGGCAGCGAATGGCACTTCCCTGCGGGATGGTTCCAAAATTGGATGCCCCTAGTAAATCGGCAATGTGGTGAATGTAATCAGCCCGACCTGGGATGGGCGGACACAGGTAGCCTTCGGGGATGTCCCAGTTGAGGATGTGGTAATATTGCTTGAGCAAAGCCCGATTGAGCATTTTCACCGCTGCCGGATCTGCAAAGTCGATGGACTCGTCCTGGTGAACGTTCAATTTGACAAAGGGCGCCAGTTCAGGAAGACTGATTTTCAATAGTTTGAATTCGTAACGTGCCCGATGGCGGTTGCGCGGATGCAATTGTTCCTTTTCGGTAGGATGCTCTTTTTTCTTTTCCTTGGAGCGGGCTATTGCTTTTTTTTTGGGAAGTTCCTTTTTCATTTTTGGCATAAATGATCGTGGTTTGATGAGGGGATGGTTTGCGAAAGCCGCATCATCGACTTTTGCTATCAAAGGCACAAAGGTAATTCAAGATAAAGACCGTATTAATCATTTCCGATTTTTTTGGATTGTTTGTCGATTAATAACCCCAACTTTAATCATTCTGAATGGTTTTAATACTCAACTAACCACACAACTTCATGTCTTTACGCGAATACGACATTATTCTTTGGAGTGCTTCCGGGGTTACTGACTGCCGGACTAAGTTTTGTGGTGGCGTAAACTATAAAACACAAAAGGCCACTGCTGTAAACCGCAGTGGCCTTTTGTATAATTGCCCGAGAGGGTGCGCTTAGCGCGGGTTGGGGTCAGGCATTGGCTTTTTCCAAGGCTTGAAACCACAATTCTCTGTCCAGTTCGGCATAGGTACGTTCGATTCCTTCCCGCAAACCAATGCGGTGTTTCCAGCCCAGGTGGTGTATTTTGGATACATCCATCAACTTGCGGGGTGTGCCATCCGGTTTGGATGTATTCAGGCTAATTTCACCCGTAAAACCCACGATATCGCTGATGAGCTGGGCCAATTCCAGGATGGATAAATCTTCGCCGGTACCGATGTTGACATGGCTGGCATCGTCGTAGTGGAGCATCATGAAGAGGCTGGCTTCGGCCAGGTCATCAACATGTAAAAATTCCCGCAGTGGCTTGCCGGTTCCCCACATTTCGACAAAGTCATCGCCATTGACTTTGGCCTCATGGAACTTCCGTATGAGGGCAGGCAATACGTGACTGGTATGTAGGTCGTAATTGTCATTGGGGCCATACAGGTTGGTTGGCATGGCGGAAATAAAGTTGCAACCGTACTGACTCCGGTAGGCCTCACATAGTTTGATTCCCGCGATCTTGGCAATGGCATAAGGCTCATTGGTAGGTTCAAGCAAACCAGTCAAGAGGTAATCCTCTTTGAGTGGTTGGGGGGCCAGTTTGGGGTAAATACAAGAAGAGCCAAGAAACAGCAACTTTTTCACGCCAGATGTTTTGGCCGCGTGAATGACGTTGTTTTGAATCATCAGGTTCTCATAAAGGAATTCCCCGCGGTAGGTGTTATTGGCAACAATACCCCCTACTTTGGCTGCGGCGAGAAAAAGATATTCCGGGCGCTCCTGTTCAAAAAATGCATGAACAGCAGCCTGGTTACGCAGGTCGAGTTCACTGGAAGTACGGGTAACCAGATTTTGAAAACCTTCCTTGATCAGGCACCGCAAAATGGCAGATCCCACCATTCCGCGATGCCCGGCAACGTATATTTTGCTGGACTTTTCCATGTTCTGCAATTGTTCTTGATTATTCAAATTCATTTTTCACAGCAAAACCAGCCTCCTTGAGTACCCGATTCTGTTGAAATAGATCCAAGTCAGCAGCAACCATTTCCTTCACCAGCCCATTCAAATCATAACTGGGTTGCCACCCCAGTTTTTCTCTGGCTTTGGTGCTGTCTCCGATCAACAATTCAACCTCGGCTGGTCGGAAATAGCGCGGATCAATGGAAACAACTTCCTGACCTGGCTGTAAGCGATAATCGGGGTGATTGGATTCAGAAACAATGCCAACCTCATCGCGACCTTTTCCCTGAAACTCAAGCTCGACACCGATTTCCTGGAATGCCATGCGAACAAAATCACGAACGCTGGTTGCTACTCCGGTTGAAATGACAAAATCTTCTGCTTGTGGTTGTTGAAGCATCAACCACATCGCTTCCACATAGTCTTTGGCGTGGCCCCAGTCGCGCTGCGCATCGAGGTTGCCTAGGAAAAGCTTGTCCTGCAAACCCAACCCAATCTTGGACACCGCACGGGTAATTTTGCGGGTAACAAAGGTTTCGCCGCGCAGAGGGCTTTCATGGTTGAACAGGATGCCATTGCACGCATAAAGATCGTACGCCTCGCGGTAGTTAACGGTTATCCAGTAGGCATAAAGCTTGGCTACACCATAGGGAGAACGTGGATAAAAAGGAGTGCGCTCGGTTTGAGGCACTTCCTGAACCAGTCCATAAAGTTCGGAGGTAGAAGCCTGATAGTATTTCGTTTTTTTCTCCAGGCCCAAAAAGCGAATGGCTTCCAGGAGGCGAAGTGCTCCCGTACCGTCGGCATTGGCGGTATACTCCGGGGATTCAAAACTCACCTGAACGTGTGACTGCGCTCCAAGGTTGTAGATTTCATCCGGTTGCACTTCCTGCACGATACGAATCAAGTTGGTTGAATCGGTCAGGTCCCCGTAGTGCAGGAAAAAAGTCAAGTCTCCCTCGTGTGGATCTTGATACAGATGATCAATTCGAGTAGTGTTGAAAGAGGAAGCGCGGCGTTTAATGCCGTGTACTTCATACCCTTTATTCAATAACAATTCACTGAGATAGGCACCATCTTGGCCAGTGACCCCAGTAAGCAAGGCTCGTTTCTTAGACATGTTTATGTGAATTATAGTATTAAAATACTATGTGCGTTGATAGCTTGCAAACTAAAATGTAGGAAAAGTACAGACTCTTGAGTCGGGTTGAACCCGGCACAAGAGCCTGTAAAATAATAACTTTGTTGCACAAATATTCAAAAATTAGTTTGTACTCATCACAAAAGGAAGAACGGGCTTTAGCGTGATGTCAGATTGTTGCAGATAATACATTCCAGGGGAAAGACCCGCCAGATTCCAGGTTATTCTATTCCAGCCCTCAATGGTTTCTTCTTGAAAGGTTTTGATTTTTCGCCCGAATTGATCAATTATAGTAAAATTAATAGAGGCATTTTTCGTAAATAACTTTACGGTCAATTCGGAATTTGCCCCATTCAAAAGGGTAGGATAAAGTTGCCAGGGGCCTGCGTCACAATCGGATATTTGCTCCCGAACCGGGGAATAAGAAAAATTACCATCTTTTCCCACCATTTTTAACCGATAAAAATTGGTAGCGTTAACCTTAGTGTCAAGATAATCATAGGTTTGCAAACCCGCGTTAATCTTTCCAGTCACTTCTGAGATTGTGGTGAACGTGTTTCCATCTTCACTTTTCTCCAATTCGAAGTGGCTGAATTCATTGGTTAAATATGCCATCCAGTTTAAACGAACCTGGCATCCTTCGAGGCGGGTATTGAAGACATCCAAAGCTCCTGTTGGCGATAATTGGCTCGTGGTTTTTTTGATCAAGACCAACGATGCAAAGGGCTTCAAAACGACAGAACCTGAGTAAGAATTGTTTTTAACGTCAAGATAGGGGGCCTCCAGCGTAATTGTTTTGTTGACCAAAGTTGGGTTGTACTCAAACCGGATAAAATCATCCGGATTGGTGGTGGCAACCTTGGCTTCATATAGTCTTACATTGTCTAGCCAATAAGAAAAATTCCCACTACTGGCTTGAAAGACAACACTACTAGCCTCCTCTGAATTAGGAAATGAAAAAAGCACTTCGTATTCATTCTTTTGAGGAGTGATTCTCAATGATTTGGTTGCAGATATATTCCCCCAAGGTGAGTTGCTCTGCCGCAAGTATACTTCGATAACACTTTCTCGTTCAGCGATAGCCAAAAAACGCAGTATATATTGTTTAGTTCGATCAATTGCTCCACAGTTGAGTGCCACCAAGCCAAAACTTGAACCTGAAATTTTTACGGCTCTTTTGTCAAGTGCACTGGTAGTGGTCCAGGAAGTATAACAGTCGCTTTTCGGCGACCAGCAATACACACCCGATGCCGAAGTTTCAAAACCAGGATTTTTGTATTTGTTCGATTCATTTACAGAGATCAAGGTATAGGGTTTCACCTGCATTGGGCTTCCCCCCGATTCATTGTTTTTCCCGTAGGCAAGCTTTGCACTTTTAATGTCAAAGTATTGCTTGATGACATTTGAAGAAGGTTTTAGGTACTCAGACATCAAGGTTAGATTGTCATCGAGTGGACGAGCATAATAATTCCCGGAAAAACTACCGATGGTTAGGAAATCATCTTTTATAGATCTAAAATGAGCGGTAATTTGATGGGCTTTTTTTGAGAAAAATATATTATCCGTTACCAACAGGTTAGATACTGCATTTCCATAATGATCATGTTCGGTGATTAATTGCGATTCATTATTGAAAAAAGTATTGTTTTGAACCTGTATATTTCTGGCATTGTGAATTTTTAGTCCATTGTTTTTACAATGAGCAACCGTGTTACATGAGATTTCAACGTTGGTGACATTGTCATCTAAATAGATCCCTTCCGCCAGAGAATATTCGGGTTGATTGGAGCCCTCGGGCGCCCCTACTCCGTTCAGGATGATGTTTCCAATGATCGTACGTTTGTAATAAGTGGTATTTTGGCCTCCTGTCCAGGAATAAACTCCAGCCCCATCATCCAGAACCGTACAGAATTTATCAATGTAATTGTTTTTGATAAAGTTGGAATCACCTCCAAATCTTATTCCGACGTATCCAGAGTTGAGGATCTTGTTGTTTTCAGCAATAAGGCCTTTGCTGACGCTATAAATTGCTGAAGTTTGGCCTCTTGAAATCATCCCGGGAAAAATTCCGGTATTGCTGATGGTATTGTTTTTGATAACCGGATGGGGGTCATTGTAGTTCAAATTGACTGCCGTGGTATTTGAATGGTTGATCAAGGAATTCTCCAATGTAAATTTTGAGCGCCCAGATAGCTGTATCGCATCTATCCCAGAGAACAGGATTTGGCAATTCTTAACCTGCAAATTCCTCATATTGGCCCATTCACAAAATACACCGTATTCATTTGCGCCTTTTAAGGTCAAACTATTAATCACGATGTCATTGGCGTTGGCTTCAATTAAGGTATTGATGGCAGCAACTTGTACACTGTAGCTTGAGGTCGATTTGTTGCCAAAAAAGACATAAAGCTTTTTCACCGACGGGTTATAATACCATTCTCCAAACCGGTCCAAAGTTCTGATGTCATTTTGGATAAAATACCCATAACCATCTGGCAAATCATAGGCGAAAGGTGTCCCATAGTTTATTCTAGTGTTTTCAGAGGACGTAATTGGCGATCTTTCAATGGTCCACCGGGAGGTTCTTACCGCCAGTTCGGCGCCTTTCCAGTTGGTATTTGAGTTAAACTGGTCGTCGGTGATAAAATTGCTGCCATGCCCTTCAAAATTGAGGAAGCCTTTATTGACAGCATTTGCATTGGGATACCTTCCCATGGCGTAGTTGCTCTCGTTAATGGTTACCATATTCACGGTTGCGCCAGTAGGTAAAACAGGACTTTCATACACCCCAGTTCCCAAGGATTTCCAGGTTGAAACGGTGGTAAATCCATTGATTACCGGATTTGCTCCGGTTCCGTAAGCAGATAAAACAATAGGAGATCCGGATGTACCGGATTTTACAACTTGAATGCCTCCAGTAAACCTCTCTCCCCGCTTAAACAGTACCGAATCTCCTGGTTGTAGCTGTGAAAAAAAGGAATTTAGTTTGGCAATGGTTTTCCAGGGAGTTGCGGGATTTCGTGCCAAAGCAGTACTTCGATTGTCGTCACCTGTCGACGTAGAAAAGTAGTAATTGACTGCAAATGAGTTCAATGTGCTGCATAGCACCAACAATAAAGGTAGTGTGAATCGTTTCATAATCGGTTTTTTTATATTAGTTACTCTCATATAAAAACGACATAACACTTCCTTTGTTTTTCAATTCAATTTAATAATTTATGTCCAACTAGCAATTGACTCGTTTTATGTATGAGGTTAAAGGGCAATTTTGCTTTTTCTGCAATGTCTAATAGTGAATGTTTTCCATCGGAAAAATTTAGTATCCAAAGCATCGCCATCTGCAAATTCTTTTGCTCACTATCACCTCCAATAGCCTCATACAAGCCCCGTTTTCCCAATTGGGGCTCGCATTGGGGATTAAGGTTTTGGTAATAGATGTTTCGTTCCAGGACCTCAATGATCTGTAGGTAAATGCTGAATGAGGCCCCGAGAAAATCTGGTTGAACCAGTTGGAGGTTGTCACCGGAAGTATGGTATTCCGGGTATTTTCCGAAAGCAGAGCGAGTGAGGTTGCCTATGGGCAGGTTGAATCCTGGTGAACAAAATTGGCGCTCATCGTATCCGTAAGGAAAAAAGTCATGTACTTGATAAGGGTATCCAGCATGTTCCAGGACATATTCAGACACTCTATCGATTTCCGCATCACCCTGTCTGCTCCGCTTGTAAGTGAACCCACCCGCATCTCCTAAAAGAGAGGCCACCAGACCATGTTTGATGTTGTTGACCTTGGATTCGTTTAGGGCCAGCCAGGTGATGGAGCCAATGGTTCCGGGGATGAACAAAAATCGAAAGGAGTACCGGTTTTTTTGTTGCTGCAGCAATTGGGCCAAAAAAGTGAGGAGCGTTATCCCCGAAAGGTTGTCATTGGCCAAAGAGGGATGACACACGTGTGCGGTAAGCAGTATTTCCTCAACTGACTCACCTGGAAGGTACAATTCCCCATAAGTGAGTGATCCTTCTTCCAATGAAGAGTCGACGTATACTTCATAATTCCCATCTGGCAAACCTTGATACTGGTGGTGGCTGAGGCAAAAACCCCAGTTTTCCTGATAATAAGAGGTTCGGTAGGGAATCAAATCAGGTTTATCAGGTAGCGTAAAGAGGTGTTTTTTCAATTCTTCCAAGGGCAATTCCTGGTGAATGGGCACACTGTAGTTCAATAGGTGAAGATTGTGTACCTTAAAATCGATTATTTTTTGCCCATCTGGTGCTTTAACCCAGGCGTCCCGAATGTTCCATTCTTTGGGTACCGTCCAGTCAAAAACCTGAGTTCCACTGGGGACTTCATGTATTTGTATTGGAATATATTCCTGTACAATATGCAGGGTTTGGCGTACTCCATCTCCAGTAATACTTCGACAAATAGGAAATAACCTTTCTGCTAAAGCATACATTCTTTCACCTATTGAAGACAAGCTCTCCATAAATATGGTAATTATTTTTTTAGTGGTAAAATAAGCAGATTATATTTTGACGCTCGCGTTAATGTCTATATATTGGTTCAAAAATTAAAAGTTAACCATGGAACATCCACAGAATGAATTGACCTGCCCAAACTGCGGGGCGCATGAATTTGCAGCATTGTTTCAAGCCAAAGACATTCCTTCCCAGGATGGCGTAGTGTGGCCCACGCGTGAAGCAGCCATCAATGCACCAACCGGGGATATTAGCCTGGTCTACTGTCACCATTGTGCTTATATCTTTAACAAAACGTATGATCACAGCAAAATCACTTTTCTCGATTATGACTTTTCGCTGCATTACTCCGGTACGTATCAGCAGTTCAACAAAGAACTGATCAGTGGCTTGATGACTAGGCATCAGTTGCGCAACAAGACGATTCTGGAGGTAGCCTGTGGCAAAGGCCATTTTCTGGTACAACTTTGTGCGTCTGGCGCTAATCGGGGGATTGGTATTGATCCCAGTTATGAAAAAGTTGCGGATCTGGTGTATGATCCTCAACAGATTGAATTCATTACGGATTACTATTCAGATCGGTATGCCGACTTAAAAGTTGATTTTATCGTTTGTCGGCATTTAATGGATGAACTGGAGCGTCCACTGGATTTTTTAGCCCTGATGAAGCAAAACCTCAAACAAAATCCCCAATCGGCGATTTATCTGGAAATCCCCAATACCGCAAAAACATTTTCTGCGTCTTTGATCTGGAACATTGGTTACGGAAAAAGATCCTGGTTTACACATTATTCCATCACGTACCTCCTACAATTGGCAGGTTACAAGGAGATACGCATTGAAGAATTTCTGGATGGCGATTATTTGGGTGTAGAGGCTTTTCCGGATTTTTCTGCCGGATCTTCTCCGGAAATAACGTTGGAAAAGCCGTTTCAACAATTTGAAAATTTTGCCAACGCCTATCAAGAAGGTCTAACAGAATGGCAAGAAAAACTTGATGCCTGGACCGCAAAAAAATACAACATTGCTTTGTGGGGTGCGGGCATGCGAGGCATAAATTTCCTCAGTCATTTTTCAACGCTACAAAACCTGGCGTTGGTCATCGACATCAATCCACTTCGCCAAGGGAAGTTTTTACCAAAATCCGGATTCCAGGTGAGCACCCCGGAGGCATTAAAAAATCAGCCAGTTGAGGTGATCCTCATTTCCAATGCGACCTACCAAAACGAAATCATGGATCAGGCCAAAGCGCTCGGATTTACAGGTCATTTCGAAATCTTTTGATTACTGAGGGACAGCAACGCGCTGGGGGTGGTTCCGTTTCCGGTATACGGGTTGAACCGCCTCCCCCTCCAGGTAATTTTCAATGCCCTCATCGACGGCCTTGCGGTAAACGTACAGTGCATTGTTAAAAATTTCTACCGTTTGATCGATGTCTGCGGCTTTATGCGAAAAGCTCAATACCAAACTGGGCGCGATCACTCCTCCTTTGATCAATTCTTGTAAAAGTAAGGTTCGGAAAGCTTGTGAAGGTTGTTTCAGTCCATCTCTGGTTGAATAAACCAGACAAACCGGAAAGCCGTGGATGCCCACGTAATCTTGCAAGCCATGTGCAGCTATTGCTTGTTGCAACCCAGTGCGGAGTCTTTCTCCTTGCTGCTGCATGTGCCCGATCACATCATTTTGCTCGTATTCTTTAACGACGGCCAGAAAAGCAGCAAGGGCATGATTTTCGGCACCGTGGGTAGTTGACAACAAAAAGACCCTTTCCTGATCATGGTACAAGCCACCCAACTCCATGATTTCTCTTTTGCCCGCCAAAGCGGCAATGGCAAACCCGTTACCCATGGCTTTGCCAAAAGTAGAGAGATCGGGAACGATGTCGTAAAGGGTTTGTGCGCCACCAAAGTGCCAACGGAAACCAGTGATCATTTCATCCAAAATGAAAAGCGTACCGTTGGCTTTGCAAATTTGTTGCAGTTCCCGCAAAAAATGAAGATCTACCGGCTCATTCTTTTCAATTTCCATGACCACACAGGCCAATTGACCGGGGTATTGGTCAAACAGCGTTCTTACACTTTCAATGTTGTTGAATTGGAAACCTACGGTCAGGTCTTGAACCGACTGAGGGATCCCAGCATTGATTGCGGTTGTGCCGATAAACCAGTCATCGACCGAAAAGAATGGGTGGTCTACACAAATGGCCACCATATCCCGCCCGGTATAAGCCCGGGCAAGTTTGAGGGCAGCGGTAGTAGCATCAGAGCCATTTTTAGCAAACTTGACCATTTCTGCGCCGGGTACCACTTTTAAAAACGCTTCCGCCGCTTCCAGTTCAATGGTAGCGGGGCGGGCAAAGTTGATGCCTTTCCACATTTGCTGGCAAGCGGCGTAGATGATCGACGGGTAAGCATGACCAAGGCCTACTGCGCGCAAGCCCATCCCGTATTCGATGTATTCATTGCCATCCACATCCCAAACTCGGCAACCCTGGCCGTGGGTAATGTAAGGAGGATAAAACTCCGGGAATTGATCGTCTCCTTTGGCATAGGTGTGGCAACCACCTGGAATAAGTTGGTGAATTTTCTTTTTCAGTTCCAGGGATTGCTTGAAGCTCTTTGATTCCATATCCTTAAATTAGGTCAATACCGTTTTTTGAGGTTGCCCGTTCATATAACGGTCAGTGATTTCGTTGGGAATGTGCTCAAGATCGGAAACCCTCAGGTAATCACCCATTGTAGTGCCTGTACAGGCTGAGTCCTGATTCACTGCTCCCTTTAATTCCAGTAGATCGGTAAGGTGGACTGTTCTGAAATCGATGCTAAACCGCGTTTTTCCAGAAAAATTAGGAACAGAAGAATGCAGATGAGCCGCTGAAAACAGGAGTATTCCCCCCGGCTGAGTAATCACTCTGATTTGAGGATCTAATTCAATTTCCTCTTCAGGGCCAGGCTGTTTGCGGGTATCGGTTTTGATGTGATTAGCCGCTTCCTTACGGCTGTTGGCCTGCCAATCTTGGTAATTGTATTCACTTGATCCATTTTTGATTGGAACCTCAAAATATTTTGGGTGAATGGCCATCACATTACCTGATTCCACTTCATAAATGGGGAGCCACCAATTGATCTGACACATAGGAGCAGAATACCAGGTATCCCGATGCGGGTGAAAAGCATAGGCAATGCCCGTAGTTAAATACTCCTCACTTGTCGAAGACCGCATTCTGGGAACATCAAAAAAGGTAAGATTCGGGTCACAGCCTTTTTCCAGCAAAATGGCTTGCAAAAAGCCTTTGGATTTGGGATGATGGATGAATTTAGGCTTCAATTCTTTTAAAATTGAAACATATTCCTCCACAAGCAAGTGGTATTGTGCAGTGGTAGGCTCCAAACCACCGAAAGCTTCATGGATCAATTCCCTGGAAAATTCTACAAATTCAGTCGTGACAGAAGTAGGCGAATAGACAAATAAATGCCCTTCGTAAAGGAGTTTTCGCCTCTCGTTATCAGATAGGACTGGATCAAAGTGAATGGTGTTCAAGGTATTTATTTTTGAGTTGGCATGAAACTATCCTTGGTGATCTGTAACCAGGAGATGTCTAAATATTTTTGTTTTAGGCGAAAATGAGGCCGATTTAGGGTGTAAGACTACAACAACCATTTCCGGGTATGAAAGGCTTCTGCATATTTGGAATCTGCTGCCGATTCCAGCCCCCGAATGCGCATCAAGGCCAGAAAGGTATCTCGATCAAACCAATGCTTGCCTTTTTGGCTTTCAAAAGCATTCATCAGGATATCGATTTTTTTTTCAGCCTGTGCAGGACTAAGTTGAGCAAAACACTGTGGAATGCCCAAATCGCCGTCGTACTTGGGAATCTCATATTCCAAGATGAAATGATTGCGAAAAGTATTCCAGGTCAGGTCTGAAATAAGACGATGATCCTGGTGCCGATCCTCCCGGTAATGTGTGAAGATGAGATCTGGATTGAAAGCAAGTTTGATGGATTCAAAATGTTCTTTGATTTCCATGGCCGAAAAAGAAAGGAAAGCATCCCGAAAGTCCAAAACCTGAACCTCCTGGCTTTCGATCCCCTCTAAAAATTTTGCGGCACTGGAAAATGCCTCTTGCTTCCGGATTGAATTAGATGCAAATACAACCCAGGTAAGGTGTCGTACCTGATTGTTCTCAATTAATCTCAACAAGGTTCCGCCGCAACCTATTTCAATGTCATCACAGTGTGCCCCAAGCGCGAGAATGTTTAAACCTCCTTTAGCTGATTGATCAAGTGTTAAGGAAATCATTTATATCGGATTATGCGATTAGTAGCAAAAATTAGATTTTTTGTTTTCCCGGCATACCAGTGCATTTGTGGGTTTACACTAAGTCCAAACCTGCCAGGGAGGGTTGCCCTTATCATGAAGTTCATCCAGGATCATTTTGTCTCGAAAAGTATCCATTTGTTGCCAAAAACCATCATGATGGTAGGTAGTCAATAATTTTTTTTGAATCAAGCGATTGAAAGGTTCAACTACCAACTCATCTCCGTATTTAATGTAATCGAATATGTCTGGTCGAAAAATAAAATAACCAGTATTCAGCCATAAGTTGGCATAGGAAATAGGCTGGATTGCCGTAACATCGCCGTTTTCTTCTGCCTGTACCACGTGGAAACTGGCCGTAGGTTGGTAGGTCATAAAACTGGCTACCTTTTCTGGCATTTGAACAAATTGATCGATCATGGTTGGCAAATGCATATTTGTTAGTCCATCTGCATAATTGGCCAGGAACATTTCTTCGCCATTGAGGTGTTCTCGGACTTGCATCAAACGCATGCCGATGTTGGATGGAATGCCTGTATCGACAAAGGTAATTTTCCAATCACCAATATCGGAATTCAACAATTCGATTTGTTTACCCCCTTTAGAATAGACAAAATCGTTGGAAATCGTTTCATCGTAATCGATGAAATATTTTTTGATGAAATCTGCCTTATACCCCAGCGCCAAAATGAAATCATTGTGCCCAAAATGAGCATAGTATTTCATAATGTTCCACAAAATAGGTCGAAATCCAACGTTTACCATCGGTTTGGGAATCGTTTCTGAATAATCGCGAAGCCGGGTTCCTTGGCCGCCACAGAATAGTACTACTTTCACAATAAATTGGGTTTTAATTTATAAATTTATTTACTGAAATAAAAATTCACTAGGTTCGTGATGCTTCAAATACCTTGACTTCTGGAATAGGAATGACGAATTGCCCGCCCCAGTCCTGAATGTATTGCATCTGGCTGCTAATTTCTGTTTTGAGGTTCCAGGGCAGTATCAATACATAATCTGGACGAGTCTCGCCAATTTTATCCGGGTGGTAAATGGGAATACGTGAACCTGGCAAAAAATTACCTTGCTTGTGTGGGCTGCGGTCAACGGTATATTCCAGAAAATCTGTGCGGATGCCACAATAATTGAGCAGGGTATTTCCTTTTCCCGGAGCGCCATAACCAACAATTGTTTTTCCCGCGCGTTTGGCTTCAATAAGGAAAGTGAGTAATTTGCGTTTGGTTTCTTTTACCTTTTCTTCAAAAGCTGCATAATAGGCCAAGCTTTCCATACCTAGCTGCCTTTCACGATTTAATAAATCCTGCACGTTTTCAGTTCTGGGCTTGGAAAGGTCTTCCGTATGCCGGCCAAAAATGCGCAGAGAACCGCCGTGAGTAGGCAATTCTTGTACATCGAATAGGGTAATTCCGTGATGGGCAAAAATTCTGTTGACCGCCACAAAAGACAAATAGGAAAAATGTTCGTGGTAAATGGTATCGAACTGATTTCCCTCAATCAAGCGTTGTAAATGTGGAAATTCCATAGTGATCACTCCGCCCTCGGCAAGCATCACTTTCATTCCTTGAACAAAATCATTGATGTTTGGAACGTGCGCCAGTACATTGTTTCCGAGGAGCAAATCTGCTTTGCCGTATTTTTCAGCTAACTGTTGAGCAGTCTGGGTTCCAAAAAACTCCACTTCAGTATGTACCCCCTTTTCGATGGCGACTTTTGCAACGTTTTCCGCAGGTTCTATCCCGAGGACGGGAATACCTTTCTGGACAAACCACTGCAAGAGGTAACCATCATTACTGGCAATCTCTACTACTAATTTACTAGAATCGAATCCAAAGCGATCGATCATCAATTCCGTATAGTTGCGGCAATGCTCAAGCCAGCTGTCAGAAAAGGAAGAAAAATAGGCATAATCGTCCGCAAAGATTTCGTCTGGAGTTGCAAATTCTTCCAATTGTACCAGCCAGCATTGATCGCAAACATACGCGTGAAGTGGGTAAAATTTCTCCAATTCATTGGCATGCTGGGGGGTAATGTGTTTTTGACAAAGCGGTGACATCCCCAAATCCAGCACGTTGTGCTTCAACTCGGTAGTGCAAAAACGACAGTAGCTGGTGCTTATTGATGGGCTTGTTTTCTCTCGCGGAGTCATGTTAACTGTTTTTAAAATTCGTAATTAAACCTGCCAATCCAGAAAAAGTTGGAGCAAGAAAAGGGTAATTTTGGTCTTTTTCCGACATCGAGCTTGGTGGCAATGGCCACCTGATCCCGAGGAGTGGATCTTTGTAGCTGATTCCTCCTTCCTGCCCCGGAGCATAAAAGGCCGTATGATGGTAAAGAAGTTCAGTCTGATCTTCCAAGGTTTGAAAGCCATGGGCGAAACCCTCAGGAACATAGATCATCTGCATATTCCGGGCAGATAATTCCACTCCAATATACTTTAAAAATGTGGGAGATGCCTCGCGCAGGTCAACAATTACATCATAAACGCTACCCCGAATGCAACGAATTAATTTTATTTCAGCATTCGGTGGCAATTGAAAATGCATTCCGCGCAAGGTACCCCGCAGGTGATTGTGAGAATGGTTGAATTGCACAAATTCTTTGCTGTGTCCAATCTCTGCAAATTCACGCTTGCAAAAAGTACGTGCAAACAGTCCCCGATCATCGGTAAATGGCTCCAATTCGATGATGTATGCTCCCTTCAAACCCGTTTCATGAAAGATCATGGTACATTGGTATTTAGTGGGGTGTTGGCATAACTTGCAATGTCATTCAGGCAGCGTTGAGTCATATTTTTGCCTGCCAACCATTCCTGGTGCCATTGGACAACATTGTGGAGTACCGATTCCAGTCTCCATTGGGGAGACCATCCCAGGTGGGTAGCTGCTTTTGAACTGTCCAGTTTTAAAAATCGCGCCTCATGCGGGTTTGCTTGTTGATCCAGTTGCCAGGATGCGCCATCACCCCATAAACTGACCATGTGATCCAGAACCCAATTTACTGGTTTGCAGTCCTCATCACGTGGTCCGAAGTTCCAGGCCTCCGCGTATTTTTCGCCATCCTGATACAATGCCTCTGCCAACATCAAGTATCCACTGAGCGGTTCCAAAACATGCTGCCAAGGCCTTACCGCCAAAGGATTGCGAATGATCACCGGCTTGGCTTGTTCGAAAGCGCGCAGGATATCGGCGATCAGTCCATTTTCAGTCCAATCTCCACCGGCAAGCACATTTCCAGCTCTGGCAGTAGCCACCTGTGGCCCTTGAGGATCGTTGAAGAACGAATGCCGGAAGGCCGATGTGACAAGTTCTGCACAAGCTTTGCTGCTGCTGTAGGGATCTTTCCCCCCCAAGGCTTCGTTTTCACGATACCCCCACACCCACTCCTGGTTTTCGTAACATTTATCAGTAGTGACAGAAACAATTGCTTTTAAATTGGGGAGTTTGCGGCAAGCTTGCAATACATTTGCAGTGCCCATCACATTGGTGGAGTAGGTCTCAAGTGGGTCTGCGTACGATTTTAGTACGATGGACTGCGCTCCCAAATGCAGCAAAACATCCGGGTTGAAGTCTTGAATGCTCTGGGTCAGTTGGTTCAGGTTACGGATGTCACCAATTTCTGTTTCAACCAGACTGGCAACATTTGCCACATGAAAAAGGGCTGGTGTGGTAGGCGGGTCTAAGGAATATCCTTTTACAATAGCCCCCATACTGGAGAGCCAAATGGAAAGCCAGCTTCCTTTGAACCCGGTATGACCAGTCAGGTAAACTTTTTTACGTTGCCAAAATGATGGATTTACTTTCCCGTTCATTGCTGAATTTTTTCTTCAAATAGGTATTATAACGTCAAAACCCCGCTGATTCTTTGTAACTCAAAGTATTCGAGATCAAGTCAATGTTCTCCCGAATGTGGTTCTTGGAACTAGAGCCAAAAAGTACACCTTCAATTTTTGGGAACTGACCGATGTACTCAAAAGCCTCGCGGGGATTCAAGGCACCTGCAGCTAAAACTTGCATAGCAATGGGTCGAAACGTCTTTTCGTGTAAATATTTTTCATTGATCTCAAGCCCTCCAGCCATTCTGAATCCAATCTTATTCATTGAAAAACAAACGATTGGGTTGAATATGCCAACTTTTTCAAGCGCATCCAGTAAAGCGGGCATATTCATGGTGATGTAACCCGGTTCAATATGATATTTCTCCCGGATATAGGCATCATACTCCTTAAAAACATCATACATCTTTAGCCCTAAAATCATATCTACAAGTACATTCTGGATAAAAATCACCGGCGTATTTATCCCCTGAAACATTTTCATTTCGGCATCAATGAGGATTTGCATCAGTTTTTTAAAATCCTTTTGCAAAAAAGCAAAACCACCTTTAGCAAAAGTGCTAAAAATATTCCCGGGAACATACTGCTTGATTGCTCCCATAATACCCAGTTCTGTTACTGCATTAGCGTACTTGTGGGCATAAGGCATACAAGGGTATATATTGAAGTTATTATACCTACCTGGATTTGCACGGATGTGATCACAAATATTGGCAATCCGATCATGAGTGGTACACATAAAAGTGTTGACTCCCAGGTCTATTGCTTGATCCAACACCTGTATAATGGCCGCATCATCTTTAAATCTAACTACCTGTGCTCTTGATTTTTCGTCTGAAGCATGATTGACCCCAAAGAATTGATTGTCACCAAAAAGGAATTTATCAATTTTCATTTAGTTTGGTATTTGCGATGATCATTTCAATTACTTTATCCGTGTAGTAACCTTGTTCAAAGGTATTGGATAAGCCTTGCTTCCGATTAATAACATTATCTACAAAGTAATCAACCTGAGCGCTGTACTCTTCTCCGCGAAGGTTGAAATTCACAGGAGCAGTCAAATCGGTGATGTACTTTGTATTCCACCCTTTTTCCAGTTTTTCTTTCGCATTCGCATTGTGGAGGTAAATCTTTAATTCTGTAGCGTCACAAATAATTTTTCCTTTTTTTCCCTGAACTGTTATTGAAGTAGACATTTTCCGATAGGTTTCATCACTCCAATTGACAAGTAATACTCCACTCAACTGATTTTCGAGGGTCAAAAGTGCGTATACTGCGTCCTCCACCCCTTTAGAGTAGACACTTTTCAGCAGCGCGCCATTCACTTTAGTTGGCCGACCGAGAACTTCCTGGATGAGGTTCAAAACATGTGAAGCATAATCAAAAAGACAGCCTCCGCCCTCCGCTGGTTTTGACCGCCAGGTGCCCCCTTTTTCCTTCGTGACTACTGGCCCATAAGCTTCGCCCGTAAAATGGACCAGTTCCCCCAGGATATCTTCCTTCAACAATCGCTTGAGCTCCTGAAACGTCCCCAGAAAGTGATTGTGGTATCCAACTTGATTGATGGTTGATTTCTGTTTAGCCAATGCAACCAATTCTTCCCCCTCTGGAGTACTCAGGCTAAAAGGTTTTTCACAAAACACATGAAGTCCTTTCACCATGGCTTGTTTTACCATTGAAAAGTGAAATTTAGTGGGTGTAGCAATGACCACAAAGTCCAGTTTTTCCTTCTCCAGCATTTTTTCGTAATCCTTATAGGTATTGGTCGTAGTGTATTTTTCGAATGCTTCCAACACAAAGGCGGAAGTATCACAAACCGCAACAAGTTCCACATCGGGGTGAGCACCTAATATAGCGGCGTGGGATATTCCCATTTTTCCCAGCCCTACTACTGCAGCTTTAACCATGTTTTTTTAATTTTAACAACATTAATAGTGTGTGCCTAAAAAAAATCATTTGGTTTCCAATGTTTCTCCGAAATATTTCCGGACGCAAAAATATGCGAATGAGCCAGCCCAAGCGGAGCTTGAACCAGATTGGATGAATGGCTTTCTGCGTGCCTGCATACCAATCGAATACATTACCAATGCTGATGGCTAACCCAGCTTGTAGTTGGCTATGGTTTTTGATGACCCATTTTTCTTGTTTTGGACAAGTCATTCCCACAAAAACAATATCCGGTCTGAAGGCATTGATCCGTCCAATCATGTCTTCATCCTCTTCTTGCGAAAATTCAGCCTTAAACGGAGGGGAAAACAACTCCAACCTGAGCTTAGGGTAATCTACTCTTGCTCTGGCTTCAATTTTCCTTAGCGTACTATTTGAAGATCCGAGGAAAAAGACTTTCCCTCCTTCCGCATTGAGGCGTTCAATGAAGTGATAAAACACGTCTGGTCCCTGGTTCCGTTTGATGTTACATCCTTTCAAGAGGATCGCAGCCAAAGCAAAATAAACGCCATCCAGTACGAGGTAATCGCTGGATTTAAGCGCACGATCAAACTCGGCATCTTTAGTAGAAACACCATAAGAATTAGGACTAATGGTGTTAATCACCCTACACTTAGAACCATTGATTGGTATTTTCGACAAATCATCAGAAAAGACCTTAAAGCCTATTACCTCAACATACTCTGCATTTATGACGGGTGTTACTAAGTAGTTTGTAGTTTCCATTAATAGCAATTGAGTGCATGACAAAATTAGGGCAGATATTGAACAGGCTCTTACTTTCTAAAATTGAGTTCTACACAATTTTTTCAGTGGGTTCGTATGTTGAAAATACCTGATCATAAACCGATAAGAAATAGAAAGTATATTGAAAACTAAATAAAATATCCAATTATTTCCATAAATGATCTTAGCACGATAATACAAAGTAGTTAAATGATTTTCAGACCTTAAGGCAGAAAAACTCTGGAAAAATTCTTTCATGCTGCGGGTCAACTGGTCCAAATCCCGAATGTCCCCAATTTCTGTCTCTACATATTTCGCAACCGTTGCCACTTCAAAAAGGGCAGGTTTGGTCGGTGGGGCCAATGCGTATCCCTTGACCTGTGCGCCCATGCTGTGCAGCCAAAGTGACAACCAACTTCCTTTGAAACCAGTGTGCCCGGTCAGGAACACTTTTTTACCATTCCAAAAGGCTGCGTTTACTTTTCCCGTTTTTTCCATCATTTCCCAGTAACTTTAGCAGTATTCCGAAATTTCAGTTTTTCTTTAAACATGTAATAAATAAATATTGGGCCGTAATATAAATAGCGTTTCCACAAGCGCTTGGGCTCGCTAAGCAGCCGGCCAAGCCATTCCAGGCCGAGGTTGATCAACAGCTGGCTGGGGCGTTGCATGGTACCAGCATAAAAATCAAAAACGGCACCAATGCAGCAAGTTATTTTTGGATCTAATGCGGCATGAAACGCATAGGCCCATTTTTCTTGTTTTGGGGCAGTCATGCCGATGAACAAAACCTCTGGTTGAAAAGCATTTACGGCCTCAACCATCGCTTTGCTGTCTTCCGCTGAAAAGGAAGCTTTATAGGGAGGGGAATAAAACCCAGCCTTAACCGAAGGGTATTCCTCTTGCAGACGCGTTTGGATTTTTTGTAAGGTTCTTTCCGAAGAGCCCAGGTAAAAACATTTTCCCCCCTTTCCGTTCAGGTACTCCAGGAGGAATTGGTGCAAATCTGTGCCAGCAATTTTCTGGACTCGTTTTCCGGTCAAAAACCGAATAGAAGCGGTGATGGCTACTCCATCGGGCAGCAAAATGTCAGATTCTACCAGGGCTTGTTTAAAATCGGGGTCGTATGCCGCTACACAGTAAGAATATTGATTGATCGTATTGACCAATAATTTTTCTCCTGACGTTAAATCCTGCAGTGATCCCGAAAAGATGGTATAGGCTAAAAAAGGAGTCGAGTCTTGTTTTTTGATTGGATGTTTGATTGCCGTTGTTTCTTTCATGTTATTTATTTCTTTACTCAAAAACAGAGGCTATAAATCAAGCACGTTGGGCATTGGTATGCGGATCTCTTTTCATTGATTTCAGGTAGCGTTGTAGAAACCGATAAAAAATAGACAACACATTGAGGGTCAGATATATTGGCCACTTATTACCGTAAGTCAATCGTGAACGGTGGTACAAAGACGTCAGGTGATTTTCAGACCGCAAAGAAAAAAAGCTTTGCAAAAACTCTTTTACACTGATCCGTGAAGAATTGGCTTGACCAATCCCGGTAGCGTGTTGATCGGTATGGATTACTGCATTCAAGTTGTAAAACAGCTTGAATCCAGCCAAATGAGCTCGGCGTGTAAATTCAGTATCCCCGTGATATTGAGGCAGTTGTTTCTCGTTGTACAAACCTATTTTTTGAAAAACTTCAATGGGAATAAGCACACCTTTCCCGGAAAGGGAATGTACCTGATAAACCGATTGACTTAGGTCGGCTACATCTGTTCCGTAAGGGAACAACAAGTGATGATAAATCGAAAATATCCACTTTTTCTTCTCAACAAAGGCAGTTGCCTCCAGTTTAGATCGATCATTGAGAAAATAATTCCCACACGCAACGATGCTACCAGGGTGTTCTGCACTGAAATTGATGAGAGTTTCAAGGGTATTTTCGGCCAATTCTGTATCGTTGTTCAGGGTGAACACGAAATCGCCAGGATTGGCGTGTTGCAAGGCGTAGCGCACACAAACGTTGGTTGCACCGCTCCACCACAAGTTTCCATCTCCTTTTAGCACCTTTACTTCGGGATATTCTGCCGTAAGTATGTCGAAGGTTCCGTCGGTTGAACCATCGTCACAGACTACCACTAAATAATCTTTAAAAGATTGGTTGCCAAGTTTTTGAATACATTTTTTGGTGTATTCTATCCGATTAAACACAGGTATACAAATGTAAATCATGGGAGTGAATATTGTTAAAAATCAAGAAAAATTGGCATCGCGAAGATAAGTAGAGAAACCAGCTACAAAAGAAGATCAATAAAAACGGTCAATTTAATTCAGCAGCACAGATGATGTCTCTAAAAGCTGCTCTGACTACAGTTGCAGTATGTCTTTTTTCCGCAAGTTCTTTGGCGTTATCGGCTATTTTTTGGCGTTGTGATTGCTCTGAAACCAACTCGTTGATCACCGCAGTTAATCTTGAGACCTGATTCTCCGTCACCACGGCTGCCCAGTTGTGTTGCTTGGCATATTTGACCAAAGCCGTTTCTTCTGGTGCAAAAACGATAATGGGGGTTCCACTGACCATGTACTCTGATGCTTTGGTGGGCATTGAATATTTGATAAACTGGACAGCAGCGGGGGAAAAATCATAAGGCAAAATCAAAAAATCAGCTTGAGCAAATACCCTTGGCAAGTCCTCGTAAGCTACGAAGGATTTGTGTTGCACACAATCGTATTTGTTTAGCCATTCTGGTTTTTCGGCAGTTTGCAAAATCAATTTGATGGGATGTGTGGAAGATTTATTGCTTGCTTGGATAGCTTTTGCAATGACCTCCAGTGAGGAATCGATCCCTAGCCCGGTTCTTCCCGCATACAAAACAGTAACTGGATCAGCCAAATCACATTCCTGCTTTTGGTGTTTTTTCCAAAAATCAACATCAATCGGGTTGTGAAAAGGGATAAAATTTTTTCCATATCTTTTTTTATACTCCTCCGCCATAAAATCACTGATGCTCAAAAAAGCAACGGCCTTGTCCAGTAACTTTTTGAATTCCTGGTCAATTCTTCTGCTCCAGTACCCTTTAAATAGTCCTTTATTGTTGGTTGAAAGCCAATCGTCCATCATGTGAAAGACCATCGGTTTTTTCAAATATTCAGCCAGTGCGATGCAAAAGTTGATGTCTTCGCGGGTATTGGCCTGGGCATAAATGACATCAGGATTGTACTCATCCAACCACTGGCAAATCTCTTTTGACAGCTCAAGCTTTGAAACCAAATGAGAGATGCCCAGGTATTCCAAAGTGGGGTAAAAAACCTTCATGATCAGGTTAACCCGCAGTTTCGATTTTCCCACTTTAGGCTTAGCAGATGCTGAAGTGTCGAACTGTACCAAACCGGAGGGGTATTTTCTTTTGATCAAGCTGAAAGGAAACAGCCATTTGTGCTCCTGCTCTCCAATCTGATAGTATTCATCACAAAGATCCAGTTTAGGAGTGGTATCCAATAACCTACCCGAACAGATTACGGCAAGTTTATCTTTGTCCCAACCGGAAAACAAATTGGTTAGGGTGACGCCTCCACCTGAATTCGTATTGAAAGGCTGGTTGAGAATGAGCACTTTGGGTAAAGACATAATTATACCGGATTAAAATACAGTTTCAATACTTCATCTGGAAGGGATCTGATTGTCTTGGAATAGCAAATCCCTATTGACACCCAAACGATTATATAATTGATTGTAAAAGTAAAGACGGTTGAAGGATACATGTTGATCATGGCCAAAGTGATCCAGGCACCGGCAGCTTTTGACAGCATGTTTTTAGAGGCGAAGAGCCCCAGATATGCAGCAGGGATCATAATGAGTAGCAACAAGACTACACTGACGATTCCTCCTTTCAAAATTAAATGCAAATAATCGGTTTCAATCACGGATCGATAGTCCGAATCTTCATTTGGATCGATACTTGGACAATAGTATTCTCCAGTTAAACCTTTTCCAATGATCCAGTCCAAGGTAGTCATATCCGCAAACAAACAAACTTCAACGGTACTTCGCGTATCCTCAAGGCCCCGATCTCTCATGTAACCAAACAAACTACTTTCTTGATAGACACTCAAACCATATACCAACACTATACTACAAAAAGCCATCGTAAAAACAATGACCATTAATTTCGACTTACTCTGCATCAAATAAAAAATATAGGTAATGATAAGGGGAAGAGAAGTCATCAATAGCAGTCCACGTCTTGCTTTGAAAATCGCCGAAAGGGCAATGATGCCTACAATGGCTGCGGATAAAATTTTTCTTTTTTTGGAATGGTACATGTAAGTAAGCAGAATAAATGTAGTAGGCATGGCGAGCGTTCGGGTAAACGTTTCAACGATACCTCGGCTGGTAAGGTCATCTCGGTCAGCAAAAATAATTTCTCGGGCGAACATGAAATTAAGCCCTAAAAAAACGATGCCCAATATGATGATGACATCAAATAGTCTTTTGTAGAAAAACAAATTGCGTGGAAACAGAACCATTAAAGGTACAAAATAAAGAAACCCTCCAAACCAGGCATCAAAAAGCAACCATTTTATGACTACATAGTCCATCTTCATTCCCCGAACCATCACGGTCATCAACCAGATGAAATAGATGCTGAACATGAACTTGAGGTACAAATTTTCGAATTTGAACCAAAGCTGTGAGATGGTACCTGGGATCAGTAAGGCAATACCCAAACATTGAACGGCTTGACACAAAGCCCAGTTGGCATAATCCGATTGTGAAATTGAATAGGCAATGGTATAGATAAGAAATCCCAGCCAAAAAAGATCAATGAGTGACTGTTCTTTTTTAGAAAGCGTGAGATGCTTAAGCAAAGCATCATTCTTAATCAGCAGTAGTGTCGGATGGTTTTTGGTCAAGCTGATTTCAATTTGCGCGGGTTATGGAATCCATCAACTCTAGATGTTTCTGCATACTGAGGCCATTGTCCAACTCCGCCGGAGGTTGAACTTCTTTTAAGGAGTTGTTCAGACAATAGCCAATGCCATTCGCAATGTCTTCTGCCGACTGGTAAGTGGCCAGGTATCCATTGACTTTATGTTGGATTAAGTCCGGGATTCCTCCAGTATTAAAAGCGACCACCGGAGTAGCACAAGACAAGGATTCGAATATGGTATAGGGCAAATTATCGGCCAGGGAAGGCGCAACAAATACGTTGGCCGCATTATAGGCCAGGGCTACCGTATACTCATCATGGAGGCGTCCCAAAAACCGAGTTTTGAATGGAATGCTTGCGGCAATTTCGCGATTGTCGCCCCCTCCAAATACCAAGACCAATGTATTTTCAGCGCTTTCAGTCTGATACAAAATGTCCAGTGCTGATTTTAAGTAAGGCCATCCTTTGTAAGGGCTATTTACGGCAACCGCACCAAATAAAATGACGCGTTGTTCTTGATCGATATTTAAAATTTCCTTGGCAATTTTTTTATCAATGGGCTTGAATACCTTACGATCGAGCACGTTAGGAATGTAGTGAACTGGTTTGCTTTTGGTCAGGCCAGATTGTTTGGCGCAATCGTACAACCACTTGCTAGGGGAAACGAAATACAAATTGTCATACTTGGCGTAAAGTTTCGCTTTTTTCTCGAACCCAATTGCCGCCAAATCCCGCTGATTAGACCCTGGGAAAAACTGGCAATCGTAACACTTGTTTTGGTACTTGTTGCAGTCAAAGCTATAGTGACAGCCCCCCGTGATGGACCACATGTCGTGCAGGATGACCACAATGGGTTTTCCCAGCTTGGCCAGTTGTCCGATATTTTTCAAGTTCAGATACCCAAACTGTACCCAGTGGAGATAAATGACATCTGCCTCTTTGACTGGCCCCAAATCGGCCAGATTGGTTCCCAACAAAGGATAGGAAAACAAGCCGTATTCCTTGTTGGTCTTTCTGGTCAAAAAGGCATTTGCGCGATTGTCCATTCTGGAAACAAATCTGGGTGTTCTACCCAAATTGAGCTGAACTTCACTGGCGGGTACGTCCGAGTACAGCGAAACTATACTCGAGCCCACTCCTACTTGCACAAACTCGTTGTGTAGCCTTCTGGCGAAATCCCCAGAGGGACTTGAACGGTATTGGATTTGGACGATCTTTTTCATTTTTACAAGCGGCTATTTGGTCCAAATACCTCGTTTATTTTTTTCGATGATTTGGAAATACTGAATCGGAGCTAATAGAAACCCGTTGAAATTGGCGATAATGGCTGCAATAAATACCGCATGTACACCAACATGTGCATACTTTATCAAAAGCAATGCCGAAATAATGTATACAAACGGGCTGACTAAACTTGAATAAAATTGTAATCTCAACGCACTTATTCCATTTAAAAACTCAACGTATTTAGTGGCAAATATAGAAACGTTGAAAAATAGGAATCCCCACAGTGACAATTGAAAACCAATATCAACCGTGCCTTTACCCAACCATAAATCATAAACCGTACCTGAAACGAGCAACATAAGGACACTTGCCCCAGCCAGTAGTATATTGAGCAGGTTGTATTGCTTTACGCTACTCTTGATCCAATCAATATCTCCTTTGTGGAAAGCTTCGGTTGAAGCTGACCAAAAAGGTGCCACAAAAATAATCGATACCATTTCCAATATACCAAAATATTTGTAGACGATATAATAGGAAGACACCTCAGCTGTGCCAAAATTTTGGGCAATGATGATGTTTGCCGTTTGAAACTGGATGATAAATGCGATTTGAATGACAAAAAATACCATTCCTAAACTGAGTAGATCTTTGGAATGGGCAAAATCTATTTTGGAGATTAGTGGCCGATATTTTTTGTACGTGCCCGTGAAGTAAAAAATATTGGCGCCAGTCAAGACAATGATTGGCGCTGAGCATAAGGCTACTCCCAGCCAAATCAAAGAGTCTTGTGCGCTTTTTATCAGTATAATGATAAAACACAAAGACAACAGTTGCCCTAAGAAATCAATAAAAGAGGCCCTCGATGGCTGCTGGTCGGCCGTTAAGATGGTGGTGACAATCCTCATTACAAATTGTATACAGAAATAGGTAAAAACGATTAATGCCAAAGTGGACACTTCCGTTTGCATGCTTTTAGAAATCCCTAAAAGAGCAGTCCAATTCAAAAATGGATTGGCCACCAGAAAGATGAGCCACAATACCACAAAGATTATCGCCAACAATGCATAGGTCGTGCTGACATACACCTGTGCTCCGGCGTCATCCCCTCTGGCTCTGGCTTCGGCAAACTTGTTCCGCAATCCTTGCGTCAATCCAATGTCAAAAAAGCTAAACCACGCAACTACTGAACTAATTGTTAGCCAAATCCCATACCGGGTTGGATTGATGAACCCAATCGTCAAAGGAACCATAATTAGGCTGACCAAAACGCTACCACCTTTGATCAAAACACTCTCCAGAATGTTTTTTTTCATTTTGATGCTGCGCTCGTGTCCTTTATTAATTAGTTTGAGTATCAATGTTTTTGATTTTAGGAATAGTCAAATATTTACCATTTTCAGAAAAGCTGAATCCACTCAGATTGCAACAAACTTGAAGCAGTGACGCCCACATTAGCCCCATTTTTAACCAAATTGCTGCCAATGGTGGTTACAGCTTTGGGGTCAACTTTGAGGATCTTGTTCATTTCAATCATTGCATTTTTGGCAAATAATTTGTAATTATATTTGGTTTTGCAAAGATAGCGGGCTCGTTCTCCCATTTCTTTGGCTTCTTCCGGATGGCTAATGAGGTAGTTTATGGCTTGTTGCCATCCCTGTACATCCCCATAATCAACGTAGAATCCGATTTTTTCTTTTTCAAGATTAAAATGATAGGCATCATTGTGAGTTGAGACAATGGGTTTCCCCATCGCCATGCCTTCCAATACCACCGTTAACCCCCAGGTTCCAAACAAGTAGTCGTTTACTTCTCTTAAGGGTACGGCCACAGCCAAAGCATTGTAATACTCACTTCTGATTTTACCCGTTGACCCCAACCCAAAGGGAAGAGAATTATCAACATGCACATTGGGGGGTAATTCATGGGTCACATAGTCCGATAAATTACCTCCTGATGTGGTGATTTTTAAATCGAAATCAATACCTTCAAAAGCTTGAACCAAGGTGTCGTAGTCCCTTTTACTCCCTCCGCTTGAATAAATATAATCTGCAGTAGGTAGCATTTGTTGATTTTGGACGAAGGAGTCAAAGAAATCAAAATCGATCCCAAAATTATCCAATAGCGAGCAATTACCTTGAATACTGCCCTGATTGCTTTTTTCGAGAATAGGCTGACTGTAATACAGAATGTCATCCATTCCCTTGAAATAAATGTAACGAATTGAATCGTAGTACACTTTTTTAAAGAGATTTTTCTCCTGATGGTAATAAGGATGATGCGCCAAACCTACCAATGGCTTTTTAAATATTTTCATCACTTTGAGCAAGCTCAAAAAGAAGGAGTAATCAATGTAGGGCACAAAGATAAGATCGTAATCTTTGGCAATTTTCAAGGTATCTACCTGCTGCTGAAGAAAATTCAGCCGCAGTTTGTCACCAATCCTGTTGAGTAATGTTTTAGGATTGGCATCTACAAAATCTACCTGATGCCCCTCTCTCTTTAAATGGTCAAATAGCCAAAAGTGGTGTGGGGCAAATTGAGCATCTCCTTCTTTTTCCAAATATTGAGATACTTGTTTTAAGGGGTGAAATAATACTAAAATTTTTTTCATTTCAAACTTTTTATTGCGAAACAGGTAGGGGGACGCCTTGTAGTTCGTTTATTTAATTAAAATGCATTGTCTTCACCTTTGATCATATTGAATACGGTGAGAAAAATACACTTGCAATCAAACCAAAAGCTCCAGTTTTCGATGTAGTTGACATCAAATTCCACCCTTTTATTCATCTGGTATAGTTCTTCAGTTGGACCTCTCCAACCGTTGACTTGTGCCCACCCAGTTACACCCGGTTTCACTTCATGCCGGATCATGTACATATCAATCAATTTTGAATAATCCTCAGTATGCTTGAGCATGTGTGGCCGAGGGCCTACAACCGACATATCTCCCAGGAATACATTGAAAAACTGCGGCAATTCATCAATATTGGTTCTTCGCAAAAATGCCCCCACTCGGGTAATCCTTGCGTCTCCTTTCTTTGCCTGCTCTTTGTCACTTTTTTCATTGACACTCATTGTTCTAAACTTAATACAAAGAAAAGGCTTATTCCAATATCCTGTTCTTTGTTGTAAGAAGAAGATAGGGCCTTTTGACTCCAGGCGGATAGCCAGAGCTACCAATGGCAGCAACCACGGAAATATGAAAACAATAACCAGAATGCTAAATATAACATCAAATGTTCGCTTAAGCATTTTGTTGTGCAATTGACACAACGGTTCTATTTTCCGTCGAAAGATTGGCAGGTGTGCCAATTGCTCCACCTGAATACCGCGTTCAAAAAAATCGACACCGATGGGTACCATGTCAAAATCAATAAAGCGGTTGCGGCAAAGTTGAATGATGCGTTTTATCCTTTGTTTGGATAAATCGCTATTGAAATACAATAGTTTGTTGATGTTCCGGTTTTCATTCAAATAGGCCTCAATTTCATCGTAAGTCCCAAGGTTCTTAACTTCAGGCAATTCATCATGAGCAAAGCGTCCAACACAAAAAGTATGCTCTCCATATACCGAAGAAAGTACATTTTGCAAATAGCGAAAATTGGCCCCACCACCTCCTACAACTGCATAGGACAAAGCCATCGTTCTGTTCCGGTTGTAATAGCGGATCGCATAGTGCGAAAGAGAAGAGAATACTAAAAAGGAAAATAATGCTTGTATTAAAAAGTGAACCTGAAAAACCGGAAAAAAGAATTGGTAATACACCAAACTGATCAACCCAAAATAAATCATGGCGCTTAAAAACAAGTCCTTAATTTTTAGGTTTAACTTGATGCCTTCAAAAACGTGGTAAACATCCGTATAGGTACTGACCAATAACCAAATGACATTGGTCAAGAGCACCATAGTCGGTAGTGACTTCATGACCGATAGAGAAAATCCATTTTCATATGGAACCTGTAAGAGTAAAAACCCAAATAAACACAGGTTTAATGACAACAAGTCCAGTGCAATTACCAAGGTAAGGCAACGATCTTTGTTTCTCTCAATTTTAGTTTTTTCGGAAATTTCTACATTCCGATGAGTTACCTGTTTGTTCAAAACAGGCATTTGTGTAAGTGTATGATTCATGGCAAGAAAAGTGTATGTGATTCATGGCAAAAAATGATTCTGAGCTTTGGGGAGGTATCCCCTACTGGTTAAGCATAACCATAATTCTTGTAGCTATATCCATAGGAATCGTTTTGTTTTTTAACTCCGTTAAAAATGATCGAAGGGTTGACGAGTTTATTCTGTGCAAAAATTTCTTTTGCTTTCTCAACCATTGCTTTTTTCGTGTAACTGGAGCGTACTACAAACAGGGAGTTGTCAACGTAGTTGTTCAATAGGATACCATCTGCAATGATCCCGATCGGGGAACTGTCGATGATGATGACTTCGTACTTCGCTTTTAAGTGAGTAAAAAGCTCAGTCAACTGTTGTTCAGTAATTAATTCCAATAAATTGACAATCAATGGTCCACCTGAGATGTAATGCAGATTGGGCAGCTCGGATGAAACCTGGATGATTTCTTCTATTCCCAATTCTTCAATCAAGAAACTGCTCAATCCAATCTCTGGATTTCCATTAAAGTACTTGATTACCGAGGGCTTTCTGAGGTCAAAGTCGATTACAATCGTTTTCTTTTTGGCGAGTGCAAAACTCGTTGCCAGATTGGTAGCGATAAATGTCTTTCCTTCACCACTTGTACTGGAAGTCACCAAGATACATTTCGTCTTCTCTCGGTAATGAAACTGTAGGTTCGTTCTTAGGCTGCGGAATCGTTCGGTAGTCAAATTCTGAGGATGTCCTAGTAATAACTGCTGGTTTTTCCTATCCTGGTGATTGATCACTCCCAGAATGGTCTTTTCTGGAAGGATCTGCCTAATCTCTTGTTCGGTTCTTATCGAACTTTTAAAAAGATCCAACAATAGTATCAGGAAAAGCGGTACGGCCATTCCGCCCAAAGCAGCGCCCATAAAAATTTTAACTTTGCTGGGCGCAACTGGTTCAAGGGTGCTGTAAGGCGGATCCACCACCATGGCATTGGTATAGTTGCTCACTAATGCCAGAGATGTTTCTTCTCTTTTTTGGAGCAAGTATATATAGAGATTTTCTGTTATTGATTGGTTGCGCAATTTATCCGACAAACCTCTTTCCTTGATGGGTACACTCCGCAGCCGGCTCGTAGTAACATTGAATTGGTTCTGTAACTTGCTGGCTTGTAGTTCAAGGTCATCCTGCATGTGGTCAATCGCCGCATTGATGGAGTTCTTAAAACTCTTAAGTTTTTGATTTTTTTCTTGAATTACCGGGTTGGAGCTTTGGCCGCCTTTCATCAATAGCCTTTCCCTTTCTGCAACCACATCGTTGTATGGCTGAACCAAATCTTGAATTCTACCATCGTATAGAGCTGGATTAATGGGAATCAACTTGAATTTATCGGTCGAATCCTGAAGGTCAGATTTCATGGCCTTGAGCATTTTCATTTGCAGCTCCAGGCTTCGTTGTTCCCTTACTACATTGTTTACCTCTTCCAGCGTATAGTTTAAATCGGAAGTTGTTTCAGCGAAGATATCGTTGTCCAGCTTATAGGATTCAACAGTGCTTTCTGCGGATGACAATTCTGACCCAATATTGGCCAGGCGATCTTGGATTACACTTAAGGTCTTTAGCGCAATTTCTTCATTCGTCCTTGTTTTGGTCTGGTCGAATTTTTTCAACAATCGGGCCAGAACATCCATCCCCCGCTGAGGCACAACATCCCTGAGCGTCAATATCAATACCGAAGACTTGTTTTTTTCGTCCGAGGATTCAACACTGAATTCATTCTGGTAATTCCTGGCAATTCGCTGGGAATTCAAAAATTCGACGTGCATCGTTGAATCTGAAGAAGTGGAGACAACTCCAGTTCGACTGATCCGAAATGTTCCATATTGATTGCTAAATAAGTCGCCGAATTTATGGGTTTCCGTTTCAGAACCTGCTGAAAACCGAAACGTGGAATTGCTGAGTGGCGTAATTTCAAAAGAAGCAGTCGCGGTGCTCAAAGCAAAGGTGTCAACCGCAATTGGAAAATTCGGATAAGCATCGTATTCCGATAGCTTATGTTTCCAGAAATACCTTTTTTCCAAACCCAAGTCCTCAACAGCTGAATGCATCAAGGCAAAAGAGGACAATATTTCAATCTCGTTGGTGGCACTTTCTGAAGCAGCGGAAAAGTTTACATTGTTTTTCACAATGTCATCCGCCGGGCCATAACTCTGCTCGCGTTCGCGAATCATCAACTTGCTGGTTATTTCATAAACCGGTTGCATCTTTTTATAGGAGTAGTAAGCCATCCCGATAAAAAGGGCACCAAAAGCCAGATAAATGTACCATTTGCTGAGTATGTACCGGTGGAACAGCCCTCCATAGTCGATCGGACCATCAGAGTCATCTCTTGAGTTGCCGTTTAGTAGAATTGCTTTGGGATATTCAAATTCGCTCATATTTATGTTCTTTTCTAGGCATTAGTTCTTGAAAAGGGCAATCAAAACTGCAGCTACCGTAGCTGCAGCAGACAAAATGGGGACTGCTTTTGACGTTTGATCCTGAATGGCACCTCCTTTGGCATTTATGGGTTTTACAGTAACTATTTAGCAGCCGCCTTCGGCGACTGCTAAAAATGAAAAAAAGAAATTATCTTCGTGCATCAAAAACATTGAGTTGGAGCTACCAAATACAGTCGAAGGCTGCCATGTTGTGATCAAACAAC